>Ga0265797_10000095_pt1 | contig 181056 bp, 183 predicted proteins | sample P2T30metagenome_FD_192433 | JGI IMG/M metagenome (GOLD analysis project Ga0265797, IMG submission 192433) | Plant litter microbial communities from East Loma Ridge, Irvine, California - P2 T30 | ecosystem: Environmental > Terrestrial > Plant litter > Unclassified | place: USA: California...
GGTTAGGACGCAGGGGGATGTGGAGAGGGCTTTTCCGCTGGGGGTTGGGGTGGGGAGGGAGGGGGTGGTTGGGGGGTGGGAGGGGGAGGTTTGATGTGATGTGATGCGGTTGGTGGCTGGTGGTTTCTTTTCTTCTGACTCCTTTCTTTGGGGCTGATTGATTGGGTTCGTTTTGGTTTTTCCGTTTTTCCGTTTTCTCTTTTTGACATGCTTGTATGTTTCGTGGGTGAGCTGTTTTGATCTTGTCTTGACAACAGTTGGGTGTCTATGTAGTACGTATGTATGTAAGCTTTCGCCTTGGGAAGTTTTGTGTAAGCTGGCCATCGATTCTCCTATTGGGCGCGTTTTGATCTGGATTCTGAATGTTGAAGTAGGACAGTGATATAGGAAGTTCGGTTCTCACCACCTGAGTTAGAAGTATGATTGAGGGGCATGGAGAGCGAGCGCGAAGTCTTCCAATATACACTTAGTAAGCTACAACTGATTGATTGGTCTAATTTCGCTGTCAACGCAGACAACAGGTGACATGACAAAAACTCTCGCTATCTACTTGGCGTTAGTCCAGAATCAATAGCGACAGGCATGCAACTCACACCCAGCAAAAACAAAAGAAACATTTTTTGACCATCCACATTGATCCCAGAGTAGGACATGTCAAGCATCAACGCCGACATCCCAGACACAAAACACAACAAGACATCTTACTCACAAAGAACTCCTTCAAACCGTCTGTAAGCATCCAGAGAATCTCCCAGCCCCTCCCTCAAGCAAACCGTCGAACTTGGCCGCCTCTCCCTGACCCTCAGGCCAACCGATCTGCAATCCCCAAAGTTTCAATACCGCCACCTCGCTCGTGGGCATCGACGTTAATATTCTGCCGAGAAATGTATCGTTGCTGGTCAGCATTTGAGAAATCAGTTGCTTCGTGCGGAACCGGAACACCATCGAAGGGCTGAGACCGGTCGCCGGATCAGTAAGCTGCAAGCCAGTCTGGTCGAAGACGCCGGCAGGTGTTGCGAGACAGGTGTAGCCGCAAGAATTGAGAGTGATCTTCCGATAGGGAGCTGCGTTGAAGTCTTGCTCGAGGGCTGTGGGATTTTCGTGAGGGTCGCGGATGTCAGATTCAGGGATGGTGAGCTGCACGAGTTTCGCGAGGTCGTTGATGATGGTTGGCCAGCAGCCTTCGCGGAAGGTGTGTACGGTGCCGTCGATGTTGATTCCAAAGGCATCGGTCCTTTCGTACTTTGTGTTGGCAGTCAAGGAGACAGAGTCGAAGGTGAGGAACTTGTCAGTGGCCGAAGCGAAGGTTGGCAGAGTCGTGAGATACTTCAGCATCTGAGGCGTTATCCAGCAGTTTACCAGGGTGAGGTCTTCAATGTGGTCAAGTGATAGTACATCGGGATGTTCGGCCAGTAGCTGGCCCTTCGCGGTGATCGGCGCCGGCATAAGATTGTTGTTGCGTCCGCACATGCCCTTTCCGTATTCCCCACCATCGGTGTAGCCGAAGCGCAGTCTTTTGATTTTACCCAGCAACGACACCCGGTGGACGACGCCTCGGAAGACATCGATTGCGCAAGACGGGTCTATTTCAGGTAAAGTCGCATCGCCAGCATCATCTTTGCCCACAGTCCGCCAATCTGGGCTCACAAGGAGGGTGACATTCTCCGCATTTGGCAACGCATCCCAGAAAACGCTGTGATTGAGCTTTGAGAGAAGCCCACTTGACATCTTCGATATTGTGATCTTTGTAACTTGGTGGAAGACTTGAGTGTTGTCGGTAAGCGCAAGGATGTACGTGTCCAGGAATGCACTCTGTGCCCAGCCCGTTTCAAGAATCCATTGTTTCTGCTCGTCAGTCAAGTTTCTGGGAGAGATAGGTGGAACATGACGCGATTGCTCCGAATCTTCAGAGACGCTATATCTAGCAGTGTAGAGGATACCTCTCACTGGAGCGTTGAGTTTCGTGCTACCAAGAATGCCATATGCTTTGACGGTTGGCCAAAATGCGGAGTCGTCGAATGCGTTATCAGACACGGTAGGCAATTCACTGCTGTCGTCGTTGAAGAAACATGCCAGGATTCCCTCTTCAGCAAAGTTGGTGTCGGAAGCGAAACTTTGGCGAGATTGGCGTAGACTGGACCAAAACTGTGTCGCGCCATCTGCATGCGGGCGCTGGGCGGTGGAGCCCTCATCAAAAACTGGTAGTGGTCTAGCAAAGACCATGTCGTAATCCGAGCGATCCGGACCGCCGAGGAAACCAAGACCACTGTCAAGGGAGAGGCCGATCTCTCTCACATTGACGAGAGTCGCTAGTGCGGCTGTCATACGTGGAGTCTCGTCTGCACTGCTCTCGAGTTTTGCGAGTCTGCTGAAGCGAGAATAGCCAGGTGGCGGCCAAGCGTACCCGCCATGGTAAGCTTCTACGTGCTTAGTGCTGACCTGCTTAGCAGGTGCCTTTGACAAATCGTGTTCCGTCACCTCGAAGCGGATGCCGAATTTGTTCATGTGAGGACCAAATCCTTGGAAGACTTTCAAGCCGTGCTTCCCCTTTTTGCCATCGCTCAGATTTCGATAGTATATGCTGTCTTCGTGAGGTTCGTAGGAACTGGCTCCAGCTTTGTCCTTACTCATGCGCGCAGATGCATCGTCTTCAATCATGTCGTACAGACCTGCGGTGAATGGGACGACGACTTCTTTGAACAGTGTAGGAGAGCTCTTTGAGTCGAACTCTTTGCACACTAGTCTCATGTTCCTGATGTCCCGGGGAGAGAGGGTGCGTGTGATCATCTCGAAAAGCTCGACCGGTACGACGCCTGACGGCCATGGAGTGCGTGATACTGTTGAGACAGGACCGGGAGGGAGAGTTGACCCGCGACCGCGCACACTGACGGGTGCGAGTGCTCGATTTGATGTCGATGTCTGAACCAGTGATCGACGAGCTCGAGCATCATGGATGTAGCGTCTGGCGCCAGGCGTCACCTCGAGCGGCCAACTACGCTCTTCAATCACATCTTCAATCAACGGTAGCGAGGCCGAACTCCCACTCCTAGGAGAGCTGTACCTGCGACGTCTCCAGCGTCCACCCAGCGCGTCCAGCGGCCTTGCAAAGAGGGGAGCTTTAAGTGGTGGAGCTGCAACTGGCGTGGTAACAAGCGGAAGGTACCTCATCTCAGATTCAGTTGAGGAGCCGGATCCGCAGTCCACCGTTTCGAAAAGGATGGCGGAATGGAGTCGGAAGAACTTTTGGGAAGGATTTGTTACGAGGCCGTCGCGTAATCTGACGTGAAGACCTTCCATCATCAAAGCTTCGAGCTCGTTGGTAGTGTTCACCGCTGGCTTTGGAACATCAAGCCGATGCCTGTTATTCGTGATCGAGAAACCATCAAAACGCCTCGTAATCCCAGGGGAAGCTTCACCAGGTATGGGGTCAAGCGCATTTTGTATTGCAATACGAGGATCAGGCTCGTCAGGCTTGTCGGGCTCATCGAAGGTGCTGGTCGTTGGATCCGGGATACCGCTGGATTGAGTACGCGGCCCGGAGGCGAATGGGCGCCAGGACCAGGACATGCTGCTGAATCGAGAGGGGAAACCTCCCATTCACGAGAGAAAGAAAGTGTCTACGCTTGTTGTCCCAGAAAGTTGATGATTGCGCAATTCGAGGTCTCGCAACCGGAAGCTCGTTGGTGGAGTGCAAGAGAGTGATAAAGCCAAAAGAATGTTCAGTTTGGTAAAGAATTGCAGTAGGCGAAGTTCTGTCTTTCGTGGCGTGGGAATGTTGGTGTTTGCTGAGCGTTTGTTGCTGGACGACGAGAGAGAGGGAACCTGAGGTTGAAGTCAGCGGGCGCCAAGAGCTCAGTAACTGACAATCGGTCAAGAATGAATGACTGGACCGCGGCTGCTGCGCATCACAGAACTGTGTATTGACATGTGACACGCAGGCGTGATTGTCCACATCTTGCGCTACACAACCTGAAGCATCAAGTGCAATGAGTGCATGTGCGGCTGCATGTCGCATAGTGGCACGCGTCACGTGATGTCAAACTTCCATGCCCATTTCAAAGGTATGTACAGGCGCAATATTTCTGTGGTCAAATACAACGCTCCTCAAACGCCCTTGTCACATCTACCGTGCCGCCCTTTCCACGATGACATGTCTAGAATTCGGAGATTGTGTCGCCGCGCAGCTTGCCACGAAGGTTGTACTTGCCCTGGGGTTGTGTTGTGTCAGCGTTATGGTTACTGCCACAAGCGTTTGAATGACAGTTGGTTGCTGATGGAATCACATCATTCCCATTAACGCGCACTGGCTCTTCGGTGGTAAAAGTGGAGAAGACTCACCTCAGTCTTGAAGGCCATGTAGAGGAAAGCAGAAGGGACCGCGATAACGTATGCGAAAGACAACCAGGCAGTACGCGGGGTCCAGCGGAAGAACTCGTGTCTCTTCACGTACATGTCTGGTGGCATGGGTTAGTGCTTGTCCTGTCCTGTAGTGCCTGCTCCCTGTTCCAATTGATCTCATTCCAAGCTCTTGCGCGTGCCTCGCCGTGCCTCCGCCACCCCAAGTCTCTTCAGCAGTCACCAATGACTCAAGTTCGCTCTCCATTGTATCCATCAGATCCAGGTAAAGGGAAACATACTCGCATAGCGAACAAGCGCCGGGTCAAGGTTTACGGCTGTGAAGGTCTGTCAGCTCCTGATACAGCTTGCGCGCAAGATCCAGAGCGCCTCACCGTTTCCGCCAGCCATCTTCGCAAATGTGGGCCTCATGTTGGTGGTATGTGATGTGTATTTGGTGCTCTCTCAAGCCCTGCCTCGCGGTATAGCTGTTGACGTCGCGAACGAGAGGATCACGGATTCGGCTCGGCAGCGCCCGTAGAATTGACCAATCGCAATCGCCGGAAGGGCAATCGTACAAATCAAATCGTACCTCGGAGTTTGGGACGACAGCATCTTGCTGCGGCCGTATGCGATAGGGTCATAAGAGTATCCCATTTCACTTTGCTGTGACATCTCCGTTACTTACTCCCAAACATCTAATACCATCACATCCGACAAACATGGCAGACACACAGGAACAAAAGCCGACGGTCACTCTCCATTGGTCAGTCTCACCTACATGTAGCACAGACGTCTTACGTGCATGCATTATACCTATCAACCGAGTGCTTGTGGTTCATAGCACTCGTTGGTTGAATGGACATAATGCTGTCCTGCAGAACAGCTTTACAACCAGATATCTGCGAGATCAACGCAATAGCTAGCCATCACGTATTCTAACGGAACACAGGCTTGAGAAGTCGCGCTCCCAGCGTATCGTCTGGCTGCTTGAAGAATGTTCCAAAAACACTTCCTACTCCGTAGAAGTCTACAAGCGCATGTCCAACAAACTCGCGCCGCCTGAGCTCAAAGCCGTCCACCCGCTCGGCAAGTCGCCTCTGGTCACCATCGCTGCCCCGTCTCTCTCCAAGCCTATTGTTTTGGCTGAGAGTGCAGCCATTTGCGAGTACCTATGCGACCATTTCGCAACACACCTCGTGCCCACGCGCTGGCGTGAAGGCTGCGAAGGTAAAGTTGGTGGAGAGACCGAGCAGTGGCTGAGATACCGCTTTTACATGCACTACGCCGAGGGCAGCCTGATGAGCTTGCTGATGATTGCCATGTTCATGGGCAGTAAGTTTCTCACCCGATCATATGACTGAGACCGGATAGAATCTTTACAGCTCGTGCATACTAACCGCAACACAGACATCCGCGACTCGCCCGTCCCCTTCTTCATCAAGCCCGTAACCCGCGGCATCGCCGACAAAGTCGACAACATGTACCTGAACGACAACTTCGCCACGCACTTCGGCTTCCTGGAGTCGCAGCTGGCCTCGTCGCCGGACAACGGAGAGTACCTTTGTGGCGCCTCGCTGACCGCCGCCGACATCCTGATGTCCTTCCCCATCATCGCAGCCAACGAGAAAGTCGATGCGAACAAGTTCCCGAAGCTGAAGGCTTACGCTGCCAGGATGCAGGCTCACGAAGGCAACGTTGCCAGCATTAAGAAGATTGAAGAAATTACGGGCATGCCGTATGAAATGCGACCTTGAAGGGGTAGGCTTCTGGCCTTTGATCTGTGTCATCTTTTAAACTCTTAGATATCTGATCGTTAATTTAATGTTGCTTCCACGGCATGGACTTCACTGGAACAATCTGACGGGAGACATGCTGTCACATAGGAAATCCATGGCTATTCTATATCTAGCATTGTACGGTACTATGTTGCAGTGGCCTGATCTCAATGAATGACGACAGAAAGCAGGACTGAGATGCCAGCATTCCCCACCCAGTGTTGTCCGGCAATATAGCCAAGCCCAAAGACGCGAGATGCCGATACCTGTCGGCTGATGTACGGGCGACCTCTAACCATGACCTTCCCTGGTCCGCACTCTCGCTCAACAAGACCACACCAACAAAATTAGAAGAGAAATTATCGATTACTTTGAACTCCAGCGCACTTTCCCCCGAATCACACTCGCCTTCCTCGTAATCCCAGGCGAACCCGGTGTGGAAGCCGGAGCGCTCAGCCGCGTCAACGCCACAGCCTGATTCCTCAGAGGCCACTCCTCGTTCTCAGACGTGTCGCGGATCAAAGAGCGATCCTGAAGACTGTCGTTCGAAGGCTGATGTTGGTGATGGTGGTGGTAGCTAGTGTGGCGACTGCGGTGGCTCCGGAAGACCTTGTCGCCGTCCCACTCGCTGTCGGCCGTCATGCTGCGCCGCGTGGTGTCTATGCAGCAGCGGAACAGCGGGCGCAAAGTTGCGAGCGAGGCGGCGGTGATGCAGAGGCCGGCTTCGATGATGGACCATAGGGTGATGTTGACGCCGACTTGGAAGAAGTCCAGGTTGTAGGACATGCCGCGCACGTACGCCAGTCGGACGATGCTCACTGCGCTGCCGGCGCAGCCGAGCAGCAGGATCAGGCCGGCGCTGATTTTGGCTGGGAGGGGCATGCAGGCTTTCCTTATCAGCGTGATGGGTAGCGTGGCGAGGATGAGGTCTGAGGCTGCGTTGATGATCCCGGCGGAGAGGTTTGTTGCGAAGCGGCTCTCTGCGTCTCCCCAACATTTGTTTTGTAAGGCGCTGATGAGGAACTTCGTGGGCACGCCGCATGAGAATAGGATGGCGAAGAAGTAGAAGCAGCCGAAGGCGGTGGCGATTGTGACGGTGGCGTAGACTGTCACCTTTTGCCATCGTGATACCACGATGCGGAGGTAGAATATGCCGAGTGAGATCTTGAGGATCACCATTGTTGCTGCATGAAGTGCGAAGGTTACTAGGATGTACGAAGCAGCGGTCTGTTTGAATTGCCAGCTCTCCGAACTAAGGTTTGGATTCCCAAACGCCAACGACACAAGTTCGAAGTTGAAGCTCGCGTACAAGGTGTAGGTCAGCTGCGCATTACAGGTCGTCAGTACATGGCTTGATGTGTGGTCTTTGGAAGGAACATGCAACATACTACCGCCAGCAACATGACCGCATCGTCCCAACCATAGTTCCGAATCATTACGGCACGCACCCACGTGCGAGCCAATACAGCGATCCAGGCTGTTATGAGGAACGTGATTGTGACTGCTGTGATCTCGGTACCCCGAGCATGGGCTGCCCCGGCCTTGTCCATACTGTCCCGTTCGTCCACTCGTCTTCAGTGACTGCAGTTTGACGCTTTTGTCGTTTGAGTTCTCTCGAGTCTGGACAATTAAAGCACCGACCAGCGGTGGTAAGGTGAGTTGAAGACGTGCGATTGCCAGATCAAGCAACTGCTTCTAGTAACGCTCGATGTTCCAGTCGAGTGACACAGGTTTCGTTTTTGTGTGAAGAGAAGTGCGAAAAGAAAGACAACAGACAACAGACGAACCCACATGGAGTGACAAAGGCCTTTCCTGTATGTCGCGTACCGGCATAACACTACTGTAAGTTGCCCGTTTGGGAACAGACAGGTCGCATTGAATAGATTGCGGCTGCACAGTAGCGTCGATCACCCGCATGCAAGTGATGGAATGCGTGGGCTTCCCGGATCTAAGGTGATGTCCACCTACGGCACGAGTGATCGGGTGAAGGAACTTGCCAACTCTTGCACGGAGCGATGTCCATGTTCGTGAAGACAGAGGTCCCGACTCTCAGACCGAGTGCGAACCCTGAGTGATGAACCACTAGTTCTGTTGATCGACCGACCATGTGCGATAGTGGAGTAGTTTTTGAGGCAGTGGGAGAATATGATTCGGTTCGTTGACGCGCTTGGTTGGAAATAGACATGGGATGGTCAATATGTCTCATCAATGTGAAGCCGTGGTCGAGAATTCCAGAGGCTTGACTTTCATGGTGCGACGACTCACGAGTCGGGACGGGTGACATTGCTTGTTCCTGTGTATTAACCCTCGGAATCTCATCCGGTTGACAGATAATGTAATCAAGGTAATTCGGTATTAATAACGAGAGGGCATGTCTTCCTTAAGCCATCTTTATATTCCCAGGGTATCGGAAGAAGACCGCGTTCTCGGCCCATCTCGTCTGTGTCGTGTTTAGTGGATTGCTGTACCTGCACGAATGGGGAATACATGTATGTAGTGTGATTGTGGCGGCGGCTGCATGTGCCTGCAAGACTGACTGCTGTTCAGCAGCGATGGTAAATCAGGTACCAATGGGCCGTTTCATGTGAAATGATTCCGCCATGTTTCCGTGTCGATGGAAGGGACATCGTGAAGAAACGCGAAGCTGGAAGTCTCGCGTTCAACCCTCAATCTCCAGCACGGACGCGCGAACGACCATTCGACCAACCAACCCGTCCTGCGATAAACACCCCTAGCAATCACCATGCCTCCAGCGATTCGGTGAGACCTTGCTGTGCTCTACATGAACACATGGTCAACTTCACCCTGAGTCGCGGCTAGAGCGAATAACGCGTCCAATATGCCCACGTCCACACGTCGACAGGCCGCTTCGCGCAACCAGCGATACAGCGAGGTAAGTGTTGGCGCTCTCAGTAGCCTTCACGACGAGGATGCCGGCCAACACGAGGTGCACGAAGACGATGAAGAGGAAGTGGACTTTGAGGATGAAGCTACGATAGATGATGGCGAAATGGAGAACGAAGCCTTTGGCGCAAATGGTACATGCGACGACACACAACTCAAGGCCTTTACACCTGACTGACAACCCTCTCAGACGAGGAGTTCCAAGAGAATCTGCCATTCCTTCCGCCGGGTCTCAAGGAGATCTCCTCTCTCGCTTCCTGGACCGTCACAACCGCCAAACCCGGCTCAGGCGTTGCCGCTTTACGCAGCCCAGACCTGAACCAGTACTGGCAATCCGATGGCCCACAGCCTCACCTCCTTACCCTCCACTTCTTCAAACTGGTCTCCATATCCCTCATCCGCATCTACCTTGACTTCGAGTCCGACGAATCGTACACGCCTACGAAGATTCAATTTCTCGCGGGCATGGGCGGGCACGATGTGCAAGAGTTTGCGGAGATGAGCTTCGAGCAGCCGACGGGATGGATAGACGTCGACTTCTCCAACGTGGGACCTGTCGAGCAGGACGAAGACGAAGAAGGCGAGGAGAATGCACAACGGGACATTGATTGGAGCAAGCGCCCGGTTTTGAGAGCTTTTGTGGTACAAGTCAGGATTCTAGAGAACCACCAAAACGGCAAAGACACGCATCTGAGGGCTGTACATGTTTTCGCCAGGGACGAGGCAGTGGGTGTGCAGAGGGGCGATGCTGGTGCTGCTCTGGCTGCGAAGAAGGCCAAAGCTACTCTTCCGCTGAGAACTACGGCGTCTGCTGCAGCAAGGAAAGAGGGAAACAACATCAGACTGGCGGACTGGATGCTTGAGCCGGATTTGCGATGATCGATGGCGAGTGTTCTTGCTGAATTTTGTCTATGTCGACTATACAACAGTCTCGACACTTTGGCCCGCCGACACCAGCTTCTGCCAGCTATGTCGCTGCAATGAACTCGAACCACGTTGAAGACGTTGGGATCCTCGATCAAATAGTTGGCACGCGAACTCGTTTGGGAATGAGAGCTTCCAAATCGCGAGAGAATCGCGAGAATGACGGTACTTGACGCAATATCCAAATTCGCATATGAGCGAATCATCGTCGAGCAGTCCATGGTGGCATGTTGGTGGATATCGGTCACCGCACAGTGTCTTGTGCAAGACGCGCAGCGACGCGATGTGGCATGCTCCGCTTTGAATGGCGTACAGACGTATCACAAAAGGCGTACGGTACCTAGTGGAATGGACTCGTAACTTGCATGGTTTGAGAGGGGTGGTGATACGGCATGCCTGATGCCCGATTTTCTGTTCGGATGTCGGCGAGCACGTTCGAAGGGAAAGTGATCGGCCGGCTCCTTGCTGCACGATTTAGTTGCACGGTAGTTGTTGCCGACCGAAATATAACCACTTTGATGGTTAACTATTCACAAATCATTACAGCATCGTCTCCGTTGCCCCTCGCAGTACACGTCAGGGTCCTATTGGCCGTCGGGGTTCGCTCCGTTACGCGCGCTAGACAGCCATCTCAGTCATTCTATCCCACCTCACTTTGTCTCATGGCCTCGTAACTCGTGATTTCCTTATCTTACCTGTTTTTTAAAAGTCGTCATTCTTACTTCTCTGCATCAACCAAATCTCCTGACCGTACCATCTACCTCGATCTGGTATTCCTCCCCAACTTCTCGAGCAACAACAAAGAACACGGATTGACGCTAACGAGCCTAGGAAACAAGGCATCTCGCCTCACTTTTGCACGCATACCAATCACAAGCAAATTCTCGAACATGGAAGGTACGCCTGACCCGACTACCACGTGCAGAAGGATGACTGTCCGCGCGCCACGACGCAAACGCATGTGCCTGGAGTGCACCTTGGTCAACGCCATACATCAACATTGCAACTACTTCCCACAAACCCTACGACGCTACCACAACACCTGAATATCCGACTAACTGACGCCAACTCGGTACAAATAGCTCGCGACGCTACCCCGGTGACGACCCAGGCGGATCTCGCCGCAATGATTTCCACCAACTCGGATTTCGTGGACTTCATCCTCCCTCTCCAGGAGCGTCTGGCTCTCTACGATCGTACAAGCCCGCCCTCCAACCAGGCCAAGAACGATGCCACGGATCCCGCCAAAGCTGTCCCACAAGGTTTCATCGACGCCATGTCCGTCCGCGAAGCAGTTTTTGTGCAAGAACAAAAAGTCCCACTCGAGAACGAGCTCGACTTCGACGACCGACGATGCTTCACATGGACGGCTTACGCCTCAGTCCCAGGCCACACTCAGCCCGCCCCCGACAGCAGCAGCACAGCACACTGGCATCCCATGCGAAAGCCGAGCACGAGCACGAAACTCGCCATCGGCACAATACGCCTCATCCCGCCACCCAACACACTCAAACACGGCTTCGACAAACACCGCAACATGGACGGCTCGCCTTACTCACATGCAACCATCAAGTCCTCCTTCCACAACGGCCGCGAATGCTTCATCACCCTCGGCCGCCTCGCCATCTTGCGAGAGTTCCGTGGCGTCGGCGTCTCCAAGCTACTGATCGACTCCGCCTTGACCCTCGCCCACGACTACCCGCATATCATCTCCGAGCCTCCATCAACCGCGCACGCCGAAGAACTGAACGCACACCTGGGTCTGACCCTCGACACCAGAACCGAATGGAACGGCCTGGTGCTGATCCACGCCCAAATCGGCCTGCAGAAGTTCTGGAAGCGGTACGGGTTTGAGGTTGATGAGGCGATGGGGATCTGGGATGAAGAGGGTATGGATCACGTGGCGATGTGGAAGCGGTTGGATTTGAAGAAGGCGAGTAAGGCTACGGCGCCGTATAGTTATACGGAGGAGCCGAAGAGGTTCAGGGGTAGTGTGTCTGGGTGAGAGGGAGAGGTGATTTGGGAATGTGTAAGCATAGTTTAGCGTTCACGTTTGATGATCAGTGGATAGAAACAAAAGTCGTAACGATTGTTCTTTCCCTTATATCACAGCTACAATTGCGTGATGAAAGGTATTGTCGGTGTGCTTGGCCGATGTAATTGTACTATCTGCGTCTTTTTGTTTTGCCTCCATCTTCAAGAGCTCTGGTCGATCTGTACATATAGTACCGACGAACGAGTTCGAAATGGGAAGCCGCTTCGGGTGAGTTGCGCTACAAGTCAAGTTTCACCTTGACGGTGAGGTCCCGGTTGATCGAGCTCGCCGGATGTGAGTTCTCCATGTCGTTTCCTGCTGCGAACAGCTTTGTGTCGAGCAGCTTTAGAGGTGACAGAGCAACCGGCTCAAATGCAATGCAGCTTCTCATTCTTTAAACAGGTCACGCGTCGATGTCTAATCAAGCATTTGACCTTCCTGAATCCTGAAGTCAACAGAACACCGGTCGCATCTGGAACTGTTGTTCTCAAGTTGGTGACTTGGTCGCTGATGGTTTTGTCATGACTGCCGTTGCTGACGCAATTATCGACAGGCGGGGATGTCGGAAGAGGCAGACATCTTGCGTTCTGTTCCAGCTGTGGTAGAGGTTTTGTTTCTTGGAGGTACTGGAAGCCATTCTAATGGCGATGACAGCCGAGTCAACGGGCTCATCATGTGTGTGAAGGAGTATTGCAAGAGGAACCAGAAGAATCAGACGAGCAGGAGACAACCACCAGCAGAACAACCTGATCTCTGGTGTGCAGACCCTGTGCCGGCGTCGGCGCCAGGTGCCGGACGGGGGGTCGGCACCCCCAGCTGTCAAGCTCCTGCAAATTGTCTACGATTAAACCACGCCACAGCACTCCCAGATCGGTCTGAAATTGACCGTTGACGAGCAAAGCCATGTATTCCGATCACAGGTGGAATTCACTTGCAGTAGTGTGCCTGCTCGCTTACGGCACAGGTACCAACGACTGGAAGGCTGTGCGTACTCCAAGATTGACCATCATTGGTAGCGCGAATGGTACCGGGATAGAAAGAAACAAATTGACACTGGGCTATGATGTATTCTCTTCGACTGATCTAAGCGAAAAGCACCGCCAGGCTGGCTACAGCGACCAGTGCATTACTGTACGTAGGGCCTTCAAAAAGACCTCCTCAATCCACGGTGATCCCTCCAGATCTGTGAATCAGTAGTTTACTGTGTGGAACCCAATTCACTACGAGTATGTCTGTGTTGCGGTCGCATGGCGGTCGCGTGGCGTTGCAGCTGCTGTGCCAAGTGTTCGGACGACCACAGGCTGTCACCAACATCTACATGTAGATGGTTATGTCCAATCTGTAGTGTACATTGGGTCTGCCCTCGCTGGCTCGGGCTGCTGGGACGATGTGGAGTGCATGCGTTACTTGTTGTTTGATTCGCTGGACAACCAAGCCCACGCGGGGGCTATGCCTTGTACGGGGACAGCCCGCTATACTCAGGGTTGTCATCGTGAGGCCTGGCTCATTGGGATGCGAGCGGAGTCGCAAGTTGCAATCCAACGAGTACCGTCCACCGTGGCGTTGCGAGCAGGCACATAAAATAACATGCATTGTCCAGATTTCTCGTCCGACTTGTTCTTCCTCCTACACAACCTGCCACCAAAAGGTTCTTACCAACCGATCGATCAGTACTCGATCGACTGCCGTGCTCACATACTATCCCATCCCATCGAACAAACAGCAATGGAAGACAAAACCATCACCATCGTCTTCGGATCCCTAGGCGCCTCGATCGCTCTTGTCGGTGTCCTGTTCGCCTATCTTCAGCTCCGCGGGCCGCGACAGACTACTACACCAGCGGACATGGAACAAGCCATGCCACCGGCTGTGGTGGTTCAGGAACCCACCATCAATCCACCGTGCGCGCTTCCGATTGCGAACCCATGTGTGTGATCGAGCTAACGAGGTCGTAGACGCGGCGTAGCACCTTGACTTGTTTACGATCGATCGCCGACGGCTGCGTTTATGATTGACACGATGTAGAAACGCCATGGAAGCTCTTGACGATGGGTTCAGACTTGCAAAAACGAGTGAAAATTGTACAGGAATTCGACAGAGCGGCTCAGTTTCGTTGGATCAGGTGGGAGAAATTTTGCTGCCGAGTAGGGTCAATTTCTGTTCTGATTTAACCCTTAATTCTCCTCATGTTCATTACAATTACAAACGATCCCATGATTGCTGCTGCGACAGACATCCGGCCCAACAGAATCCTGGATCGATATCATGATATCCCATATGTACCCATCCGAAGTCCAGTGTAGAAAGAAGAGAGAGAGAGAGAGATGTAACGCCGCGTTGTTTCCCAACATCATACAATGAGTCCTCGTGACGGTCTTTGCGCGGAGTGAAAGCTGCGATCAACCCCTCTCGGCCAGCGAGGAGATGAAGCCCGTACAGGGCTCAGGTCGACTTGAGCACCTTGGCCTGGGGTGGAGGAGGCAGTTCAGTGCCGAAGACGCGGTCCCAGAAGCGGCTTGTGACGCCGAAGCCGTTCTCGTAGTCGGCAAAGTGGTGCTGGAGGTGGTACTTCTTGAGCGCGTGCCAGTAGGCTGGAAGACTTTGGTATTTGTCAGCTTATATGTCTCGAGAGTGGTCAGAAAATATTTTCAACATACCTTTTGTGGTGGAGGAAGTAGTGCGTGCAGTCGTAGCAGATGTATCCGAAGATGCCACCACTGTAGACTGCCACGGCAGCATACCAGTTGTAAAAGAAGACTGTGTGGGCCAGCTTCCAGAAGGGTGTAGCAAGGACGAGGAAGAGAGTGGGAGGCATGACAAGACGCAGGCGGTCCATAGGGAGGTAGTGGTGGATTCCGTGTAGCAAGAAGTGTGCCGTAATCGCCACACGATTATTAGGCAGGTTTTCGTCAAGGTGGAAGAGACATCTGTGCAAGCCGTACTCGACGATTGTCCAGATGCCGAGGCCGATCATCCAGTATGCCGCTGTCACCAACGGGTTCGAAAAGTGAGTTGCGGCTAGGTATGTTCCATAGATGACTGGCGGGAGCCAGAAGGTCGGCACCACGTACCAGGGAGTTTTGGTGAGAGGCTCTAGGAAGTTTCCGAATAGAGGCGCAGAGTCACCACCCTTGTAATGGCGCGGCCGGTGGACTTGCTCCAGGTAGAAGTCCTTGTCGAAGCCACCGTTCCATACCTGCATGAACAGCGGGCGACCAAGATCAAGGAATTTGTGTGTCTTGTAGTCGACCCGCGTGTCGGTCTCTTTGCTAAGGTCTTCCTCGTTGCTCATGCCTGTGTTTGCATACAAAGGCTGGCCAGCCTCATCCTTCGCACCCTCGACCTGCTCGCGCTTCTTGACATCGCCGTCTCTGCCGAATTTGTCCAACTCTTGCATGCCTTTGCTGGAAGGCTCCATTGGCACGATGCTGAACGGGTCCTGGCTCTCCTTGACGCCCTCCATGACATCGTCGGTCGCGACAAAGCCAATCAAGTGCTCATCCAGAATCTCCCACGCGCTCTCGCTGTGGGTGTGTGAGACCTCGTCTTCCATGATTTCCGTCACATCCTTGCCTCCATATTCAAGCACGAGGTCTGCGCCGCCGGGGTGATCATCGAGGAAAGGTGTGATGTCGTAGACTTTTGTGCCGACGGTGACATAGCAGGATTTGGCGGTATTGTGCGAGGCGACTTGAGCCGTAGGCAGAGTTGGGAGAGTCCGGCCTGGCATTGTCGCGGATGCAATTATCGGTCTTCTGTCTATGGCCCTTTGGGTTTCTCGGGGCGGGATTAATGACGGAAAGGTTGGCGTTTGCTTGCGATAACAAGCTCGTTAAGGCGACGTCGTTGAAGACTGCTGTAAGGAGTGTGGGTAGAGTTTTGAGAGTGGCAACGGCAACGGCAGAGCAGAAAAGGAGATTATTGAGCGGTCGAGGGTAAGGCAGCAGTGGTAGCGTCGTCCAATCTCGGAGTTTGGCGGATGTTTGCGCTCTCTCTCCGTCGTCCGTCCAAGGGTCGTCTCACTGGTGGCGAGACTTTCTGGTCCTGCACTACTCGGATCCGAATCGAACCACTTGCCGAGTCACGTGCTGCTAGATCTGCCTCCACCGCTCTCCTAATCGATTTAGAGTTCGGAGCCGCCCGTCGCGCTTCTTGGCGATTGATCTTGTCTCTCCTCGAAACTCCGCCCTTTCAAACTCAACAACCTCTCTCGCATCCGGCCGGTCAACGACTATAGAGAGAACATGAAGCGATCGAGGTATGCTACAGCGTCACAAAAGAAAACAAACAGACGCTCGTCAGGGCAAGCTCTGTGTTCCTCTTCCATCGACTCATCAACCGCTACATGTATTCTGTCAGTGTGCAATTGCAAACAACAATTCGTTCGTCCACTGCATTCTTCAACATCGTTCACTGGGTCGAGTGCGCGAATGTAATGGGACTCAATCGATCCGCCAATACATCGTTGGCCCAACATATTCTTTTATCGACAATGGCCACTCCACTGACTTTAGTCAACTCCTCGCCTCAACAAGCTTCATCAGAAGACCTCACAGAAACCCTCTCTCATGATTCTTGGCCCTCTCGGATCTATACGCCTCGATCTTGACCGCCTCCAGGCTCACCCCGAGTCTCCCATCTTCGCATGCAGTAGCCTTGATCTTCCACTGGCTCTTCTTCGCCATCCATCCACCATCGGCCTGACCCAATACCATGGCATCTCTTCCACCGCGATCATCGTCGAGACCCCACCTTTGCCCATCGACAAAGACATCTGCCTGGTCATCAATCGTACACCGGAGACAGAGCGGTCCTCCCCTACTGTCAGACAATGGCAGCCCTGTTCTCACCCCCACAACACCCACCAAACTCCTCATCTTCCCCGCGGTCTCTCCCCAAAACTCCACCTGCCCGAACCTCCCGCCACAATCCAAAATAACCCTCACAACGCCTCCGCCACCAACTTCCAAAACCAGCCTCCGCCCAAAATCATCTACATAAGGTCTAGCATAACTTACCTCCCCACCCCCACCCTCCTCTCCAACCCCATCCCCCCCAGCAATAGCATCTCCACCAACCGAGATCCCAGAATCCCTAACATCCTCCAACCCAATCTCAATCTCCTCCTCCACCCCACCAGAATCAGCATGACTCCCCCCAACCGCCGAAGAAAAATCAAGAATGGGCGAAATCCTGCACCGCACCAACAATTGCTCCACGCCCCTGAAACAGTAATACCTCGCATCCCTCGCCAACATCCGCCTATGCTCTTCGCTGCGCACTTCAACCTCATAACCCTCCAACAACCTGATCAAATCTGCGAAAATCCCAGCATCGCGGTTCGGGACGCAGGGAGGCAAGAGTGCTGGTGGTCGTAAGAGAGATCGCTGAGCCAGACCTGGAAGATTTTCCGAAGGGTTTGCGGAGAAAAGCTGCGAGGCTAGGGTGAAGTAGTTGGGCGAGTTTCCGGGCGAGTGGGTGAAGAGGTCGCGGGGGATGACGAAGGGCGTGCTGCCGATTGTGGTGTGGATTGGAGTGGTGGTGGTCAGTTGGGTGCTTAGGCGGGGGACTGGAGAGAAGAGTTTTGGAGCTGCGTCAGCAATCGCGGTTTTCGTTTTTTTTTTGGTTTTGGACTGAGCTGAGGTGCGGAATAATGTGGCTTACGTACGGCTGAAGAACTGCGCGTCTGCTAGCAGTTTGACGAAATGCGGACCGTCGCGCGGCGAGATGTGGTAGCCTTGCAGGTGCAGCGAGATGTCGCAGAACGTTGCTGGGTCGCGGTCGATGTAGAGGGTTCGCACGCTGCTGGCGTCGATTGCTGCTGAGCTGGAATTGGAAGAAGAGGAAGTGTCGCCTCCGCGGTGGGACTTCAGCTGGTCTTGGAAGAATTGGGAGAAGTATGATGGCGCTGTGAGAGGAACGTCAGAAGTTTGGTTAGTGGACTGACTTCTCGCTTTCCTACTGACGAGGAGGAGAAGGATTCTGAAAGGAAGGGCTTGTATCGAGCTCTAGCCAATGCACATCTCGATGTCGTCGATTGAAAAGTAACTCTGGCCAACATCCTCACATTTCCACCTCACTTACCATCCGAATTGATCGACGCCCCACTCAACCGAAACAGCCTATCACCAATCTGAATCGGGAACACTTTCCGCGCAGGCAATGCCATATGTATCGGCGGCGCTAATGCGTGCGAAGGAGGCAAGATTCTCCGTCCAAACCCAGCCGGTCTATCCTCACCCAAGTCTAACGCAGCACGTTTCGCGGCGCTGAACTCGACTTCAGAAGGAGGGAAGAGGTCTGGTGCAGACTTGCGCTTGACGCCTTTGCTGTTGGGAGTTGGGGACGTGCTGCTGTCTGCGACGAGGGCTTCGAGGGGATTGCTGTCCTGGTGGTGGGTAGTTGATCTAGGAGTGAGGATAGGGTTGGGGATGTTGAACTCTTCCGTGCCTTGGGATTTGGAGTCTCGTAGCAGAAGCTCGCCTTGAGGCTCGTAGGAGTACCCTGGGATTGGTTTCGAGGCTTCGAAGTGAGTGGGTGCGTTGGGAGAGGAAGCTTGCCGGTCGTTCCAGATTGCAGGTTGGATGGGTTCTTGTGATGGAACACTGTTGTTGTCCCTCTGTGCTTGTGAGGCCCGAAAGGGGAACCCTAGTCTGTCCCTCGTGTCCTGCGATGTAGTCTTAGAGCGGCCAGGCTTGTCTGTCTCTGATATACCTGTCCGAACCTGGAGAACACCTGGACGAGTCGGCGAGGAAGCAGCGACTGCTATTTTATAGTCAATTGCTTCTGCAACTTCCTCTTCCTCTCTATCCCCATCCACATCTACACTTCCACCAAGCCCTACCTGATTCCGCATTGGTTCCATGCCATCTGCCTGCAAGTCTGAACAATCGTGGTTGATTTGAGATCGGCTCCGTCAGCCAACAACCAAGTATAGACCATAAAATAGCCCAACACCAGCGAAAGGACATGTCGAGCAAAACGCCCCAAGTCTCTCTTTTGGGCGTAGCTGACGAGTCTGTGTTTGTGCGAGGTAGCAGCATCTTAGTAAGGATTGCTCGAAAGCGGTCTAGTCGAAGGAGCCGAGGTGGTGACTTGCATGCATACGCTGACAACGCAGGTCGCGTAACGTTAAGGCACAGGCGCCACGGATTCAATATGCAAGCAATCTGCCCGCCGAGGCGGCGTTATGTGTGCTAATTTGCTTGTCTTTGATCGTTGATTGCTGTGATTGGCAGCTGTTGAGTCGAATTTCACTGACAACTGTTCCTACCTAGGTTAGTCGTCACTCGATTTCATCCGCAGGCAACTGTTGTCACTCCCATTGATACATACGAACATCTCACTGCTCGTCTTCGACAGAATCAATGGCCATCAATTAAGGCTCTCGTTTGGTTAGCTCGTCTCGCATGTCATACCCACCCACCCGGAGGATGGTACCTAATGGTTCGTACGAAAAAGGGTTGTCGGAGTCGGACTTCCACCCAAACGTCCGGAACCCCTCGAATTGGATCGCCATAACAAAATCCCACCATGTAATATCACAAAACCAAACAAGAAAACGGGCTTGTCTCACGAAATCCAACCGGCCAGAGACAGGAGAAATGTCCGCAAGAAAATAGGGAAAGCAATAACTAAGCCGCTCCATGGCTCCCAGAGGTATAAGAACAAGCATCTCCATCGCCCTCCAGCCCAAACTTCTCATCATCCAACCAAACAATCCAATTCATTCCATTCCACCACACTCGTTTTCAAACTAAAACCACTAATTCCCATCACCTTTTTAATAACCCAACCAACCAATACCCTTCACCACCAACAAAATGGCCTTCATCAAGTCTCTCCTCATCGCCTCCGTGGCCACCCTCGCCGTCGCCGCCCCCGGCTACGAGTACGGCGCCGCCCCGGCCAAGGCCGTCGAGCAGCCCTCGTACGAGGCCCCCGCTCCCGCCGTCCAGGCCCCCTCGTACGAGGCCCCCAAGCCCGCCGTCGAGCAGCCCAAGTACGAGGCCCCCAAGCCCGCCGTCAAGGAGCCCGAGACCTACGAGGCCCCCAAGCCCGCCGTCAAGGAGCCCGAGACCTACGAGGCCCCCAAGCCCGCCGTCAAGGAGCCCGAGACCTACGAGGCCCCCAAGCCCGCCGTCAAGGAGCCCGAGTACAAGGCCGAGCCCCAGAAGGCCGTCGAGCAGCCCAAGTACGAGGCCCCCAAGCCCGCCGTCAAGGAGCCCGAGTACAAGGAGGAGCCCAAGGTCGAGCCCGCGGTCGTCGCTCCGGCCCACGAGGAGCCCGCCACCGAGGTCGAGGTCTCTGAGCAGACCAACGAGCCCGTGTGCGGCAACGGCCAGGAGCTCGCGTGCTGCAACAGCGGCGAGGACCTCATCGGCGCCAACTGCTTGAGCATTCCCATCCGTGAGTCCCGAATCCCTGATAGTATCCTGACCTCGCTGTCGAATCTGATGCTAACCGAAATGTCACAGTTGCTGTCCCCATCCAGCAGGCCTGCGGCTCCAACGTCGCCGCGTGCTGCCAGACCGGCAACGCCGTTGGCAACCTCATCAACATCGAGCTCAACTGCTTGGCCCTTCCTCTTTAAGCGTCTCGCGATGCTTGGCTTGGTTTCGGTTCCTCTCTCGCAATGTGTTGGGAATGGAAAATTTACAAAGGCCTCTGCTCTCTTTTGACCAACCTTCTTTCTCTTCGAGCATGTCTTTCCTAGTGGTGTATTTTTAGTATAATCAGTCCTCTCTAGTTTTTTGAGAGGATGGAATTGGATTTTGAATTGTGGATAATATTTTCTTGACTTGGTCTTTGCTCGTCTGTGAATTTCATCAGCTCGCATGTGCAGACTTGCTCTCTGCTCAACACTTGAAATCCTCCAGAGAATCGCTCTTCGTATCCCGGGCGTAATGAATCGTGGAAACCGTCCATTCTACCATCTATACGCTTCATACCAGAAACATCGTCACCTCACGATGGCGAGCTTGATTAACCACACGTTCAATCCACAGGCGTAACCTTCTTCACAACCTTGGCCGGAACGCCCATCGCAACACTCCAAGCCGGTATATCCTTGGTAACGACCGCGCCCGCCGCAATCGTGCAGCCCTGCCCAATCGTCACGCCAGGCAAGATAACCACGTGCCCGCCAATCCAGCAATCGTCGCCGATGACGACCGTCTTGGCGTACTCGATGTTCTCGCGGCGGCTCTGCACTTCGGTCTCGTGCGTGGCGTTCATGATGGAGACGTTGGGGCCGAACATGACCGTGTTGCCGATGGTGACCAGGCCGCAGTCGAGGATCGTGAGGTTGAAATTGGCGTAGAAGCTGTGGTGTTTCGCCGTCGTTGGTTAGCTTTTGGACGATGTATACCTAGACTTCGCGGATTACCGCCCCTCGCTGCCAGCCATGGGTCTTTATTTGTTTATTTCTTACCGATCGCCCAGACTGATGTTGCACCCGTAGTCGACTCGGAAGGGCGGTTCGATGATCGCCTCTTCTCCCACGTGGCCCAGCAGCTCTTTCAGTTTGGCGAGGCGCTCCTCCGCCATGGTTTCGAACGTCGCATTGGGGTCTTCGGGGAAGGTGGTGTTGTATTCATGGCACCAGCGGCGAGCCTTGAAGCGGACGCTGGAGAGTTCGGGGACCGTGGAGTCGTAGCTGGGGGGGTTGTCGTGGATCAGTGGTCGCGCTCGACGGAGGGCGTCTGTATTGCGCTGTGCGACGTCGAGGGACACTCACAGCATGCCAGAAATCATCTTCTCGTACTCGTCGCCTGTGGGGACGTGGTTGAGCTTGCGAGCGAGGGCTAGGACCTCTGGGTCTTTTTGTTGGGCGGCCATGATTCCTGTAGATTATCTTGTCTTGTTCAGTCGCGGTCGCGATACGCGGAGAAGAGTGTTTTGTGAGGTGATCTTGGATCTGGTCGCGCAGTGTTCCAATGCAAGCTATCTGTAAGTTGACAAGACGGTGAACGAGGAAGGTGGGAATCGAGAACGGGGCAAAGATGACAAGAGAAGAGTCGGATGTTACTTGTACCTCTGTGTGAGTCTGCAGACCGGATCGGGTGTCTACGTAGCGTCAATCGATGGTGGGAAGAGACTCGAATGGGATATGTATGCGCCGTTGGGCGTCACAGCAAGACTCCAAGACTCGGTGGGGCGCTGCTTTGACTTTCGGCGTTTCTGTTTTGGGATTACCCGTGAAGCCATTGAACAACCTGGAGGAGTCTGGCGGCGGAGGAGGCTGTACGAGGTCATGCCGGTGGACGGAGGGTGCAGTATAAGCTGGTATAGGGTATTGACAGTATTCAAAGCCTTGTCTGAAAGAACTTGATATCAGCTGCGAGGTGACACTGACAGCAGGGTGATTTATTGACGCCACATCCGATAAGCCTCATTTTTCGCAGGAAGAAGCTATCAGGCCACAGTAGATGGAAATTACCCCTGCAGCTACTTATGAGGCACTGCTGTACTGTAGCTAAGAAGATCAAGAATGGTCAGCTTACCATTCCTCAACCATACACGAGATACTTTCTCATACTCTGGTAGACATATAGTCAATACAGCAGACCATCTCCTCTCAATAATGATAACCAGAGCGGCTTGTCGCAAAGCCAAGGGTCAGCCAAGACGACCTCGCCGTTTTCCCCATGAGCAACATTGGCGCCCTAGCTCCAACCGGAAGGTTACATCCCTCCACCGACATGGCGACAATCCATATCACTACTATCTGGTGATAATGAATCGTACCGCCCAAGATCTCGCTTGCCCTTGCTTGCTGTCTATATAAACATGCTCGCGCCCTGATGCCGCCTGCCTCCAGTCCTCGATCCGACGACTGGCCGGCTCTTTGCTCCATCTTCTCCCGTCAACATGGCCTTCACCTCTCTGGCCTGCGTGGCCACTCTATTGCTGGGAAGTGCAGCTGCCATTGACCCTCCAAGGAAACCCGTCGCGCCTACTGGCAATGGGAACTTGTCGCTCACCTTCAACAACACCGTTCTGAGCCCTCAATTCCGCGCCTCTACGCTTTCCGTCGACTGGTTGCCTGATGACGAAGATGGTCTCGTGGTCTATCAAGCAGACAGCGGAGCTCTTGTCTTCGAGAACTATGCCACCGGTGAGAACGACACATTTGTCTCCGCAGACCTCATCCCCGAGGACGTGTACGAATACTGGATCCGTTCCGATCAGCAAAAGGTGCTGTTCGCCACCAACTACACGCAGAATTACAGGCACTCGTACTGGTCCAATTACATTGTTCTGGACGTGGCATCTGGCGAGCAGACCCCGCTTGTCGAAGACCAGAACGGCGACATCCAGTACGCCCAATTCGCGCCTACTGGTGATCTCATTGCTTTCGTGAGAGACAACAACCTTTACATCAAGGATGATGCTACTGGTGACATTTCCCAAATCACAAATGATGGTGGCGAAGATATGTTCCACGGTGTACCGGACTGGGTGTACGAGGAGGAAATCTTCGGTGACCGCTACACGCTCTGGTTCTCCCCAGATGCTCGTTTCCTCAGTTTCTTGAGCTTCAACGAGACCGGCGTAGGCAGCTTCACCGTCCAGTATTTCATGAACGACTCGGTCGTTGCACCTGTCTACCCCGAGAACCTGGACATCCGCTACCCTAAGGTTGGCACAACAAACCCTACCGTCTCGATCACGCTGCTTGATCTGGAGACCTTGGATCTCACACCCGTGAGCACCGATGCATTCCCGCCTGAGGAGCTCATCATTGGTGAATTCAACTGGGTGACCGATACCCACGAGAGCCTCATCTACCGCGCATACAACCGCGTGCAGACCGAAGAAAAGCTGGTCACCGTCTCTGTGCCTTCTGCTTCTTCCACCGTTAACCGCGAGCGTGATGGCAGCGACGGCTGGCTGGAGAACGGCTTGAACATTCAATACGTTGGACAGCTCAAGGGCAACGGCACATACTCGGCTTCCAACGCAACCTACTACCTTGATGTATCGGATGCTTCTGGCTGGGCCCATATCTACCTATTCCCTGTTAACGGACCTGCTTCCAGCAACATCACCCTTACCAGCGGCGAGTGGGAAGTCCGTTCTGTCCTTTCGGTCGATACCCAGCGTCAACTTGTCTACTACACCTCTACCGAGCGCCACAGCACCGAGAGCCACCTTTATTCTGTTTCCTACGCTACGCTCGAGAAGAAGTCTCTCGTTGACGACACCGAGGCTGGCTGGTGGTCCGCATCCTTCTCCTCCAACAACGGGTACTATCTTCTCAACTACGGCGGTCCAGATGTCCCGTACCAAGAGCTCTACAGCGTCAACAGCACCACTCCCATCTCGACCGTCACCTCGAACCAAGCGCTCGTGGACAGAATCCAGGAATACAACTACCCCAACATCTCTTGGACCCAGATCGGCCCTGTTCCTGACACCGACTACATGCTGAACGTCAAGATCACCTACCCACCCAACTTTGACCCCTCTAAGAAGTACCCCATCATGTTCACACCCTACGGTGGCCCCAACTCGCAGCGTGCCACCAAGGCCTACACAGCTGCCAACTGGAACTTGTTCGTCACCGCCGACCCCGAGCTGCAATACATCCTCTACACCATCGACAACCGCGGCGGTGCCTTCCAGGGCCGCAAGTTCCGCTCCACCGTCACCGAACACCTGGGCGTCCTCGAAGCCGTGGACCAGATCTGGGCCGCCAATTACCTCATCGAGACCTACGACTTCATCGACGCCAACCACGTCGCCCTCTGGGGCTGGTCCTTCGGCGGCTTCCTCACCGCCAAAGTCCTCGAAACACAAGGCGCGGACGCAGGACCATTCACCCTGGGCCTAATCACCGCCCCGGTCACCGACTGGAGATTCTACGACACCATGTACACGGAGCGCTACATGCGCACGCCAGAGACCAACGCCGACGGCTACGAAAGCACCGCAATCCGCAACACCGAGGGCTTCAAGAACGTGCCCGGCGGCTTCAGCATCCAGCACGGTCTCGGCGACGACAACGTCCACTACCAGCACTCGGCGGCGCTCATCGACCTGCTGGTCGGCGACGGCGTCAGCCCCGAGAAGATGGACTGGAGGGTCTACACCGACAGCGACCACAGCATCGCTTACAACGGCGCGAACGTGGACTTGTACAAGTACCTCAGCGGCTTGCTGTACGACGAGAAGAACAGGGAGGTCGGTCTTGTTGAGCAGCATGGCTGGAGCAAGAGGAGTGTTGTTGACTTTAGACGATGATGATGATGATGATGACGGTCATTCAGCGTTCAAGCGTGTTGTATGTGCTCTGACAGTGGACTTGTCGTTCATAGTGCAATTGGATCCGATACGAGGGGATGGTGGGCGGGGGAGGTGGAGGGGAGGCGGCGGGGAGGGGGGGTATGCTGTCGAAAGGGGACGGTACGGGTCGACGCTCGTTTGATGCATCTGATGCTCTTTTGAAGGGGGCCGGCTCTTACGGAAGGGGGGACGACTTTTGTAGAGGGGGGAGCTTTTGTTTTGCTCGAAAAGTAAAGCCTGTCCCTCCTCGTTTCCTAAGAGATATCTCTCCTGTGTTCGAGTCGTTCTCCGTGAGGAACACAATTCGGTTGTATCGGGTTTCGAAACAAAGAACGCTGTACTGCCGAGTCTGCATGGGCAGAAGTCGAGCGCTTGCTTGTGTGTGTCTAAGGACTGCTTGCAGTGCTCAAGCTAGCGATGAGTGGACCTTCGGGTCGTTGTCATCGCAAGGAAACTCGTAGGATGCTGCCATTCTCGTCAACTGATGTTTGGTGGCGCGTGTGTTGGTTTTTCCTAGGCTGTCTTTATCCGCGAGCCTGCTGGATTCGAGTCGCTTCAAGATGCCGTTGTTCTTAGGAGTGAACAAAAGAGTGTTTACCGACTTGAATTCTGCGTCTACGGCTACAGGATTCCTTCTGTGACCCAGGTGTCAACTATCTTTGACCAAATCGAATAACGATGAGCATGGTGAAGCCTGTCGCATCTCTACTTCAAGACACTGCGGTTAGAACCTCGTGATCCGGGTGGTATGGTAGACTTTCACTGACGGTCGCGTAGCACGTTGCGCAATCTCCTTGACTTCACTTACAGCGGCGCGCTAGTTACGTGAAGCCTCTACTTACCGAATCGGGACTCCCGCTCCCGCCCTTCGTCGCAGCCTACTACTGCACTTCTGAATGTCCCACTCGTAGTCTTCCCACCACCCGCACCACCACCAACCCTGACAACCTACTCACATCCGCACACGATGAGTAAGCACTCACGCAGCCCCGGTACGGAGTCGATGAAGGACAGGAAGAAGGCAAAGATCATGCAAGACGACGAAACCGACACCGCGCCGACCAAGGTTGCCACGCGAGAGGATATCCAACCCTCTCCTCTGTTAGTATCTTACAGACTCGAGGTGCTCCAACGTACACAAGCTGACAACTCGACAGGCACCAAGACATGAACCCCCAAGACGAATCACGACTCATGAAGTTACCAGGAGAGGTCAGGAACAGGATCTACGCGCATCTCGTTGCCGGCAAGGCCATCCACGTCGAGACAATACCTTCCCAGCGGCAGTCCGCCGACGTGGACACCAAACACGGCGCCATCCCTTTGTACTCCGGACTCGTCGTTCCAAAGCTACGCGGCAGGCTGTGCAAATCATCTGAAGAAGATCCCTCGTTCCATGATCGCTTCTTGGACCTGGTCGGACCAGCTCATGCCGAGAGATCCGACACCTCTGCCAATCCCACTGTCCCAGCATCCCCGCCACAAGACCTCGACGTCGCCATCTGCTCTTCCAGAAATTGCACCGAAGACAGCAACGTCCTCTCCCTCCAACTCCTCGGGGTCTGCAAGAAAATCCACTCCGAAGCGGCCCTCATGCCCTACACAGAGAACCTCTTCATCTTCGACGATAAAAACCATCCATTGGACCCACTCAGAGCGGACTTTTTCGGCCTCTACAACTACAACAACCATGCGATCAACAGACTAGCGCTCCGCGGCAGCATCGGCTCCCACCAACGCCGCGCCATCCGCAACGCCGCTTTCCAACACCTCGGACCAGGCCTGCTCGATCAGATCCCGTTTATGTTCCCCCAGCTTCAGCGCTTGTGGCTCGATTTGACCAGTCCACCCCACCCTTTTCTGGCACCGGGCATGTACTTCGTGCCCTATCAAAGGATGACCACTCTCGTCGGGGCTGCGATTTTGACTTCGCCTGAGGAGACCAAGCTTGCCATTGGACGTAACATTTTGGGCATGAATGAGCCGGGTCTGTGCAACAATGATGAAGAGCAGTTGAAGCGCAAGGCTTTTTCTGACCTCTCCGTGAAGAAGCCTGGCTTCTTCAAGATGTCGCTTCGAGAGATCGGTGACTTTTTGGGTTGCCCCGCGGGTTGTTGGGATCAAGAAATTATCAATATGATCAACAATCAAGGAAGGCAAGGCTAAGGTCGTCCGATTGATTGATTGATTGATTGACAATACTGCCGATTCTTGGGTAGTGGTTAGGGATTCGCGGAGATTCGCGACGGTGTTCGGACGCGCCTCCGTGTCTGTTTTGTTTTTGTGCAGCTCTTTGTTTTGTTGGGAGATTTGAGGGTGTTCATTGTTGCCGATGGAGGCCTCTCGAGGATGGCGCCTCTCGTGGGCTGTTTTGGGAGTCTTGGGAGGTTCACAACGGTACTCAAGCACTCCTCTTTTTCGTTTGGCTTTTGTCTGTTTGGCAAGACTTGGGTGGTCATGAGGGCGTTGGCGAGGCAGGATTGGAGAGCATGGCATGATGGGACAGGTCAAGATGCAATTCGGTAAAAGATCAAAAGCATGTCAACGATAGACTGTCGAGTGGATTCAATCGATCAAAACTCGATCCATAACCGATCCAATTGTATTATCAACGATACCCTCACCTCCCCGTAGCCCCTACCAACGTAACGAGGGGGATCGGGAAATCGATCGAGTGAATACCCAGTCAATGCACCCTTCACGTCAATAATCGATTATCGATAACTGCCTTGGATGCCTAACTTTCACACCAACAACTTCACTGGTTCTGGTCTGGCCCGATGCGTCGGTAATGCAGTGAATGTCCTTCACAGTTCACCAACACGGCGACGCGCTCGCACCTTTCCTACACTTACTACTTTGCACACCCGTCCACCTAAGCTTCGACACCCACTCACACACCTTAATCCATACACTTTGCCTCTTCCCTCAAGCGCACAATGGCGGCATTTACGCAGGAAACTTTCATGCAGGACGCCTCGGTTAGCATGCAAGGCAACGACGTGCAAGACAACGACTTGCAAGACAACAACATGCAAGACAATAACATGCAAGACAACAACATGCATGACAACGGCATGCAAAATAACAACATGCAAGACAACGACTTGCAGGACAACAACATGCAAGACAGCGACGTACAAGACAGCGACGTGCAAGACGTCTCCACGAACAAACACATGGAGGTTCCGTCGTGAGTATCCCAAAGATAAAACATTTCCCAACGCACTTTAGGCCATACTAACACATATATAGAACACACATAAGAGGCCCCAACTTCCTCGACCTCCCTGCAGAGGTCAGGAACCGAATATACAAGCTGCTCTTCAGCGGCACGACAATCCACCTCGACGGCACGGCCGCAAACCCAACGAACAGGTACACGCTCAACTTCACGACCTGCACGGCTGATTTGACCGATTACCTGGCCGTCAAGAAGCTCACCAGCTCCCCATGACCCGTTCTCAAGGGAGGAGACGGCAGGGCCATCGCCATCCACATCACCGAATGCGAGGTATGCGACAGCAACCAACTCTTCGTCTCCGAGCACAACTGCCGCCAGCACGTCCAGCTGAGCACCCAGCTCCTGCGCGTCTGCCGTCAGATCCACAGTGAGGCAGCTCTTCTTCCCTTCGCCACCAACGCGTTCTTGTTCAGTGCTGGGCTGTGCGCTGAATTCGGCCCGGCCTTCACACATAAGTTCACGGCCCCCCAGCGTCGCGCCATTCGCATTGTTATCGTGCCTGTGGGTTTCTTGGGCTAGGTGGATGAGGTGCCGCGACTGATGCCGGGCGTCAAACACCTCTGGCTGAAAGGTAGCTCGTGGCCTTGGGCGTGAGGACAAAGATGAGGATGAGGCGAATTGGGTTCGATTGTCGCGAAGAGTGAGAGAATGGGCTGGAGCTTTTGGAAGACGAGGCTCACGAGGAACAATGGATCAAAGAAGTGTGTTGGAGTTTTGTGGTGTTGGATGGAAGAATGTTTCTTTTGTTGTCTCGGCGGGTACTCTTTGTTACAGCGAGCTGGCAGAGAGATAAAGTCAGGCCCCTGGTTTGGTTATGTAGGATATTGCCAGCCCGACCCCCTCGAGTGTTAATTGATCAAACGAATCAGACAAAGAATCCAAACCATCCGCGTGTGATTTTCCGACTGACATGTATGTAAACCGACATTTGACGGACATGATCATCATCTCCGAAAGCAAAGGCGCAACCTAACAAGAGCAAAAGATCAGCTCGTAGTCGAACCTTCCACCACTGATTTGGAGCACAAGTTTTATCCCCGGTACAGACAAAGGATCGTTCCCTTTCGATGCTGTTGAAGTATTGCCTTTTTTTACTTTATGTAGAGGCACTTCGGTCCCACTTTTCTGTGCTGATATAAGCAAGAATTAGTGCTGCGGGTGGAGACGATGGTGGCGAAATGCTGTCGGCGCCACATGATCGCCATCACATCACTTACCCTGTGGCGTCGACGTGTCTCAAGGCTAGACTGCAAGCAGCACACTAGTCTGGTCTACGTAGACCCCGAAGGCGAATGAAGCTCGCCCTGCTTTCTCATCAGCATACGCGTGGAAAGTGTCTGCCTGCGACCTTCCACCATCTTCATGATGCTTCTGTATGTGACTCGAAGTGTCTTGTTAGCTGACAGCGTGTTGCGCGGCCAGGTCTGCCTACATGTACTTCGGTAGGTGTCTCTCTATATATTGTGGCGTTAGCTGTCGTAGCTATCCTTCTTCCTCTATCTTCTTCATCACAGCATTACACTACCATCCACAATCGGCACCATGCCCAACGTACGCTACTACAATCAGACCGCCCCATTCTGGGACTGGGTCGCCAACTTCGAAGGCCAAGGCCTCAACCATCCTGCCTTCGGCAACGGCAACCGCAACACCGAAGCCAACGATTCCACCGACAACAACCCCTGGAACCAGTGGCCTTTCCAGCCGTTCCAACACCGCGGCGGGAGACATGGCCACCGCGGCTTCCAGCAGAGTCCTCCTGGCCCTCCCCCTGCACCGGAAGAGAACGAGCACGACGACCCTCCGATCTCGACTCCTCTAGAAGAGCCTGAAGCTGGCCCTTCTACCGGACGCGTACCGCGGCCACCACATTTCTCCGATGAAGACACACACCAACACCCGCATCACGGACATGGCCCGCACCCACACCACGGAAGAGGTCGCCGTGGCCGCTGTGGCGGAAGGGGAGGACCATGGGGCGGCCGCAACCACTTCAACCCCAGCGGCTTGGCTGGCGGACCACCGGCTTTCATGCAGGATCTTGCAGCCATGTTTAACGAAAGCCTGTTCGGGGGCAACGACAACAACAACAACAACGGTGACAACGACGATGACGTGGCCGCCGCCAAGTCCGAGGACTTCAAGCCCGAAGCCGACGTCTTTGACACGGAAGACTCGTACGTCATCCATATCAGCTTACCCGGCGCCAAAAAGGAAGACGTGGGCGTTAACTGGGACGCCGAGAAGTCCGAGATCAGCGTTGCTGGTGTCATCTACCGACCCGGTGACGAGGAGTTCTTGAAGAGTCTTGCTCTGAACGAGCGCAAGGTTGGCGCTTTCGAGAGGATGATCAGGTTGGGCAGCCGTGCGAACCCTGCTCATGTTGATGTTGAGGGCATCACGGCGAAGCTGGAGGATGGTGTGCTTCGCGTGACTGTTCCGAAGATGAACGGCGAGTTTGTCGATGTCAAGAAGGTCGATGTTGAGTAAGCCTGAGTTGGGATCATGTCGGGACGGGGATCATGGCGTTTGGGAAGAATTTGGGGATAGGATATAATACTATTGACGAGCTATGATGAATGCAACAAATTGACCAAGTAATCAAGCTCTCTGGTGTTTCTGCACTGTGACTCTTCGTTGCTCACATTTCATTCCATTGTACTGATGCTCGATTTACCCCAACCCTAACCCTTCACGGCGGGCGAGCGTTCGATACTATGTGTATATATAACGACCATTCGCAGTGTCTTAAGTTTTGGCGGTTTGTAGGATATCAGGAGTATGACATGGCTTTAACAACGTATCACCTATGGACATAAGACGCCGTTGCGCCGTACTTCTTCGATCGTTTAGTCTTTCGAACGTAGCGGGCTTCAGACGCACAACAAACATCATGAACTCACAGGCCTTGCAACACTTTACCAATCAAGCGAGAAATTACGCAATCGAGCGTTGCAAGCACACATATATTACACTTACCGGACTCACGACAAGACCAATCGATCCAGCATTGCTGCTTTCTTTCTGCGTCGTCGACTAACCTGGACTACGTTCAAAGTCATGTCCAATCACTCGAGAGCCGACTGTCGGAAGACCGTCGGCGATAACAATGCGAGCTTCACACGCGGCCATATCCACACTGATGAACAGGCAAAAACAAAAGAAGCAACAACATTCCAAAACGATGAGATACATATCCGGTCAGAACTCCAAAAACATTGCCGCAGACTGGCAAAACGAAAGCGGCCGGACTCGAACCGACAACCTTCGGCGTATTGGTTAATGGACGTTAATCCGGAACCGAAAACCGATGCGCTAGCCATTGCGCCACGCTTCCTTGATACAGGAAGGTCCAATGGAAGAAGATGACTTGTTTGTTATTCTATCCCTTGCAACAAAAGCGCCAGAGCGTCTCATGCGTAGATCCGATCAGAGTCCTTGGTCAGGGTGTGATTGTTTTGGAACACTCCAAAATGTACAGCTTCGAGGCTGCAGTAGAGATTCGGCCATCAAGACGAGATCTGATAGAGAGCCTTGCATGCCGACAGCAAGCCAGGTCGAATCTAGCCAATGAATTGACTGAATTGTGATGTCGCAAATCAAACTCACAGAATGAGCATTATCTTCCTTCCATGGAGACCACTTTCTAGAATGCTGCTATGATTTCCTATCCATCGTACATTGCTGAGTTCTATGTGCTCCATCAGCTGATACTCCAAGCGTCTATGTGTACAGTCTTCCCATGTCTTCCAGCACCAAGATGCAAATTTAGAACCAATCCGAGTACTGGCCCAATACCTCACCAGCGCGGATCTCATCGTGGATTCCACTGAGCTGATCGAAGTGGCTGGCCATCTTCAGACCGCGCAGCCTCTCAGCCTCCATCTTATCCCACGTCCAGCCATCATCGCCCTCGCCCTCAACCACGGCATCACTCCCCAACTTCGAGCTAACCTCAGTAGCAATCCTTTCAGGGCTGCTCACAACCGCATCGCCAGCCGGAGTGTTCTCACCCGCAGGTGTAGGAACCACCGAGTCCTCGGTCCTGGGCGGCAAGCCCACGCCCTCAGGCCTAGGCGGCAGCATCCTCGAGCGCTCAAGGATGATCTCCGGGTTCACCGTAAGCCTGCCCTTCTTCATGACATAGCGCGCAATACTCGTCGCGTACACATGTTTCTTCAAATCCTCCTCATCGCTCTTCTTCGCATCCGCTGCCCTCTTGCCCTTCTTCCAAGGTTGTAGCACGTACGAGTCCGGCTTGATCGCGCCCTTCTTCACCACGTGCGACACCAAATACAGCCACTTCCTGTCCCAGCTCAGAATCCGCGTGTAGATCTCGAAGCGTGCCATCGGGGGCACTTCGCGCTGGAAGAAGCATCCGATGGCGCCGAGCGCGACGTAGTATTTCCCTTTCACGGCGCGGACTTCGGCGGGAAGGCCCTCTTCGTCGCCGGCGTTGAGGCGCTGCAGGCCGGTACGGATGACGCTGCCGACATAGTGTGCGCGCGCGACGTCTAAATCGGCGAAGTACGTGGAGTTACTCTTGTGGAAATTGTAGTCGCAGTCGTAGGGGGAGTTCCAGGAGCTTGTGATCATAGGTGCGAACAGGTCTTTAGGAGTACGCTCTTGCTTCTGGAGGAAGATCTGATAGATGAGGCCTTTGAATACCCTCCACTGTGATCGTGGGATGCATGGTTAGTTTACAATGTTGTCTTGAGAGGCATGTGATGGCAGGGCAAAACGTACGTGCCAGACGAAAGGCAAGTTCTTCAGGTTCAGCAGCGCGAAAGCCGCTACCAATAGACGCAACATGTTTCCTGAGACTCCTCCACTCAGCAGATCTGTGAATCGGTGTCGCAACGAGGGAATGCCAGCGACAGCGAAAATACCAGCCGCGATGGAGAGGGTTCCCCCCACTTGAGGCAGGCGCTGAATCGCGGACATTGTTGAGGGGCAAAGAAAAGGAGATACGACAACTACGAGAGAAGAATGTGAGCTGTCTTATGAGGATCGTTGGATCATGGCGAACAAGGAATCATCGTACTGGCCAAGAGAACGGGTTCTTGGTCGACACGTTGGTCACCCGCGTCCTCGAATCATGCAAAAGACAGCTGAGTGCCAAACATTTCTGAGCCGAGGCACGGAATGTTATCACTCCGCAGAGCCGCATCCACGTGATATTGCATGTTGTTGCGGTATAGATGGAGGCTCAGGGTTGTCGTTACTCGGCCTCCCACGCACTGTCCGTGATATCCAGCTGGTTGAGCTGCAAGCCTTCACACCATGTCACGTAACAAAGTCACTCCAACGTGTTAAGGGCACCACGAAGAACCAAAGTTCATTGACGAAGTGTAGTAGAATGCGTCGTGATTTTGTCATGCAATGCTGGCTGCTACACTGGCAACAACAGCACTACGCCGTGTCTATTATACAAGCTGATGGCTGCATGCCCCTTTAGTTGCCCTCAAGCTTGCCGACGCACTCCTTCATCTCCTCATCAGAGTAGATGCGGAAGCCCTTGTCCTTGGTAATGCTGGACAGCTGCACGTTCTTGGCATCGAGCTTCTCCTCCATGACCTGCTTAAGAGTACGGAGTGTGAGCGTCTCAGCCTCCTTAAGAGTCAAGCTCCTGTAATATGTGTTAGTACTGCAAGCATAGATGTAGCAGAAGCCATAACGTACTTGTGGTACTCGTTGACGAGCTCGGCCTGTGCACCTTCTGAGCCAGAGCCGATGGCCTTGGCATCGTAGCGGTAGAATGTGCCCGAGGGTTCGGCGTGGTAGCTGAAATCAGTATGTCAGTATCAGTTGTCCGTCTCCCCTCGCGTTCCTTTAAAACTTACAGCGAGGGTCCGTTCTCGTCCCAGCCTCCGATCAGCAGCGCCACACCGAAGGGACGGGACATTATGCTCTCTTCTCCCTCAGCTCCCTCACCAAACCTCAATGCCAGATCGCATATACTCTGTGTGCAGCTCTCAACGGACAAAGGCTCGGCGTAGTTGAAGTGATGTGATTGCGAGGTGACGCTATTCCGTTGTCAGCCACCATGTTCACCTCTCTCTTGGATTGTTTCCCAGTCATACCGTGCATGCTCGATGAGTGTCCTGCTGTCGGCCTGGAGACCAGAAATAGCGCAGCCAATGTGTTTGTCAATCTCAACGATCTTCTCCACGGAGCTCGTCTCCAGAAGCGTGCTGGTCACTCTCTTCTCCACACCAAGTACGACACCCTCACTGGTCTGGATTCCGATGGCTGTGCTGCCAAGCTTGATGGCTTCGAGGGAGTATTCGACTTGGAAGAGACGGCCTTCGGGCGAGAAGGTGCTAGGATAATGTTAGAGAGGCGGAGTCGGTCGAATTGATGGTTGTACATACTTGATGCCACGATCTAACAGACGCCACGAATTAGCAGAGGTTCAAGAGTGATCGAAGAGCGCAATGAGCATATTCGAATACAGATGAACATGTATAGACGTATACGAATACAAGCTGCAATGCTCGTGTGTAGATCTCCAGGTGAACATACCGTACTCAGATCGCGCGATGAACATGATGGCGTTTGCGGTTTGTGGTAGTTTTTAAGAGACTTGAAAGTGCTGTCGCTAGTACGTATAGTTTCGTCCCGAAGAGTGCGTGAAGTGGTGTTTGTATTGCTGGTGTTGGTGATGGAGTAGTGTTTCCAGCGAAGCTCACACCTCTGTACCGCCAGGCAGAGCTGCGGTGTCGTCAAGCCCGAGAGCGATGCGGCTCTGCGCTAAGTTAGACCAACGGCACTAGCCGCAATCGACGCGCCTTCTGTTTGGCGCGCGTTCCCCGCAAATCACCACAAGGAACAAGTTGGGTTGGGTTGCAATCATACCATGCGCGAGCTGATTAAAAGACGGTGATACCCACACACTGGCTGAGCACTCGGAAGCTTTACTATGCGAATACCAGGCAATGGCTTCCAACCCGCCGTCTCGTGGCGCCTCGGTCGCTGAAAGACGAGCTTCGGCCGCTCTACGCCAACAACAATCCCGCCCAGCCAGCGCTGCGACGGATCGACTGCGAACTTCGACCGCAGATGGCCAACCTGGCTCGCAGGCGCCTCAGACTCGCAGAGTCACTACGACCACCGAGACATCAACACGGCGACGAGTCCTGGAGCAGGAGGCTACTCTCAGACGCACCAAGACCCCACTCCAGACCGCACAGTTACGGGAGGACCACAGGCGAAGCCCACGGCCAGAAGCTGAAGCAAAGAGGAAGTCGACGTCGCAAAAGCCGGAATCTAGTATACTATCCCAGTCGCAAACATGGAGTCCGACTGCTACCCTATTGTCGCCCACACCGAACCAGGCCCCTCTCGCCAGCAGAGTATCGGTCCCACCGCAGGCCAAACATGCGCCTACGAGCTTGGCTCCCCCACCCATGGCTGGTCTGAACTTGAACGAACAGGAGCGAGCCCTGATTGACGACCTGCTTTTCGTCTTGCTTGGATTCGAAGGACAGTACATTTCGTTCTCTTCTGATCGAACCCGAAGTGAAGAGCCGTATGATCCATTCGATGAGAAGAGTCGACTTACTGGACCAAACTACAAGATCGCATCTGGAGTCGATCCAAGTCTTCGGGACCTGGCGTTGCAGATTCTACGGACAGCTACACATGCTTCAGCCCTTGAGGCCTTTTGCGAGGTGATGAGTCGAGGCGAAAACGGCAGTGTCAGCCATGCCTTGTGTGCTGCGATACGAAAATTGCAGAAAGATTTTCTCGTCCTGGTGGCTCAGTTGGAAAACCAATATCTCACGAATGATGGCTTCAGCCTGCATCAAATGTCGCTTTATCTGAAGAAAAGTGCCCACGTGATGTCTCAGTTGTATCTACTTGCGCAAGAGGTGTTGACGGAGAATGGATTGGTCGGTGATCCAGTTGACGTCGAGGAAGACGAGGAAGACGAGGAGGACGAGTTTGAGAACGTTCTGGCGTCACTCAAAGAAGGCGCTGGTGCGTCTACGAAGGGAAAGAAATCATGCATAGGCGGTGCTTTACTGGTGCTCTTGACGAAGCGACTCCAAGCTATGAGCGGCGATCCCCAGGCGAAAGAATTACTCTCCTCATTACTCAAAGATGCGTCGAAGCCATACGTACGAATGCTGAACGAATGGCTACATCATGGCAACGTGAAGGATCCTCACCAAGAATTCATGGTCAAAGAGGCAAAATCTATCAAGCGCGAACTGCTGGAACAAGATTACACAGACGAGTACTGGGAAAAGAGATATACCCTACGCCAAGAACTGGTACCGCCCCAGCTTGAAGGTGTTCGTGACAGGGTTCTTCTCGCTGGCAAGTACCTGAATGTGGTGCGGGAGTGCTCATCAGTTGCAACCTTTTCCACAACGTTCAACACCGACCTTGCTTCCACTGCAGGCATTCCTCACGACGTTTTCGACATGAACCTCATCTCCAACGTCAACCAAGCGTATACAAACGCCAACGCAGCTCTCATGCGCTTGCTCCTCACAACACACCAATTGCCGCAGAGATTGAGCAGTCTGAAGCATTATTTCTTCCTGGACCGTTCAGACTGGTTCACTTACTTCCTCGAGTTGTCGCAGTCGGAGCTCCGAAAGAGCGCGAAAGCAGCGAACATAGGCAAGCTGCAATCGCTGCTCGACCTAGTGTTGCACACGCCAGGCTCCGTGGCCGCGGAAGACCCATTCAAAGAAGACGTCAAAGTCAACATGGCCGACACGGGACTGGTTGGGTGGCTCATGCGCGTTGTCAACGTGCAAGGCATGGATGCTGACACGACGAGCATGACGAACAGTTACAATCCCGTCACAGAAAGTGTCAATGGCAAAGATGAAAAGGAAATATCGGCACACGAGGCATTGACGCTCGACTTCGGCGTGCCCTTCCCGTTATCTTTGATCATCTCTCGTGTAACCTTGACGCGGTACCAGTTGCTATTCAGATACTTGTTGAGCCTGAAGCATCTAGAAAGCCAGCTCGTCAACTCTTGGTGTGATGCTGGAGGCATTGGCACAGCAAAGCGAGACATGAGTGCAAGCAGAGGCAGTAAACAGATGCGAGACGTAGGAGTATGGCGAAGAAAGACGGGTAACCCGAAGATTGAGCTTTGGAAGAAGAGGGCGTGGTGTTTGAGGTAAGTGGTTCGGCAGACTTCCAAGATGGTGCATTTCGCTGACGTGAGGTTCAGGTCCCGTATGCTCATCTTCGTTCAACAACTCCTGTACTTCTGCACTTCTGAGGTCATCGAGCCCAACTGGAGAGCTTTCATGAGTCGGTTGCACGGCTCGGAAGACAAGCCAGAAGCTGGCCCAGATGATGAACCCACAGCCGGCGCTCCGAAGCGCACGGTTGACGAGCTGATGCAGGATCATGTCGATTTCCTTGCTACATGCCTGAAGGAATGCATGTTGACCAACAGCAAGTTGCTACGCGTAAGACATCATCGTGAAAAGACACGTTATCACTTTCGCTAACGCGGCCTAGATCAACTCAAAAGTCACAGGCACCTGCGCTCTATTTGCCAACTACACTGCGAGCTTGACTAGATATCTCGACCAGGCATCAGGCAACGTCGAAGCTGTTGACGATGAGAAGCTGAAGAAGCTGTTCTCGATCCTACAGCAGTACGAGCAGCATTTCTCCAGACATCTGAAGATCTTGCTCGACGCGCTCAATTATCTCGCAGCCACCGAAACAGTCGGCTTCTTGGGTCTGTGCGCGAGGCTGAGTATGGCTGCTGAAGGTGGGCCAGATGGAAGACCAGGCCCGGGTGCCAGCGTGGAGGGCCTCTAAAGTCGCGAAGGGTCATTTTTCTTATTGTGGCACGACGACCACGTCCTGATCGATGCTGTTAGATGTTTGTATTAGCGCCTCACATTCGAGCGACGACGAATCTGCAACGCATTATGAAAACGATCATTTCCTTGCCTGAACAACCTGAAGGCTTCCCCAAAGGATTTGTTTGCTTACTAATAACTTCTCGCTAAAGTCCATCCACACCTCCCAGCAAGCGACTTGTCCTTCCCAGTATTGAGCTACGTGCTTGCCGATACCACTACAACCCGCGTACAGCAGCTGATTTTTAGGCATAACGTACGGGCCAATCTTGCTCTAGCTGCATTCCTTGCCTAAATGAGCGCACTTACCGGGTCGTTTTCGTTCGCATTTATTAGCCAAGCCTCACAGCACTGAACGCCTTGGGCCGATTACCAAGCAGTGATAGCAATGCGTTGATGACAAATGAGCTAATGAGCAGCGTCAGGCGTGTGCAAGTCGCGTCAAACATGTAGGTATCTATGTATATAGCTATCCTGGAACCTTATTGACATCCATTGATATCTTTCAGACCACCAGCACCTATCTCTCGGCACCGAATACTGGCTTGAACTTACTACATCCAACGAACCGATATTGAAAGAGCCAATGGCCAAACTCATCGTAGTCTGCGGCGCCACCGGCGGCCTTGGAGGTTCCGTCGCTCGCCGCATGCTGCAAGAAGGCTGGAAAGTCCGTGGCATAACGCGCAACAAGGACTCTGCCGGCGCCAAAGCTCTCGTTGAAGCCGGTGCAGAGCTCGCTTCTGCCAACTACGATGACGTTGCCTCGTTGGAAACCGCTTTCGAGGGTGCCAACGCCGTCTTCGGCGTCACGAACTTCTACGAGTTCTTTTTGGACATTGGACCCATGGCTGCCGCGAAGAAGGAGACTCAACAGCTCGTCAACATTGCCACTGCGGCAAACAAGATTTCGACTCTCGAACATATGATCTTGCACACCCTCCATTCTGGGGAGAAGCTGAGTGGCAAAGGGCACTATGTGCCTCACATGGATGTGCGTGTTTGTCGCCAAAACTCTCGTTTCGTAATATACTCACTTTCATACACAGGGCAAAGACCAAGCCGCCGACGACATCAAAGCCCATTTCCCAGAACTCGCGAAGAAAACCACCTTCCTGTGGGTTGGATTTTTCACAAGCAACCTCTGGGCATACCCTATGTTCAAGCCGACCGAGGTAGTAAGTGAACACCTGAACGGAAAAGAACGAAAGCTCCCACAGAACCAAATCCAAACTAACACTCTCCACTCCGCAAGCCCGGAAGCGACGGCGCCCACGTTTGGATCCAGCCCACAAAGCCCTCGACAAACATCTACTACGCCGGCGACTCCGACGCCAACACCGGCGTCTTCGTCTCCGCCATCCTGGCCAAACCGCAAATCTCCACGCCCGCCAAGTACGCTTTCCTCTATACCGAGCAGGGCCCCTTCAAGGACTACCTGCAGGCTTGGATCGACGTCACCGGCCGCCGCGCTACGTACGTCCAGGTCGAGAAGCCCGAGTACGAGGCTATATGGGGCAAGGAGTTTGGCGAGGAGATGTGGGTTGCTTTCAAGTCTATGGAGCCCGAGGGTTCGAGCGATTGGACCAAGGCGCATCAGCCGGATGTTGTTACGGCAAAAGACTTGGGGATCAAGGAGGGGGATTTGATTGGTTTGAGGGCTACGCTGGAGAGGGAGAAGCATAGGCTGTGAGCAGATGGTTGCTGAAGGAAGATCGGATCTTGTCAGGGTAAGTTCAAGTCAGTCTTTTGTAGTGCTAATGAATCTTCACTCTTTCAACTCCCAGATCCAAATCATCGATATAGATGATCATCACGGCCGGACTAGAACAATCTGCATATTTTCGACGAGAACTTCCTTTTCACTGTTTGCCTGAAGCTGTGGCATCGATCGTCGAACCGATGTATGACTTCGAGTCCGGGCGAACATACTGTGTGTACCCACGACGTTGATCGTTATGATACGCAGGCTTTCCCGATCGAATGACTACACCCTTCTGGAAGATCAGCTCATGGGTGGTGAAGTGTCCAACCTCAAGCCCGGCCGAAAGCTTCTGGATGCAGACATGTCTAATGTACAGGAGGGTCGCATCAAACCGCGGCCTGAACGACTCGCCCTCCATCAGGTAGAGCTTCTATGTGTAACGAGGGTTTGCTTCATAACACCGGCTGCACACTGGTCATGCGTCTGGAACACAAAATGGTAGGCTGCATTTCAGGGACCAGACCACAACCCATAGATGTATCGGCTGATGTACCACACCATGGATTTGAAGCACCTCAGCCCGCAGCTTGCATCATAGGCGACGCTCGTTGGGACGTACAAAAGTCTAAAGCCTGGCTATAGTGATAACTCTTCTGATCGAATCCTCTACACAAACATCGAGGAAGGTTACTGTCGAACAGTGTAATTATGCGAGGGATAGGTATGGGGTGAGGACAGTTGGAGTTGGGGAGTTTGAGTGGTATATTCATTTGAAGTGAGGTGTATCCGCGTGGAATGGGCTGCTTGGCGATGATTGGTGAGTGAGGTTTTGGGTGTGGGTACATGGAGGAGTGAGGACGGTCTGGATTTATGAGCGCCGATTTCATGTTCGCTTGCAGCGGGAGATCTGTCGAAGGATCAGGGATGTGTCTCGGGAGTCGATGGCCAGGGGTGTTTTTTTATTTCTATCTTTTTTCTCGCAATCTGTAGAGCTGCTGAGTAAGGATCGTCTTCAGTGAGATTGACTTCCTTGACAACAGAGAGCATTAGCTCATACATTGTTGTCAAGTTACAGTTGTGTTGTTCCTCCAGGAATCGAAAATAGCTTTGCCTTCGTGGTGACATTCCGAGGGGATGTTCCGAGGAAATGCTTGGACTGAACTTGGAGGTCAAATCTACCGTAAAGCTTGTTGCATTGCGTCGCATCCATGTGGCTGACACACGGTTGATTGATGATATACATGGCGGGTAAGGACAGTGGCGCTAATTCGCGGCTTCCAACTGCCTCTAGTCCAACTCATCTCAGGCTCTAGCTGCTAGCCACCAACATGATTTTGGCTAAAGGCACGAACTCTGTTAAAGATAGTGTGGAGGACCCGACGGGGGACAATCCGAGGAATGGCCATTGGGAAGAGCTCACACTGTCTTTGTACCGAAAAGCAGGGAAATCGAGGCCTGGGCAGTTCACACTCAATGGCATCGGACTGTAGGGCAGCATCGGCCTGAGCTTCTATCGCGAACCTAGAATTGATGTGAAGTTTGATCTTGCCCGGCTGGACAATTTGGAGAGAAAGTCTAATGCCCGTCAAGCATCACCCGGCGTTGGGCTGTGGGCTAGATAACTCTAAGGTGTAGTGCGAGCCGTAACGGCATGTGAAGATTCGCTGCAAGAGCGGGTGTTTTGCTGTGATGAGAAGGACCCGTCTGCAAGAGTGTTAAAAGCGAAGGCTGAAGCCAGCAGTAGGAACATCTAGTCGGGTCCGCGGGCACCGTAAGGCTGTTGACAGCGTGGTAGTGGTGAAGTTGCGGCAGGCTTCAGGACCAGCAAGGTTCATGAGTACCATATAATTAGTTTTCCAGGATGATCCTCCGGCATACCACGATGGCGCAAGGGTGTCTCGAGATCGGCGAAAGCCGCGTAGGCGAAGGTCGGTGTCTGATTGGTAGCGCGTACGGCCGTGTTGAGCTTCAACCACGTGATACACGAGCGGATGTGCATGTATTGTTTGCCACGAGCGTCGAGCGTGGCGACGGCGATGAGCGGGTGTTGGCTTGTTGAGAGGTATCTTCTGTGCAGAATCCCTCTGTATGTACTGTAATCATGTAACAGTGATTTTTGTAACTCTCAAGACTCGCCATCCAAGTCATGGTAGCATGCACCGAGATTGGCCGCTAGGAGAAGTGCCGGAAATGGAAGCGGTCAGGGAGCTTCCCCGACGACACTTGTGTCTTGATAACTTACTTGATCATTACAGTTGCTGCCTAACGCTATTTAACTTTGGATCTGTTGCACGCGAGTTGGCGAGCTGGAGCGCCGTTGTCGACGGTGCGTAGATGCTCGAATGCATGATATTGCGGGGAGGGTATATTTATTTATATATACATGCAACAATGTTCATTCTGCCGTTTGACCCGAGTCGACGTTCGCTTGCCTGCTCGTCATGACCTTGGCCTCATAAACTGTGCAAGGCGAGCAAAAAGACATGTCTCGCTTGCTTCCTTCCGTGCGTCGAATTTAGATTTTACCTTTTCCCACGTGCCTCCGCTCCGTCACTAGATATATGCATAGTGCACATCTATGTGAGGTAACTAGACACACCTGCAGGCACGCGAGACGTCATGCCACTGGAAAATGACTTTGCCACGCCCTGGTACATATCTACTAACATGCACATAGGTCACGATGCTACTATGAACTACACATCGGGCAGAAGATCTTGTAGGAACCTCAACACCTCATAGTCAGGGTGCCGTGAGCCGTACCACATGACGATGATGGTAGATAGCAGTTACCGTCCTGTGGTCTACCGATCTACAAGCAGAAGCGTGCAGACTCCGATGTGCAGTGTCGCGCTACACGATCGTGGGCTACCGGTCGCTTCGAGGAAGATGCACGGATGGGTCTTGGGCTGATCGCGTGTGTGCCCGCCTTTCCGCTACATCACCAACACTACTGTATGATTGTTATTAATATTGCAGGATTCCTGATCTCGCGAGCGTTTTGACGGCCGTTGAACCTTGCCGCAGCTCATGCCGGTTTTGGAATGCCGCAGGACACAGACTTTTACAAAAGTAGTGCAAACTCTCCGCTGCTCGACCCTGAGGACGGAGTGGGAAGCCGAATTTTTGGGAAACTAAGCATGCCCTGTAGAAAGATTGAATGGAAACCGAACAAAAGGATGCCACGACGGATCTCGCTACCAGATAAAACAGTACTGTAGTAACTAGTAACAGCAGATCAGTAACACTGCATCGAGCCATGTCTCCGCGCTCCTCCACTTGTCCTCGCCGGTCTGCTGTTCGTCTTCCGCCTGGCGTCGGTCAGGGTAGCAGATGCAGAAGTAAAAATAGAAAGACAGACCGGCTAGCGAATTGCGGGGGGTGGGTTCTAGCAGTTTTTAGCACGCTTCTTTGGCGAACGCCATTATTATTGCTAACAAATTTTTGCTGGCATCATCGCATGGCATCGCATGGCACCTCAGTGTTGTGGACATAGTCTCCGTCGTGCTTTGGTAGCATGCCCTATCTGCTTTGCTTAGTGAATACTGTACCTTACTTGTCCGGCTCGGCTGGCGGGAGTTACCACATTTCTTGTCGGAGATGTGTCGAGCATCGCACATGGCCCACCTGGTTGGAAGTCAACGGCCTCCCCGAGTGAAAGGGCGGACTGCCGGGTGCTGACCACGATTGCACGGCTTCCTGGTCCGCGTTCGGCGCAACAGGGCAGGCAGGGCAGGGCAGTGCTGGCTGACTCCAGGTATTGAATACTGACTGGCTGGCTCTGGTTCCTGCAGATCTGCTTGCGGCTACCACTACTGTGCGTGCCTGTCGCTGGCTGGCTCGCTCGCAGAGGCTGTCAGCTAGGGGCATCGTCACACGCTTCCTAGCCCGTCACGCCGCGGACCAGCACGCCCGTCATGCAATCATCTTTCGCCTGTCTGGCTCCTTTCGGTGCGTGCCTGTTCCTTCGCCTGGCAGAATCCGTGGCACCGTGGGTTGTTGAAGGCGAGTGGTCGGCCTGCGAATTGGCCGCCTCAAGGCCGCCTCAAGTCCACGCGAAGGTCATCATTCCTCCAGACCAGCATTCCTCCAGAGCGAGGCCGCAGCTGAAGTCGCCTCTGCTCCCGGTATAATGGCGCGCCGCTGCTAGTGCGATGTACTTAGTACTGGCCTGCATCGTCCACTACTACTACTGTAGGCTGACAGCCAGTGCGGAACCTCGGCGGTGAGTCCCCCCAGAGGCGACGGTGACATGGTGGCATTCTGCCAGGGCACGGTCGACAAACTCGAGTCGAGAGAGATGTCATACGAGGACCCTACCCGTCCACTCGCCGGTGCTCAAGGTTCTTACCGCACCCTATCGTCCCTAGGCCGATCGGCGGACGCACGCTAATACGAAGCTTGCTCGGTCTATTTCGAGAACCTCACACCTGCAGCCGTTTGGCAGGCACAGGGCGACCGACCTACATGACCTCGCAAGTATTGCGGTATGTCTGGCTCAGTACATAGCGTCCGCCTCGTCTCCACTGGCTCTGGCTCGAGATCATCGCTCGGTCAAGTACCTAATTACACTCGCTTCTTGTTTTTGCTATCACACTCGTTGCTTATACCACATCACTCCCCAATTAGTCGTCTATCCTCAGACGCTTATCACTACCACAACACTCGCTTCACGTGTACAGAGCCCGTTTGCCCAGACACAAATCGCATAACCATTAGAACATCTCAGCGAAATACCAACCAGCAACGCTGAGGATTGAACATCAACACTTGGACTGGAGCACATCATTCCCACATCGTACTATCCTGTCACTACAAAGCTGGATCAACATCCTGGACCCTTGCATTCGAACAAAACTACGCGCCAGAAGAGATGGCTGGTCAAGGTGCTGGCCCTTCCAGGCGCAGCCACACCAAAAGCCGTAAGGGCTGCAAAACTTGCAAACGCAGACACATTCGCTGCGACGAGACGTTTCCCCAATGGTGCGTAAGGCTACGTGGTAAATGGCCGGCGGCGAGACTGACGGGTAAACAGCCGCAATTGTACGAAGCATCAAGTCCGCTGCGATTACATGGAGAATATGGGCTCAGATACCCAAAGCCAGGGCGGGAGTCCAGAACAACACCCAATCACTTTCACACCAGGCGCGGAAAGTCGTGTAGAGCTTTGGCAACAGACCGGCAGCTTTCCATATCCAGATCTAAACGTCTTTCCTCCTCCTTCGACACACGATTACTCCAAGACCGACCTTCGATTGATACATCACCTGTCATCCATCTCGAACGACCTCCTCCTGAACAACTCAAACGACCTTACATTATGGACACACAAATTGCCAAAGTCAGTCGCGCTAATCCTGGTGCATGTGGGGTGCAACCTCGTATCCCCTGATCGACCGTATCTTGCTAACAAAATTTGCCATTAGATTTCTGAGCATTGCTTCCTCGTATCCCTACGTCATGCACGCGCTCTTATCCTTTTCCGCAAACCACCTGGCCTGGACGCAATCATCTCCTGAAACACGAAATCTCCAAATCCACCATGGTTCCATCGCATTGCGCGGCCTCCACGAGGCGATCGGCAGCTTCTCACCCTCGAACGCGGACGCGATCCTGGCTGCCTCGCTTCTTATGCTTTGGCAAGCAACTGACTGGTAGGTCGTTATGCCACTATGTGCAGGGACAAAGCTAACACACCGTTCAGGCGGAGTTGGTCATCATTAAGAGCAGGCGTGCAATCAGTAAGTAATCAGGCTTCCTCCGGTCAAGAGTTTGACTAACAACAACAGGTCCTTAGCGCAATGCAAAGCTGGAAACACGAGTCGACATTCGCCGACCTCATGGCGGAAGAAGATCTCCTTGCCGAATCATTCCGTACCCACCGACGACGACCAAGCATCAACGTGGCAGACCGAGCAGCGATAATACAAACCGTGGTACAATCTCTCCAGGGACTGCAATTTGGCTTGGTTGGTCTCGACATGGAGGCATACTGGGTGGAGCAGCTCCTGGCCTATCTCCATCGGCTGCAAGCCACTGCACCCGCGCAGACGCCAGACGAACAATTTCAGCAATCATACATGTTGCGCAAATGGGCATTCTGGATTCCGATCTCGCTTTTACAACGACAAGGCGGAAAGGGCCCTGCGATGTTGACGCTGGCTCACTTCTACTCGGCGGCGCTCACCCTTGAGCCACTATTCCCCGATCTGGGCGCGTCTTTTTGCTCCGCGCTAGCATTGCCAGCTCTGGAGAACATCATCAACGTAACCTCCGCAATGCGCACTGAGCAAGGGCTGGACAGCGCAACTTCAGAAATCGCGTCCCTGATGCAATTCCCACAGCAGGCCGCCTACAACTACCGCACCAATCTCCTACACAATCGACCTGGCGCATCTATGCAACCCGCTCCAATCCCATACGACTTCAACGCCGATCTGATTAACTATGCGGCCACTGGGAACCTCAGCCCAGCTTTCGCACCATCAACACCACACTACACACCCTCAGCATCAGCCTCAGCTTCAAGTTCGAACACGCCATACCTAGAAGTGCCAGCCTCGCTCAGCAGCCAAAGTGGCTTTGGATACGGCACAAGCTCTTGGGGTGCCATGCCCTCACCTGGCTTCCCTGCACAGGCATACTCTTCTGGCATGGAAACCGACATGTACGACATGACAGGCCTAACACTCGGAGGCCCTCAAGGCATGCCTCCTTTCAGCGGCGGGTTCGTATCCCCGCTACCAATATGGACCTGAGCAGTCTCGCGAAATTACCAAATATCAGGAGCTAAACGATTCGCCCAGGACATCAGCTGGTGATGAGTTTAACCAGCAGCACTACCAAGGCTTTTAGACTTACGGTTCACTTGCTAGCCACCACCTCGGTGAGGACGACAGGCCTGTGTGGTCCTCAAATGCCGACTAGTGAGGCATCGCATCCCCTCCGAGATCTTCTCCTGGAGAGCGATGTTCCACGTCTCAATCCCAAGAGTCAGAACCTGGTCGCAACAAAAACACCGACGTGGACGGGTACCCGATTGGAACCATACGAGAAGATTAAACATGCGCCTCGGAGGCCAACATCCCACCTATAACCACGGCACGAAAGACGTCCAGCATCAGGCTTTGACGGCGACACACGAATTTCCTTATTTTTCGAAACGTCAGACGAAAAAGATTCCCCATTTTATCAAGTTCAGAAGAATATCGAAGCTATATCATCAGCGATCGCACCGTCACGAAATGGGGCACGTGAATTTCTCCAGCATTTTCTCTTTTTTTTTTTTTCCATTGATCTTATCACATTTGCATTGCAAGGCGTTCAGGAGCCGGGTTCAAACCCCAATCGCAAGAGAACTGCGAGTTTATCATGTTGATTGAAATGCCGTATTTGGGGGAGAAAGGACCTTTTGACATCTGCATCTCTCCTTTTCCCCCTTCCTCGCTTTCTTCTGCGTCGCCCTCTTGTTGTTTTCCAGTTCAAACGGCGTTGCTTGATGCCAAACATGGAAGGGGTGCATTCTTATTCTCATTCTCATTCTCGTTATTTTCCTTTTTCCTAGCCTCTGTTCTATGTTCCTCAGTGTCAACATGGGGTTGCGGACGAGGAACTCACTCTTACACGATTTTGCAGCGAGTCTTGCGTTTTGCTTTTTAGACCCTTGACGATCTCCTTGTACAGTAGATGAGTGAGGGAGCAGAGCAGAGCAGAGCAGCAAACAGAGATTGAACTAGAGGGCCGCCGGTTAGAACCACCTGCCTTGGCCTGCTAATACTACAATTGTCTCTCTCTCCCCCCTGACACACAGATATAAAAGGCTCATCAATGCCACTTTCTCGTATCATTCTTGAAGATGACTCCGATCTTTCCTTTAGCCTCTTGGCTTCTCGCAACTTTGAGTCAGGTAATCCCGCCGTCTCAAGACAGCTAAAGTACTCCTCGGACATCAGGAGTAGAAGAAGGGAGATGTGAACATTTGCTGGTTTTTCCCCATGGTAGTGTAGTTCACTTTTGTGGATCCATCCTATCTTTTCCCCTCCCACTCCCCAAGCACAGCCTTCAAGCGCGCCAACATCTCCTCTTTCCTCTCCTCACTGCACCAACTGCCCTTAATACCAGCCGTGCAAATCGTCTCCCATTCCCTCGCACTCAACTCGAAAGCCTTGTGGACAGCAACGTAGTTGTCCAAAATGTAGTTCCCGCCAAAGTAAGCCGGGTCATCACTGTTCAGCGAGAATTGCACGCCGGCTTTCAAGAACTCCCGGATAGGCAGCTCGCGTACGTGCGTCACGCCGCGCAGGAAGACGTTGCTGATCGGACACAGCGTGAGCAGTTTGCCTTCGGCCGCAATGCGGGCCAGCAGCTCTGGGTCTTCGGGCAGTCTGCGCCCGTGGTCGATTCGCTCGACTTTCAGCGTGTCCAGGGCGCCGCTGATGTAGGCTGGAGGAGCCTCCTCGCCCGCGTGGGCGGTCAGGCGTAAGCCCAAAGCAGCAGCTCCGGAGTAAATTTCCTCGAAGAGCTCTGGTGGGAAGCCGAGTTCGCTGGAGTCGAGGCCAATGCCCTTGACGGCTCCAGAGCGGAAACTGGCTTGCAGGTCTGCCTGCTGGAAAGTCTGCAAGCATTCTGCCGCGGGCAGGTGGCGGAGGAAGCAGCAGATGAGTTCGCTGGTCAGGCAGAAGTCTTTCTGGGCGCGTGCGCGGGCAGCGGTGAAACCGGCCAGGACGGTGTCGTAGGAGACGCCGCGGACGAGGTGGGCCTGCGGATCGAAGAAGACGTCTGCGTGCCAGACACCATCCCTAGAGGCGTGGCGGAAGTAGTCCATGGCCAACGCCTCGAAGTCTTCTGCTGTGATCAGCACGCTCATGCCGATGTAGTAGTAGTGCAGGAAATCATTGAGCGAGGCGAAGTTGCGGTAGCGGGCTGTCAGGCTCGCTGGAGAGGCGAAGGCTTCATCGTCTGTGGGCAGGGTGATGTTGTTCTTTTGTGCGAGTTCGAAGAGAAGCGCCGGTGTTAGAGCACCTTCGAGATGGATGTGATGTTCGCATTTGGGGAGGAGTGGGAGGAGGTCTTCGATGTCTGATTTGCACATTTTCGCTTTCTTTCTTGCTTTCTTTCTTTCTTTTTTTGCCCTAGTGACAGCCTCGTGTCGAGACGGTTGATGTTTGATTCGATATAGATAGATAGGACGTAGAATGTTGTGGGAGTTGTTCGTCAACAAGAAATGGAATTTTCGAATAAAATGTCTATTCCAGGTTGAGTATTTGAGAATGAAGGGAATTTAACTTAACTATACTTGCGATTGCTTCACGCAGTTGTTCAGGTCATAGCTTGTAGACGAATTCTCTTCATTCCGTCCTTCCCTGGAAGATAAGGACCATTTCGTGGACATTCGTTTCTACAGTGGCATGAGTACCGCCGAAAGATATCTCTGTGTGGTGTTGCTGTCGGCGAGCTCCGAGGCGGCTTTCCCTGTGTCAGAGTAGTTGTATTGCTGACAAACTTGAGTAGTGCCGTCCTCGCGCACACAGAGGCAGAATTCGAACCAATGTGGGCTGTCGTAGGAACTTGGATTATTGAAAAACCGTTGTTGATTTTCGTACAATCCTAGAAAGGTATATGCGATTGAAAGTCTGTCGTACATGTGACCAATGAGAACGAAGCCTCCAAGAACCAACATGTTGACAGTTTACCAGTGACACCAACTCAGCGATCGGTCTGCGGTCTGCCCGGACAGACCAACGATGTCCAGTTGACGTAGGCCGGTATGTTCCGAGTGGTGGCTTGCCTCGATGACGGTTCGGCGCAACAGCGAGGCTTGCACTGCTTGCTCTGCCGTTTCGGCCCGTCACGGTTGTAGACTTTCCACCCCCAATGATGTAGGATCTAAGGGAAAATTGAGGGCGGCTGGATGATGGAGAAAGTTCGAGCGGCAAGTGCCGCCAGCATGCGCAAAAGCAGGCAGGGGGCGGCTGGGGAACTTCCATTGGCTTTTATCATTCCACCTAGGTCAAGGTTGCGACTTGCGACAAGCTATGGTTTCGGAGGATGCTATACTCATGCAGTTCGAGGGCCGAGGATGTCAAATTAGGTGGCGCCGGTTGGCGTGCAAGAGTCCCGAAGAGACAGGTCACAAGCTGCACAGGCTGCACGAACACACAAATCGCATGTCTTCGACGGGTAGGTAGGCTTTTGACCTCGCCAGCGATCGGCATATCGAGCTCTCCAAGTAGGGCCGACTGGAGATGCCGCTTTCCTGATTCGCGAAAGAGGACATGATAGAGCACAGAGCGGTCTGCCAATGCATCAATTCGTGCAGCGTGTTGGCGATCAACGGATAAAAGCGGTGCTGGATGAGTTTCAAGATGACAAAATATGGCATAATGATGTAGCACGCGGGCGAAAGGGAGTGATTGGGCTGCAGCAGCGAATGGAAAAGCCGGAGCTGGCCCCGAGTGGCCCAGACGTGGCCGTGGGGCCAGCTGTGTAAGGGGACGGCTTCTCGTGGAAGATCGGCGCATGGCAGATTGTCAGCCCTACGGCGGAGAAGAGGTGAAACGACGGCGGAAGATGGAGTTGGGCACAGGTGGAAGCAGCCACGAACGCGTTTCCTGTGGCACGGGACGCGGGTGGATGCAGCGCCTGACCGTCCCCGACGCGAGATACGAGAATGCCGAGATTGCTAGCAGGTTTTTGGTTGTATGTAGCCGTACAGTAGTTGAAGTTGGGCCCAGTAGTATTCCGCCAGTTCTCCTCTTCGTTTACCCGGGCACCGGCATCGACCTGCCGAAAGCAACGTTGGCGGTGAAGTGCGTGATCGGGTACGGTATACATGTACTAGCAGCTAGGAGTTTTGCGCACGTGGCGGGTATGCAGACCAGTGACCGCGCCAAGTGAGTAGTCGCATGTCCATGTAGTTTTTGAGGCGCCCCGAGATGCTGGTGGCTCCGAGAGCGTATTCCTGTTGCAGCAACGACAGTCTTGATATCGCTAGCCCGTTCAACACTCGGCGAGGTATTTTCGCGATACGACGTTGTGCAACGGCGCAGATGACGGGCAGGTGAGGTGAAGCGACTCAAGCGAGCGAAGCACAAAAGTGCTGTGATCATCCCTGGCAGGTAGGGCAGATGTCCTGCTGCTGCTGCGCCTCATACGCGCGGATTGAAGATCTTCCCCAAGTGGTTGTTGTCGCGCGGATCACCACCAGGACGTGGTACCGCCCGACCGGCGCTATCCTCTGCCGTAGAACATTGACTCGGGCTCGTCTGTTTGAGACGTTCCCCTTTGATGGATCAGGATTTGAAGATATTTGAAATGCCACATGGCACCTCAAGCATGTGAACGGACAGGGAAGTCGTAGTGTGTTTTGGCAGTGTGAAGTCTTTTTTTCTTCGACCGTGTCGCGCCCTCGGGGTTGTTTTCGCTGGTGAGTTGCAGTAACGAGTTGTGGTCATGATATGCTCTAGCGGTAGTTTGTTCACATAGTGTGTCTTATTAGCAGTAGCGAGGTGCGAGGCGGCCTCAAAAGTAAAAATCTAAAGAAATGTTCTAGTGCTAGGTCTCGCTTGACATACCGAGGCAGATCGAGCCGGTACGGCAAGCGGTGGCCGAAGGCGTGCCTGCCATGCACATGCCGCAGACCGACCGACCGCGTGCTGGCTAGTAGTATCATTGAGCGATCACAGCAGAGGATCACACGAGGAAGCGGGTGGTAGCAACGTGGGAATCGAAACTAGAGCCTCGAAAGGGGATCCTTCTGGAAGCGCATTCCCGTCCCAAGGGCAGGCACTTCAATCTTCAGCTCCGAGCTGCACCCGTGTGTAAGGCACTGTATATGTGTAACTAAGGTTCTCGCCGCCCCGGCTACGAGCACGAGCGATAATCTTAGTTGAAAACACGTCGGACCACAGACGACCAGGGCACCAGGGTCGCTCGGACCTCGCTCGCGTGCTGGAAAGTCGATCTGCTACGGCTAATGCGAATGTGGTAGTGGGCATGTGGAACTGTGGATATGCACCGCATATGGCCACGTTGAGGGCTTACGCAGCTTCCGGGGCAGCTCAGCATGGACGTCTGGTTGGCCGAGCTCGACCTATGGTCCAAATCTTGTTGTCACTACCGCCGGACCTACAAAACATGCGATACAGATGCCTCTTCAAAGAGGGCAACGATCGTCTTTTGTCTTTCGGCTCTCAAACCCGGCAATCACAAACCAGCTTCTGGCCAGAGACAGACTACAGTGGATTGCAGTAATGCAAGTGAGACTCTGCAACGCACTTCGCGAGAGATTCTAGCGTTGTCACGACTTGGCGTGTCCAAGCGTTCCCAGGGCCCTTCGGCGATTATCGTCTTCGGCAGTTCTCAGACGCGATGCTGAAGCCTTCCTTCGTCTGCGCCTTACCGGTGTCACCGGCATGCACCGCAGTGGTGTAGGTCATGCCGATGACAAGCTCCCGACTACATTCCTAACTGACGGAGAGGGCAAGGGAGACGTGTAGAGATGCTGGCGAACATGCAGCCCTAAAAATGACCATCGAGAAACTCGTCATCTGTTTCGTGCACATACACAGTAGTGGTAGATTGAGGAAGAAAGTAGGCTCGAGGTCATCTCCACACTACTCGCTACGGCTACCCGCACCGGCCGGCGACGTCGTGCCCTGCCGCAACAAGCATGTGCCAGAGAGCCAGTAGTCTTTGCCGGACGGTAGCGTGTGCATAGGTAGTGACCTTTTCGTGCTTCTACACTGGTCTCGCCACCAGGCCCTGGGCGGGATACACAAACACAAACAGAAGCACAGGTACAGACAGGCACAGGCGCAGGCACAGACATGGGCAGACACACATCCTACCGAACGACCGAACCCTGCTTACGGTAGTGACATTATTATCGCTTCGCGCCAGCGCATCCGAAGGCCACTTCGCTAGCAGAAAGCAGTTGTTGCTAGTAGGACTGTAGTCTGAGATGCGTTACCCGCTCTATCCTCCTCCATCCATCCTTTTTTGCTTCTACATAGGGTAGTGATGTCTTTTTGTCTCTTGCATTTGCCTTTGCCCTTGCCTTTGCCCTTGCCTGTCTCTCTGACGTTTGGCGCCTGTGCTTCACGTTCCATCACTTGTTTCCTCCAGCTCCTCGTCATCCGGTGCTAGTACCTCACACTAGCAACAACCTCTTCGTCCTTCGCCGCCCGCGGATGCTCGGCAACAACCTACCTACTCGTCTCGTCTTGTCTCGTCCTCTGTACATACTGTACCTTACCCGACCCGACAATAATCTTGATCGTTGACCGTGGCTTGCGTCGCGCCGCCCTATCTAGATTGCCGTCTGCCCTCACTCTGCATCTCCCTGCTTGCTCCAGCCGCCACCGCCACCCCTGCAGCATCGACTTCTCCGAGGACTTGAAAGTAATTGGCTGTATATTCTGCCTGGCTTGCTGCGGATCTTCGGCGCATGAGGCAGGTGTCCGACGAGGCCTTGCAAACTTGCCGTACTGCAGTCCGCGTTAGTGTGGCTCAAAGCGCCATTACTTACCCATCATTCCACTTCTGGCCCTTTGACACCTCGCAGGCTTGCACACACCCCGTACGCTGCCCAGGTACCCGCCCTTCCCACATCCCCGGTCGAGCGATAGTACCCGGCCGCTCGCTGCTATTCGTCGACGTCTGCCGCGACTCTCCCATCGCTTCCATCCTGCAGCAGCAGCGCCCTGCAGTCGTTTCCTACATCGCTCTCAGGGTTCTTCTTGGCGTCGCCGCTGTCGCTACATTGCCAGGGTACCTCCCACGCTGGTCTACATCCACCTGCACCTCCACGGCGGTGAGTGAAGCAAGCCGTTTTTCGTCGTTGATCGCCAAAGGGCCGTCTGCGGACTAAAGACACCCCGGATCGACTCTCGCGACCCTTTCGCTTTTTTGGAATCCTTCGTCAGCTGGAACTGGCATTTTACCCGACGTCACAACCCGCCTGGCCAACCTTAGCGTCGACGGCAAGCTTTTTGCTTCGTGTATTGCGACCTGATCAAATACCGTTGTCAACTTTACCATGGACCCTGGCGCACGACCTGCATTATCTGCCCAGTCGCCCAACCACGTCTCTTACGAATCGTCCATATCGTCGCAACCTTCGCCTCAGAGCAACCTACAATCCACTCCTAGCGGCTACACGTCCGCAGCCGGGCCATATCCAGCACTCCGGACGGCCTCACCTGGCCAGCCGCACATGTCCATCCAGACCAACGGCATGGCGCCGCCATACTCGTACCCACCACCTCAAGGTCAATCCCTCGCGCTGGCACCACCAACAATGATGCACGAACACTACATGCCAAATGACTCATCCATGTCAACACCCGGCATCTCCCCGACACATCCTTCGGCGGCAGCGGCAGCGGCGTTGTCAGCACAGAAGCGAGCTTATCGTCAACGACGCAAGGATCCCAGTTGCGACGCGTGTAGGGAACGCAAAGTCAAGTGCGATGCGACAGACATGTCCAGCTGTTCAGAATGTTCGAGTCGAAGCGTCAAGTGTCAATTCACCAAAGAGACCAACCGACGAATGTCATCGATCAAACAGGTGCAAGATCTTGAAAAGCAACTGGCATCTGCAAAACAACAAATTAACCAGATGAAATCTTCGGCTCAGGACAGCGGCTCATCCGAGATGGATGTGAGCATGTCCAATGTACCTTCATTGAACCTCCCTGAGGTTGCATCGCGAGAATCAAGGACCGCGTTACCTATCATGAACAACTTTGATGGCGTTCGGCATAACTTGCGCAACTATGGTCGAGGCATATTCAAACCGCCAACTCCTTATCGTCAAAATGGACCACCCGCTCGATACCCCCACGACGACGTACCGTTACCACCAAAGCACATGGCCGATCGACTGCTATCGCACTACCACGGATCCGTCCATGTCTATGCGCCGCATGTACATTGGCCGACGTTCCAGGCCGAATATGAAGAGATTTACCGCGCAGGCACGTTCAAAGGACTAGAATACGTCAAAGTTGCGATGTTTTTCGCAGTGCTAGCATGCGGAACGCTAATGGACCACCCTGGGAGTGCCACCGCGCCTGATACAGAGGGTAAGAAATTTCTAAAGCTCAGCCTGAGAAGTATGGATTTCACAGACGACGATATGACTCTGGACCATGTGCGGGTGAACCTTTTGTTCAGCGTCTACCACATGGAGATGAACGTGAGGTCGGCTGGCCGGGTCTGGTTAGCCGCTGCCATGAACATCGCGCAAGACCTAGGGCTATACACAGATGGAGGGCCATATGGACCGTTCGAGGCGGAGATGCGGAGGCGCGTATGGTGGGCGCTGTATACTTGGGACAGGTGCGTACGATGAGCAGGTATCTGGAAAAAGCCAACACCTACTGACAAAGTACTAGAATCGTCTCACTCGAGACGGGTAAACCTCTGCACATCAACGACGAAGACTGCGAGGTCTCCGAACCTATGCCAGTAAGCGACGAGTACATCCAGCCCAACGGTACTATCACACAACCTCCTACACCACCAGCACCCAATGGTATGATTGCAGTCATACCGGTCGTTCGCATCACCGCCTCGATCAAGAAGACTCTCAAGTCTCGCACAATTACCGCCGCAACCCTCAATACCTACGACGAGCACTTCAAAGCCATCATGGCCTCGTATCCTGAACCCTTCGCCATCAATTCTACCGCAGACCTCGATCCTCGACTTCTGACCGCTGCCTGTTCTCTACAAACATCACGCTTCCTCCTCTACCGTCACAACCTCTCGCCTGCTTGCCGACGCTCCGAGCGCCGAGACGCTCTTGACCGCCTCGTATCTGTCGCCCAGGACACAGCTCTTTACACGCATCGCTCCTTCAATCCAGCTCACATGAGCAGCTGGGCCGCCCGTGTCCGTACGATGGCGCCCGCCTTCTTCTGCGGCCACATTTGGCGCTGCATCCTGGTCCTCACCTTCCGCGCGGAGTACGCCGCCGCATTGACTCTGATCCAGGTCTCTGCAGCTATCGGTGACCTGCGCAAGAACAATGTGGCCTGTGGCCGTCACCTGAGCTTCTTCCTGGACAAGCTGATAGAGCGCCTTCGCGCCGGTGCCACTAGAGAACAACTTGAGAACGACGAGGAAATGCTTGCATACGTCTCCGGCGACATGCAGGGTACCTCAGACAGCGCTTGGGTTTGGACTGGTTCGGAGCCGCTATCCGCCTCGCCCATGACCAACTCCGGCAACAAGTCTTCCTCCAGCATCGTCGAGCCTGCTGTCGGCTACCAACTCACCGAGCGAGAAATGCACGAATGGCCGGGCTGGGATCACATCCAGCGTGTCCTCGGGCAACTGTTGCATGAGTCTCAGCATGCGCAGCAGCAGCAGCAGCAGCAGCAAGCGCCGCCTCCGCCTACTTTCGCCTCGCAACCACCGCCGCCCACAGGCCCGCAACACTCCCTTCCGCCTTTCCAACCTCCTCCACCGCAGCACAACCATGGCCACCTCGCGCCAGCGCCAATGATGCAGAGCAGTTCCGTCAGTCCGGCTCCCGGCAGTTCACACTCGCACTCAAGCGGCGGAGGCGGAAGTGCAGGCGAGCGCAGCGAACGCGGAGGTGCAGGCTTGGGAGGAGGAAGCAGCAGCAGGATTAGCATCCAGGACATTATGTGATGATAGGACGCGGAGACGCAGGAAACGGCGGAGACAAAAGGGCTGGCAAATCCAACGACCTACAAACTCAGGATGCAAGAAATGTGCGGCTTCGATCTCAGCAAGAACTTTTTTCTTGCTATCACGATTTGGACAACTGCAACTCCACGGTTCCCAACAAGCAATCAAAGGACGCGGCGATATCTCAGTCTCTCCGTTTTTTTTCCCCATGGAAGTATTTTATCGACGGAAGAAATGAGAGGCAAGGCAAGGCAAGGCAAGATGGTGGGAAAAAAGGAACGGCAACAAAAGGAAAATTATACCAAGGGCAAACATGCAGGAAGGAAGGAAGGAAGGAGAAAAGGGAAAAATGGAAAAGGGACCAACCAACCAACTAACTACCAATCCGCTTTTTATTTAGCAAGGTGTTGTGGAGTTTGACGACCAGGTACTCGCTCTTTTTGGGAGTCGACATGTGCCTAGGCGTTTCTTCTTTTTTTTGCGCTACCGCATTTTCGCATCGAGATGGGAATTTTTCTTCCCGGTCTCGTCGTTAAAAAGGAGAGAAGATGAAGGATAAGGAATGGAGAGAAGGAAAGTTGTAATCGTAGTAGTAGTAGCATTTTGGAACGAAAAATTTGGCAATGCCCCAAAATTACTGGAAATGTTTCTTCATTGATTGTTCATGAATTTCGTGATGCCTGCCTGTGTTGACCGGCTAGCTACTTCCTTGCTTCGTGTCCGTCTGCCTCTCCGCTCGATCTGAACAAAGATGTGCCGGGTACTTATGGTGACGATCTTTCTATCGCAGACCACTCGCAACAACTCGATCAGCACACACTGTGCGTCTTCCCATGCTTACCCCTCAGACTGTGCTCCTCATCGGTGAAATGCTGGTTCATGTCCTTAGTCCTGCCAGTCCGCGAGCCGTGATTCTTCATATGATCGACATAATGCGCCAGCACCTTCCTCTCGTCCATCTTCTTCAACTCGCCCATGGCGAGCTTGAGGTTCTCAATCAGCGCATCGCAGCGCGAGCGCGAGAAATCCTCGCGAACCACGACGCGCATCATGCGCAGCTTCTCCGAGTGAGGTGCCATCGTGTACGCCGGCACGACCCAGCCGCGCTCGCGCAGTTGGTGTGCGATGGCGAACTCGTCGAAGTTGTGTTTGGCCGCGGGGTCCAGACGGAAGGCGACGAGTGGCAGGCCTTTGCCGCCGGTTTGCGACATGAGGAGGAAGCCCATGGCTTGCACGGAAGCGGCTAGATAGTCGGCTGTGCAGGTTAGGTTGAGCATGATGCTGCGGTAGCCGGTTTTGCCTAGGCGGATCAGCTGGTAGTATTGCCCAATGACTTGACTAGCGCCGCGGGAGAAGTTCAGCGTGAAGGAGGCTTGGTCGGCGCCGAGGTAGTTGATGTTGAAGATGAGTTCTGGTTTGAGTCAGCCTGGTGTTGTTATTTGGTTGAAGGTGGATTATAAATACCCTTGGGTAGGAACTCGGGATCACGCCAGACGGCCCATCCAACACCAGGGTAGACGAGACCGTATTTGTGGCCCGAGACGTTGATTGAGACAACCTGGTTGACGTGTCAGTGGGATTAAGCGGGCTGGAACACGATCAGTCGGAGCTTACCTTCTCAAGACGGAAATCCCAGATGAGATCAGGGTTGACGAATGGCGCGACAAAGCCACCAGAGGCAGCATCGACGTGAATCGGGCAATCAATGCCTCTCTCAACTAGAAGGTCATTGATCTTCTTGGTGTCCTCGTACTCTCCGGTGTAGGTAGTTCCGAGGATGGAGCAGATTCCGATCGTGTTCTCGTCGACGAGATTGACGGCTTCCTCGGGATCGATCACATACCGATCCTGCGTGCAGTAGACGAATTTCTCCTCGACGTCGAAGTAACGCGCCGCCTTCTCCCAGCAGACTTGGACGGCAGAGTTCATGATCAAGTTGGGCCGGCTGAAGTCTTTGCCTTGGGCCTTGCGTTTGTTGACCCAGCGCTTCTTCATGGCCAGAGTGGCCAGCATGATGGCCTCGGAAGAACCGACTGTACTTGTTCCCATGGCGTTGGAGTTCTCATCGTGGGAGGGAACGTTGAAAAGGCGAGCGATCATGTTCACGCAGCGATTTTGGATGTCGGCGCTGACGGGGTACTCTTCATAGTCGATGAAGTTCTTGCTGAAGGCGTCGACCATGAGCTTCTCAACCTCGTCTTCCATGTAGGTAGTGACGAATGAAGCAAGGCTGTGGAATTATTGTTAGTAAAAATGACATTGCTGCAAGCGGCGGTGCGAGTTCCTACTTGAGAGTGGGCGTGCCATCCAGAGTGAGGTCGTCCTTGATCATACGGTAGGCGACCTCTCGGGGCATCTCGTTGTCGGGCATTTCATGCTGGGGCAGATCCTGGGCGGCGAAACGCGAACCGTAGACGCTGGCAGTGAGTTCATTCTGACTTGTGAATGAATCTCCAAGGTTGAGGTTCTCGAGCTCAGGAAGCTTGCTGTCGGCCAGGTCGCGGTCTGTCTTGACTTTGGCAAGGTGTACCATGGTGGCGGTGTAGAATTGAAGGTTGATCGAAGGATCAGAGTGAAGGTGAGAGAGAGGCTGTGAGAAGTCAATGGGTATCAGGCTTAGTTAGTTGTTGTGAATTGGTTGTGATGAGAGAAAAGCAGGCAGCGAGTGGGAAAGCAAACCAAAACAGACGCAGTGAGGTCATGCCATGTACAGTAGCTTCCTTGCCGACTGCTCTTGCAGACAAACACGGGCAGGCGCGGCTGCGGGTGGCTGATGCTAGTACGTGGCCTGGTGGATGCTATCAACGGTATGACAGTACAGCATGCAGACGAAAGGAAAGTACCTTAACTTGACTTGGTGGAAATGGTATTACGTATACCTAGCTGCAACCACTTTCACATGGCTTACTAAAGAGCTGCAGCTACAGTTCCATACGGTCAGCGACAATGTCGATCTGTCCCTTTGTGCCTGTGCCCCTCGTGCTTGAGCTCCATCTGAGACGAGCAAGACTAGTACCGCCTTGTCACAATCAAGCAAAAGCTTGGTTTTGCCCTAGACCCGCCCTCGTGGTATTCATGTTGTTAGTGTGCCCTCTCACAAGTTGGCACGGAAGCTGTGAGCCGAGTGTCGCTTCGCTTGGGCCAGATTTGCATTGGATCGGTGATTTAGAAAGCATGAGGCTTGCGCGGACCTTTCCTCATCTCACCAAGCCACTCCAGCACGACAACAGCTTCAAAGCCCCTTGCCGGTTGACATTCGACATCTCGTTGTTGGACTACCATCCAGAAGCAATCATACCATATCAGACAGATGTCGGCACGGGATGATACATAGGGTATGAAGGAAAGAACAAGAGATACAATAATGTTTTTTTGAGGGGTAGGTACATGTGTAACACGGACCTCGTACTCCTTCCTATTTGGGCTGTACCTCGGCAATGTGAGTCCATCACTCCAACACGGTTGCCATCTCCTCGCCGAGTAAAACACTGTTCGATAATATCATCATCTGTATACAGTAGCAACACATCTCAAACATGGCAGAGCAAAGGGCCAAAGAAGAACCCTGGCGTGATATCGCCGCTCGCAAAAGGGCCGAGCAATACGCTCGTATCCCCGAAGCATGGCGTTTATCGCAGTCGACTGACCACGACAACAGCAACATCCTCCAAGTTCCCCGGCAGAGCGGCATCTTAACTGACGCCGAGCTACAAATCACTGAAAAATACGATGCAACCGATTTGGTGGATGAGCTCGCAAAAGGAAGTCTCACCAGCGAATCTGTAACAACCGCCTTCTGCAAGCGGGCTGCAATCGCACAGCAACTCACCAACTGCCTGACCGAGATTCTATTCGAAGATGCCATTGCCCGCGCAAAGGAGCTTGATGCTTATCTTAATCGCACCGGTCAACCTTTCGGACCTCTTCACGGCCTACCTATCTCAGTCAAGGACACTTTCAAGATCAAAGGCTACGATGCATCGCTCGGCGTGGCGGCTCTGTGCTTCAAACCGTCTACAGTCAACTCTGCACTGGCGGAACATCTTCTATCGCTTGGGGCGGTCCTGTACTGCAAGACAAATGTTCCCCAAACTATGATGGCACTGGATAGCCACAACAACGTCTTTGGTCGCGTGCGAAATCCGGCTCACAAAGACCTCACGCCTGGAGGCAGCTCTGGCGGCGAAGGTGCCCTTGTCTGTCTACACGGCAGCCCGCTGGGAATTGGAACGGATGTAGGCGGTAGCATCAGGGTCCCAGCCTTGTGCAACGGCCTCTACGGTATCAAGCCCTCACACGGCCGCGTACCGTTTGCGAACCAACAAGGTGGACTACCTGAGGGCATCAGCAAGCTTTCCATTGAAGCCACTGCAGGACCCATTGCCCATAGCATCCGAGACTGCGAGATGCTACTGCGGGTGGTAGGCGATAACCAGGCCTGGCTTCTCGATCCAGACGTGATTCCCCAATCCTGGCAGCAGCAACCCGGTATTCACGCCAGACTTCCACCGTCTAGACTCAGACGCCAAACTCCTGTCCGCATTGGAATTGTAAGAACCGACGGTCACGTTACGCCTCTTCCTCCTGTACAGCGTATGATCGACGAGGTAGCCAGGGACCTACGCTCTCGCTCCCAATCCTCAATGCACATCACGCCCATCGAGGTCGTCGAACTCGACATATCCTCCCTTCTGAGCAGATGCATTAAGACCTCCAACGGCCTCTTCTCCCTCGACGGCACAAACTCCTGGTTCGACCTTCTCGAATCCCAATCCGAGCCTCTCTCTCCTTGGCTACAGAACAGAGTCAGCCGTCGAACCTGCAAGACCACCGAAGAAATAACCAAACTCCAAGCCCAGAAGTCCGAGCTTCAAACCCGTACGCTCGGAATCTGGCGCGAAAGCGGTGGCTTTTGGGCCTCCGAAGGCAAACATCAAGCCTCTTCCATCGATCGGGAGATAGACGTCTTCATCTGTCCCGCAGCGCCACACCCGATCCCGCCCACCGACCGTTGGAACGACGTCAACTACACCGCAGCTTTCAACCTCCTCGACCTCCCGGCTGGAATCATCCCTGTCCGCTCTGTGTCGAAAGAGGATCTCGCTTGTGAGTTGCAAGCCGGCGAGCCGTTGAACGGTTGGGACAAGATTAATCGCCAGCTCTGGGGCGAGAAGGAGAGGAAACTTTATGCCGGCAGTGTGCTGAGCGTACAGGTCGTGGCACCGAAACTGCAAGAGCGCAGGCTCGTCGAGGCCATGGCTGTCATTGACGAGGCGTTGAAGAGAGGAAAGAAGAAGAGTGGCAAGAAGAGTTCGTTGTAGGTTGTTGCTGTTTGCCCGATGAAAATCTCATACTTATGTATAAATGATAACGTCATTGCGCTTGCGCATGCTCCTCGATAATAGTACATGTACCTACCCCATAACAGGCGCCCTTCGACTCGGGACCTCATTCTCCTCAATCGCCTGCTTGACCATCCAACTGTCCAAATAAGCCCTGACCTCCACAATAATCCCAGCCTCGTCAAAGCGCATGCACCAAGCGTAAGTGTTGTCGAATTTCAATCCTGGTTCACGTCAAAATATGTCTGTCAGACTTCATGCCTCTTTTTTAAATGCTTCTCAAACAGCGAATCCCACACTGGCGGAGGAGATCAACTCACCACTCTTACATTCAGCAACAGCAACAAGCTCCACAGTCGCCCACTCCTGATCCCCGCCCCCAATCACATTGCGGACTTTGAGCTGCAAGCCGGGCGGTTTCATGATGGCGCCTAGGCGAGCGAAGGTTGCTTCTTGGAAAGACTTGAGGCTGTTTTCTCGGTGCTGTCAGTGATTGTCTTTCTTTTTTGGTCCGTTCCGCTTTTCGCATGTGGTGATGTTAAGAGGCTCATTCCACTTACTCCGTGTATCGGCCTGCGCAAGGGTGCGTCCCCATGACGGTCCATTCGACGTCTGGCGAGACGCGTTTGAAGACTTCGGCGTGGTTGCCGGTTTCCATGTTGAGGAAGAGGGCGTGGATTGAGGTGCGGGTTGGGTAGGGGGTTGTCATTTTTTTTTTTCCGTAGCTGTCGTATTTCGTTTTTCGTTCTTGGTTCGTGGTCGGGACTGCGTTTTGATGATCGATATGGATTGACTGATCGATTGATTGACTGATATATATCTTGATGAGATGAGGAGAGCCGAGGTAGTTGAGTGGTACCAATGATTCGAGTGGATTGTCTTCATAGACGAAATGTTGATGACTTCCTGTTTGTACTTGTATACCTACCTTTGTCTATGTACCGTCGTAAGGCCGCCCGTGAGTTCACAACATCCTTCTGCTACTAGTGCGGTCTTCCGGTCGCAACAATGGAATTAATGTGCTCCAGCAAGCATGACATTTTGCGAACAGGGCGTTGGTGTTGCCGTAAACTCCGCTGTTTACCACCCAAGATCACTGTTGTGGTTTTTAGGTCAGACATCAAGGTCTTTTGGTGATGTTCTTTCGTACGTGGTTTCCATTGGCGTTGCGAGTGGTGAGGTGTTTGCCGGTCGCGGCCTACGGGTGTTGTCCGACGCCGATATCGGAGCCATTGATGCTCCAACTTCAAACGTGATGATGTTGTGGCTCTTACTCTTTTGTCATACAAGAACAAGCTCCAAACCCGACCACGCAACCAGGGCCTGAACGACCTCGCCAAAATACGTTTCACTCCGAAGAATGATGAAAGGAGACAGCAGAGACTAAACAGAGGAGATATTGATGCACTAACAGTGGGTTAAAGTATTTCGATCTCTATCTCGTTAAAGGAAAAAGCAACGCTATGCAAGACAACATGATCATCCTCACTCCCATCAACTAGTGGCCGTTCACCACAGCCTTGGTCAACTTCGCCGATCGGACCGCAGCGTGGATCTCCTCCTCAGCACCATCAGGCAGCGGCAGCAATGGTGAGCGTACAGTTGCGTGAGAAAGAATGCCCCTGGCGACCAGAGCATGCTTGAGCGCAACAGTGCCCTCCATGTGCGAGCCGCGGTGGTATATGCTCTTGGTGACGGGAAGCAGCTTGTCGTGCACGGCGCGAGCTCGCTTATAGTCCTTAGCCTTGCCGGCATCGATCATCTCAAGCAGAAGCTCAGGTGCAACGTTGCCGTAGCCGACCAGCATGCCGTCCACATCGAAGGCTGTGTGCAGGAGGTACTCGTCGTGGCAGGTGAGGATCTGGAGGTCCGGGCGCTGCTCGCGGATAACCGGGATTTCAGTGTCCCAGCGGCGCATGTTGCGCACGCCGTTCTTCATCGCGAACACGCCGGGCTGGGCCGAGATGTCGAGCATGGTCTGCAGGTTGTAGGATGCGTGTGTGTTGTCGGGGTACTGGAAAAGGATCAAAGGCAAGCCGGAGGTCTCGTAGACAACCTTGTACCTGTCCTGCGGCGCGCCGGGCTGGTAGCCGAAGCGAAGCCAGCCGTGGGATGGGTAGAGAAGACCGGCTTTGGCGCCTGCGGCTTTGGCGCGCTTGGCCTCAAGGGCGGCGACTTCGGTGCCCTCGCCGGTGATGCCGGCGATGATGGGGATGCGGTCGTTGACGGACTTGACGAAGGCTCGGATGACTTCTTCCTGTTCGGGCTGGGTGAGGAAAGTACCCTCGCCGGCGTGGCCAAGGACTACTAGGCCCTTGACGCCGTCGATCGATCCGAGCCAGGATCCAAGGCGCTGGATGGCCTCGTAGTCGACTTTTCCATCTTCGGTGAAAGGGGTGACCGGAGCAGGGACAAGTCCGCTAACGTCGAAGCCGACAGTGCCGTTTGAGTGTCCGTTCATCTTGTCTGACAGATTTTTGTGTTGATTGAGTTGATCGGGCTGAATGATGTTTTGGGCTTGTGAAATGTTTGAAAGGATGTGCTTGCTGAGTCGATGTGGATGATGTTGATGATGGAATGGATTTCATCAAGAAGACTCACATCCTTTATACACAATAACAACTCTGTCGTGTCGGTGCTTCGGTTATTGAATCACGCGAACAAATGTTCGTATGTGCTGCAGAACGTGGATACGGATAGCTTTTCGAGCCGAAGACTCCGAGTTTCCGATCCGGATTGGGATAAATCCGATCAATCTGGACTCCACACGTTTGAGTTCGAGCATAATCCGATCCCAATTGAGAATATCCGCTGGGTCACCCGTCACGATGAAACTGTTTGGCCCCAACATCAGTTCACGCTCACTCAACACCCCTCAATCACTCCAGTTTTTCTCCATCTCCCATTGCGGAGACCCCGGATGTGTCGGGCTATGACTATCCTGCGGCGTGGTGACAAGCCTCTCCACGAAGGAGTCTCTGCGAAGCATACAAAAGCAGTACATGTCTGCGATCTGCACACCATGGGAGACTGACTTCAACGGGCTGGACTTTCACCCGAACCATTTTCCTTCCATTACTTACTTCGAACCTCTTGCAAGGAGCAAGAAGCGAGAAACAATGTCGCAACGGCCACACGCCGATTTCAGTCCAACCCGCGACGATGAAGTCGATCTGGAAAAGGACAAGGTCGTTCACACCGAGCAAGTCCACAATGGCAACATGACTGCGGAAGAAGCTGCTTTTCTCGCAAACTTCACGGAAGATGCGAGGAAGGCGGTGGTTCGCAAGGTCGACTGGAGATTGGTGCCCATGCTCCTCATTTTGTACTTGATCTCATTTATAGATCGGGCGAACGTAACAGACCTCTTTAGCACTCGCCTGCCGAATCATTGCTGACTCACTGTAGATAGGTAATGCAAAGATCGAAGGCCTTCTTCCAGACTTGAACATGAGCGGTACTCAATACAACATCGCTCTCGCCATCTTCTTCATCCCTTACACTTTGGCTGGTACGTTGAAACATTGCCCAAAACCATCCAGGTGTCTTGCAGCTGACGCGATTTGTAGAGGTACCCAGCAATGCAATCCTCAATCTCTTCGATCGACCATCGTTGTTCATGGGCGGAATCGTCACAGCTTGGGGTCTCGTGATGACCTGCCATGGCTTCGTGAGGAACTTTGAGGAGCTCTGTGGTGTTCGGATATTGCTTGGTTTGTTCGAGTGAGTTTATCCTATGAACTGCATGGATAAGACCATACTGACGCGGCTTGGTAGGGCAGGTTTCTTCCCAGGTGCAATTCTGCTCATCTCGAAGTGGTACCTTCCACACGAGAGCCAGACTCGGATTGCAATATTTTTCACAGCCAGTGCCATTGCCGGAGCTTTTTCCGGTCTGTTGGCTTTTGGTATTGCAAACATGGATGGCGTGGGTGGGTATGAAGGCTGGCGATGGGTAAGAGATTGTATTCTTGATATTGCAGAACCCGGCTAATGTCGTTAGATCTTTATCTTGGAAGGCATTGCTTCGGTCGCGGCTGGCGTAGCCTGCTTCTGGCTCCTCGTGGATACCCCCAAGCATTCCGGCCGCTGGCTTTCACCAGACGAGATCCGTTACCTCGAGCTCCGCCAAGTTGCAGCTGGGCGTGTCAGGCCCAAAGACGGAAAGAAAGAGAAGGCCTTCGACTGGCGTATACTTTGGGCCGTTGTTGGTGACTGGAAGATCTATCTTCTGATCCTCATGTTCTGGTCCAACGTCACTCCGAACTATGGCCTGAAGTTCACGATGCCTCAGATCATCAAGAACATGGGATACACCTCTGCGAACGCGCAGTTGCTCACCATCCCTTGCTACACTGTGGGCGCCATCGCGGCTTATGGCTTCTCGGTGATCTCGGATCGCTACAAGTGGCGAATGCCGACCATCGTGTTCCCGCAACTGTGCGTGGTGACAGCATACGCCATTCTCTGCGCCAAAGCAGGCGATATCCAGAACAACATTCCGGCATGCTACTTTGCCATTTGTCTGGCGTGTTTCGGGTACGTGGACTGATCCGAACGAGAGTATTGATGTCGAGCGCCCACTAATCGTATAACAGTCTCTATCCCATTGGACCAGGTGTCCAAGCATGGAACATGAACAATCTCGCCGGGCCCGCCAAGCGCGCCATGGGAATTGGATGGATGACTGGTGTTGGCAACATGGGCGGTATCACCGGCAGCTTTATCTTCATCGAGAAAGAAGCCCCCACGTACCCAGTGGGTTTTGGAGCCTCGCTGGGATTCGCGGCCGCAGGTGTGGTAGCGGCCTTGACACTCGAGTCCATGCTGTGGACTATCAACAAGAAGAACGATAAGCTGTCGGAGGAAGATGTCCGCGCGCAATTCACAGAGGAAGAGTTGACGAAGATGGGCGACAAGAGTCCATTGTTCAAGTATACTCTTTAGACGCCAGCAGCCAGTGCCAGGGTCATGCAGAGTCCAATGGGTTCTAACGAGAAAATGATGTATTTTGTTAGAATGGGTACTTGGTTAATGTACTTGGCTTCTCGGAAACGTAAACAAGCGAGTGAGCTATGCCAGATATGGTTACAACTGTGCCTGGGCCACATTTCTCCGCATTCGCCCCACATGTTCGATTCACTTCAGTTTTCCTATTAGAGCGATGTCCCCCGGATTTCCAACTGGTTCGTCCATTCAATCCCGGTCTCAGACATGCGGCATATCGTTCGGGTCTTCTCGTCTAATCATTAGCAATGTTTGGCATGTGGAGTAGCGCGGGAAGCCACGAGGCATCGACGACTCCATTAGGTGCATCACCCGCCGCAAAGCGTCACTGTGATTCGGAAAGGCAACACGGACGTCGCACTTCCAAGGCAACTCGTGCCTGCGATGTCTGCAAGGCATGTGACTTATCGACAGGATCGTATCACTGCTGAACCAGGTCATCATGCTGACATTGCTTAGGCAAAAAAGGCTCGTTGTACGGGAGCAAGGCCCTGTGCGACATGTGCAGAGAGAGGCCTGCATTGCACTTACGATACTCGATACCTCCGCGGCCGTCCTCCAACACCGCTTTCGCCAATATCGGACATTCCTAGTACCGGACACAATGTCTATCAGAACACCGTGTCGGCCGGGCACGAGCATCAGGGTCGCTCCATTGCAAGCCAGCCGAGCACAGGACTCGGTGGTGGACACCAGGCCGAACAGGCTACCGTCGACTCAAGCACGTCGGATGCACATAGAGGAATACAGAACGACAGGAATGTTCCATTCTCTGGTACACATCATGGCGCCGACGTCGAACAATCATCCCAGAGCATCTCACGAAATTCACCTGATCATACATCATCAATAGACAACGCACAATACGTCGACCACACCTCTGCACTGAGTTTTCTTCACAGAGCACACGCAAAGTCTAAAACTGGCAATGCGCACGATGCTACTGGCATATCGAGATCGAGCCAGCCACTTACTGCAGCAGGGGACAAGCCACTTCGAGGTCCTTCATCATCTGGTCTAATTGTCAGCCCTGTCATTTTACCTACCATTCCAGATGCCGCGGAGGCCAAGGAGCTATTGGATCTCTACTTCGAGGTCTGTGTTGCTACATACAAGCCTCTCCACAGGCCGACGGTAGATACGTGGTACCACGTTGTGTTGGACAACATCAAACAAGGCCTGCCAATAACAGACCATTTGGGGAATGCCAAAGTTTCTGTCTTACTAAGCGTACTTGCTATAGCGACCTTCCACCGACAGAAGTCTCGAGGATTCTCCGAAGACGCTCCATCACTGGCTCAAAGCGACGCTTTCTTCAAAGTCACAGCGAACCTCATCGAGACCGAGACTGGAGAACCGCACCTTGAATCTGCCCAGGCCAGGTTGTTGCAAGTGTTCTATCTGCTCATGACATGCCGAATGAACCAAGCGTGGTACATCTTCGGCAACCTGCTACAAATCATAGCAGCCCTCGGGATGCATCGGCGCAGCAGGAAAGACAAGCTATACTCGCGCTCACGATCCAACTACATTCACTCGCAGTGTAGGATACGTACCTTCTGGAGCGCATACATCCTGGACAGATACCTCGGAGTCGTGATGGGGCGGCCGCGCCACTTCCACGACAAAGACATCGATCAGGACTATCCGGACCGCGTGGACGATGTGAACATGAGTCCCGCCGGCCCGATCCCGAGCGACAGTGACGACACGGAGGAATGCCACATCGATGGCTTCCTCTGGAACATCAAGCTCGCACAATTCGTTGGCGAGGTGTCCGACGAACTGTACCCAATCAGACCGCTACCAGAAGCCCAGTGCATCAGCGCCGCCCGGCGACTTGGCAAGAAGCTCGAAGATTGGCAGGATTCCTTGCCCGCGTTGTTGAAAGCAAACCCCAAGAACCTGATCCGCAGCTTCCGCCGACAATGTGTGGCGCTCAAGTTGGCGTACAAACACGCTGTGATGCACGTATACAGACCCTTTTTGCTGAACCGTTCGGGAAACCGGGCATTTTCGTGCAACGATGACGACGACACACAGTCGTTCCGTCGGGACAGCATCAGACTGTGCATCAGCGCTGCGCAAGATGCTCTGCGCACAATCGACGCTCTCGCACAGGAAGGCCCACTGTTCCATGCTTTCTGGTGGACGCACTACATGACCTTCTGCGCGCTGTCGGTAACGTACGTCTGGAACATGCAGCACGATAACTTCCTCGAAGGCATCGACAAGGAGTCTCTGCTCGCTCTGGCCGGACGCTGTCAGATACATCTCGCCCAAGCGACGGCGACAAACTCGCCGAGCCGGCGCTACAGCATTATCTTGGAAGAACTCGGGGGCATGTCTGGCAGTCACAACTCGATGATGCAGTCCCGCAATACTAGACCAGAGACAAATCTTACCGGGACTGGTGGTGACAACAACAATACTGCCATCGATGGGGCGGCGCTTGCGTTGTCTCAGAGTTTCGACTCTGGTGGCTTCGCCCAGGGTGCACTCGGAAACAACATGTCTGCACAACTCCAAGACCCGTTCATGCATTGGCAGGCTTCCGACTGGCTGGATCTTGACGCTTCCGTAAGTGTGAACCGGCGAGGAGACGTCTTTTTTGTGAAGGTACTGACTAGATTCGTAGGCATATGGTCTGATTCCAGGATTGAGTCCTGATTTTCAATGGCTTGAAACGGCCTGAGATGATGATGGCAGATGATGATATACGACCACATGTATAACGCGGAATACAAGACCTGGATGACAGGCTTCGATCGAAAACCTGATATCAACCTTCGTGGCACCCCGATTCAAGAAAGTCGCCAGTGTTACTCAGTAGATATACAAGCTATATGGACATTGATAGCTCGTGAGTGACTCGAATACACATGCACGACAACAAGATGGGAGTGAAAACTTAACAGGCCATTTCAGAAGCATAACATCGTTACATCAGGTAAGTACCGTATCGTAGTGGCATCATGAGCTCGCCATAGCAAAACCCAATCCTGTCCCTTGCATTCCTGCTCGTTTACTTGCCCAAGCCACCAAGGCCTCCGCCGCTACCGCCGCCAGAGTTGCCAGCACCGCCGGGGATCTGGTTGTTGATCTGGCCGTCGGCGAACTTGTTGATCTTGTCATCGTACTTGTCGCCGAGGCCGGCTCTGTCGGTCAAGTTGTCGATTTCTGGGCAGGTGAGTGAGAGTCAGTGAGGAGGTCACGCTGGGTAGGTACGATTAATTGGTTGGAATGGTGGTGCTTTGTGATGGAGCATGGTGAAGTGAAGACTTACGGGTGTGAGCCTGGCCAGAGACGGCCTTCTCGGCGCCGGACTGTTGACCTCCACCGCCGCCGCTGCTACCACCGCTACCGCCGCTCTTGCCCAGGGCGTCTTTGGCTTTGTTGAGGAGGCTGGACATGGTTGTGGTTTGTTTTGTTGTTGTGGTAGGTTTGTTTTGTATGTTGATGTGGTGAGAAAGTTGAGTCGCGAGAAGAAGTGGGGGGCAGGTGGGATGAGGGTATTATATGCATGTGAACCTGCCTCGGGCCTGCCTCCTCGTCCTGGTGAGAGGGTTGTGTACCGTGCTTGCGTGGCTTGAGAGCTTGCTCGTGCTTGCTCGATCTTACCGCGACGTCATGCTACATGCGAGCTCCAGTCTTCCCGCCAGTCTTCGAGTGTGGTTGGAGGGGTTGATGTTGGAAACGAGGGGAGATCAGCTACCACATGCCACATACCGTAATAGAGGGGAGCTCGTTTCGGTGGGGCTGAATCCAAGTTCCATCCAGTGGGATCATAGATCGCAACGCTCGATCTCTACAAGAAGGCTGGCAACGAGTCTCACAAGGGTCAGGAAAATCAGGGTCGAGAGCCCCACCATCATCATCCCATAGAGTGCAACAATGGCGCGCTGAACTCTATCGGACCTTGCGTGATTTAGCCGTGGGGTTGGGCATCAGGTGCAAGGTGGAGTTGGACATTAGGTAGGTAGAGAGGAACATAGCAGGGAATCAGGCAAGATACGTGTACAACTGCCGTGCAAAAAACGCTCTTTCTAGTTAAAGGCGACTGACAATGCAAGACGCCTCGATCTACTCCAAGGCATGCCAACCTGGAGATCAAACCCTGCGAACCCAGGCGCCAACGATAATCCAGACATCCTGACCCAATCCCAGATGACAGTAACAAAAGAGAATACGAAAAAAAGATCAGTGGACTCAATCCAAAGACTAAATCACCGACAAACCACTCTCACCAATTCCAAGACCCCTGTACTCTTTACTTCCTCCCCGATCTTGCCTTTGCCCATCGAAGATCCGGCCATCAAGCCACCCAATCCCCATAATCCATGCTCGTCGTCCCAGCCTCGGAAAAGGCCGTCGACACCCTCTGGACAACCGCGAAAGACGACAGTAGTCTTTGGAATGCGAGGCCGGTCTTCGCTCGATGCAGACTGGACTGCGTAGTCCGACACAAATAGTAAAGACTGGGCGAAAAGAGCGTTTCGCACATTTTCTGGTTGCAGAGAAAAGAACAGCGGGCCCAGCAAGAGATAGAGCTCGCCGTAAGCGTCAAGCAGGTAGATCCCTTCAGCGTCAAGATCAGATTGCGTAAAGGGCGCAATTTCCTTCACTTCAACTTTGACGCCGGGTTCTGGAGCCGGCGCACGACCCCAAGACGGTCTGCGGAACATCGTCGAGAAGATGCCGGCGCGGGTGTCGGATTGGTGGATGTTGAACAATCGAGTGGTGAACTTCCCTGGCGCAGAGGATTTGTGTTGCCATATGGGGCTCGATTGTGGAACACTGGCTTTTGTTGTGTCGGGGCCGAAATTTTTCAGGAAGCTGGAGAACTCGGCTCCTTGATCAACTTCGATGATTTCGCCGGTTTCTGACAAGTCCATTGCTGCCAACTTGGCAGCGCCGATTTCCTCGCTCGAGCACGCCGTGCCCTTCCATAGGTACAGCTTAGTCTCCTGTAGGGTAACAGGGAACGATATCAGGTACGCGAAAGCCGAACACAGCGAATCCAATGCAAAGTCCACCTCGTCAAAAGCGATGTGTCCCAGATGCCTCCGACCACGAAGCATGAACTGCTTAGAAGCGGTCTCGCGTGCTCCACGTCGTGTAACGATGATGCCGCCGAGCGCCTCGAAGAGCTCGGCTTCTTCACGACCCTGTTGATTTAACCGAACCTGCGTGTACGAACCCTCACGTTTCGCCTCGGCTTTCGCAACGTTGTTGGCAGCCTCCACATTGGAAGAAGTAGAGGCGGCGCCTGTCCACACAATTACATGGCTAGACTTGGCAGCTCCCTCTGGGATATGTGTATGCGAACACACGTACACAGACTCGTCGAAAAGCGTGTATTCTTCTTGTGGGCGGAGCTGTTGCACCGAGCCATCGGGGCCGACCTTCTGTATCGATTTTCGAAGCGTTTTTGCTCGCGTTGTCGGCTGTGAGCATGTGGCTATGACGGCCCTTGTGTCGATAGAAAGCGGTCCAGGCGATTTTGGCCATGAACCAAAGGAATCAACGAGCAACCGTTCAGCTTCAGTCTCCGGCAGCTTTCCAAGGCTTTGGGAATCTTCAAGCTAGGTTGTCAGTCTTTTATCCAATTATGTTCAGACGGTGACTGCGCGGTAAAATGTCAGACAGTCGCACTGGGTAAATTCACAGGCGCAGCAGACTCATGACTGAAAAGGAAACTCCTCACCTTTGTTCGGGAAGGCCTCCTTCAGCTGCCCAGAAACTACGCGAGACGATTTTGCGGGCTTTGGTGGAAGAGCTGGAGAAGGCGATGCAACCGGAGAAGAGATGCCCAGGCCGCCCCTTGAGTCCGGTCGAGACGGAGACCTCGCGGGAGAAGACGCTAGGAGACTAGCCGAGCGCATGGCAGCTTCTTCGTCCTTCCTAGTTGGTAGTTGAATCTGCGATGGACTTCCCAAAGGCATGTAGGTCTTCTTACGGCCCCAAGCAGAGGCGGTATCCTTCACAGAGGGGGAGCTAGAAGGCTTGTTCTCCTTGTCTTCTTCCGCGCCAGGTGCAGGCTGTCGACCAACGCGAGATCCGAACCCCTTGAACTCCGGCACTTCATCTTTGAGTGGTGTAGCGGGTTTGTCTGAAGGCGTACGTTTCAAGTGGACTGGTGGCTTGACAGCAGGTGCTGGTGTACTTTGGCTGGCTGGGGATACAGCTATGCTTGGCTTCGGTGACACGTTAGGCTTTGAGAAAGGTGCAGATTTGCCAGATGGACTGCGGACAGCCTCCTGAGGGCTTTCAGGCGATTGCTTCAGGTTGGTGCCGAGAGAAGCAGTCATGATCGAAGCCGCAGCCTTTGCACCCGCCCCATGTTCTCCGAAACGTGCCGTGGGCCTTATGGCCGGCGAAGGCTTCGTGGTGGGCGACGGCGAAAGAGGAGTTTCCAATTTCGGAACATCGGTGGGTTCATCTGCCGGCTTCGGTGCCTCTGGCGCAACGTTCTTGGTTTCCTCTTTGGTGGCACCGCCTTTTCGCTTCTTTGGTCCCTTTGCTCGGCCTTTGCGAACATCGGCCAAGGGTTCTCCAGCCACAGGCGGCTCGCTTGCTGCAGCCTGTGCAGGCTTGGATGATGTATCGATCCCAGCTGGGCTTTCAGATCTAGGCGAACCCCCGCTAGTAGGAGGTCCACGAGCAAGAATACCAGCAAGAGCAGGATTGAAGCGGGCTGCGAGCTTGCTGGTTGGCGCTGCCACAGGCGGGTATGTGTTGCTCTTCTCCTCGACTGGTGGAGTTGGTTTACGCTTTTCTGAGCGAGGCAAAGAAACAGTTCTTTCAAGGTCCTCAGCAACTGCTTCCTCTTTGACCGGAGGGCTTGGCAATGGCTCTGTAGCGAATTTTTTGAGAGATGAGGAAGAGGGCGGTGCTGTTGAGGAATCGATTTCGACAGAATCAGCAGCTGCGTCTGGTTTTGGCTGCTCGACAGCAGGTGCCTCGACCTTAGGCTTTTCTCTGATGCTCTTCCGGAACCGAAGCGCTTCTGGTGTAATGTTGCGCGTCTTCTCAGGACTCCTTGGTGGACCCTTCACACTCTTGTTTCTACCCAACAGCTCCCTGGTAGCCAGTGCCTCGGGCTTCTCGGGTGAAATGGGCGCATCGGAAGCCTTACGCTCGTGCACAATTCCCGCGTCCTTTTCTTGCTTCCACTGCTCTTTCTTAGCGAGCAGACTGTCTCTAAGCTCGTCTTTGCGTTCGCGCTTCTGGGGCCCTTCCGTGATGGTAAGACCGCGCTTCCCACGAGTAATGTTCTCCCTAAGGACATCAGGTGCAACATATTTCTCTTGCTGTGCTTTGCGCAAAGTTCCGAACTTGGACAAGAACTCAGGTTGCTCTTGGCTGTCGGGCTTAGAGACAGGTCGGGAGCGAAGGGTGCTGCGAAAGTCCGTGGTTGGTTTAGGCGACGACTCGGGCTTGGGCGCAAAGCTGGGTTTCGAGGTGGTCGGTGGTGGCGGCATGGGCTTTTCTGCCTCGTTGACCTTCGTGGAGGGCACAGAGTTTTCTCCAATGATCTCAGGTTTTGGCTTTGTTGAAGGTGGCGACTTGACCGGCTCGGTTTCGTCGGGCGCACTCGCCACTTTCTCACGATCCTCAGAAATCGATTCGGACTTTTCTTTCTCTGGCACCGCGGCCGCAGAAGTCACATCGCTTGCAGGTACAGGCTCCTCGCCAGCGTCTGTGTTTTCTGAGGGGTTCACAGCCATTGTCTCGAGTTTGTAGTTGTCTGTCTCGTCTTTCGTAGTCGGTGCTGCCATCTTCTCTGATATTTGAAGGGATTCCTGTGTGAGCAGGCTGGTTGGCCTTGAGCTGAGGCTGATCGGCTTCGCCTTTGTGGGTGGTGTGATCGACCTTGTACTCCCACGCTTGGGATCCGTACGCAGGTCTCGGGAATCAGATCTTTTGAGCATGGCGGGGCCGAACGGAGTTTCCTTCGTGAGTGATCCAGGACGGCTTTTATCGTTTGGGTTTGGACTGCCGAGGGTAGGCACGATATCTGCACTTGTCCTATTCGCCTTTGCGCGGGCAATGTTCTCCATCCAGCTTGGCTGTGCAGGCCTGGAAGGTGACGCCTTTGGAGAATCAGGTCTTGCCAACGCACTCTCGATCCAGCTCGATTTGTTAGGGCTGAATCGTTTTGATGGACTTCCCAAGGGTGATTTGAGGCCGCCGTCATGATCCGCAGTAGTACTGTACGTCGATGCGACTGATTTGCTCCTGCTGTGGTTACGGGATGGCAACGTTTGTCTGAACGATCCGTCGTCTTGTGGTCGCGTGACTAGAGTTGTAAGGTTGCTGCTGCTAGAGCTAGGCCTAGAGTTTGGCTCGTGGCTGCTCTCGCGGCCGCTGGCATCATTAGGGTCCAGTTTTGGCATGCTGAGCGATCCTTGAAGCCCACTGAGCCCACTGCGAACGCTTGCCGAGGAGTCTTGCCTTTGAAGTCCTCCGAGTGGCTGCGCACTCCAACGCTTGGTCTGGCTGTCTGAACGCTTCATCAACGCACTCTGAACGAAGCCGCCCATACCTTTGGTAGGCGACGGCGGCCGTTCACTTGCGTTTGTCAGACGCGCTTGAGAGGCAGACATTGTAGGAGTGCGGCCGAGAGTGAAAGGCTCGTTGGTGTCGGTGGTGACAGAAGACCGGGTGGATTGTGTGCGGAACGGCAGCTCACTGCTTGTCTTTCCATCAGAAACAGAGGGTGTACCCGAAGACCTTGCACTCCACGCACGATCCTCTCGAATCGAGCCAAATCTTGATGGTGTGTCGGACGTAACGCTCTCAGGCGCAGGGCTTGTCGTCCGTTCTTCATTCCGGGGGCTTTCTCTTGACATTCCAGGCAATCCCCTCCGTGCCGCAAAGACATCATCTCCATTGCTCGTCTCGTCCTTGCTCTTTCTGAATGCAGCATTGCCGAGACCTCTATCCGCAGTCTGTCTGAAGTAGGCGGGATCGCGAGCTCCAAGGGATGCGGCGATTTGTTCCCGTGAGGGCTGCGGCTCGTCGACCGAGATGTCTCGTGAGTGTTTGGGCGCGGCCATGGACATTGGTCTACTGGATGGCGTCTGAACACTGGGCTGTTCTCGCACACCTTGCGGTTCGTCGGACGATGTTTCCCGTGAGGGCGAGGGTGCAGCCATTGACATCGGCCTGCTCCCTCGTGGTGTAGGCCTCTGTTGCCACTTCATGGTATTTGAGCGCGAGGGCATTGCGGCGCTGGGCGAAGGTTTCGCAGCGGACTGTGATGCTTCCTCTGTCCTTGACACAGAGGCAGGTGTTGACGGTGCGCTGCCGCGTTTGATCGAGCCAAAGCCTTTGAATTCGGGCACCTCGACGGAGGCGCGCTGTGGGGGTTCGTTGTTGGCCATGTTTTCGAATACGATGGCGGAGCCGAGAGGCGCCACTGGTGTTGGTGAGCCGAATGCTGCGCGGGTGCTGCTGGGAGTTGGCACGTTGCTGGTGTGGTCGTTGTTTTGGGGTGCGGAAGGCGTTTCAGCTTGCTGCTTCTCGGGTGAAATGGATCGCGCGTGCTCTTGATTGCACCAACCAGCGTCAGATCTGCTCCTCGAGTAATGACAGCAACAGCAATGGCATCGTCCACTCACCTACTCTCCGCGCGAGTCGCTCTGATCTGCCCTTCTCAATTTCCTCCTCTAGCCGCCGGTATCTCTCGTTGTCTTCTCGTTCTCTCTTCTCCGACAGCTCGCGGACTGATTTTAGGAATGCTGCAGGGTCCAGGTCGTCTGGAGCAGCGGCTTCTGTGGTGCTTCTATCTTCGTCTTGAGGTGCTTCCAATGGCGAAGGTTGGGAAGTGGGTGAGTCTGGGAGACTTGGCCGCGGGGGAGCGGCGAGCACAAGATTATTAGTAGCCATCACAAACAACAACAACACTGCCGCAGCAGCAGAAGAAGCAGGGATTCGCCCGCGGGAAAACGAGCAGCCAGCAGCGCGGTGCTACGGTGCGAGGGGGATGTGGGAGCTGCAGGCGGGAAGTTTATGTACAGGCACAGAAAGGGTACACGGCAGGAGGGAAGGGAGTTGGGTAGGTAGGGTATAGTTGTGCGAGGTAAGTGATGTTTCGGGCACATGCTATCTAGATGACCGGGCTGCATGTGTGCATACCGCAGAGCCGCGCACCGAAGGTCGTTGGAATGCGGCCACATCGAGAAGGCCGTATACATCGGCCGCGAGAGCGTGGCCGACATACGTCCAAGATGGCTTCGTTTCAGGCGCAGGCGTGGAGCCCAAGGAGTATGCTTGCTGCTTGCACCACATCTACCGTCCTGCAGCTGGTTCGCGGCGTGAAGCCCCATGCACGCCATCCCATCGTGCATTTGTTTACACTGCTAGTCTCCATCCATCATACTAGAACGCACTGAAGGTTACTGCGAGAGTGGCGCGCTAGGACTAGCTACCGCTAAACCCAACGCGCGTTATGCGTTATGTACGCCAAGTTTGGGGCATCTCGTGCATCGTGTGGACACGGCGTAACCGCCTCTTCTCCGCTGTGGTCAGGATGCTCGTAGCAACGACCGAAATCGTTGAGTGATCTAGTATAGGAACAGGCGGTCTTTGGCGTCCTGGACGACCCATTGGAGTCCTTCCTGAAGGTTCTCTCCCGTCATCGCGCTGCATGTCATGATCCGCCACTTGTGCGTGTGAATGCTGTCTAGGCGTAATCCCTATTTCTCTGTGATTAGTCTGTTGTGGTCGGCCGTTGCGCCGTGCGCGGGACATGCAAAGACACACCTCACGGATTTCGGCCTCTGTCATAGATCCAGCAACGTCGCTTTTGTTCTTAAAGACGAGCAGTGATGCCCCCATGAGTCGCTAAGACATATTAGCAGCTGCCACGATGTCTCGCGAACCACGTACATCTTGCACCAGCAGACCATCCAGCTCCTGTCGGCAATCGGCCAGTCGCTCCCTGTCAGTCGAGTCCACTACCCAGATGAGTGTGTCTGTCTTCTCGAAGTAGTTCTTCCAGTATGTCCGCAGTGTCTTCTGGCCGCCAACGTCCCCTGCCGGATATCAGTACCCTAGAGGTGGTGTCTTGCATGAGAGAACCCACATATGTTCAATTTGTAGCTGCACCTTCGTCAGCATGGCGAAGACAAGCTTGCAAAAGCATGTGGGAACTCACCCGTCATAGTCAATGGTCTTGATGATAAAGCCCAATGTCGGACTGACGCTGTTCACATCCTCATTCATGATCTTCTTGACGATTGTTGTCTTCCCGGCATTGTCGAGTCCACTTCACACTATTAGCTGTGGTCCCAAAGCACCAGATCTGAATCACTCACAGCATCAGGATTCGCATCTCCTTGTCTTTCAGACGAGCTTTGCGGAGTATTGACAACATATTCGCAGTTTGATTTTCAAGGTCAGTGTTGGCAGGAAGTCAAGAAGACAGAAAGAGTTGAGAAAGAAATCCTTACAATCGTCAAAGGTCACGTGGTCGCACGAGGTATATGTCCATCTCTGACGACCGATAAGCATGAGATGCATGTAGCTGACAATGTGATAGACGTCTCGTTGATCTCGTGCTGGATATGTTCTCGCGTGATTGATCCTCAGCAGCTCTGCCGACGCCCACAAAGATCCGTCTTTGACAGTTCTTTGACACTACAATCGACGAGACACAGTTGAACACAACCGCTCCGAGACAGACATCTTTACGATGGTTATCAAATCGCTCTACGAGTTGGCTCAAATGCACGACGAGTCTTGGGCTATCACGAACCTTGACAAACACTCGACCAGCAAGGTCACTGCCATGGAGTCATTCCTGGTCCCGGCTTCGAGTGAGGGCGATGAGGTTACACCCCGCCGCACTGACACAGACGGCCTGCATGGATTGACGTTGTTTCTTCCGGATGGCATGCCGGTGACAATAGCAGACGAATTCCTATTGTCGGCGCACACCAATATTGCTGACCTCGCCGAAGCGCATTGTGCCACCAACAACCACACCTTGAACCACTCAAAATCACCTTCACCGTCACAGCTCACACCTAGACAAGCAACTGCATTCGATATGGCTCCACCAACAGTCCAACGCCCCCGCCGCGTGAAGTATAAGGAAGCTACTAGTAGCCCTGTCGACCCGATTCACGAGCAAGCACAGCCTGATCAGCCGGCGTCTGAAGACATGCGCCCTCACATGCTCATCTCAACTCCGCCATCAATCCCGCCTGACACCATCATTTCGGCGCGCAAAGATATCCCACTACCACTGAGCACCGAACCTTCGACGCTTGCCAAAACAGCGCCCTCTTCAGACACCTCGAATTCGCAGCCATCCGACCCGCACTACTCATCACCAGATATCGATTCTGCCGTCGACATGCGATACAAACACCGCCGTCGTCACAAGCAGGTTCCCGCCAACGAGGACCAAGAGCTTGTATTCCAAGGTCGCCTCCCTAAGACATCAAACGACGCCACAACAATCTCAAAGAGATACGACAGCGCCAATGGCAAACCTGCCAGCAAAGCAAGTGGAGAGCCTGAAAGGCCTGCTCTTGCTGCCAAGTCGACCAACCAGACCACTTCCAACACATCTGGAAAACCCGAATCCAAGGCCAAGGCTCACTCTGGCACGGCCGGCCAGAACTCAAGGAAAACCGAGCCTGTGAAAAAGCAGCCGAGTCCACAAAGCGAGTCTAAGTCTCCCGAAAACAGCTGGGACACCGAACATCCGCCTCTTCCTGGCGATGCGCGTATCAGTGGTGGCTCCTCAAACAAGCGTAACAACTTCACCGGCCGCGTCCGCTACGACCGCAAACCCAAGAAGCCGCGTGAGTCGCCATGGATCAAAGACAGCCTCATTCCCAAAGGTGACCCGAAGCGTCATGAACAAGCCCGCTGGATCTCGAGCCACAAAAGCTCATCATCCAACTCGGACCGCGCCAGCTCTGGCTGGGGAACCCGCAGGAAGCGTGATGATGGTGGTGCGGCTCTTGGTGACTGGTCAGGCGGCATTGCTCCAGCTTCAATTGATTGGGACAATCGCGCGCCGTTCAAAGACCATCAGACTGAAGTGAAGATAGACAACTGGGTGGCCACTGTGGCTTCTGCGTTGGCGGGTGTCAACGAGGTCACCTTCACGGAGGGCGCGAACGCTTTCTCGTTTACTGGGACATTTCCGCACAGACGTTACGTCTTCCCACAACAAGAGCAGGGTGACGTTGTTCCTCGTTATTGGGCTCCAACACACGCAGAAGGCCTAACCATTGCCGTTTTCTGGAACAAACACATTTCCCCCGATGACAAGCCGCGGCCGTTTGACGATGGCGACCTTGACTTGGTGAAGCCCTGGTGGCAGAGATATGTGGATAAAAAGTCTTGCATGCTGCAGGAATATGATCACCCGTGGATCGCCGGCAATGATCCCAAGGAGACCGCAGAAGAGCGTCTGGCACGCAAGTTCGACAACGGAGGCATAAATTCAGTCGCCAACCACGAAGCAGCCGAGAAAGCAAAGAAAGACGCCGAGAGGAAGCGCAAGCTGGCCAGAGTCGCAAAGGCTCACAAATACAGTGGCGTCCGCACTCCGAGCGCAGCCTTGGCCTTGCCGAACGGCATCAAACCTGGCCTGAACATATTCCTTCGTTCTGCCACCAAGGCCGACATGGTCCCGGTCAGAGACATGTATAACAGATACATCGACAACACTTTCGTCGTACCAGAAACTTCTCGACGCTCCGAGTCCGACATGTTGAACCGCCTCAAAGCTGCCAGAGACGTTAGTCTTCCATTCGTTGTCGCCTGCCAGCGAGGCGAAGTCGTCAAAGCTCGCAACAAGAAGCAGAATGGTGGCGAAGACATGATCATGTCTGACAGAGTGGTCGGATTCGCATACGCGGTAGACTGGATCAGCGAAGAGCAGTCGATCTACCGTACCACCGTCCAGATGGAAGTCTTCGTGGACATGGATCACTACATGAAGAACATCGGCAGCTGCTTAGTCGACAAGATGATGGGTCTTCTTAATCCGTCTGACCTTGAGCGTGGTGGCTACGACACCGTCGGCGAGGAACTTGACGGAGTCGGTCCCTCCAAGATTGTATCAAATGTCATGATCCGATACTCGTACGACGCTCAAAACACAGAGAAACTGGCATGGGTCTCTGAGTGGCTGAGCAGGCGTCTCGGGTTCCAGAAGGTGGCAGACCTGCAGGGCGTAGCACAGAAGTTTGACAGGAAGTAGGTCTTTGTGCTTACAATACTCATCCCTAAGCTGCTGAAGCTAACAAGAGAACAGGCTCAACATGGCGATCCTTCAAAAGGAATTTGCTTGAATACCCAAGCTGACGGCATTCCCAGCCGCCTCAGGCATGTCGATGGTAGCGAAGGGAGGTGGATTTAGCTCGAGAAGCGAAGCAGTGGACCTTCGGGTTACGAAATGATCGGCTACTCATACATTTTGCATAACCATGATCCAGGACGCGGAAACAATCGAGGCTGGCAGCACCTACTGCTTGCCAGGCCACAATGGATCAGGATATCATACGGATAGCATATCTTAACCTAGGCCACCAGAAAATTGAGTCTCTTTTCTCCCATGCCCTTCCATTCTCACACTGTTCTTCGCTTAAATGTCAGATTATGCCATGCTGATGATAACGAGTAAGTGAAAATCTTCGATCCTCATCACTATAAGCTACCACCTAGAGCACCCTAAAAGCAATTGAGGGGAAAGATATCCTGGACACCTATCGGTCGGACGCTACGAAATACGAAAGTAGATCAATCCAACAGCACTACCACCTACAGTCACATCCTCCAATCGGCCCCGCCGCCGCTGCCACCACACCGAAAACAGCCCAAGAAGAAGAAAAAACAGACTGTGAAAGGAAGAAAGGAGTCACCCTACAACAACACAATCATCTTATCTGCTCAGAACACAAAAAGCTCTCCGCATCGCCAATCCAATCGAACCCTCTCAGATCCGCGCTGACATCAGTATCGTCGTGCTCGAATGAAATGTACTGATCTCTAGAATTGCAGCGGCCCCTGTTGAAGAGAAGAGAAAGAAGACTCAGTCAGCGCCGTTGGTGTAAGTGTTGGGATCATTGGAAGGCGGAACTCACTGCATCAGGAAGCACTCTGTGCCTTCGTCTGGGCGGAAAGACAGGACTTTGGATTTACTGTGTGGCGAGAGATTCGTCAGTCAACAAGACATGGAATGGCGACGGCATGGCTTCGAATGAGGAGATTATCGATTCGGGGCTCAAAGCCCCTGGGCTTTTCGTTGTGAGACTTACAAGCTGTTCAACGCAATACAATCGTTCAGCGGCACAATGCCATACCAGCAGTTGCCACCCCAGTTGGCCTGGTCGCATATGCGTACGCCGCCAAGGTTGCGTTTGGTTATGGGGTTTGCTGTTGTTGTTGTCGCGAGGAGCACTGTAGCGAGGAGTGCTTTGGATATTGAGGAAGTCATTGTTGCGTCTGACGGAGCGAAGCTGACGGTTATTTGACAAGTTCGATCGATCTTGAGACGCTGATGATTAGGTAAACTCGGCTTGACTTCGATGAGGTGAGAGATCGATTGTTCTTTCTGTGTTGTGTTAGAGTCAACAGTATACGCAGATGTGAGGAAAGCTTAGGCGTCGGACTGCTAAAGAGATGACCATGCCGATCTTTGTAAATGAAGGAATGCGGGCGAAAATATAGGAGATTGGAAAGGGCACAAATCTCACAATGCAAGGTTTCAAATGAGCGCGAATACAAGAACTTCAAGCACCAGTTTTAGTGTAAGGGACATCGTCGTTGCAAATTATGGGTGCATGGTAACACAGCGTCTCGTGCTTGATCACCCGAACGCCAACTTTCCAATGCACAACCCTTGAACCAAACTTGCCCAAAATATCGTACAGGATTTCAACAGCCTGGCGACACTTGCATCAGCGAGGACGCAAAGTGACCCCTTACACAATACATGTGATCTCCCTCGTGTTCCCTGTCGTTCGGTCACGCCTAGAACACAACGTCGGCCAAAACCTCGCACGCCCTGTCACAGACCGCGCGAACCCTCTCGATCAGGATGCGGTTTGAGCTCTCGACTTCCAAGCCTTCCAACCACACTTTCGCCACATGTTGGTCCAAGGTGATCTCCAGCCCTGGGACCGGGATTCCCAAACCGTGCAGTCTCGTCAACTCGATGGCCTGGGCCTTCTCGACGGCAACGCTGTCCTCCATGTCTGCAATAGCGCCCTCGGGAAGCTTTGGTTGTGCTATGGGCTGGATGGCATTCTCGCCGAATTGCGCTTCGAGGAACATGAAAAGACGACTCAGCTTTTCGCCTGGCGTGAGACGCTGCGCTGCCAGCGGGTGATGCGAGACCGTTTTGTGTTCATCGATTTCTCCTTCCGCGTGTCCGTGCGAGTGTGAGTGTGTGTGCGCGCTGCGCTTGATTGCTGCGGGCGAGCTTTCGATGCTGAGCAGCACAGCCATGACAGCGTCGGCAATGGCGTCGTTGGTCGCGTTGCCTTCCCACTCGAGCTCGAGCTCGCCTTGATCGTGGCAATAGATGCGAACGGCGTTGTTCATGATGCCGAGTGTTGTTTGGGGAGCAGCTGCGTCGTTGTCGGTCATCTCTTCATCGGCATGTTCGGTTTTGACGTCCGTGCCATTAGATGTGCCGCCGTTTGTCTTGGATTCGGCTTCGGTGCCGGAGACCTGGATACTGCCGAAAGTGCCTTCGAGTGACCACTTGATCAGATCGATGCCAGCAGCGCCAAGAGTGATGCGCTGGCGGCAAGTGATTGTGGTTGTGTTGAGACCTGCGTACTCCCGAAGGTCTTCGGGCGCCATGAGTGAGAGCTTGAATTCGTTCTGCACCAAGACACCACTGACGACCTGGCCTTCGTTCTTGCTTCTCTTGGCATCTTTGCCGTCATTTTCTCCGTCGTCGCTGCTAGCCGGTGGGCTCAACATGCCTGCAATTGCCTGCGGGTTGACCTCGTTTGCCAGTCTGCCAACCACCTTTGCCACTTTCTCGCGTCTGAAGGGAATGCGGACCTCTTCGCAATTGGCAGGCGAGTAGACTTTGAACTTGCCCAAACCCAGGAGTCGAGATCGCATACGCATCATGTTGCCTCTCTCGCCATGCACCAACACAACAACAGGAGCATCCACCTCTTCGATGAATGCACGATTCTCCGCGCCGTCCACGTGAGCGGCAAAACTGAACTCTTGCACCGTGCATCGTCTCGGAATCATCGGTCTGTCATCACCTCCTGGGCCAGAGGCCTTCTTTCCCATCATCGGTCCTCCGCCGCCGCGTTGAGTCATCACGGCCGGGATAGAGTCGGGCTCCTTCATGATCTCTTTTGCCATGGTACCCTCCACGCTGTAACCGGTGATGACAACACCGTTCTTGCCCTCGGGTGCCCATCTCTCTAGCAGTGTTCGAGATACACCATTCTGCAGCATACCAGGCGATGCAAGCATGACGCAGCCGCCAACGTCGTCGAACCTATCGAGTGACTTGAGCGAGCGGATAAATTGGAAGTCCCACGGACCCCCACCGCCGCTTTCTCCATTGCTGTCCCCGCCAAGTCTGTTGTGAAGCTTCGAGCGGATGTTGTCGTTCATACTGTCGATGTAGGTTTGGTAGACGACCATGCACTTACGTGCCAAAGCAGACGCGAAGTAGATAGGGTAACGTCTATATTCGGGATGCTTTTGCCAGTACTCCTCCAGGATGAGCAAGAGCTCTTGCGCCATGCCGATAGCAAAGACTGGGAGGAGAGCACGGCCGCCTCTGTTGAGAATGCCAGTGATGGACTTCATGAGAGCCGTCTCACGCTCGGCTCGAGGGATGTGTGTACTGATGCCAAAAGTGGATTCGGTGATGAGACAGTCGACTTTCAGCCCTTTTGGAATTGTGGCGGGTATCAAGTGGCGGTCGTTCTCGCGGCTGTAGTCGCCTGTGAATAGAGTGTTGAGGCCGGCGATTTCGATCAAGTACATGCATGCTCCAAGAACGTGACCAGCAGGGTATGGTGTGATACGAATACCGTTATGCGTGTGAGTGGTGTTGAAAGAAATCGTCTGGATCTGAGGTAGGGTGGAGAGAATGTCATGCTCGTTGAAGAGTTGGTCAACTCCGCCACCGTCGTTGGCTCCGGAGGCGGCGGCGTGTGTGTTCTGCACACGGACTGAGTCTTGCATCAGCCATTTGTAGATGGCTTTCGTGGGATGGGTCATGTAAACGCGGCCGGCAAAATTTGTTTTGGCGAGGACATATGGTAATGAGGCTGCGTGGTCCATGTGGAAGCTGTGGAAGAGACATCATGTCAGCTTGGGTTTCATGTCGGCGAAGTCGATGGCAGACGGCTTTCAACACTACGGCAGTATTGGCTGGGCAAAGAAATGAATCTGTTCGCTGTTGGGGGAATGTTTGATACAGTGGCTATTTATGTGTGGCATCCTGTGAAACCATCAAGGTGGGTAGCATAGATGGGACCAAGAGCCGGCGGTGAAAGTGTGCAATAACAGAAGACCCAGCCCAAAACCCGCCGTAGGGATATTATTGTACTGCCATGCTCGATGCATGCGTATATGTTGATTGGGAATGCAACTTACTGTGTCATGAGCAAGATATCTACCGTTCCCAAATCAAACTCATCATAGAAAGGTAGTGCTGCCAGTCCATCGAAAGCCGGGTGTATGCCTGCGTCCAACATGACGGTCTTGCCCTTGTACTGGATGATATGGCAACTTCGGCCGACTTCGTTGCCTCCGCCTAGCGCAAGGAACATGAGCTCGTCGGAGGGGTCAACAGGTTCCTGTTCCTCGGCTGAAGGGTTCATGGCGGCATGTGGGCGTTTGGCGGCCATTGTGTGTGAGAGATGGTATGAGGGTTTCCAGCTAAGGGGTGTTGACAATGAGCGCGTCTCAAGCGCGTGGGCGGTCTACTTGTTTGCGCAGAGAGATGGGTTAGTGGGAACAGTTGGCTCGTGAGGATGTGCGCCGGACGTAATCGGAGGCACGTGATGGAACAATGGCAGTAGGCGTGGTATTGTCCGTGAAGATCAGGCAGGTCGCGTGTATCAAGGTCGAAGTGAGAGGTTGTAAGTGAGAGTTGACTGCATGTGCTTGACGAAGACGCACGGACCTGGCATGGCACCCGCCGCGTTTGTACTTTCCACGACGACGCAGCCATGAACATGAAGCAGCACCAGAGCTTCACCAGCACAGCAGCACCACCGACTGCATCGCACCACCAACCGAATCGCATCCTCGCCCGCCGCTACACCACACGAGTTGCATCCAGGACCACGACGCCGACTCTCGGACAGTACACGACTCCCTAGGACGACCGCGCAAGGCATGCTGCGACACGCGACTGCCTATCCCCGCCGCAAGTGAAGGAGGAGGTCGCCCTGCGCGTGCCGACAACGTCCATCTACAACACCTACTTGACCACCGATCGCCCAATATCCTCCGACATGTCTTTCTCCATGTCGCCGCCGGCGCCCAAGCCGACTCCCTCGCCTGCGCAATATCAGCAGCAGCATCCACCACCTCAGCAACCTCCACAGCAGCAGCCTGCACAGCAACAACACCCACAGCAATATCCTCAGCCGCAGTACCAGCACCCTTCCCAACAGCCATCGCCTGCAAACGCATCGCCGTATGCGGCTCCTCCTCCTGCAAAGCGACAACGGCTGTCGCCAAACCCTCGATCGCCGCCGCCGCCCTACCAGAACGGAGGCTACCATGCGCCTCCTTCCAACTTGCCTGGTGGTAGCAGCTATGGAAACCCGTATGCGCCTTCTCCCACACACGCGCAATCGCCGTATTCCCCCAACAGCTTTGCCGCATCGCCTCAGCATTCCTTCAACACACCACAGCCCTACCCGCCCCAGCAAATGCCATGGCAATCTGCGCCAAACACGCCCGCGCCCGCTGTGCAGCGTGCACAGCAGCAGAGTACTGGATCACCGCAGCCGAACAGCCAGATGATGCCGCCTCCACCGAGGCCCAACAAGGAGGACAAGGAAGAGAAGGGCGTGGATGATGTTACAGATGTGATGCACGGCTCGGGAATTAATCTGAAGGATGAGGAAAACTACCTGCACACACTCTATACCAACCAGCACACCGCGAAAGACAGCTTCGGAACTCAAGGTTCATCCTTTGGATCGGGTACACTCAGCGGCGGCAATAGCTTCAACACGCTCCAAGGAACTAGCTTTGAAGGTCAGAATGGGAATGGAGCATTTGCAGGAACTCTTGGACCAGCAGCATCACAGGACGACGTGGAGAAGGAAGCAAAGAGGAAGCGAGAAGTCGCGGCAAGAGAAAAGGCGGAGCGTGATCAACACCACTTGAACAACCCCTTCCTTCTGGGAAATGTATTGAGAATGCGCATGGACAAGATTGCGAAGGAGAATAGCGTCAGACTTGACGTGAACGGTTTGTATCTGCTGCAGCAGCCCGAGCCCACCAAGGTCATGACAAATGGGGCTAATTCGGAGGGCATAGTGAGAGCGGGAAGTAAGATCGACCAAGGCGCTCCTTACTCCGACATTCTCAGTCTTGTATCTCTAGCTGCCGGCGAGCGCATTCGTGGGCTCCTGGATGAATCACACGCTCTTGCTCGAGCCCGCCTTTATGGTGACCACAACCGTGTACCACCAGATCTTGCAGATCTTGCCATTGCACCCGGAAATGAGCGCAAGGACGAAACTGTACAGCCCGAGAACATCACGGGAACAGAATGGGACAGACTTCCTGACGCGCCTGGTGGGCCCGACGACAATGACAACATATCCGCCAAACCCCAACATACAATCTCTTTCCAATCTAGCGTCAACAACACCTTCCGCAAGATCGCAGAGACAGATCGTTTAGCCGAGCAGGCACGCACTCGCAAACGCGAGGCCCGCCGCAAAGCTGCCGAAGCCGCTGCTGCAGACGATGAGATCACTGCAATAGCAGACGTCGCTGCGTCAACATCCGCGCCTGCTGGCCCAGAGCAGCCGAAGATGACCAAGAAGGAGCAGATTAAGCAGCAGAAGGAAGCCAAGAACGCTGTCGAGGCCCAGTCGAGCACCACCACAAACCAGACCGCTGCCATGATGGCCATGGGTAAAAAGGGCAAGAAGTACAGCTGGATGAGCGGACCCAGCCAACATACAAACCGCTTCGCTAAACCCGGCCCAGTCTCGGGTGGCGGCAGTGGCAGTGGAAGCGGTGGAGCCTCGACACCTATCAAGAAGGAAGGCGCGAGAACTCCGACTACCGCAGAGCCTGACGATGCCGGTATGGTCAAGTGGGGCGAGTGGAAGGAGGACAAGGGTGTCCAGATGCGGGACTGGGTGCAAGTTCTCGAACGGGACGGACGCGAGAGGAAGGCGCTGCAGAAGGCGATGAACTCGATGAAGTAAAGTTAGCGAGGCCTTATTCAATTTTCTGGCGATTCTGAGCCGCGGGGTGTGAAGGGGACGCAACGAGAGGTCTATCACATATTTGACTCAAGGATGGGCCTTGTATCACAGTGATAACAGAGCCCTCCAGCCTTTTAACTGGATACACCTTATTGATTGGTGCATTTGATCCTTGTTGGGAGAAGATATCCGAATGCTGAATACTTGACATTATTAGGCACTACATCGTGGTTCGCATATTCTTTGAAATGGATACCCAGAGGCATTTTTCCGTCTGCATCACGCGCTTTCTTCGCCTCAACGGAAGTGAATTGTCGACACTTTTGCACGAACCTCTCGCCACACCTGGGTGCCATGTGCTGCTATGTTTCCCGTAATACTGGCTGACATCAATTGGATCTAGAAGACAATGCACATATTCGCGAGACTCCTCATCTTGCCGAATTACTCGGCTCGGCCTGTCTTACGAACGCCATGTTGATTAAAGCCCTAGACTCAAGCGCAAGAAGCTCTCCGTGGACTCACGAACCTTGGAAGCTATCGTCTGCTATACTGAGTATTTACATTGTTTGCGATGTCATGTAAATTGCTGGATCAGATGCTCTCAGAGTCGAGAACGCTTCCACTATCGCTCCACTTCGACTCAACAAGTACAGGCCCGCCGAGATCATGCAGATGATGGTGACGGGATCCGCCCATCGGAGAACAACTTTCTGAAATTGCATAAACACCAACATTGAGACCATCGATACAATGGCAGACACGCGCCAGATCCAAAGCTCGTACACTGTTGGGAATTCAATGTCCCAAGACGCCAGATGCAAAGCGCCGAAGGAGATGCCGAAGATGCATGCGATTGGCCATAGCTTGGAGTGGTATAGATCGGGATCCCAGTGCGAGACAAGCCTGCCCTCTCCGAATCGAGAGTTTCGTATGTCGATCAGCTCTTGCTGTACTGCTTCTCGCTCGAAGTCTCGTGGCATGAGACGCCATGCTCCTGAGAGCAGACCTTGGTGGGGCTTGCCTTCAAGGTCGAAGGCGTCAGAGAGGGCGAGCCTATCAAACTCGTATAGGTCTACAAGATCCATTACCGGGAGGTCTATCACAGACGGCGTATCGATGTCTTTGGGTTTCAGCCACCAGAAGAAGTACGACAGCGCGAAGAGAGGTATGTATCCGAGATTCATCGATTCCAACGCAGAAATGGGAAGATGATGATATGCTCGCAATATGCAGTCAATACAGAACTTCGCCACGCCACCTAGAGCGATAAGCTTCGCCATGGAGTCGGCGTTGCTTTTGTCGTTGATGGTTTCCTCTGCCAGACCCTAGTCGTGAAGATCGTCCCATTGGATATGTCCGTTCTCAAGCAGCCAGGCGAACTGAGTAGGCCAGAGTACTTTCGTGTGACCTCCATCATGGCTCTTCCAGGCAGGGGAGACTCGATATCGAATGCCCAGCATACCGATGTAGAACGTATGCACCAATTTCATCTCGCCGTTGGTGTGCTCCAGACATCTCCGTACAATCCTCCGAGTTTGAGTCCACTCTTGCGCTGCTTCGACAGCGGTGAACTGTCCCGCGGCCTTGTGGTTCATCGGTCCAGCCCACAAGCTGGTGTTCTACAGTTGTAGAGATGTTATCGTGCGTAAGGATAGGTATCGCAACCATGCTGGATTCCTAGAGTCTTCATCGTAAAGCAGAGAGCCCTTTGGACTGGTGGCTCCACCAGCATCCAATATAAGACGATGTAAAGGATCCCATTCTAGCACTTGATGATACAAGCGCCGACAATGTCTGATGAGAAGACCAGGAATCGAATCATCTAGCGCTGTAGATTGTAGAGAGTTGTTGAAATAGCTGAGACCTGACCACCGTATCCACATCCATTATGGTCCGAGCGTGGTGAGGCGGGGCGTCCCGCATGTTCACTTTTGGAGACAACTACTATCTCAACTTCGTTCTTCTCCTGCATGTACAACTAGAGTATCTTCTTCATGTCACGATGTTTCTATACTGTTTGAGAATCATCTTTGTGGCACTGGCGGTGTTGGCGGGACTCTACGCGGGTTTGCTCGGCGCCTTGACGACTCGCTTTGTCCAGACACACGCCGTCTATCTCCATGCCTTCCAGATGACTGGAGACAATGACTTGAATATTCCAGAGATGTTCGGATTCCTTCGTGGTCAAGTGACGCCGTTTGTCATCCATTCTTCCGACGGCACTCCTTTACATTCTTGGCATATCCTACCGATCGGCCTATACCGGAGACACATGGACGAACTGACTCAAGAATCTCCAGGCCTGGCAGAAGACGTGACTACTGGTGTGGGCTTTCAACTCTTGCGCGATGATCCCGATGCCTTGCTCGTAATACACTTCCACGGCGCCGGTGGAAACATGGGATCGGGCTACCGGATACCCAATTATCGTGCGCTTGCGGCTGGCAATCCAGACAAGATCCATGTTTTGACGTTCGACTATCGAGGCTTTGGCAAGACTCCTGGCGTTCCTACTGAAAAAGCTCTAATACAGGATGCCATTGCGGTCGTCGATTGGGCGATCAATGTTGCAAGTATCCCGCCATCTCGCATCCTCATCTTCGGGCAATCACTCGGCACTGCGGTGAACATGGCAGTCGCAGAAAGCTTTTCTTCTCGTGATAAGCCAGTCATCTTTGCTGGTCACATTCTGATAGCGCCGTTCGTGGATGTACCTACATTGGTCACCACTTACAAGATCGCTGGGAAGATCCCTATCTTATCTCCAGTCGCGCGATATACCAAGTTGTTCAACATCTTGAGCTCACATATCCGCGAAGATTGGTCGACGAAAACACGCATCGCGAACTACGTTCGCCGGAGCGAGGCTGCGTCAAACAAATATCGAGTCACCCTTATCCATGCCGAAGACGACTATGATATACCCTGGCATCACACGTCGACAATGTTTTGGCACGCAGCGAGTGCTACGAGCGAAGAAGGAATTGGGAATGCTGAGATGAGCACTTGGAAATTGGGTGAGAGTCGAGACATTGGCGCCGCAGGAAGTGTCGCACATTGGCGCACTGAACATGGTACGATCTCCGAATACATCTTGAAGTATGGAATGCACGACGTAGTCATGGGTACTCCGATAGTCAGTCTGGCCGCGATGCGTATCTTTGACGAAGATAGATGAGCTGGCCAGCATCACGTCACGTTGATAGAGTCGTTGTGACACCGAGCGTTTATTTCACTTCAGCGTGTGAAAAGAAAGAGATGGGCCGCTCCTGCATGCATTGATCTCTCGTCATAAATAAGCAGAGATACATCGTCACCTGTTTTTCAAGACACGATCGGTCAAACTCAGTTGGCTCTGTTATAAGTTATATCACTGTTCTTGTGACGGCAAAGGGTTAGGGTTGAGGCTGTCACGGATCGCGGTGGATAAAAGAACATCCGTCGTATGTCACAACTACCGTGCCGAAGACGGCGGGACACTCTGCCTCTATGTATAATTGAGCAAGTATCAGTCTTCCAGACTGTAAGCCATTACAACATTTTTTTCACTCTGCGTTTGAAACCGCAATACAACTCTTTTCAAGACTGCCAACTTGATCACGAAAGCAACATCCAACATGTCCTCCACAATCGCCAAAGGGCCATATACACTCGTTACAGTCAACAACGCTCCCGAGCGGGCACAAAGGCTCGTAGGCCGCGTCGTCGAGATCGTCAAAGACCGCTATGTGATCAAGCACGTGGCGAACGCCGAAAGTGAGCGATCACGATGGATAGATGAGACAGAATAGCCAGCAGTCTAACGAAAATGCTCCCACAGGCCCTGAAGCCGCACCCTCAATCCTGGAACAGTATCGTCCTGATGTTGTGGTACGTAGTGTTATCCCCGTCACAGTCCGCATTGACAATGTCAAACCAAAACAAGTGTGGGAGTGGCGGACTTACTACTGACCTTACAACTTGTAGTTCACAGCTTCGATGTGGACGCCCGAGCAAAGCGACGCAGTCTTGTCTCGGGCTCGCGAGATCAATCCGAACGTCAAGACTCTAGCGTTACCGCAGGGACTGCAAGTCGAGAGAGGGCCAGATGCTGTGGTGGAGTATATTGTTGAGAAGTTAGGAGGATTGATTGATGGTTGAGATGTGATGTACGAGTGAACGGAGAAAGGAATAAGACCTTTTGAATAGTAGCAATGGAGGCGACTATTCGACAATTAGTGCAGCGGCAATACATGCCTGAAGCACCATCAATATGTTTGCTTTTGTACATATATGCATAAATGCGACAACAAGTGGAGGGACTCAAATGGCGGTAGGGGCAAGCGCGAATCACTTGGCACCGCCATAAACAGCAGCCCTCATACCCGCCAGAACCTCAGCAAACCTCTTCTTCAGCTCCTCTCCACCAGAACCGAACCTGACCCTCTCGACAGGCCCAGATCTCCTCACGTTGCCAGCTCTCATGATCTCGTTGACGAACCACCTTGCCTCACGGTCCGAGTACAGCGTCCAGGCTTCACCGTTGGTACCTGCGCGTGCAGTTCTGCCCACGCGGTGGACATAAGCAGTCAAAGCGCGCGGTACGTCGTACTGCAGGACGTGTGTGATACGGCGACCGGACAGAGTGTCCAGACCGCGCCCGGCGCGATCGGTGGAGATCGTGATGACGGGGTCAGTCGACTTCGTGGCGCGGTGGGTAGTGTTGTTGGTTGTCTTGGTGAGGGTAGTGATGAATTCTGACCAGTCCGGACGTAGGCCTTGCAGAAGATGTGACAGGCGGGAAGCCGATTCAGTGCTGGAGGCGAATATGAGAACCGTTGGAGCAGATGATGCTGTGGTCAATTTTTGGTCGTCGCCGGGTACAGAAGGGGTGTCGTCCTCCGACTCGTCGCTGCTCCCGGCCGAGGACGAAGAGGAAGAGTCGGAGTCGCTATCCGAGTCACTGCTATCTGAGTCGTCGGATGAGCTACTGTCAGAACTGCTGTCAGAATCACTGTCGCTCGAATCGGACTCGGGAGCCTTGTTCTTCGTTGGTGCTTGTTTCGGCTGCTGGCCGACTTGTCCAGCCAGCACTCTTGTTTGCAGCAACTCTAGAAGCTGCAACGGCTTCTCGCTAGCATCGCCGACAGGAACACAATATTCCTTGAGCGTTGGGGGGATCTCAAACGCCCCAGTCTCTGTGTTCAATAAGTCCACCTCATCCGACGCATCAGCTCCAGCGGTAGCCTTCGCGTTGTTCTCTTCCGAGCCTTGAACAACCACCAGCTGCGGTCTTCTGAGCTTCAACGCTGTAAGCTTCGAAATGTCTCGCGTCATAGTTGCGCTCAAGACAACCTTCCTCACCCGTCTCTCGAAACGATCAGCCCACAAGTTCTGCGACCGCAGATACTTCTCCCGTGCATCTTGCTCGCCTTCGGTGCGAGGTCTAGATAACTCTTCATCCAGTCTCTGCAAAAAGCCATCGTACTGCTGGTCCAAAAGTTTGTCTGCCTCATCCAGAACCAGCCACCCGACAGACGAGATGTTGAATCCAAGGGTCGATCCCAAGTGTTCCAACAATCTACCAGGCGTACAAACGAGAAGGTCGACAGCCGAAGAATAGGTTGGTTCGTGGTCGACGAAGCCATTTCGCTGGAGCGCATCCTGAAGCTGTTGCTCTTGTTGATCAGTCCACTGTTCTAAGAACTCAACATAGCCCTCGATATCTTCGCTGTCCATTGGTGGTGGGTGGCCTTTGCGATAGGCTTTTTGCATTAATTCGGCATATGCGGCTGGGTTGTGCTTCCGACCTGTAGATACAAGTCTCTGCTGCTCGTCCTTGAACCTTCCAACACCACTGGAGATGCCCACTTTCACACTACTTCCTTTCGCTAGACTTTCGGCAACTGCAGCAACTTGCATAACAAGCTCTCTTGTTGGAACCACGACCAGCCCACGTAGCCTTCCATGAGATCCAGGGTCTGCCTTCATGGCTTCAATCATGGGCAACAGATATGCGATTGTCTTACCACTTCCTGTTGCAGCACTCACTGCGACGTCAGGAAGAACACTTTTGGTACCAGGTAGGAATTTGGAGCCTTTGGTACCCGGTTGGAGAAGCAGCGGTATAAGTGCTTGCTGTACAGGTAACGCCTCGCGGAAGGATAGGTCGGAAAGGTGCTTCACAGTGGCATCGGACAATCCCATATTCGCAAAGGTCAGCTTTGCGTCGCTTGAGATTGATGTTGGCTCTGTCAACCACGATGGCAGAGCCGAAAAGGTTGGCTTGAACACTTTTGGTTCATTGACAGGCTGTGGGAACGGTGCAAGATCGCGCTTTTGAACTTCTGGTTCGGCTTCCGACTCCTCCTCAGTAGGCTTCTCCGTACCCTTTTTCTCGGCCAGTTGTCTTGCTTTCTGGAACTTGTCCATGACACCAGTGTAGTTTTTGAGATAATCTTCTTCATCTTTTGCAGGTTTCTGGCTTCCCAAATTCTTTGCGCTGTTCAAGACATCTTCCAATTTATGTCGTCGTTTGTTTTGATGATTGTTGTCGGGTGCTGCGATTGTCGCATCGATCATTACTTCGTCTTGATCCGCATCGCCTATGGGTCCGGTGTACTGCAGAGAGGACGCATCGATTCCGGTTTCAGGATCCGCCTCCGATTGGGTTTCCTTTCGTCTCGTTGTATCGTTGATCGCTGTGTCCTCGGAAACTGTCAAGGTTGCGCTTGGAGGTTCATCTACCACAGCTTGCGCCGGAGCTTGTACATCTGCGTCGACCTCAGCTGCAGCTCCACTGACCAAAGGTCTGGATGCGTCGCCATCTTGTCCTGACTTCAATGCTTCCTTGCGCGCCTTCCTAGCCTCTTTCTCCAGCTTGTGTCTTTTTTGTTTGTTCTTGATGTGCGCGAACTCGCTTCGTGGTTTGTTGTCTGCGACCGGCGGTTCTTCCGGAATTTCTACAGGTGCCTCCAAGATTGGCAATGGCTCGACGGCTATGGGTTCGTCGACATTCTTGTTGCGTAGCTTTTTTGATTTGCGCTCGGCTGTTTCCTCTTTGCTGCGCTCCCGCTTGCGCTTTTTATCTGCTTCTGGCGAGCCAGCTGCTATCGCCTGAGATGCGCTGGGCGACGGTACTGCCGCGACCGGAGCAGAGGAGGGCTTTGGTGGTACATAGCGATTGTAAAGTGGCGCCATGGCCGAGTGTGAGAGATGGACGGTTTGGTATTTTTGGATTGGCCATACGATTTTCCTCTCTCAAAAGTGAAGATCGAATCCTCAAACTGACGCAGGCCGCTAGGCTCGAAGAGGACAAGAACATCATCTTTCTCCGGGGGTGCCAAGAGGACATCAACTGTCAACGCCATCAGGAGCGATACGGTACCTATGCATCTCGTTGGAACACTTGTCACGCATCATACGTATGGAATATACGCCTAAGTCCTTGCTTCTCGTCTGCGGTAAACGGTAGACGCGTGCACTCGACGCATAAAGCATGCTCAGAGCTGCTACTGGATGAGCGCCTGCGAGGCGCGACCCTTGTTGTCAAAATGCCGTACAACATTGCGTATGTTCTGTCTTGCAGAGTGGTCTTCAGCTGCTGGTCAACCAGAACGCTAACCCAAATATCCCAGGATGATATCGGATTTCTTCTATCCACAGCCTGGAGGTGTTGAAAGTCACATATACCAGCTATCGTCGGTAGGTGATTCCAACGTTATGCCTCAACATTGCGCAACATAGCGCCGTACATCCAAGACCAGCAATCACTGACGTTGATCAGAAACTCATCGACAGAGGACATCGTGTGATAATCATCACCCATGCTTACGACTCCCCATCAAGAACCGGCGTTAGATACTTGACGAATCGCGTCAAGGTGTATCATCTTCCACATTGGGTCGTCTACCGAAGCACAACATTTCCGACGGTGTTCAGCTCTTTCCCATTGCTGAGACAGATCTTCATTCGCGAAGGGACGCAGATTGTCCACGGCCATGCATCGCTCAGCAACCTGTGCCATGAGGGAATCCTACATGCACGCACAATGGGTCTACGAACAGTCTTCACTGATCACTCACTGTTTGGATTCAGCGATGCTGCTAGTATCATGGCTAACAAGCTGCTCAAGTTCTCATTAAGCGATGTCGATCACGTCGTTTGCGTCTCGCACACTTGGTACGGCTGTCTGCACTGTTGAGAGAATTAGATTCCGGCTAACGATCCGCAGCAAAGAGAACACAACCTTGAGAGCAAGTCTGAATCCGTTGAGCGTCTCAGTGATACCAAACGCTGTAGTAGCGAGCAATTTCCGACCTCTTCAGCCTCACGAAGTCAGATCACCGCAATTGTACGGAGATAAGGGCCTCCTCCTACCACCTCCTCCTGATCCCAGTCAACCCATTGGACCTGGTGATCCCATCACGATCATTGTAATCTCTCGGCTCTTCTACAACAAGGGAACTGATTTATTGATCAGCGCTTTGCCACTGCTTCTGAGACGCCACGAGAACCTACGATTTATCATCGCAGGCAGCGGACCCAAGGCCATTGATCTGGAACAAACTTTGGACTCTCTGCCGCAGCAGTTGGTGTATATGCCTAACGGGCAGTCCCGCGTGGTCCTCCTAGGCAGCATCAGGCACGAAGAGGTGCGCGATGTGATGGTACGAGGTCATATGCTGCTCTCGACGAGTCTAACAGAGGCGTTCGGCACAGTCTTGGTGGAAGCCGCAAGCTGCGGCCTGATGGTAGTAGCGACCCGCGTTGGAGGCGTTCCCGAAGTGCTGCCGGGGAATATGACCGTCTTTGTGCTGCCCGAAGTCCAGGATGTGATCCGCGGAGTGACGGAGGCTGTCGGGCTGCTGACGACTAAAGCGGTGCGGCGCGACCGCTTCCACGACCAGGTCAAGATGATGTATTCGTGGGCCGACATTGCGCGGCGGACGGAGCGCGTGTACGACTTGATCACGGGTTCCGCATCAGCGGAGGACAACTCGGAGTACTACAACAGCGAGTGGGAAAACTACGGGCAACCAGGGACAACACAATCGTTCGCGCTGATCGACCGGCTCAAGCGGTACTATGGCTGTGGCATATGGGCAGGGAAGCTCTTCGTCATTGTTGTCGTGATCGACTACTTGATCTACTGCTTCCTGGAAATCATGTACCCACGGAACAAGATCGACGTCTGCAAGCCATGGCCAGTCGCTCCGCCGAAAGGAGAGCTGCCGGTTGGCGGCGGAAGCGAAGGCGATCGGGAGATTGAGAGATTCGGAACTGTCAGGCAGAAATCTCCGCGCAAGGTTGGCAAGATCGAGGATGTCACTGGCTTAGGTTTAGGGACGGGCTAGACCGTTGCTTTCGGCAAGGATGCCAGAACGTAAACCTATAAGCTTTCTGATGCGCTGGCGATACTGGACCGTGATCTTGCAAGATTCGCCGGACGAACTGGCCGGAGGTATAGCTCGTGCGTGCCCGAGTCCATCATCGCATAGGAATGAGCCAGAACGCCTCAGAAGAGCCACATCATTTTCCCAACGCGCACACCACTTCTCTATACGGGTTCTAGGATGTGGCTTGTCGGCATCATGGAGATGGGTCCACACACCGGAAGACAGGCAAGGTCGAAACATCCATATCCCAGCCACCGCCACTCGCAACGGTCAAGGAACAGGGTTCGATGGAGAAGGGCCAAGCAGAAAGAAAAACCAGAAGGGCACATGCACTACACTCTCAGTAGTGGAGATGACGCGGTCTTGGGGACAATTTCTCTCGTCAGCAGGCATGGATGGTTGTTTGTGAATTGTGAAGCACTGGTCGCGTCGTAGTCTGCGACACTGGTAACTATCGATTTTTCTTACCTGGCTTGCCTGGCGCTATCTGGCGGAATGTAAGAGAAAGGAAAATGTATCACATGCACGAGCAGGTGACAGGTGGCCGTATATTGTACAGTAGTGAAAAAGGCAATTGTACGGTGCGTGCCTATAGCTACCTAATCTGATAGTTTATGATCGATGTTGCGTTCGATATAGAGCCCCCTGACTCGGCGGTGTAAGCAAAGAGTGCGCGAGTCGCGTACTTCTTTTTGTAAAAACCAGGGTAGCGCCTTCCAATTGCGCGTGACCACTCGATTCTACACCGCCAATGAAAATGGAAAAAAATGCGTAGCGACGATAATGGCAAATGGACGTCAGCATGCTTGAGAAGATCTAGGCTGGGGTGAGGAAATTAGGGGCATTCGGGAAGGATCAGAGGCGGGTTTCGGCGATTTTTGTGCGTATTGTTTAATAAGATTTGTTTGGAATAAATAGGCACGGCTGGGCTGGTTTCTGTTATGCAGCATGAAAGTATATACCTAACCATCATTTCGACATCCCAAGATCCCAAGGACATCCCGTGTTGGGCAGGCAGACATTAGACTCGTCTCAGCAGCGCGTGCACATACGTAACTAAAAGATAATGACACGTCTTGAGATCACCACAACGATTGAACGGTCGGATCTGCGTCAAGCGAGGCGATGATCAGCGTGGGCAGCGACGCCATCTGGGCACCAACGCCTTCGAGATTGCTTCTGGCGCTTATGCTTAGATGGACGTCAACAATAATCATCTTCTGCCTGCCTATACCTACAATTCGATATAATAGGGGAGTTTGTGCCCAAAACGGCCTTTGGGTAGGCAGAATAGACGGCCGGTATGCTTGCGCGCCCTAGCTCGGCGGGTAAAGGCAAAGCTATTTTGACAAGAAACGAAATGTGAGTCGTCGTCGCACTTGGCCGTTGCGCCCGCCGCCGTCGCATCCGACATGTCGGAAATGAGCCATGTTTCGTGTTTTTCTAGAAGGAACGCACAGGTCGGGGGCACGTCACAACTCTCCTATCTTGCCGGCCTGCACAGCACCGATGGAGATGATGCATCATGCACAAACTCGGACTTCATCTCACAATTGCCAGCGCATACCTTCCTATTTCCTACTTCACTCAAGGGGACAAGCGGACGGGTGGACGGAAGATGCCTCCCTGCCCTTATCCCGCCGTCTCCGAGCGGCGGCGGCGTCGTCGTTGTTGACAAGACTGGAAGTACCACCACCATCACCGCCCAAGATACGCCCAATACCGCACGACTCAGGGTCAAATTACCTGCTACTCGCACTCCCATTCCCTCCCACCCTGATCCGCTGACCGTTGGATGCTGCAGCTTGCACGCTCAGGCACGTGTGGCGCTCCACCAACGACCAGACGGACTCGACGACTAAAAGCGAGTCCTGGAGCGTTGGCTTTGACTTACTGCAGGTACCCCCCAATCCCATCCCTTGCCACCGATGCTACGAATAGACGACACCTGGACTACTGCACACCACTGCTGTCTGCATATGCACTACTTCAGGTACATCCTAGTTCATGCCTTGCCCTGCCTGGTAGTTTGGGCATTGGGCAATTGCCGCAGCCCATAGCAGTCAACTCCCCACGACTCCGGGCAAATGCTTTACTGTTGCTTTGCCTGCTTTCGCCCATGCTTTGCCGCCATACCATGGCGCTGACTGCCTGCCTGGCCTTGGCCTACGCGTGCGTGGACGGCTTCGCAGCAGTCAAAGGCTCGGTAACCTTCAAGCTAAGGGTTTTAGACTTGTGTTTCCCGCGTGGGGCCAGCATCGATCTCGGTCGAGCTGTATCCACCACCTGCCTTGTGTGTGCGAGCTGTTACCTGTATCATGCCGCCGCCCACTCGTACCGGCGGAGAAGAGAAGTTGAGGTGGAGCGAGGTACACACAACGCGGTACCGTACGTTAGGTACAGTAGTAGGTATGCCAGTGACACGGCAGCTGCCTGCTTGCCTGGCCCTGCCCACTACCCAATGCCCAATGCCCAATTGCCCTGCCTAATATGCCCAATGCCCTTCTGAGCCTCCTTCGACTCGCACTGAACTGCACTGCCCGTCTTCACGCCCGCTGACAGCCTGCGACGCCTGAACACCCAACCTGGTACACTAGCCGGACGCCCGCAAAACTACACCTTTTGGCTCCTCTTCAGTCCACCTCTCGCTGGCCAATCACACCGCCGCAACGCCTTCTCGTCGACATTTCGCAAGTCTTGGGCTCTAGTAGTCGACCTCACCAAACGAGTCGGTCTCGAGCCCAACGGCGATCATGCCCATTGCCCTACATCCCGGCCCTTGCCATCGTCCTCGCACACGACACGCCACCCTCTCTTTTCTTCAATAATACATACCTTGTCGTCCCCTCCTACCTCCCACCCCTCCCACCCCTCCCTCCTCAATTCCCCGACGCACTCCCTCTGAACCGGGTAGCCGGCGACGCCTCGTCCTCAAACGTCGGCCCCAGCCCTACTGTCAGCTAACGGCCATCTTGCGACACACCAACTTCCCTGTAGCCGTTGCGGGCCAACTGTGTGACACTGACTCCTCCTCTCAAACTCCGCCGTCACCGCAGATACCACGACCACGACGAGCGTTGCTCTGTGCATCCCGCCCGCTCGCGTGGCAATCCACACGCTTTTTCTCTCGGCGGCCCTTCCCTGCTCTGAGTTTGAGCGATCGCAGGTACGGTGTGCGTGGTCCACGCTGAAGCAACCACGATTTGCCCCGCGCTGCTGCCGTCCACGCTGCTGACAAGGAACGCGCTGTGACGCCGTGCCTTCCTGAGCATTGTCGCGCCTCTTCCCACTTCATCTCCCACCTTACGCTGGTCGAAACCGAGTCTCGCATCGCCCACCCACGCACGCTCCTTCTCATTCCGCCGCTCGTTTCCACGCTGGCCCTCGACTCGACTCGCCGGCTTCACGCACGAACTTCCTGTTTCTTGTATTTGGGCGGGTCCTTGCTTCATTTCTTCTACCGCGCCTTCTACGGTAGAGCTTCTACCAGCTTCGCCGCGTCAACACGCCCTCGCGAAACGAGATTCATCTGGAGTGTCAGCCTTGTGTGAAGTCATCCGTCAGTGCGGCATCGCATTTCGCGTAATCAAAAGCACCCTTCACTTCGCCGACCTTGGGCCACCTTCCTGGTCAATTATTCCCACAAGGATCCGACTGCTTAACGTTTTCACTTTTCTCTTGACGATCAACGCCATCCCGACCTTTTCGACCATCCTAGCTACGTCCGCACGACCACTACCATCACCTACGACAACCCCGAGCAACTGCAATCGTGGCTATATTCTATGATACCCCGCCTGTGTCGCCGGCATCACAGTTGAAGAGTAACGACAAGGATCTGCCGGATTTGCCAGATCGCTGGAGAACACTCCACCCTGTGATGGAACATTATGACCCATCACGACGACAGTATGCGCCTACTTCGTACCCAGCGCAGCAACCACAGCAGACAGCACCACAGACCGCTGGTCCCTATGGCACGCCAGGCTCCGCCGAGCGGTTTCGCCAGACGAACTACATGCAGCAGTCGCCCACGGCGGCGCAAACATCCAGTCGCGCAAGTCACGATGCGCAACAGTTGTACAACTTCTCGCAAGGCGTACAATACGCAACAGGCTCGTCATTGCCCGCGACCCAGATGCAGTACAGCCAGGACTATTCACCACAAGAGCCACGACAGCAGACACAGCAATACCAGCAGTACGGGACTGGTACAGTGTATGGCGGCGGCATCCAGCAAGGCCAGCAACAGGTCCAATCGGCCTATGACCAAGTGCCAACTTTTAGACAGTCGCGGACAGGCGCTGCACCTGAGACATTGCCCTCCCAGTTTGGGGATGCACCAACAGCACAATACTACCTTGCGGGACAGAGCGTTCCCAGTAGCGCACCATCTACCGAATTGGCGGCTCCTCAAGTGCCCTCTCAGTATTCGCAGACCGCATACGCGCAACCTGGCTCAACCGCGCAACAATCATATGCAATGCTCGACCCTACGCAATCGGCCGCATATTCGGCATACAGCCAGCAATCGCAGTATGCTGCAGCGCAAGCTCCTCAGCCGCAGTCAGAGTCTGTCGACCAACTGTTCAATCAATACCAGATTTCGATACGAACCATCTTCACGCGAACTCGCGAGGGCGATCTACGGGACACACCTGATCAGTTGATAAGGATCTCACAGTACCTGCTGGGTCGCGCCGAGGCACTTGGTAAGTGATGATCCCGTCAACGTATCGCGTATGGCCGATGACTAACAACCATCACAGGACTTACACGGGATGACGAGGCATTGCACGATGATCGAATCCGTCTCTGGGACGAGTTCAACCGCGCCTGGCTCGCGACTCTACAGCGTCAACACGACCTGACGCAGGATATGATACAAAGTGGACAAGCTCTGCATGAGTCACAGTCGATTATCAGCACGCAAGGTCTCGAACAGCTTGCGAGAGAACTAGTCCGACTATGCGACGAAGTCGAGAAGCACGGCCTTGTCGACTATCAGATGGGTGTCGCGGAAGAGGAGATCATGAATCGTGAGTTTCCATCGAGTGTTTGCTGGTATCAGAAAGCAGTCCTCTAACAGTCCTCTTTTAGTTCTCCTCCGCTGTCTCTCACTCCTGGACGCCCCAAACGAACGACCAGAAGATTCGGCTTCACGACCTGAAAGCTCGTCCGCTGCGCCGGCAAGATCACGCTGAGCTGCGCCTACACTCACCGCCGCTGTGCTTGTGTAAGGGCCATCGTGACACAACAATACCAACGACTCGGCTTGGTCAAACCTGGAGCGCAGCGAGGGACAGCCACGGGTTGCACAGAAGCAAAGTAAAACCTGCCCTGGCGTCATCGGCGGACCGCCTCGAGCGCGAAACCCAGGCGTAACTCGGCCTCGGAATCACAAAACTCTCACTCCCCTTCGATCGGAAATTTACTTCGTCCGGCGTTTCCAGCATTTCGCGCGAGAAAGCCTCATCGGCCGGTGTAACATAGCATACCAGCAGCATTGTTTCCAAGACAGAAACAGGGCGGCGGCTGCGTGTCTTGCGCGTACGAGCGAGAGGCGCATTAGTTGTTTCTTGCATGAATTTCCTTACTTCCCTTTCTTGAATTTCGGAAGAGACATTGCATCGCCCACGGGCATGCAATATGGCAGGCTATTTGCTTTTTTGCTTTCTTGCTCATCTTGGTTATCACTGTCTTTTTCTTCGCGACTCTCCGACTCTTACTATTACTATGGACGGATGATTAATGTCTTTTCCCTTTTTGTTACTGCTGTTCATGCTGTTTCCACACCACCACCACTCATGCCTACCTAGGCACATCCTACCTTTTTACGCGTTGTATCATCGTTATACCCACATTAATACATATATAGATAACAATGTACTGCAATGAGTCGACGTATGAAGATGCCAACCACCAAAAGAGGAATAGCAATTTTTCGAGATTTTGCTTTCCAGTGCCTGTCTGTATATACATCTGGTCTTCTGCCGCTGAATGAGTGAATTATTAGTGTATACGATTCTGGATGAGTACTAGTATCTACCAACACACACTCAATTAGCATTCAAATGCGCCGACTAAAAGAAAAAGGCCACACCACTGAAGACCCCATGCTTGTTCTCGTCACAACCGATAACGATGACCAATCCTCCGTCCTCCTACGTAGGGCGTGTAACCACCTGCGACATGACAGATGCAAGCATGTGTGTTGGGACTGGTAAGCCGCTGGCCATACTTCACATAAAAACGCTTTCTTTTGATCATGCTCCTTGTCTTTACCATACCTTGCACAGTCGAAAAGTGGCTGGCTGATTTGTCTCAACGAACAGCGCGATTGTCCGAGCTTGGTCCCAGTCGAATGCAGCGCTTGCATGATCGTGTAACACGACACGGCTCCACGACAGCACAAGTTGTGCCGTTACACTTTCTTGTCTGTGTCTGTGTAACGGGGAGAGCGGCAGAGAAGCTTACCGGAACTACCGAGACCGAGTGAGAGGTAAAACAAGAGAAACAGGTCTAGACTGAACTGAGCGAGTAGATTCGTGGCTACAGTGCGCTATTAAACGATCTTTTCCTTTTGAGATTTTATGCTTCATTCATCACATCGTGGAGGATGCATCTTCGGGTATCTTTTCTCCTTTCCCTTCGGCCGCAAGATTCGAAATTTCTATGGCAATTGGTTGTTGAAAACGCCGGGGATAGAACCGTCTATCTTTTTTCACCTTTCCGGATTTGAAATAATTTAGTGCGTTTGTTGCTTGTCATCGCGTGATTTAAGAAGATGGGGAGTAGGTCTTCTTGGGGTAGGGGTAGCTGGAGTTGCTCAGTCAGTATTGCGGGTTGGACTGGGATCTTTCTTGGACTTACTTAGGACCCTCCTCGCAGATGGAGAGAGCGGCGAGCCACTGGCCCATGTCGATGGAGCGCTCAAGAGCCTCACCCTTGGCAACACCGGCGAAGAAGCCAGCGGCGAAGGCGTCACCGGCACCAGTGGTGTCGGCGATGTCAGACTTGTTGATCTCGTGGACGGGGAACGTCTTGACGTTGTCCTCGCCCTGGATGGCAACGACAGTCGGCTCGGTACCCTGAGTGATGATTGCAATGCGCTTGCGCTGCTCGTTCTTCTTGGGGAGGTTGGCGAGGTGCTTGGCAATGGTCGGGATGTCGGTGGTCTTGAGGTCGTGGGACTCGGCGTAGGCGGCGGCCTCAGTCTCGTTGCCAACAATGTAGTCCCAGTAAGGCGCAGTCTGGTCAAGCTGCTCCTTGAAGAACTGGGGAATGAAGGGAGCGTTCAGGGAGAGCGCGAAGGGCTGAGACTAGTTAGCACTGTTTGAGGCCTTTGGCTGATCTGAATACAAACCTTGTTCTTTGCGGCGGCCTCCTCAGCTAGGGCCATAATGGCGGGAACGCAGACAGTCAGGTGGTAGCCACCGACGAAGTATGCCTTGCTCTTCTCGACAATGTCCCAGTGCTCCTTCAGGTGGTCAAGCTTGTAGCAGTTGGCAGCAGCAAGGTCAGTGACCAAGCTGCGGTCGTGGCCGGTGACAACGACACCGCAACGGCCAGTGGGCTCCTTCTCGTCGACACGGTAGCGGACCTCAAGGCCGGCCTTCTTGGCAGCCTCTGCGAGGATGTCGGCGTACTTGTCCTTACCAACGCAGCCGAAGTAGATCACGGACTTGGGAGGGAGGATGTACTTGGATCGAGTCAGCGAATACATTCTGCAAATGCTGCTTGTGAGACCTTTAACATACCTGGGCGCCTCTTGCGGTGTTCTGAGCGGCACCTCCAGCGGTGAGGATAACCTTGGGGTTGTTCAAGACTGGTATGATGTTACTACAGGCCCATGCTGCGATCGGCCCCGGTATACTGACGCTCTTCGTAGATTGGCTTGTGCTTGTCCTCGGCCAGGATAGCGTCGTTGGCCTTGATCTCGTACTTCTTGAGCATGGCCTCATCGCTATCGTCTGTCAGTCGGTGTCGTTCGTATCGTATCGAGTCGACTATGGTGAGATATACCCAAGGGCTGTTCATCACGGTGGTCAGTCACAATTCTTTGCATGATTGGTCAGGTCATTCGTACCGAGGATGTCCAGGAGAGGGTTCTCCAGGCAGAGGAGCTCGTAGCCGTCAGAAGACATGATGAGGTGATGTAGTGGGTGGTGGTGAGAGAGTTGTGGGATGTGCGTGTGAGCAGATGTAGGGACGAGAGAACAGAGGAAGTCAACCAAGTCGTGCACTTCCAGGAACATTTCTAGTCTACCCCGCTGGATGAGACCCTCATCCCTCAAGGCCCCACCATCAACGTTTCCACGCTCTGAGGACATAGATTTAATCGCGACAGAAAACTGTCAGCTCAGTGATTATCTATCCCAATTTCTTTATTCCCCGAGAGCTACGGCACTTGAATTGTCCTTCACATCATCCCACCACACGTCTTGAGCGGTATGATGTGCGAACATGCCTGCAAGAAATCCAGAGGACCGAAGAACGAGTCGCACTTCTGCTTGGGAAAGCAGTGAATTACCATCCGGACGAGACACTACCCCACTCACTGAAGACAGGAGTAAAGAGCACACTCTGCCGACATTGTCTCTCCGAAGTAGCATTCGTATTCTCTTGAACAGGCTATGAAGCTGTACAACAAGAACAATAAGCCTACTACTGCCTGCTTGGCTTGGCTCAGGCATGTAGCCAGCCGCACCGGTCAACACCGGTGAACGTTCGCAATGTTTCTGCCTTGCGGAATTCGAACTGCGGACAACTCCTTACAGAAAGACAACGAGTATAATTGAAGGTGCCACCGGAGACATCGATCAATTTTTTGAGATCTACCACAATTGTGCTTTGACTAGAATGGAATCACCAACTACCGTCATGTCGCCCGGCACCGAAGAACGAATTTACGGTTTCTGCGGCGGTTCAACTGGGGAAACAATGGATTCAACAGCTCCTAGCATGTCTACCAACATCGAAGGATACATGCAAGACGCTCCGTGCATGTCTGCCAGCACTGAAGGATACACCCAACACGAACGACGACGACCCGACCTCCCAAGCGACAAAGCAGACTTGGAGAAGCTCGTGCGCTGGTTCTACCGAAGGGATGCAGAATGGATGGCCGATGCGCTTTGGTTACGTTATACCAAAGTCGCGAGATCAATGTACCGTAATAAAGGCCGCTATCGTTTCGGATTCCAAGGACGAATCTGGAAAAATGGCATGTTGGCCCTCAAGTCTCCCGATCAACCTCCGATGTCTTACAACATCCTACCAACGACGCAGCCCTTCGACGTAGTGGATCGCCTGAGCGCTCTTTCCGAAGACATTCGCCTCGAGGTTCTCTCGTGTCTCATGTTTCCTGATGTGCTGAGTCCGCAGATAGGCCGTCATCCACTGAACAGCGTGGCTCTGGTATCAAGGGCATGGCGAGCCCAGGTGGATGCCTTCTGTAGCCACGCGCTGCTGGTATGGAAACAAAGAGTGAAGAAACCGGAGCGTTCAAGCCTTTCCTGACACGAGAACGAGCTCGATGGGTGGGTTGAGTGGCGGGCACTGAAGACGTACACGTCATGTGCTCGCATGGAATATGTGTTCAGGCTCAGGAACTGTTGTGATTTGTGCGGGACTGATGGAGATGTGGTGGTGTCGACCGGTCTCGGTCTTGGGCTCATGTGGTGCCGCGATTGCAGAATGCAAGAACTCGGCATTCAGGACTCCGATGATGAGCGCTATCGGCGTTACGACTAGTCTTGACCTTTTCTGGTCGCTAATACGACACCTTCACAGCATCTATGTCTAGAATCAAAGTCCAGGGTGCCGCCTCGGTTCGTTAGCAGGTCTGCTATCGTAATTCGGCGGCGGAGCATTGCCATCGACTCCACGATTCCGGGAAGAAGTCGACGCGGTGGTGGCAGCGGCAGCACTACTTCCCTCTCCGTTATCAATAACGTCCTCATATCTCGGCAAAGGCTCATCTTCTTTCTCGTCTTCACTTTCGTAGTTTCGCTCAACAGCGGCTTTCTCCCTGCGTTCTGTCTCGGCTTGCAAGTGCCTATAGTTCCTCTCCATCTCAAGGGTCTTTCTGCGCTTTGCTTCTTTCTTCTCTGTAATGCGGTCGTGGATCATCGCGCCGGCGAGGATGATGAGAGCGGCCATTTTTGGCGAGTGGCGACAAGTGCTGCAGTGAGACAGGTGGAGTGATGTTGCTCGGCTGGACGGATGATGGCCGTTGTGGCTGGGATATATGGTGGCAGATGTTGTGACGATTTGGGGCTGCTTTGTGTATGGAGGTGGCGAAAGCGTGTTTCCAATACAGATAGACAGATGAGGAAGGAAATAATGGGGAACTCGACCGTGAAGACTTTAGATTGATATGACCGCTTCCTCCACGCCACACCAGATACCAAGACTGGTCTCGATCCTATCGTCCAAAGTCGTTGACGCCATCCAAGACTTGCTGAGCACAAAGGCTGGGCTTGTCCCGCGGTCAGGTGCACAAAGTAGTGGCAAGATAGAGGAGGCGAAGCGAGCTCGGCACATCGAGCCGAATTTGCCGAAGGTCTTCAGGCCATCTCACAATTGAGACACTGAAATCACATAAGAACACGTGTTCAATCCAACTAAAACTCCGACGACAGAATCATGAAGATGTCGAAAATATCAGCTACGACAGCACAAGCGTAAGTACGCAAGTCAGCTAAACCGATCGTATGTAATCGCAACATTGATGAGGTACATAGGTGTTTAGGAGTCCGAAATAGGCACCTAAAAATTATAGACATAACGAGAAAGCATCTCCCTACCCCAACCATCCCAAAGAAGCAAATGCGTACTCCGTCCACCGTTCCCAAGATCACAGCAGAAACGCGAAATCAAAGTTTGTACGTAGCACAAAGGTAAACAAAATGATTCTCACCTTTTTTTCTCGAAACCTGAAACGCGGCATCTGCTTACATGCATGCATGCATGCTTGAAGATTGATGGTGATGGATACAAGGATACCACTACCATGTACCTTGGCGAGTACCTAGTGAACGGGAATAATGCGTTGGTTGACCGGACATCCAACTTCACATGAAACGGACATGCCGACGCACCCTTGTGATTCATCCACTGATTATTTCTTGGTTCCTGTGCCTGTGTTTGTACCTACAAGAAACATCGCGATGCGAATCAGCTTCAACCAGTAGGCGAGGGAGCTTACGTGTCTCCGGGTGAGCATTGGATCTCAATCGAACACGATCTAGATTTTCAATCAGCTACCTTATGCATGTACACAGTACAAACAGAGCTTCCAAGCTGTGAAGTACATCCAACATCTAACGTACCCACTCTCGAGGAAGCAACCACGTCGAGAGCAAGGACCATCCGGAAACTTGCAGCTTTTCAGATCCGGAACCACCCCAAGAAGAACCGTGAAAGCGGCTTACGGCATGTTGAGAGGTGACACTGCATTTGTCAATGCGGACTCGAGTGTTGTCATACGTAGCACATCATATGCAGGCGTGCAGAAACGAAACGACGACAAACAGGTTTTGGAATGAGGTGAGGGTCAGCAAAAGCGGTCGAAACAAGCATCCATCACATTAGCTCAAAGGCGCTATCTATCTAGACCTCTTCCGAGCGAAGTATAAGCAAACAGTATCCTCTCGCATACGTACGTCTTTTTGTCGGAACGGAAAGAGGAAAGAGAAGAGAGTAGACCCCTCAAGAGTGTAAACAATGCAAAGTCCACCAGCTCGCTCTCGATTCAGGATGGGAAATTCGGAATATGCCAAGAAGAGAGAGAGAGAGGGAAAAGAGAAATCAAACTCCGGCTCCGTTCTTCGCTCGCGCCGAATCCCAATTGATCCCCAATTAACACCCAGAAAAGACAAAGAAGTAGTTCCCAAGATGCAAGCGCTTAGTCCAGTCGAGTTTTGCGGCAGTAGCGGCGAAAAGTAAAGTATTCAAGAAAGTTTTGTGAGCAATAGCGACAGGAAGGGCGGTCAAGGCCAATGGGGAAAAACAGAAATGGTGCCCGCCTTCTTGTCGCCTTACTCTCCGTGCCAGATCCAGTAGAGCAAAAATGATTGTGCAACCGTGGATTTTCCGCCACGTGAACGCCTGTTGGGTGTCGCTAAAAGCGGAGTGGGAGTCATCGCAGCCCGTGTGTCAAGAGAAGTGGTAAGAGGTGTGCTCCCGCGTCGTTCGTATCCTCGTTTTGCGGTGAGTCTGGGGTCTGAGTTATGATGGGTGAACGTGTGGTGTGGTGTCATTAGAAGAAGTGCGTGTGGGGCTTGCTCGATTCATGGACCTCCATCTCCTGTTACATGTAAAGTCAGTATTTGCATCGTGAACAGTCTTGAGGAAAAATGCACACACCATTTTGAACGTGTTGAGCTCCTCCTTGATCTGCTGTGCCAAGATAGGAGTCAACCGGTTGCAAGTCGCAATGTCACCGCGGCGGTCGTAGTCCGAGGCGCTCCAGGCATCGTGGAATTGTATGCGAGGAGAAAAGGTGATGCCTTTGCCGCCAGTGGGTGTTCCCGGCATGCTCCTGGCGTTCGCCGTGGTCGCAACACGGGGTTGACTGAAATAGTCACCATTGGTGGTGTCGCGGAAAGAAGCGCTTCGGGTGGAGCCCTCCTTTGGTGTGCTCGGCATGGAGGATGCTGGGCTGTCAAGGACATGAGGCACGCCATCGCTGGGCCGAATATCAGGAGAATTCATCGGTGAATTACCGGAGCGCTTCAGAATGCCCTTCTTCACGGCGGCAAGAACTTCTGCACGGTCCTTATCACTGCCAACAATGCTGCGTCGAGTGAGCGAGTCTGCGCCTTCTGCGGACGGCCGGGCAGATACATTCTGAACAGCATCAACAGAATTGCGCTCCAATTTAGGAAAGCCAGTCGCGCCGCCGTTCTTGTCGTCAAGTTCGGCATTGACGTTGACCTTTTGCCTTTCTGCCTCGACAGTCACCATGGAGACCTGAGCCATGCTTGGTTGAAGCGGGCTGCCACGCTGCGAGTTCACTGGGCCGTCGGCGGCAGGGACGCCAATTACGGACTTGGGTCTAAAGAGGCCTTTGATGCTTCTAGCACTCTTCTTGGCACCTTTGCCCATTTTCCGGAGCATCATCGATGCCGACGAAGCCGTTGACGAGATGGAAATGTTGTCGGTCGATCCAGTGAAGCCGCCTTGGCCCGAATAGATGTTAGCACCGATGCCGGCTGCTTCTTGCCTTCTGGCAATCTCAAGTTGCTCAGGATCCAATTCGTCGTCTGGACGCAGTGGCTGCTGTCCTTCTACCTGCAGTGGCGTGCCTGCACTAACCTCCGCTTTCCTCAGCTCCTGCGCGCTGCCAAATGAGAACGCACGCCTCAGACGCGACTTCATTCCCTTGTTCAGATCCCGATCAGATACTGCTGCAAGATGCTGTGCGGCAGCGCTGGGCGGTGTGTTAGTTCCTCTGGCCACAGAGGCGTAAGACCTATGCCTGGGAGCAGTAGGCACAGCTGTTGAGGGCTGCGAATCGTCGGTCTGCCGTGACAGCGGCGATGGAGTCGCCAGTCGCTTGGCTGGGTCAGAAGCTCCCCTAGGAGGAACATTGACGGTCTTCTGGCTACTCGGGGCATCAGTGGCCTTGGGACTCGAACTTTCAGATGTGGAGTTGTTCCGCTGTGTGGTCTCGGCCGTTCCAACAGAGCGAATGGTTGTCGCTGCTGGTGTCCCGTTGGCACCCTGGCTGGAGGAAGGTCGGTGTGAGCCTGCATTCGCTTGACCGTCACCATTCGGTGCAATGATGTGCGTGTCAATGGTGTTCAAGCTGCGTCTGCGGTAACGCTTCGCCAACTCGCCGTTTCCTGACCGTGGCGCCGCGGCGTCGTCGTGACTGGCCGTTCGTTCTATCGTAGGGGACGGTGGCGAAAGAACGCTTGCAAATGTTGTCGTGGGAGACACTGCACCGGTAGGCGCAGTTCTGGGAACCGAATTATTCGAGTTCGTGCGTCGTGCAACTCGTCGATAGCGGTCTGGAGATGGCTTTGCAGGCTGATCGAAATTGTTCAGAGTTAGGTCTGGCACACTTGAAGAGAAATTGATCGAGGACTCCGCCTGCGTGCCAATCACAGAATCATCTTTAGCCGAGGATGCGTCAGAGGACGAGGCGGTCGAAGTCGAGGCCGACTGTGCATGTCCCGTTCGCTGTACACTGAGCAAATTTTGCTCTGCACTTGGTGCAGAGATTGTCCGCGACTCCTGCCTGAGGTGCGGCGTAGACTGGAATGCATACGGTTGCACGGGCGAAGGAGCATTTTTGTACGCCGTGTTGTTTGATCCATTGTACATGCTCCTGGGAGCCTGTCCAAGGCGCGGAGACTGTTGTGGAGGGCCCTGGAAGGCTTCGGAGGAGGAAGGTCGAGAGTGCAGCATCGTGATGGTGCTCGAGGATTGCATGGGAAGTACCTCAGCCATGGGCGTTGTCGGTATGAGAGATCAGATCGAACGAAGGTGATAACTGATGGTGAATGTAGGGCTTGGCGAAGAGGAGGGTATGTATATTATCTGAGCCGGCCAGCAGTCAGTGATGATGTTTCGCGGCGCGGAACTCAGACGAGCGCGTGAAGGTGTGATGGTGTCAATGGCTAATGGGTGAGGTGGGAGTCGATGGATGGGAAAGCGGACCCCTATCGCAGAGCGAGAAGACGGCTCGGGCGTGCGGTTCGAGACATGCGTGCGACACGAAAGGAGAGTGAGGGTGTGTGGTGAAGGTCAAGGTAGTGGGTAGCGAGAGGAAAGGAGTGTCTTGCAGCAGCAGCATACCTGGACAGCAGATGTCTGGGCCCGTCGAGGGTGAAGAAAGGTAGCACGGCGGGAATCTGCCGAAGCAGAGAAGCGGAGGTCTCAGTGGTACATCGAGAAAGGAGGAGTGAATGGCGAGCGGGTTGAGCGAAGGTGGGCGTTGGAGGTGGCGGAGGATGCGTGGAGGGCGGAGGACAGAGGCGGCGGTGAGGTCCTCGATGTCCAAGTGGCCGTTGAGGTAGAAGTAATGAGTAGGTAGACTGTAGTAGTAGTGATGGTAGGTATCGGCGGCGGCGGCGGGCAGGTGTGTGTGAGGACTGAGGAGGGCTCCTGAACGCCCCAACGCTAGGTGTGTTTAGGGAATGCTGGGCCGACTTGACCGTGCTCGGCAGCTTCCAGGGCGACGCGATGCCGGTAAGAGGAGCAGGGGGATTGGATATGTATGTAATAATGTGAAGCGTGTGAATGTGATTATTTGACAATAAATGTGTCGACGTGGTCAGTTATGCCGCTGCACTGTAGGTGAAAAGTCAACGGGTAGACGGACAGACAAGCAGACACACAACGAGAGAAACATTATTCGACCACCACCACCACCACCGCCACCACCACCCAACAGGAGACATCAGCACTGCAGAATGATAGAGGACAGACTACTGTGAGAGGACCAGAGAGGGCAACGCGCTAACGATGCCTCGCATCTTCATCAGGCCTAGCATGTCTCGATGCTCCACCCTGGTGCGAAAGGCGTTGTCAACTGCTCCCTGCTAGCTCTATCTATTCTTGAGTCTGCTATCTCGTGTGTCCCCGCTGTTCCCTTGTCGATTGCATTCCTGCAGTCCCTCAAATCAAATTGATAGTCGTTCATTAAAACATGTATACTGTATCATTCAACTGCCATCCATGTCCGCCTCGTGTGCTGATATGTTGTGCTGTGATTTGATATGCTGTGCTGTACAGCAGCCAACCCGGCGTGCATGCCTTTCTTACGCGCCCCTTTAGACTTTCCGATCATGCAACATCCGCCGTTCTCGACCTGCAGCGGCGTCTGATGTCAACATGTACATGTACCTTGGAGAGGTACATATGCGGAGGTACTCGAGCAACTAACACTGTAATGCACATGCAGGTAGCTTTGTAGCTTCGTCGGCAGCAACAGCAGCGATACGAACTCCCATCGACTGACCGCACTGCTACCACCCACAGAAGCACGCACGCAGCACGTAACTAACCGATTCATGCAATGTGAGAAGCTCCACTCTGCATCAGAACATCACCTCGGATAATGTGTCTGCCCGCCTGCTCGGTCACATTTCATAAATTGTCAACTGTGCACGTGGGTGGCCCAGGTGGGAGAGCGGCTGCATGTTTTTGTTTGCCAGCTCCCCTGCGCGAGACTTTTATACTTTCTACATGCGGCAATCCTCTGCCGCAGCGCCGGGAAAGGGCTCACTCACCTCGCTTGATTGCGTCTGCTTACACTATGCAGGAGGACTACCTGTAGGACTAGGAGACGACCCCGGTCGACGCCTATGTAGGCGGCCTGCAAATGAAATGTCTCCTACATACATGTGTGCTATCATCACAAGCCTTCCACTCACTTCATCTTTCTTCACCCTAACGACGCCGCCTCCATCCTCCACTCCATCTCACATGGTATACCCTATTGCACTTGCATTATAGCCTTCCATTCGCCCTCTCAACCTGCAACCATCTCCACACTTCCGAGCCGCCCAACGCCTTTTTATGCGCTTCTAGCGCCTCTCTACACAATTTTGCGATTCCATCCACTCGATTTGCTTCAGCCAAGACATCCGTCCTCCACCCTCCATCGAGCCACTACTACTGCTACTGTAGAGCTCCGTCTTTGTAGATCACGGAGAAGAGACGACTGCAATCATACATATGCAAGAGCCTCAAAGACCTTTCTCCTTGCGGCCTTGTGTATCCTTCTCTGCCGGCCTATTTCAACACAGTAATATACAAACCTCCAATCAAAAACCTGGCGAACTCACCGCCCGCTAGAATGTCTCTCACCAAAACACGCCGCCTTTTTATGTCACGGCCGGCCTCAGCGTGTCCTTGCTCCCTCACCCCGAGGGAAAACGGCGTCGTCTCACTTCACATGGAAGATCTCACTCGACGGCTTGCCTGAGATTCTCCACATGGGCATGGGCACCATCGTCAACACAAGCATTCTCTCCCTTCTACTAAATTCACCTTACGTACCCTGTGCTACTCCTCCCCATCCGCCTCCACCTCCACTACTACTGACTATCCTCACCGCACGCGCGCCTCCCACGCCTCTCCACGGAACAAAGACGCAGAATCCCTGCGAGATCGCCCTCGATTCCACCCCACCCCACGTATTGCGCGTTCTCAAATCTCACACTTTATCGCGAGCCGCGTTAGTACAAAAACGGCATAAGCTGAAGAATGACTTGGAGACTTTGCGAGTCCACGGCGCGTCCAGAACGGTTTCAAACCGTAATGGCAACTACCTAGGTAACTTTTTTTTCTCGTCTGGAGTAAGTATAGTAGTCACGTAGTGCAGCTCGTCTCTGCCTCAGCGTCTTGGCTCTATAACTTGGGTTAGTTAGGCAAGTCAGGCTTTCTGCATGTAGCCAATGCAGTGGTAGCATGTACTGTACATGTACAGTATGTATCTTTACCGGGCGCCGCTGCCGCCTGAATGCAACAATCGTTCGATGTCGATCACACATCGAACGCCTGGTGAGGAACCCGGGCATGAATCAGCCGCGTATGGCGTTTATCTCGTTATGCACAAGATAATTGTTGTTTTGTTCCAGGCTAATGATCAGCACTCGCTAAGAAAAAGTTCAAAGGTGGCCTAATACCAGGAGAAAAAAAGATTATTCTCGATTATTGCTATTCTGCAACACCGGCGTCTACGCTATCAAAGATCATCAGTTTGATCATCACCATCCCTCACAGCTGTATATCACTATAGTATCACGACTTGCTTATCAACCAATCTATCAATCAAATCAGGCAATCCATCTCTCTCAAACAGCGACCCTGCACATCCCAATTCCATTTCCTCCCTCAGCCCTGAGCGTCGTCATCAGCATCATTCATCACCTACATCTAATCATCGTTCACTTCTTCGCGCCTCGCCCGTTACACCGTCACATACCTAACTCATACTGCGCATTGTAACATCATGCCATGCAGAGCGCGTCTGACCGACATGATTTCCCACCCGACGATTCTCGCGACCAGTGTTGGTAAACAGGTAGTGCAACGGTAATCTTCGAAGGCGAAAAACGTCATGAAGGCGTGGCATTGTTTGTTCCTCTGTCAATTTTCCGTAGTCACCCTTCTTCCAGTCGTTTTGCTTTCTCTAAAGTATTGAGGGTCAAACCTCGGAAACATTTGTTCTCGTGTTCTGCAGCTCCACTTCGCTCACACACTCCCACCTTTGTCCTCACCTCACTCTATGTCCTTCCTCGCATCTAGTGCCAGTAGACTGCTACATTTACATGCAATGCTAGTCCCACACCGCCCATAGATCCCCGAGATCTCCGGTCCATGGACCTGCCAGAACCGGACCTGCAAGTCTGCAAGTCTTGCCTGCACTGCTGCACTCTGCAAGCCCGCCTGCAAGCCACGAGAAGGCAAGGAGGAAATCGAAAAGAACGCAAGAGTCATGCAACAACGTGACGAATCCCTCGAGCTCGGATTTGGTCTTATTAGCCGGACCGGAAGGAATGGTCAGCCTGCCTGATACCAATGGAATTGCCTACCTTACCTGGTACTCGCAGGCAGCTCCCCCTCCGATCTGCGGCCTGCATGGTACTTTTTTTCTTTCAAATTGAATGCTTGCCTTGTTTATTTGTTTACCCTCAATCTCCATGCTAGGCAGGGCAGGGATGTAGGTATAATAGCTATTTACTTTGCTTTCCTCGCCCTCGTTTTGGGAAGCGGGGTTGTCTAAAAGGTATTTATCCTTATATTGATGCGATCCGCTTTGCTTTGCCTTGGTTTTCTGCCCTGCCCTACCATGCCATCAGGTGGCTTGCTTAGCATTACATGTAGAGTGCTAAAGGGCATGCGCGCGTATGCACGGCGTTCTAGTGGCAGAAAGTGAAGGCCGGCGCTTATGAGTCGATTGGGAGGCTTTCCCCGAACGCCTTACAGGTGCATGCACCACACACGAGCATTTTGGATGCATGCAAGGGTGAGATGGCTCTGAAGATCATGTGATGCCGCTACTGCTGGCTAGTAGGTGCATTGCTAGGATAGGGTCTAGCCTCGACACTAGTTGAGGAGAGCAGAGAAGGGAAAGGGACAGAGAGAGTTGTAAGTGACTTTTCTTGGGTCAAGACGGCTGTGCCATGGTGGACAGGTCACAGTCTCTTGTGTGTGAGAAAGAAAGACCCGGGGTATCCAAACAAATGCTGTACAACCAGAGGAAAAGACGACCGCAGGTATTAAAGAGTTAATTAAAAAAAAAAAAGGAAGCAAGACAAGTTCCGCCCAGTATGACTCCAGTACCAAGAGTCCGCCCGCTCGCCTGACATTCATCACTTACCGGCCCATGGCCTAATCCATTCCCATACCCAATCTCCATTCTACGAGTCCGCAACCGCACCACCGGTCGTCATGGTTGTCTCAGGATCGCGGATCTCGTCTTCCATATTCCAATAAGGCCATTTCTCGTCAACGATCCAGCTGCCGCAATCAGGTTCTCTGCGGCGTCCTTCCTCTAGTCTCCGCCAAACAGTGCTGACAACGCGTCGGTTCTCAGCGTTCAGCTTTGCAGTGAGATGTACGCCTGTGCCGAAGCGGCCGCGGAATACAGTGATGCCGATGTCGCCTGTGTAGATGTTACGCAGGGCCATGACGATTGGCGAGCAGTCATCTCCCCACACGGTGCTGTAACTGTCGTCGCCCGGGTAGTAGATGCGCAGCTCGAGTTTGTCGACAGTATGGCGCGGCGTAGGACCGAATAACGACTTTATCATGTCTCCGAGCTGGGTCGGCGAGTCTGGAACCGTACGGCCGTTGTAGCTGTGCGAGGCTGGCACGCTTGCGTGCGGTCCTTGCGGAAGAGGCATATGTGCACGATGCGTAGGTGAGAAAGAGGTCGGGGTGTAAACACCGGCGAGGTGGATGGAACGGGCCTGACGCATCAGAGAGGGCACCAGGCTGCGGAAGACATGTAGACCATGCGGATAGGAGATGAAGAGACTGGCAGTGCGACGGTGTTTGAGGTCAAAGTGGCTCTTGAGCTCGCCATTGATTTGTTTGTTGACTAGGAGAAGCGGGTGGCAAGTGGGATACGCCCTATCGCGGTGAGGTGTCTCTACCGACCCGGTTGCCACAACCGCGGGAGATGTGACTGAGAGCAAGCTAGGATCGTATCGTTCCTCGATGACAGGTTCGTGGTTGAGCGGAATGCCGGGGAATGGCGCGCGTTCATTCCCATAAAGGCGGTGCACAATGTCTGAATGTGCACCTGTCACTTTGGCGGTGGAGATTGTTATGGCGGGACTCTCGAGTAGGGTATCGGAATAGATCAGCAGGCGAAGTTCGGTGGGGAGGTCCATGAAAGGACAGCTTGGCTTGGACGCGTCCATCGCGGTGAAGTCGGTGTCGATGTTCCAGGTTGTGATGATTCGAGTTAACAACGTTGAGGGAGGAATTAGAGACCGCTCGTCTGAAATCAACAGTGATTGAGCTCTCTGATGTGAAATGGAGGCAGGAACAGCGGTGACGTCGAGTTTAAAGTTTCGAGTGGGTCGACCCAGTCGGTCGGTCAGCCAGCCATATTTCGATTGTAGGTACATTATATATTCTATCTACCACAAATGCCTAGTCGATCAGGCAACAGTGAACAGTCACAAGATCTAATCACAAGACGAGACACGATGGTGTAAGAGAAAATGTTGTTGATGTTCTTGTTGATCAATGGTGGTGTTACAAATGGTATCGTTATCATAGCGAATCGTACACTCCAAACTCAACGATGATCTTGCAAAGCTCAGTGGCCTTGCTCATCCAAAATAAAAACCGAAAGCACACCCCAAGTTCCCAAGTCTATCACAGCGGCTGCTCCTAGGTCTGCGCATCTCTCTCAGCGGTGCTGTAAATTGAAACCACGCGGACTCGTGCGGCAGTACTGTATCCCTGCAACGCCGTGATAAAACTCATCCTGATCGTCCCCTCGAACCACAGTCCATCGTGAAGACCACAGCTTCCCATCGAATGCGTAACCACCTCACCATGCATGACGGTTGTCCTCGAACTCGATGTCTGCTTCCTCATTCCAGTCTTCGTCGCCACTCCTCTCGCTATCCAGAAAGTCACGCTCTGAGAACATGGTCTCACGCGGACGTTGGTTGTCAATGCGTATGTCGACGACTTGGCACAAGCCTTGTACAAACAATGGCAGACTCTCGTCCTCTTCCTCCGACGATACGGTGTCCGACTCGTTGTCTGAAACCGAATCGAGCTCCGTGGAGGCCTGACTGTGTTTCACACGCGTGCTGCGTCGCGCCGGCGGCGCTCTTGGTGCTGGTGAGGAAGCGACATCCGAATCGTACACGTCGGTGTCTCCAGTCGGTTTGTGTGGGGAGATCTCGATGTAGCTCAGGCGGTTTGGGTTTAAAGCTGCATCGAGCGCAATTTGAGGAGCGTCATCCCCACCATTCTTTGCTTTCACCTCCTTCCACAACTCAAATTGTCGTTTAGAGCCGTGGTACGGATGTGGAGGCTGACTGTGTCGGAGATACACTCGCTGAAGGCGGTCGGTCCACATGTCTCTGAAGCCTGCACGATCACGCCAAGGGATGTTGATATGTGCCTGGATGGCCAGGTGCCGGAGATGGGGGAGAGATGGCGCGCCTTCAACAAGGGAACGGAAGAAATTGGTGCCAGCGTCTTGTGACCATTTTTGCAGGTGCAAAAGCGAGAGATGGCGGAGAGTAGTCGGCCAGGTCGGCACGTCAGACGATGTAAGCAACTCTGTATATTCCGGATCGGCGTCATTGGTGGCGATGCGCTCGCTGTAGTAGTGTCCATCGACGCGAAGGGTCTCAAGCCGAGGGCAAGAGCTGGCGAGTGTTGTGAGGAACGTCAGGTTGAGCGAGACGTTATGGCCGAGGATCAGCTCTTTGAGTTGAGCGCCTTTCTGGGAGAGGTACTTTGATAGCATATCGCCGTCGACTTTCCAGCAGTTTATTATTTCGAGACGTTCAAGATTTCCAGGCAGTCGGTTCAAGAAGTTGTCGCGTACAATGTTACAGGATATGAATGTGAGGTCCTTGACGTTTGGTAACTTCTCAATGGCCCAAGGCATGTCGAGTGTAATCTCCTCGCTGTTGTCGCCCGTTGTAATGGCAGGAGGACTGTCGTCTGCATCAAATCCGCAGATGACCAAGCGCTCGAGACTGCTGAAAGCCTTGCCTTCATGCACAGAGGCCATGTGCGGGAAGAGTTGATTGGGTTCGCTCATTACTGACAGGTCGCTGATCATGTCGCGACTCCAGCGCCACGTCTTGAGCCGCTGTCCGTGTGCTTCCAGAGTCTGGAACAAATTTGCAGGATAGTACCATTGTTGTTTCTTTACGCGCCGGTATGGTGGCTCATCAATCGGGTTGGTGATCTCCAAATGGTGAAGTTGGGGCAGCTCGGTCACAAGTTCGCTCAAGTCGAACAAGGGTCTGTTGTGTGCAGTGTAGCTCAAGTTCGTCATATCCAATTCCAGGCGCTTTACTTTGGTGTTGTAATTTATGTGCCGGTCTTTTCGTATCCGTAGGAGCTCTAGTAGGTGATGCGGGTGTAGTGTGTTCCTGATGGCCGGCGCAAAGTAGTAGGCCTCAAGCGCTGGCTCGGCGAACGCGCGACAGGTTTGCGCAGCCTTGAGCAGCCATGAAACACTGTCGCCGTCCATGGGCTGCGATGCGAAGACGAACACATCGCGCAGAATTGCCAGCGGGAGCGATGCCCATTCTGGAATCTTGCCATCGCTGGGTCCTGTGTACTTGCCAGCCTCGAGCTTCTCGGCAGTGGTGGTGCGCGGTTTGCGTGCGTGACCGATGATACGAGTCTGCGTCTTGGGCCTCGCAGTCGCAGCCTTGCTCCGTGTTTGTGGGCGGTGTGTCTTGCGCGATACCTTGCGCTTCTTGGCCGCTGGTCCTTGTGGTTGTGGTTGTGCTCGTGCTCGTGCTGGTGCCGGGGCGGCGGCGTGCAGTGGATCAGGCGAGTAGTCGGCTTCGCCATCGCTAGCCTGGAAGTCATCGTCGGTGTCCGGGTCGACGTACTTGGATCGTTTGCGCGTGGCAGCCTGGCGACCAGAGCGGCGCGTTGACGCGAGGCGCGCCATGGCGGATGAGAGAGGGGGATGACTGCTAAGGTGTGGCTAGTTGCGTGAGGAGTATTGATATGTTTTGATTGTGTCACCGCGCGATGACTGCTCGCTCTCGCCTGCGACTGCTCACAAAGACGACACCAGCTGGAGCGACGGAGCGACGGCATGCAGGGCGTAGCCGCTAGTATCACGGACCGCCTCAGCCTCCGCGAAAGCCAACCAGAGGCCCGATCATGTCGATGCTCTTCTTCTTAAGGTTCCCAGGTTGCTGGAACTTGGAGGCAACATGAAAATAGTCGTGCTAACATACGATCAAAAGGAAGGCATCACAGGGGTATCGAATGCTACACACGTATCACACCATCGGAAAGGTACTACCTTAACCTTCGGCTCTCAGTCCACAGTACTGCGTTACACACACCATGTGTCCTGAGGAACACCGAGCTCCCACATTTACAGTTGCAAGCCACGTTTGCATAAGCACGAGCATACCCTACATGTGTACTTAGACACCGCCACAAAAAAGAACCACCCATCACAGCAACCATGCGCTTCAGATCAGAAATTATCAACATCCACACATTCACCAAATTCACAGCCTCGCTAGCCACTCTCGGCGAAATCGCCTGGCTCCGTCTGGATGACAACGATGTTCGTTTCACGGTGATCCCCGAAAAGGGCACTCAGGTCTGGGCTGTGCTCTCTAAAGATACCATTTTTGACGGCTACACCTGTCAATCTGCTGCGGAGAACAACACGATCAATTTGGAGGTCCCGCTTGCGCCTTTACAGCGAGCGTTGAAGAGCGCGCAAAATGCGATCACTGCGAATATACGACTCACGAAAAAGGACAACATCCCATTGCTCAGCCTGACGATCAAGACGTCCACCATCAACAGCAGCAATCCTTCGACTTTTGGCGGCCGTAACGGTATCCCTGACAGCAGCAGCGATGACTTTGGCAGCAATGAGAATTTCCGCGAAGGAAGCATCGACTTCTTCGCCCGTCAGGATCGCGAAACGGTTGTCACGCAGGATGTGCCAATACGTGTCCTCGCTGCAACATCTGTGGAGGGTTTGCACGAACCACGCTGCAGAGAGCCGGATGTGCACGTTACGCTGCCGAATTTACTTCAGCTCAAAAGCATCAGCGACCGATTCACAAAACTCGCCATGTCGACAAAGGCGGGAACGCGTGGAGGCTTTAGCGGTGTTGGAGGACCACGACTAGAATTGAGCGCGAACATGCATGGATGTCTTCGTTTGGCGCTAAACACCGATGCCATGTGCATCAACAGCCTCTGGACTGGATTAGAAAATCCAGAGCTCGACCCGGAACAGAACATGGACGGATCTCAGGGTATTGCGAACCACCCGAGCACGCGCATGAAGGCGGTAGGAGATTCACAAGGTCAGAGCGAGGAAGGATGGGCGACGGTGCGTCTTGACGGCAGGGATTGGGGTAAGGTATTGAGTGTAGGTAGACTGGGCGGACGAGTGATCGCCTGCCTGTGCCACGAGCATGCGATGATCCTTTACGTGTACCTGAATAGCGACGAGCCCGGCATGGGCGAGTCTGTGCTGACTGTGAGTGCTCTATCCTCCTGCATTCGCACCGTGGCCACAAGCTGACATGCTCGCAGTACTACATTTCTTCATACAGCCAGTAGGGCTGATACGGTCACCGCAGCGGATGGTCACTGCTCTGTGCAACGCATACCTGTGGGCAGGCACTGTAAATAGATGTGGTCTTGCTTTAGCGGAGGCGCTGGGACTGTTGGTCGCAGTTGGTGTTCTGTAGTCTTCTTCACACGCGCGAGTGCGCCGATCAATCAATCTTACTGCCAATCTTCAGCGCTCCTATTTGTCCATCCTTCCTCTCTCTCGTCTTCACTAACGTGCAGAGTGTCCAATAAGCGATAGAGGGCCGGCCGTTTCAGGAGAAGCGCAGGCCGCTTAGCCTTAGCCCGCTAAGGTAGGGGCTTTGAACTACACCCTCGCGCTGCGTGCACTGTCTCACTACTTCGCCGCTCACGTCCCTTGGTCTGGACAGGCCTGCTTTTTGCGACCACGGGAAACGGCGTGTCTTGTCGGACGACGACCGCCTCGACGACACACGGCCACGACTAATTCTGCAGCAGGACGACCGCACGGCGACCTCTGCCGTATTATATACTGTACAGCCGCAGTCTGTGTATTGCGGGATTCTGGAGAAACGGCGCCCTCATTCTGGCCATAGGCTCGCGCTCTAGGAGTCTGACGGCAGTGTCTCACCTCTCTGCACCGTCTTCGGTCTCGAACCCGTTGGTAGGGAGTAGCTCTGCGGCGAACACGCTGGATGCTGCAGGCAAGAGGAGGACGTCACACGAGCGAGGGAACTAGCAAAGAGCGAGCGGCGTGAGCGAACGGCCAGCCTCGCAGCGCCAGCAACAGGGAGCGCAAACGGGCGCTGAGACACTCGCCCAGCCGCCGCAATGTTCTCGTCCAACGACAAGAATGCGCGGCAGTCCAGCGGAGGCAAGTCTTTCTTCTCGCGCTCCAAGAAGGACAAAGCGAATAATGAGGCCATGCCTGTACCGGACACCCCCAGTCTGCCCGCAAGCTATGCACCGAGTGTGGCCTCGCGGCACTCGCACCGCAGCTCAATATCGACCGTCAACCCGGACTACTACGGCCAGCGACCACATGAGTCTGCGGACATTGGCAGCGTACCCTACGAGTCTTCGAGCAGCAACACCAGGCAGCCGGTCTATCTAGACGGATCCGACAAGCCGGTCTCCAGGTCACGCGATCATTCAAACAAAGCGGGCGCCGACTTCCACCAGTATCCCACCTTCGAAGCAAGCAGCGCACCGCGGCCTCCGACGCATGGGAAGTCATCGGCGGGACGTAGCTTGGACTCGGACACCATTACACTGAACGGAGGGCCATATGCGCCCTCTAGAGGCTCAAGCGATCACGGCAGTATACGGTCGAGTTCATCGAACGATAGGAGGTTCCATGCATACTCAAACGCGAGCCAGGCTTCATTTCCTGCGGTGAACTTGGACAGCAATACATTATTACCTCAATTGGCGCCTGCACCAAGCAAAGAGAGGCAACGACACGGCGACTACCTTAATACCACTAATCCCTCAGCATTCTCAAGCCAAACGTCTTTCACTCCCGAAGGTTTCGTCTTGCATCGGCCCAAGGATGACAGAGTAATTGAGAAAGAGTTTCTGGATTTGATGCTAAAGAGAGGTTGGAAATCTCTACCAGAACAAGCAAAGAGGCAAATGGAGGCATATCCGATCAGCAAGAAATGGACATTGGTTCATCAGGACCGCCTGGCAGAATGGCAGGCCGAACAGAAGAGAAGGGTCACGGCGAGAACAACTATCAATGGTAATGACCAGATAGGCGGTATACTCGGGCGTGCGGAAGAGGAGGGCAGTCCCGAGTGGTTCGTTCGACGACTGCTTGACAACAGCATCTCACCAAAGCAATTGCAGAGCTTGTCTGTGTCATTGCGAACTCAGCCTATTGCATGGGTCAAGCAGTTTGTAGAAGCCCAAGGTCAAGTGGCCCTGGCCAATCTACTTGGGAAGATCAACAAGCGACAGCAATCAGGCCCGGCACCCCTGGGCAACAACGCCAATCACGAGAGGGATCTGGACCGCGAGTACGACATTGTTAAATGTCTAAAATCGCTCATGAACAACAAATACGGCGCAGACAACGCACTGCAACATGACAAAATTATCATGGCTCTGGCCGCATCCTTGATCTCCCCTAGACTCAACACAAGGAAACTGGTCTCGGAAGTGCTGACTTTCTTGTGCCACTGGGCCGATGGACAAGGACATCTCAAAGTGCTGCAAGCGTTGGACTACCTCAAGGCCCAGCAGGGTGAAAATGGCCGATTCGATGCATGGATGCGAATCGTCGAAGTCACAGTCGATGGCCGTGGCAAGATGGGCTCTTTGGTTGGTGCGTCAGACGAAGTTCGCTCTGGAGGCATTGGCATGGAGAACCTACTCATGGAATACGCTGTTGCTTCTCTCTTCCTAATCAACATGGTTGTCGATGCTCCTGAAAGGGACTTGCAGTTGAGATGTCATATTCGCGCACAGTTCGTTGGCTGCGGCCTGAAGCGCATCTTGCACAAGATGGAAGACTTCCAATACGAGGTTATCGACAAGCAGGTCGAGCGATACCGGGCCAACGAAGCGATTGATTACGAGGACATGCTTGAGCATGAAGGCAACTCGATGGTAGATTCTGTCGAAGGAGAGGGCAAAGATCTGAACGATCCGTCGCAAATCGTCGAGGTCATCCAGCAAAAGGTTGGAGGAACGAGGGCTGGAGACTACTTCTTGTCGGCAATGCAACATTTGCTACTGATCCGCGACAACGCTGGCGAAGATCGACTACGCATGTTCCAGTTGGTCGACAGCATGCTCTCGTATGTAGCCATGGACAGGCGACTTCCGGATATGGACCTGAAGCAGTCGCTCAACTTCACCGTGCAGAGCTTGATGGACAAGCTGTACACAGATGGTGAAGCGAGACAGGCTCGCGACGAAGCCCATGATGCCCGTCTGGTGGCCGATGCTGCAGTGGCCGAGAGGGACGAGATGAAGGCTCAGGTTGAGTTGGGCGCTGATGGACTTGTTGCCAAGTTGCAGAAGCAGTTGGACGAGCAATCTTCCATCATCGAACTCCAGGCCAGACAGACGGAAGCATTCAAGGCCGAGCTTGCAGAGCTGCAACGCGTCCGAGCCATTGAGCTCCAGAGAAATGAGCTCGAGACCAGAGAGCTGTACCTCATGCTGCGTGACGCTCAGGACATTGCAGCTTCCAACGCGAAGAATGGAAACAAGACTGGCGATGCAACTGACCCAGCTCGCCTTGCAGGCATCATGGACAGAGAGAGGCTCATGGACCGTCTCGAGATGCAGCTTGAGAGAGCAAAGACGCAAGCCAAGCTGGAGGGCAAGGTGTGGCAGCAATTCAACCCGTCCGACAAGCTACGTGAACTGCGTGAGAAGATGGAGGGCGAAGGCGGCGCTGCGCCAGACAACCTGCCAGAGCACATGCAATATCTCGGCACTGCATCACGATCTAAAAGCGGCATTCACCGGAAACCTGTTGGTGGTCAACAGCCAGGCAGAGACGAGGAGGAAGACTTTGAGCTGGACGATGAGGGCACTATTATCGAGAAGCCGAGGATCGTGGAGTATAAGAGGCCTAAGATCCCGTCGGCAGTTGCCAATGGTATGCTCTCTGAACTCACAAGCAAGACGCAGAAGATCGATGCTTCGGATGATGAGGGTGATGGTGTTACCACCGGTCCCAGTCATCCCAGCCTGGATAGTGCCAGTCCCACGACGCCAGAAGACCCGGAACATCCCAAAGACAATTTCAACGGTGCACCGCCTCCACCACCGCCGCCAATGCCCGGTTTCAATGGCGGCCCTCCGCCGCCGCCTGCTCCTCCCATGCCTGGCTTTTCAGGAGGTCCTCCACCTCCACCTCCACCACCCATGCCTGGTTTCGGTGGTGGTGCGCCGCCACCTCCACCTCCTCCCATGCCGGGATTCGCCGGTGGTGCACCGCCGCCTCCTCCAATGCCTGGGTTCGCTGGTGGAGCGCCGCCACCTCCCCCCATGCCTGGTTTCGGTGGCCCTCCCCCACCTCCACCTCCACCTGGATTTTCTGGCGGGCCTCCGCCTCCACCTGGAGCGCCACCACTTCCGGGTGCCAAGGTGGGTGGCTGGCTTCCATCGCCTATCTACAACCCCGCGCAAAGTAATGTTGGTATCGGCGCGCCTCGACCCAAGAAAAAGCTCAAGGCCCTGCACTGGGAGAAGATTGACTCGCCTGAAATTACGCTGTGGGCCACACATACTCCGACGTCTGAACTCAAGGAGGAGAAGTACCAGGAGCTTTCGAAGAAGGGTATCCTTGACGAGATCGAGAAGCTCTTCATGGCAAAAGAGATCAAGCAGATTGGCAAATCCAGCGGTAAAACCAAGGATGAGAAGAAGCAGATCATCAGCCGAGACCTCATGCACACCATGCAGATCTCACTTTCCAAGTTCTCCACGATGGAAGCGGAAGAGCTTGTTCGTACGATCATCCACTGCGACAAGGAAATCCTGGACAACCCCAACGTGATGGACTTCCTTCAACTGGAGCACATGTGTACAATCCCGGACAACGTTTCTAAGCAAATGGCGACTTACTCGAAAGACTGGACGGGTCCGGACGCTTTGCAGACAGAGCGCGAGGCAGACCCCACTGAGCTTACCAGAGAGGATCAGATCTATCTCTACACAGCATATGAACTTCGTCACTATTGGAAGGCACGTATGCGAGCTTTATCACTCACGCGCAATTACGAGTCAGACTATGATGAGATAGCTGGCAAGCTGAAGCAAGTAGTCAACGTGTCCGAGTCTCTCCGAGATTCCGTCAAGTTGATGCCGGTCTTTGGTCTAATTCTGGATATCGGTAACTACATGAACGACACGAACAAACAAGCAGTCGGTTTCAAGCTGTCCTCGCTTGCACGTTTGGGAATGGTTAAGGACAGCAATAACGAGTCAACTCTCATGGACTACGTTGAGCGCGTCGTCCGCAAGCAGTATCCGCAATACGAGGACTTCACCGACGATATCGCTGGTGTGCTCACAACCAAGAAGATCAACATCGAGCAACTTCAAACCGACGCCAAGAAGTACATTACCAACATTAACAATGTGCAGTCAACGCTGGATGCTGGTAGCCTGAGTGACTCGAAGAAGTTCCATCCTGAAGACCGTGTCAGCCAAGTTGTCCAGCGCAGCATGAAGGAAGCCCGCCGCAAGGCAGAGCAGATGCAGCTTTATCTCACCGAGATGAACCGCGTGTACGACGACATTCTCACATTCTTTGGTGACGACAACAAAGACGATGGTGCAAGGAGAGACTTCTTCGGCAAACTCGCCAACTTTGTCACCGAATACAAGAAGTCCAACGAGAAGAATTTGATCTTGGAGGAGACTTGGCGCCGTAATGAAGCCAACATGCGACGCAAGCAGCTGAACGCCCAGGCGGCCAACACTTCTGGAATGAATGGCGATGCTCCTCTGAGCCCAAGCCCGAGTTCCGGCGCTATGGACACACTGCTCGAGAAACTTCGCGCCGCAGCACCGCAGACAAGAGACACACGCGATCGCCGCAGAAGAGCCAGACTGAAGGATCGCCACCAGGTACGCGTTGCATCGGGTCAGCAAATCCCCGAGACCGGAGAGAATGTGGAAGACACTGGACTCCTCTCTCCTACTACCGAAGGCGGAGAATCGGAAACCGCTAAAGAACGCCCAAGCACAGCAGACGGGCCATCGGACAAGAAGACTGCGCCCGCAGCAGGCTCCGTATCTGAAGGTGAAGACATTGCAGACCGAGCCGCAAGTCTCCTACAAGGACTGCGTGGTGACGAGGCTGATGGTGGTGTTGGTAGCGTGGGCCGCGACGACAGCTTGCGGGTTCGCAGGCGTCGTGAGAGCGCGGACGAGGAAAGACAGCGCCGGAGGGCTGCCAGGCGCCGGGCGGGGAACTCAAGCGTGGATGCGGATCCCTCCTCAAACCCACAAGCGCAAGGCACGATTGCCGAGGAGGTTGACGGCGACGCAAGTGGCCCTCCTGACGAGCTCACAATCTCATCGACCAGCAACGGCGGCGCAGCTGACGACATTGAGAAGCCTACCGGCGATGAAGATCAACTGCCAACACCTACCACGGTCGTCGTACCTCCCAGTCCGACTCAGAGCGAACGAAATTTGTCCAGCCAACCAGGCGGTTCGGACGATTAGAAATCTTCGGCTTTGCTCTCGGCGCCGCGAACATGAATGAGGGTGAGAGCTCGAGATGCGACAGCATACGCACCTGTGTTTTTTGTGTTTTGACCTTTTTCGCATTCTTCCGTTCAAGTACGTACCTGAATGATGTTTCTGTCGCTTTTGTCGATGCGTTGCAAGCGCAGGCGTTCTCTGTTGTCCTATGACTTGTCCATGTTGAACGAGGGGCTGTCGAAGTCGATGTGGCGGAAGTTGATTTACATAGAGTAGAGGATCGTTGTGCCTCGATCTTGTGTGTGCAACGGGCCTGTGGCTTTTTACCTATTAATCCAAGAATATTGTTTCTGTGATTTGATTTTCTCAATGGTTCGATTACTTGTCATTGTTACCAATAGATGTTGGCAGCAGGTCTCACATGTAGAAACCTCAGACTACGGATGTTGATCGCCACGCGTTTAGCCCTCACATAGTCATGGCGAAAGCGATAATGATGAGCGTCCATCACTTGTCAATCATAGGAGCACAGTAGTTTCCATTAAAATCGAGTAGGTGATCAAGTTGTAGTATCGAGGGCATCGTCTACAAGGGTTAGGGTTGGGGTCCCTCCTAGACGAAAGCTTCAAATCTAGAACTTCTTTCACAGACAAAACACCAGCGATAACATCAGCAATGTCGCTCTACCACGAGGCCGCAGGCATCCTTGATACCGTCAACAAGGGCAAGACTTCGCTCAAGGCCGAGATCTTCGGAAAGAAGACATGGAAGACTGATGGAAAGACTTTGTTCGCATTGACAAGTGAAGCGGCAAAATGGAGCAGCATCCTTGCCGAAGTGGTGGAGAAGAGTGGCATACTCAAAATCGAGAAACAGGTACGTACAATCGCATACTTGCAGATTAATCCAGAAGGCTCTAGATGTACCTAAACTGACGTTCAACAAATGTAGTTGTCGCCGACACTGGCACTGGTACTAACACATGACTTGCTACTTTCCAAAAAGGGCGTCGCCCTTCCCGCAAAGCATGGGCTATGCGCCACAGTCACAAGACACAAAAACAGACTGTCAGCAGAACTGACAAAAGCGAGACTTCGCAAAGGCTTTGCCACCATTGATGCGCTTCGTGTACACGTCAACGAAGCCCCCATTAATGGCGAAGACGGCGAGGAGAAATACGCACATCCGAGATGGATCAGGATCAATACGCTCCGGACGACACTGGAAGAACAGCTCAGTTCAACATTCGCGGAACTCGAGCGAGTCTCTTCTGTCAAAGGTGTATCTACTCGATCGTCCAAGGCGCTTTACGTCGACGAGCACATTCCGGATCTGGTCGCTGTCTCACCTTCCGTCAACTTCACATCTAGCAAACCCTATCGCGAAGGCAAGCTGATCTTCCAGGACAAGGCTTCTTGCTTCCCGGCTTACTTATTGAACCCGGCAAGCGACGATGGTGACATAATCGACGCATGTGCTGCTCCTGGAAACAAAACGACGCACTTGGCCGCCATTTTACGGTCTCATCAAGGCGAAGGAGCGCGAGTAATTGCTTGCGAGAAGGATCCTTTCCGGTCCAAGACTCTATTGAAGATGACAAAGCTTGCAGATCCCGAGGGTATCATCAAAGTCAAGGCTGAACAGAACTTCCTCAAGCTTGGACCGAATTCAAAGGAGTACAGTAACGTCACTGGCTTGGTACTTGACCCTAGTTGTTCGGGCAGCGGTATCGTGGGACGTGATGAGGGCGGCATCGTGGTGCACCTGCCCAGCACCAACGTCTCGGAACCAGGCCCTCCAAGTAAGACCAGCAGAAAACGGAAGCGCAACGACAAGAATCCAAAGGACAAACCTGCACCGACACCAGCACCTGCGCCAGAGAGCGACGAGCCAGAAGACGTCCAAGAAGAAGAGCCCGAAGAGGAACCCAAAGATAGCCTCGAGCTGGCCAAACGTCTCATAGCATTGTCTGACTTCCAGCTGCGCCTGCTGCAGCACGCCATGGCTTTCTCTTCCGCGAGACGCATCACGTACTCGACATGTTCCATTCACGGCGAAGAGAATGAAGGCGTAGTAGTTCGTGCGTTGCTGTCTGACGCGGCGAGGGAGGCTGGTTGGCGTGTTATGCGCCGCGACGAGCAGGTTGATGGCATGAAACGTTGGCATCGTCGCGGAGACCTCAACGCCGTTGAAGCGGCATTGAAATCATCGGAGAACCCTGCAGGCCCTCTCAACAACGAAGAAGTCGCCGAGGCTGTCATCCGCTGTGACAAGAGCACCGAAGATGGTACAATGGGGTTCTTCGTTGCTGGCTTCGTGCGAGGTGAGCCCACTGCTGAGTGTTCAGCCAGCCGCAAAAGCAAACCAGAAAAGATGAATGGCGAGGAGGCTGAAGCGGAAGACGAAGATGAAGACGAAGAGGAGTGGGGAGGTTTCGACGACTAATTGTCTTGCTCGAATAATCAGCTTCAGGGAATTACCACTGCAGGCTATTTTTTTTGTATCGCTATCTACATCGACACCGACAAAATTCATTACCCCGACCCAATGCATATAAGAAAAGTTGTGGCAGCAAAAGCGTAAGTCGTACCACCGTGGTGGTCATCATAAGTCTTCGTTTCCTTCCTTTAAGCACTCTAGTTCCTGGGCAGCTTGTTCTCCTTGGCAACAGTCTCAGCGGGCTCGTTGAGCCTGTCCTGAGCGTCGGTGGCACCACCACGACCGATGGTAGCCTGGTCGTTATCGAGAGCGCGCTGGCCGGCCATCTCAGGAGCGTGAGGGTCGATGGTAGACTGCTTGGCGGAACCGCCAACGCCCTCAGCACCACCCTTGCCATCAGGCTTCTTGCCACCGTCGTGGTGCAACTCGTTGGAGGTCATGCCCTGGGCGGGCTTACCGAGACCGGTGTGGACATCGGCAGAGCTGGAGCCGCCGAGAGAGTCGGAGGCGGAGGTCTTGTTGTAGGTGGCCTGGGCGGGGGTCTCTTGGGTGTTGCTGGTGAAAGTTGCGTTTGAGGGTGCGCTGCCGGCGGGCATAGTCTTAGCGCTGAACTCAGGGACAGCGTCGTTGCCTACGAGGACACCGGGCTTGTGCTGGAGGCATTGTCAGTTTTCGTTTGGTATCTTGAAAGCATGGCACGACTTACGCCATCGTGGTTCTCGCGGGAAGCACCAGCAGGCTTAGGGTTGAACTCGCCAGAGCCACCGGTGGGCATCTGGTTGGCAACAGCCTCGATGTTGTTGTTGGTGGAGTTGGCGGCAGACATTTTGGTGTTTTGAGCTTTGTAGATTTCGTTGGGTAATGGGAGAATTTCGTTTGGGGATTGGTTTGAACAAGATTTGTTTGAATGGATTATTGTGAAATAAGGTGGGATGGTGGGATGTCGTGTGCCCCTCATCTAATATGTGATGAACCCGACCTCATTTGATCGTCACCATGGCGTCAAGATCACAGGGAAACGATCGATCACACTACTCAACCACCGTTCGCCACCTTTACGAATCCACCCATCAATGACAGCCTCTGCTAAAAATCCATAATTGAAGAATTGATAATGGGGCATCAAACAAGTTTGCGTCATACCGTTTCGCCTAAAATGCAGTTACATCGCATATCATCATAATGATGACCTAGCTACTTCTTCGAGAATCCTGGACCCACCGGGATTCTAGACGACCCAACCTTCCCTTTCTTACCATCTACGACCTTGTCATCGACCGGTATGGACGATGCTGAAGCCGGTGCTTGACGTTTCTCCTTCGGTTTCTTCGAGACTGGAATCTGGCGTCTGGTCGCCTTCTTTCCTGCTCGAGACGGTAGACTGGACTGTACCTGGGACGGTGCCTCATTCATCGGAGTAACTTCCGTTGTATGTACCAATGTCTCTTCTTCAGGATCCGTGGGGATAACCTCACAGTGCCTACCCAATTTCTCCAACGCCTTCCGCTCCTCGACAGCATCGTTTTTCCAGACACGCTCCATCCGTGCAATGCGTTCAGCCTTCCAGCCAGGTCGGAATCCTCCAAGTGCACTCTCGAGTTTGTCAAGACTGGAAACGAGCAACGACTTCTTGTTGGAATGCTGTTCCTGCAGATGCTTCGTTATGCAGACCGCGCAAGCGTACTTGGCCGCTGTTCTGGAGTTAGCAAAAACAGAGTCGCTGGCTTTGCAGTTTTTGCCGCAGAGCTCTACGCGTGCCGTCATTACACGGTGACCACACGGCTCGAGCACATGCAGCAGGGCATTGCTGACGCATGCTTCAACCAGCTGGGGTCCGTTGTATAGCGATGGCTCACTCGTTAGGATGCTCGACGCGTTGGTGGTGTTGCTGTCGCTACAATCCTCCGAGTGAGCGTCGACCATCGACGAACGACCCGACTCGGATTCATCCCCAGTGACATGCTTCAAACCTTTGGCTGCTCGTGCAGCCGGCAGACCTGGAGCCAATACTGGCACGGCTGTTGTTGGCTTGGGTCTTGGTGGACTCTTTTGTATCTCTGAGCGCCGTGTTTTCGAGTTCAGTGGCATAGCGATACCAGATCGCTCGACCGTTGCAAGAGACTTTACAGTTCGCTCTGAGAGATCCGGCGGCTTCGTCTCAGTCGTTGACACAGGGATAGTCTTTCTTGGAACACGTGATCCCAAGATCGGCAGATTTAACTGATTGCTTGCCGTGTTGGAGTTCGATATTGGGCGTGGTGTTTCGAATGGTTTGTGTACAGCGAAAAGAGAAACCGTGACGATTCGAAAGTAACATGTGGAGATTTGTCTATCGTTGTCCTTTGTCATTATGTGGCTTTGTTTTCGTCCACGGGTAACGCCGCAACGCATATGGCTGACAAAGAACCGCTGTCTTAAGTAGCGCCATCCCGGAGTTTGTTGTCTTGGATGAAAGATCCGCCATATCACTTTAGAGTGTCCTGCAAGTCTTTGACTATATGCTTATACATGAAGGGAGTTTCTTGGAAAGCAAGTACTTTCCCGTTGCTGCAACAGCAGCAATCGTCTTGTGGTTTGAGGACCTGATAAATGTAAATGTCAGCTGATGCATCTAGTTATCTTGATACCAGTGAAAAGTCTCCGAGCGTCCTGAACACCTTCTGACGACACTCCATGATTGTTTCTTCGTACTCGGCTTGTTCCATCGATCTGGTCAACTTGGAATTGCTGGATGGTCGCTGGGCGAGCGTAATGTGCCAGGAGCAACTGACTCCTCACATTACACCTCTCTTCTCATCATGTTTGCCGAATCCGAGCTCCTGACCTCGGTGAGCAGGGGTCATCGAAGTACTTGTTGACGAGTCTAGACGAGGCCTCATTCACTTCACGCACACGGGACCTGCCGGCCGCTGCCTGATCCCGTAGTGATCGACAAGCCGATCGCAATATGTAAATACAAACTCACCTACCCGTCCTATTACGCCCCAGACAGACGAGCAGCGCGACATCTTCTTCGCAACCTCACTGATCTGCCCCAAAAGCTACCCAGCAATCTTAGGTGTACCCGCAAAATGCAAAGCAACATAGAACTCAGCACAATCACTTTTCCCGAGCAACTTCCCTTCCGTCCACATGATGACACGAGGAGAGCGAGAAGCCTGTCGCCCGCGCATCGTGCCAGACCCGCCCAGATGGAAAAGCTTTCCACGTCCTCACTCACCATACGGGAGAAGGCGCAAACTGTCAACACGAGCCTCCCTTTGCGACCCATGTCGCACACCAGCGGTATCACAAAGAACCGCAGAGGCAACAATCTTCCAATGCCGATCATAGCCGAAGAAGGGGTTGCCAACTCAGCAGCCGCCAGCTCTGGGAAGGCCAGAAGTGCATCAACATCACATGCCGACCCAGCTTCGAACATAACGGGCGCGCAGCGCGTCACTCGCCGGAAGAGAAGACAATCAGTCGGCCCTTTCATTACGCACAGAAATATCACGAGGGCCTCGCTCCGCCCCCGTCGCCCTGCTCCAGTCTATGATGAAGCAGAACTTGCGTCTATCGATCCCGCCGAAGCGGCACTAAGTGCTGCCCTCCAGAAGAAGCCGCAAGTCAAGCTAGCTGCCTGTTCAAGCGGACTGTCGCCACAGGTCCAGGACCCGACCGAGGCTGTAAATTGGAACATCGCCAACGGTACTGAGTTCGAAAGTGATGAAGAGGTCGAGCCGGAGAAAGAGCATTGGTCTGCCGAGGATCTGAAGGACGAGAAGAATCGGAGGCTCCACGTCTTCAACGCACGCGAAAAGGGGTTTGGTGCCATTCGCCTGTGCCACAGCTGCGGCGAGCACATAACTGGCACTCGCTACGAGTGCAGGTACTGCGTCAACTTCGATCTCTGCATAGACTGTTACACGAACCCTGCAACAACGTATAAGCATCAGCATGAAGCTGGTGGGCGGGTGTTCAGATAAGCTTCAGAGGAATGTCAATGCGAGACTGGTCGCTATTTGAACGGAGGAATCCCACTGCATTTACGAAATGACGAGCCTCGAACTTGAGAGCCTGTGTCAGACTAATGTCGTTAACGAATATCTCACTGACACCATCACATCGGTGACACATCAAAGCTGCTGATGCTACCGTTCAAAGAAATCCGAGCTGGTGAGGTCTCAGGTAGTGTCGTTTCAAGCCTAGTATCCCACCGGCCGTACTGTTCTTCTTAGCGTACTAAGGCGTCTGACCAACCGCAGAGGAGTCTAGTAGATGTTGACGCCGGGACACTGGGATTTGGGAAAGTGTTCGTCGAGTTGATGGGCTTCGGGAAAGGATTGGGCATGCCTGTAGCTACGGTTTTGATAGAACAGTCTGTATCGACAAATTTCCCTCGCTTTTCACTGAGGTGGGTCCAGGTCCAACCCATCCACCTCCAAGTGGAAGACATCGTTCCTTGAGTAGCTGCCAGCAACGTCAAGATCCAATCGTCCTCGCTCGCAGTCTTCAAAATCAGCGTCTACGATATGTAGGCCGTCTTCAACATTCCACAGCGGTTCTTTCAAGACTTCGCCCAGAGGACCAACAATGCAAGAGCCACCTGTGCAAACGTATTCCTCGTCGGAAGAAGAGTCCGGACCATCCGCAATAGCGATCTGCGACAACTTCTTGGCAAGAGAGTTGTCTCCATCTCCAGCCTGCCCCTCGGCAGTAGGCAGAACGAGCTCGTGGTTCTCCTCGGTAACTGTCAGTGTGCTTCTTCTTCGGCCGTGCGATCTTGGGGCAGCGGATCCAAGCGTTGAGCCAGATTCACTGACAGCCGTGGAATCTTTCTTGCCGGTGATCCAATCGGGAAGGTGTTTCCGTTTGACACACTGGTTGGCACTCAGCACGAACGCCCTACTTTCGCAACCAACAGTACGCATGAGTGGTAGCCAAGTGTCTCTGGCATCCGCGGTCGGGGCAAGGTACAGATTGACGTTCTGGCTGTAAAGAGAATAACGCAGCAAAGGCATGTAATTCTCCCAGCAAATGGCAGAAGCCATGGTCAGGTTCACACCTTTGATGGTTGTTGTGACGGCACGGAGGGTGGATGGCGAGCCCTGAGCCCAGATCATTCTTTCCGCACCAGTAGGCATGACCTTCCTTCGCTTCCCGATGCAACCCAGTCGAGGACAGACGTAGACTACGGAGCAGTAGAGACTTCCGCCGCTCTTCTCGACCAAGCCAGTGACGACGAACACGCCGGTCTCTCTCGCAACTCGTTCGAGAAATTCCCTAGTACCATCGCCTCGATACTCCTTGCCTTTACCGACTTCTAGATCTCGGTCGACCCACTCGTCTCCGGCACCGCGGGGAGTGTCTCCCAGGTCTACACTGTCACGGAAGTAGTGAAGGAACTGATCCCTCCCCCCTGCTGAGCGGGCACCAACGGCAATGCCAAAATCGCAAGTCCGTGGGTAGCCACCAAGATAGGCCTCCGGAAAGAGAATCAGGTCCACGCCTTCGCGGGCAGCATGCTGCGTGGTCGCCTTGAGCGCTTCGAGAGTAGCGGCGAGGGTAGATAGCGTGCGAGATTGCGAGACGGCGAGCTTGAGCGTCTGCGGCATTGTGACGGAGGGAAAAGGTCCTCGCGAGATTAGTTTGTGACCAGATTAGAGATGGAAAGAATGGCTGATCCGGTGGAATGTTTACCTCCGTGGCCAGCTCGGCAATAGTCTAAGGTACAGCATACAAGTACCCCACTTTCAGCTGTCGCCGCATTACCCGGTTAAGCCGCTCCGGCTACCATACTGCGGCGTTACGAGACGATGAGCCAGATGAGATCAGTCACAAGTGATTGCATTGCAATGTTAATGCTGTTTGATTCATTATCAATCGCCAAAAAACCAACTCTCTTTTCAGGTGGCTGATTTTATGACATACATGGCAACCTCCAAATCTCCACATCCGGCTAGGCCAAGCCAGCTAGATAGAATGGCGATTAGTATAAGGTATAGCTGCAGGCCAATCAAGATCGGATGCTCTTCAAGAAGTACATGACTGACCCACGAATCACTCCAGCTTACAGCCGTAGATTCGGGCCCTGTGAGCCGATACTGTAACATTGCTTGTTCTTTTGTATAGAACATGCACCCACGATGGCGGCTGTTTCCATCTCGACGACGCGCCTTCGTTAGTGTCACGTTGCACTGTATACCGTCACGTACAGCCGTGCAGATTCGCCTTCTTTGACAAGGTCTTGGGCAGACGCCACTAAACAACGTAGGGTACGGGCGATGCAGTCCCGCTGCCTTTTAAGCTCATTCCGGCTCCACGGAGTCGTCAATTCCAAACCTCGCGTGTTAGCTTGGTTAGCTTATGTAGCCAAACAAGCAAAGCTTCCTGACACAAAGCACCATCTGATGGTAGAATGTACCTTGGAGATGGTGGTCATACACCGTGGGCGTTGATATAAGACTGCAGACTTTCAGCGAGAACGATCCCCTTTCTCCAGCCTTACAATTCCAGATCACACTCGTTCCGTCGAATATCTTCTCAGAATGAAGTCTTCCTTCCTCGCTCTTGCAGCGGCATCGACGGTCGGGTCTGCGTACGCCCAGGGTCAGGCATACGCTCAGTGCGGAGGCCAGGGCTGGTCGGGATCGACGACTTGTGTGTCTGGATATACCTGTCAGAAGTCGAACGACTACTATAGCCAGTGCTTGCCCGGTGGCAGTAGCCCAACCACGACAACTCGTCCATCTACCACAACCACTTCAAGAAATGGAGGTAGCAGTCCAACTGCCACTGGGGGCTCTGGTTCTGGACGCGTCTCGTATGGCGGTGTCAACGTTAGTAAATAATAGACGTACCTTGAAGAGCATAGCTAACCATCGACTTTGATCAGATCGCCGGCCTTGACTTCGGCTGCACCATAGATGGAACTTGCAAGATGGGCGGTACAGTCGACCCTGGCCAGCTCGGCATCGACCAGATGCAGCACTTTGCCAAAGATGACGGCATGAACACCTTCCGCATTCCGGTGGGATGGCAGTTCCTCCTCAACAACAACCTCGGAGGCACCCTCGATTCCAACAACTGGAACACGTACGACAGGCAGATCCAAGGTTGCTTGAACACTGGAGCTGCGCTCTGCATTGTTGACATCCATAACTATGCCCGCTGGAACGGAGCGATCGTTGGTCAAGGTGGCCCGACAAACGCTCAGTTAGCCAGCCTTTGGTCGCAGATCGCGACCAAGTACAAGGGCAACAGCAAGGTCGCATTTGGCCTGATGAACGAGCCCGTAAGCAAAGCTTTAGCCCGAAGAACAAAGAGGATGTTAACATGCTGACCAAACCCCTCCAGCACGACCTCAACATCAACACGTGGGCCGCCACCGTCCAGGAAGTCGTCACCGCCATCCGCAAAGCCGGAGCAACCAGCAACAAGATCCTGCTCCCAGGCACCGACTTCACCTCCGCGGGCGCCTTCATCTCCAATGGCTCAGGCGGCGCTCTGATCAAAGTGACCAACCTAGACGGCAGTACGACGAACCTGATCTTCGACGTTCACAAGTACCTTGACTCAGACAACTCGGGCACGCACACGACGTGCACAACCAACAACGCCGAGGCCTTCAAGTCACTCGGCGACTGGCTGCGCCAAAACAAGCGCCAAGCCATCCTCACCGAGACAGGCGGCGGACCCAACGACGCGAGCTGCTTGATAGCCATGTGTGAGCAGTTGGACGTGCTGAACAACTACTCCGATGCGTACCTGGGATGGACTGGTTGGAGCGCTGGTAGGTTTGACTCGAGCTATGAGTTGACTGAGACGCCGACTCGTAATAGCAATGGCGGCTGGACCGATGTGCCGCTTGTCACCAAATGTATTGCCGGCAAGTTCAAGAGGTAAGGTAAAAAGGGGCTTGGAACATCGACAGTAGATCTGAGCTGGGACTGCATTGCGTCATCTATTACATTTTCCAGGATCAAGTCTGTATGAAAGTTCAGTCACTTTCACTTTGATTTGAAACAATTGGGGGAAACAATTAACAGTATATACTTTGCAGTTCGTCAAGGATGTCCACTTCCACCAACTCAGAGTCCACCAAAGCGCCGATCGAACCACCACTCGCCAAAGTGGTGAACGGGAACGAACGCCAAATCCCTGAAAACAACACAGAAAATTCAAAAACAGGGGTGGAAGTTGGAGTACCTTTTTAGTGTTGAAGCAAGAATGCCACACTTCGCTTGGGCCTTGGTGTATCAAGCGCACCGCGCTGTTATCCAAACCCTTGGAAACGTTCTGTCGTCAATCTGCGTTGCCGGTTGATCATTTGCTCGAGGCCACGTTGTGCTGCCCAAGAATTTCGACCTTTCTGCCGTAGGATCGCTTCGCTGGTTGATCATTTGTTTCTGATGCATGGTGCTAGTACCGTGAGTATATCCACAGTGTACACGAATGCAAACCTTAGACGTTCGCCGCCTCGGGGAAGTTCATGTTGTAGACAGCATCCACAAGATACTGCGCAGTGATGCGCTGGCCGCCGAAGAAGCGACCGTTCAAGCCTTTGATGGCGTTCTCGCCTCCCTGGACACGGTCAAACTTGATGTAGATCTCGCCATCGGTGGATCCAGGGGCAACGCCAATGTGTACGACTTGCCCGTAGCTACCGGAACATTCCTCCTTGACGTCTTCCTCGAGCTCTTTGTCCCAGCCAGGAGTCAGAGTACTAGTATCAGAGTCAGTACATGCATCAAACCAAGCGAGTGTCACCCTACAGCACTTACTCTTTCTCAGTGTACAGGTTCTTCAGCAAGACGCAACGACTTGGCGCAGCCTCATCAATGGGTGCCTTCTTCTGTTGAGCCTTGGGTGCGGCTTTGACTTCGGGTTCTTCGGTTCTGGCAAGCTTGCGCATAAGCGCGTCGCGTGAGTAGTTGGAGAAGTTCACACCCGCAACATCCGTATCGTCGAGGGCACTAGCACCTCCAGTCTTCTCGGCATCCTTACCACCAGCACGGTCGAAGTTTGCGGTGCCGCCAGCATGCGCGCCGCGGCCTCCCATGCCAGAGAAAGAGGAACCCTGGAACGACTGCTTCTGCTGCTGCTGCTGGTTTTGACCCTGTCCTTGTGAACCGAACTTCTGTAGAAGAGACTGGGTTGTTTCGGGCGTAAACTTATCATTGCCGAGGCCAACTCGGATAGGACGACCGGCGAGCTCGAAGCCGTTCATCTTCTCAAGAGCGTCCTTAGCCTCGGAGGGCTCGGTGAATCTGCAGGCAATTGTTAGTGCATGGAGTATGTGCGTGAGAAGGAACTAGACTTACTGGACGAAGCCATATCCCTTACTGCGGCCCTGCTCTTCCTTCTGCAGTTGGCAGAATTCGAGTGCGCCGAAAGGCTCGAATATGGTGCGAAGGTCATCCTCTGTGATCGAGAAGTGAATGTTTCCTACGTAAAGTCGATGGAAGGGAATGCCGTTGGATAAGGTGGCGACGCCTTCGGTGTTGCGGGCTTGACGGTTCTTTTCTGCTTCAGTGAGCTGGGCAATGATCGGGATGCCAAGTAACTTCTGTCCGGTAAGCTGCAAAGCCTTCTCAACTGATTCTTCGCTTCTGAACTCGACATAGCCCACACCTTTGGAGCGGTTGCTGACACGATCCTTAACGATTTGGGCCTCCTTGACGGGTCCGACCTGCGCGAAAAAGTCTACGAGCTGGTAGGTGCGCAGACGCGCAGCGAGCTGCTGTACGAAAACTGTGCGCCTATCACGCTCATCATCAGTAGGCTCGGGAGGCGTACGACGACGCTCGCGTCGCTTGTCGTCACGGCGCTCGGGGCGCTCATCGCGTCTGTCACGCCTGTCCCGTCTGTCATCTCGACGGTCGCTCACGCGATCACGGTTTCCTGGGCGATAGTAGCGATCGTCGTCGTCATTCCCACCGCGGCGGCGAGAGTCGCCACGGTCTCCAGAACGGTCGTCACGGGTGCGGTAGCTTCTGTCGCGGCGGTCCCCAGTAGGGCTGCGGCTCCTACGCCTGCTCCGGACACTTCCATTAGCACTGCCTCGATCACTCTTGTTGCCGTCCTCGCTCGTGTCCTTCATGACGTCGTCGCGCCTGCTGCCGCCTGGTGTATACCTGTCTCCGCGCTTTCCGTTACGCTGACCATGGTCCTTCGCGTTGCCGAGGGGAACATAGTCGGCACTGTGGTCGAGTTTGGCGTCGCCGCTCTTTTCGGGGGTTGCATGCTGGGTCTCGCCTTTCTGCTTTCTCTCGGCGGAGTCGAGAAGCTCTTCGATGCTCTGGAGATCGTCCATTGTATTGGTGAGAGTGTCTTATAAACAGAAACGTGAGGGCTCACTTGAGCTTATATGCGCGACGAGGAGGCAGCGACTGCAGATGCGCTGGCCAAGGCCGGTGGGTGAAGCTGAAAGGTCGTGAGGGCGCTGCCAGATGCGCGCGCTGATACGAGAAGCGTAGAGGGATGTGTTCACAGGTTGCGACTACTGGTGTTCGGAGGTGCAGTGTGCGATGCTGTGCGCGAGGGGTATGAGCAGCGATGAAGTGCGTGGTCGTGTCTCGAGATGCGCCTGGCCGCGGCTTGAAGGATGTAAGGTAAAGGATGAAGGGACCTAAGAATTAGAAGCGCACGTGCCATGGGATTAGATGTCTTGGCGTGACGCTTCACTTTTGGCTGCTTGACAGGAGCTTGAGGCAGCAAATCAATACCCGACACTTACTGTACACGTCCACACGTCGACACACCAACATCACATGGTACATGATACATTCAACATCGCTGCACTGGACTGCAATCACGAGCGAATCATGTTGTTGACCATGGAAAGCTGACCATGGCACTCCACGCAGCCGGCTTGTCGTTACATTTACGCGCACTATACTGTGCTCTCTGGACCATTGCAATGCATACCTACCTGCCTACTTACCAGAACCAAGTTGTACAAACCCCAATACAAGTAGAAGATGAATGATGACAAGAAGCCAGCGCCTCCCCCACATCTGCCCATGCATGCATGCAAGCATTATGTTCCACCTTAATCATGACAGATCCGGCCGTAATAGTATATCCGAAATGGTCGTAAATGCATAGATGGCCGCCGTCCTTCCCACTCTGCACTCCTCAATGGTCTCTCGTACCGTTGCCGTCGACAATCTCCTTCATCGGTCTTTCATCCTTTTGCCATCGGTCGTCTCTCTGGGCTTCCCGGAGCTCCTTGGAAGCAAGGCATGCTTTGGCGAGCCAGCGTTCGAGATTGACGATGATCTTGCCGGCGGTCTTTTCCGGATATGCCCAGCGGATGCGGCGCTCGACCTCTCGCCAATGGAAGTGGTCGTTCCGTTTGTTCCTCCCATGCAAGGCGAGGTGTGTGCGGAAGTGATCGCATGCGTTGTCGGAACGCCCGATCTTCTTCTCACAATCTGGAAGCACGCACGGGAACCTGCGGATCGAGCTATGCATGCTTAAATGACGCTTGAGATGCTCGCCACGGGCAAATGCCGCATTGCACAGCTTTCCAACCTTGTCCGGCGCGACGCAAACGAATGGCTTCTTCTTGATGCTGTGATCTGTGTAAACAAATCGATCGCCTTCGAAGCCAATGCCCTCGCCCTCCAGCTGCAGATCGATTCCAGTTCCATTGATCGCAACCTGTCGGACCGGCTGGACCCTACTTGAACGCTTTGAAGACCTTCGGTCTCCGGATTTGGCTCTGATCGGCTTGTAGTCAATGGTCGAGGTCGGACTGCCATCAATGTCTTCTTCCTTCCCGATGTGAAGGAATCCATCGATTTCTTCACAACAATCCATATCTGGACCGGGCGTGTGATCATCAGCCCACGATGACGACAGGTCGGAGCCAAAGCTGGCCGAAAGGTCCTGTGGACTGGATCCTGGACTTTCAAGCATGGAGTAATGCTGGTCCCCATATCCGTTGTGTGGATTTACCAGCGATGGTTCGACAATCTCGGGCGACTGGTAGCAAGTCTGAGGCAGCGCATTGTAGTGAAATGCGGAGAAATTTGTTGTACTGCTATCCACGGAATACGTCGGAGATATCAGCTGAGGAGTTGCGGCCATACCGTGAGTGACAGGAAACAGCGTGGCTTGCAAGCCAGCTGGCTGATGCAGAAACCCATTGCTGGGAACATCTTGGACATGCCAGAGGTTGTCTGCGTTCTCGGACTCGAAATGGCCATGAAAGTGCTCGGAGCCGGTCGAGGTCAAAGAGCCACCTGACCACATGGCGTTGTGACCCAGGTTGCAATTTGCTTGGACCTCGAGACCTAGGTCGACCATGTCTTGTGGGACATGTTGTTGGTTGCTCACATCGAAATTGACATGTTCGTTCGAGAACGACTGTGCAGCATGGCTCGAGCGTTCATGGACGCTGCGGTTCGGCGTCGATGGCAAGGAGAAAGCCGCTGCTGTCGAAGCTGTCGAGTACTGCATCTCGGAGTACGAAGAATATGCCATTGATGGGCGACGGCTTTCATGTGCCGATTGTGGTGGCGTAAGCCATCCAGCACATTGCAATGCGGTGGGGGCATTGGGAATTGGTGCTCTGGTATCGATATACGGGACTTGCCTGCCACGCGGATGTCTTTCGGGTGTTGATGTCGCTGACATTTCGTTGCAAGAAACTGGAAGAATGTCAGCATGTGTACGTTGTATCATCTCGACACCGATGACCAGTAACGCACAAGACAAATTGCCGCCTGTAAAGAGATGTGTCAGAATCTGTCTCTGGCTGAAAGAGGAGGTAGCTTTCTAAAGCGAGACAGTTGCAGAAAGCCTGTCAGGAACACCGGGAACGCATGTGGCTTTTCACGTTGAGGCTTTAACACTCCAGCGATCATTTTGAGAATAGAGGGAATTGCTCGACTAACCGTTGTGGAACATCTCGATGATCGATCAACCTAGCTCCAGTACAGTCAAGCAAGTCAGGGCCGTATAGGTGGGTGTGCAGCCACTGGCTATGGCACGTCAATCAAGGTCCAGGCCGATATGCCAGGAACGACCAGTGCCTGAAGTTTCCAGTACCGGAAACAAGCAAGCGATTAATCTGCCAGCAGTAAGTCTGGATTGCGGTTGGCGGCAAGGGGCCTATGGAGGTCGAGCAAAAAGTGCGCAGCTACGACGAACTGCAAAGAGAACGAGATGGTGGTGTGCGATGCAAAGGGACCTTGCAGTGGAATAAGTATTTGTGCAGTAGATGCAGGCGGCGACAGCACTCACCTTGCAGCCTTTTCCAGTCTCGCACCAACGTCCCGCTGCTCTGGAACAACACAAGAGATGGAGGTATGCCGAATAGGTCGTCGACATAGCGATGTCAGCCGCCAGGAAACGCCTCCCAACGAGGAATGCAACCTTCACTTACCACGCCAAATCGCACGCGATCACACTGTCGCTGCTGTGCCTCAAAGATAACATGAGAAAGCCCAAAAAATTATGCTTTGCGATAGTCTACCATGCCGTTATGGACGGCTCGACAGCTTGACCGCGATGCGATTGTTTTGATCGATCCCCGCTCGAAGGGGTCTAGGAATGCTACCTCAACCACACTGCGCGTCTGCTTGTGTGCGCGCACAGACTGTGTATCGCTGGAGGTCGGCGTCACAAATCCATTGGATGTTGCCTCGAGGGAACGTCGTTCTAGGTGGTCGGTCACGGGTCGGCAGACCCCCGAGGGCAGACCGTCTGCAGGTCGATTACACAAGCCCAACTCCGGAAGATCTTGTTCACCATCTAATCATTGCCTCTTAGCTCAACCAAGGCTACGCTATGGGCGTGTCCTTGTCAGCCGCTTTAGGCCTTATAGAAGTAATTGAGGCGCACGGCTAACTGCATTGTGCCGAAAGTCTCGACGCTATTTCTACTGGCCGATGCAAGTAACCGAAGATGCCATGCAAGCCATCGGATACTGACTGCGGGCATCTACATTGCAACGAGGCGTCGATCAAAGTCGGCCACATCACTTGAGATATCGCCTTGTGGGTAGAATGGCATTCACACAACACCATGGTTGAAGATATCTTGAGGGTTGCTGTTCAGTCTAGACCAGGTATTTGAAGTGGCTGATGCTCAGGAAGATGGTAACACAACATGCAGCGGGCTCGGCGCGACAGGGAACATGGTGGTTCAACGTGGATTCTGGGCATCTCTAACCTGATCAATGCGAGCCTGACAGATGATCGACGTACTCGCAATTGCACTAGTGCTTCATCTTTATTGCAGCCAGCGTCAAACATTCATTCAGCGGTCTGGAAAGACGCCGACTACCCGACTTTCCAACATCGAAGACCTAGCGACTATCGGGCTTGGTAGTACTGACGTCCACACCATCTCGCACGAAACCATTAGAGCAGCTGACCTGGTACCACGTCGCCACGAACTACTCCGATAGCGCCTCAGGTTGCAAGTTCATCACCAGTACACCACTATCGATCGCAAAAACAATGGTTCCGAGCCTGCACGTCGTCTGACGCGTTCCTGATCTCCATGCCGTGCCGGCAGCATGCATCGCAACTTACGCCACCGCGCGCCCCGTCCAAACGTTTCGTCAAGCACACATCCTGGTCTCGCAACATTTACATGCCAGAATTCCCCTCCGCTGCCGCGCTGGGGGACAGACGATGCAGGCACACCCGAGCGCGTCTCTTTTCTTGACAGGATACCCTGCGCTGCTTGACGTTTTACCATCTCAAAGCAGCTACGAGATCCAACTCGCACTTCTGCAGATATGATGCCGTGTCTCTCTCGTCGTCCACGGATTACTCAAGGCAATCGCCGGATTGCAGCAGGCAGAACACGGGCTGCGACTGATTGACTTGCATCACTGTCGCGCAACCTCGGCCTGTCGCCAATCGCTTTCGCACGATTAGCGGGCCATTGGTCACGTAGAAAGTCGATTGCAACAGGCGTCGCACAAACGAGTCAGTGATGATTGAATCCCCCTTCCCACGTCCCCACCGTGTGGACACACCCTTGTGCCGTGTGAGCGAAACCTCAAGTCGTAGAAAGATGCACTCCACGGCGGCCCGCTCAGGAACCCAGCCAATTCCATTCCTGCCCGCGTTCGTAGGGTTGCATACTCGAGTCCAGAAATGCGGCAAGCGGGTTGCTGTTTGGTATCTGGAGCAAGGAGGAGCAGCAGAAGTGCACGGTCAGGGTCCTCGTTTTTGGATGAATAAGAATTCGTGGTCTTCGGTCCTGGGATCCGGGTTAGCGTTCCAACACGCAATGCCCAGATTGAGGCGTTATCATTTCCTTTCGGCTTCTCACTCGATTCGTTAGACGGCTCGATCGCTGGAGGAGGATCGCACCTTCTTGGACAAGTTTCTGGGCAATAATGAGCGAGCACGCGCATCGGGGCATTTCAGTCCATCCTTCTCATCACAATCCTACTGTCTCCCTTTCGTTCCCCAACACAGCAACGCCGCCTCAATACTACCCTGCCCTACGACAACCATTGTTATCTGAGACTGGCGCGACGCCGCAGCCATGAGAGCATGTCATGTGAGCAGCTGTCTGGACACGATACACGACAGGCGCTCGGACTCGGCAACAGTTGGCAGCGAGCGACATCGAGGTGTTTTCTGGCGAGCGATAGCGAGGTCTGAAATGCTTGGACCCAGCAACTTCACGTAGGACAACTGGCTCTTTGCTTGCAGAAGGGTCGGTGAAGTCGAGTCGAGCTTGTGATCATATGTGGTCTTTGCGTTAGGTCTTGGAGTCTTGGACTGCCGAGGACCGAGACTGTCGGGTTACTGACTATCTACTACTGCCGCTCTGGACGTCTTGTGTGGAGGGAGGACAAGAGTTGCGACAAGCAATGTATGTTGCAGCCGGAGTTGTAGCAGATGCTTTTATGTTGGGCCCCATACGAGCAAACGCGTTGAGTGCTTACTGTATACGGTACATACAGCCAGTGCTGCCGTGCACATGTTAGGTGTCTCTAGGCTGTGTCATGGACCTGCTACAACATCGAAGATCTTTCACACTGAGGATCTTGGTATCGACCAACGTCTGATGCCGGTAGCACCTCACCGTCGACACTCTCCGCATCCCCTCCCCATATCGTTACGAACCTTGGAATCTAACCTCGCCGCCGCAAGCTGGGGAAGCGGGCGGTTAAATTAATTGCGCAAGCCGTGAAGCGTCTCACGGTGCCTGCAGATTATTGGCCAGCTACTGCAAGTCATGTCAGAGATTTTCTCCACACATGCGAGGTACAAAGTACACAGCACATCACCCACTTGCTTCTAGAAGAAGTACGGACGACTAGGTCGCGGAGATCTTAAAGCAGGCGGCTTATGGTAAAGATGATACAGTCCCACAGCGAAATGCCATGTCATGTCATCTCTCTTCTCGCCTATCTCGATGCTCCACGCCGCCAAACACAGATTAATAACAACCTTCTGTGGGGCTCATGGGGTAAGTTTGGAGAATGGCTTGGTATGGGACTGGACGGCCAATGCGGCCACGCCTCTCGCCGTTGGTGTCTGTCTGTCAGCCGTTGGACTCTTGGACTCTGTCTGGCGTGGCCGAGAATATCGCCGCTCCACAAACCGCCGGTCGAGCCTCTCACTGCTTCTGTTCTCGCTCTAGTTATCGTTGCCGGTACTCGCCGTTTTTCTCTTCTCTTCTCGTCGCAAGTCTGTCGTATAGTTCAAGACCACGCGGCGTCCTGTAAATCTATGTCCCTCCACTCGCATTCGTCTTTAGCCATCTTATCCCACTGCTATCTCTACCTAGCCTCCATCCTTTACCCCTCGTTCCTCTTTCATTATCGTCTCGGTACCCCGGCACCAAGACCGCTTCGGAGTGTGGAGGAAGTGGGATCCTCGGCAGCCATTCCGTCATCTTGATTTGTGGAGGGCATCTCGCGTGCCTGCCTGCCCAACCGTGAACCTCCGGACCAACACGGCCTTCTCTCTGTCTCTTATTCTTACCTTATCGACCTAAACCTCGACCTATCTGTACATACCGTGGTCAAAGCGGCTGAACGGACGTCACCCTCAAACTCTCCCACATACATACACATCAGACAATGGCCATTCGCGCAAAAGCCAAGGCCTTCTTCAGGCGCTCCCGCAACAACAACCCCGACGTTACCCTCTCCAAGACAGACTCCACAGACTCCTACGAGCGATGGCCTAGTAATGTTTACAAGCCCGGCGAGCCCATGCCTCGGCCCAAGTACCGCCAACCACCAAAGAAGGAGCATAAGGACCATCTCGAATCTTTCAGCTTCGCCGAAGCTTGGCGACGTAAGAGCTTCCAGAGCCAATACTCGCCCATGGGTACACGAGCACCTAGCAGACTGCCCAGCGCAGCTCCGAGTAGGCGCAGTAGCTGGTATAGCCGGAAGAAGAGTATGAGCTATGGGCGTAGTGGTAGCGTGACCAGCGTGGACTCGCACAAGAGCGAGGGCGCAATGAAGCGGGAACTCTCGCAGAGGAGCCGGCGGAGTGAGATGGAGCGGAAGCCTTCGCAGAGGAGCGCGGCTCCCTTGAGTCGCAGTTCTTCGTTCAAGAGCCCAAGGAGAGAACCCAACCACAACCCCATACACGCTGCCATCGCGACTAGGCTGAGCACCGAACAAGAGGAAGAGGGAGATGACGACGTCTTCAATGGTGAGTGCCTGATTCCGTGTTGAACAGTCTTGTAGAGTTCTTTGCTAACATCCATCCAGTCGGCATGTCTCGTGTCCAGTCTCACGAGCGCTATCCGCTTTCTCGCCAGCGCTCCCTGAATGAAAAACCGACCGCAGTCTATGTTGATGACTCTCTCAACAAAAGTATGAGCAGCCACCACGACTCCATTCAAGCGCACGATCACCACCCCTTCACCGAGCAAGAGTTGGCTCTCGCACTGAAGCGGTCTCATCTTACCGTGCCTGTCGCCTGATGAAAATCAAGGTTGGCAGTGCGATTTCCGTGTTTTCCATTCTCTTTGCACATACAAGTATCCACAAATGGTGTGGCGTTCTTTGGATTTTTCGAACTTTTCCGGCGGCATCTATAAGTCCTTTCAGTGCAGTGTCACTAGGTCTGCTCGTGTAGATGAAGACCTCGTGGTCGAAGACCCGAAAAGGCGTGGAGTTTTTTCCTATTTGGCGCATCTACTGGACTGGATGGCTGCTATCTCTCAGACGGGTGGCGTTTTGGTTGCATATGCGATTTTGGGACGGTGTAGCATTATTCCTGCGGCTGTCGTCGCTTTGAACATAACGAACATACATGAACATTTGACACCAATATTACAGACCTCCAGACATGTACATGCACGTATACCATACTAGTTCAAGGCCTCCGCATGTCTGACAGCATGAAGACACATGCTGACCGCTACGCTTCCGTCGCACATGGCAGTCGGTAGCCGTCTGTCTGATCGCCTTCTCTGAACATAGTACCTACTGTTAGGTATGCTGGGTCGTTGTCTTGCCTTCCTCTTCATCTCCATCGGCTGTCCCGTGCTAAACGACATTGATCTGCGCTACTTTGTCGATCCACACCGTCATGCCGTCATTTGGCGTTCGCTCATCCACCTCACCTGCACGCGAAAAACATGCAGCTTTGGCGTTTCGCCTCTACCAGACGTGGGTCGTCATGCGGCTGGGCTGTCTGTGCCATTTCTCTCAAGCGAGCTCATCGCTGCTTGTTTCTTTTTCCGCTGTGTCCACACCGCCGGCCTGCAGTCGATACAGGCATCAATTGCCCAAATCAGAAGCTGTGCCTAGGTGCTCTTTGACAAATAAGTAGAGCAACATGCATACTAGGTAGAGCCTGGCCTCACAGCCACAGCAGTCTGCACTGATGCAGCTGGAAACTCTACTGAGTTTAGCTGAGCAGCACGCGCCACCGGCAACGGGCGTCGTGAAATTCCATCTTTCGGTTTCTTCGATTTCCCTGCTTTTTGGTCGCGCATAACCTGCCGAGGCTGACATATAAAAGTGTCTTTTATTGGTGCCGTCTGTGGGTGGCACTCAGTTTCGTGCTTAGCGCGTGGGTTGCGATCTGATCTGCCTAGATCTAGCTGCTTCTAGCTCTGATGGCGCCATGGGAGACTCATCATCAGATGGCGTGTACGAATGGATGGATGCTTCCCGCCGTTTTGCATCGCATTCCTGCCTGGTATACCTCAAAACCTCATGTTGGATGACGTTGTTGTTTTTTGCTCTTGCCCCGCTGTGGTACATTACGTCTGGTAGAGGTAGGTGCAGGTCGCAGGTGGGTAGGTTTCTGTATATTTGTGTTACTTGCCTACATCACCTTACTGTACTCCTCCTCCCAAGCTTTTGGTCCTTTAGATGAAACTTGCTTGACCGCTTATCAAAGACTACTCTAATCGACACAGAGACTACGAACCGACGAGATGGAGAAGCTGAAGAAGGTGTTGTGAGTGCATACCCGAAGTTATGACAAACACAAGGGTTGAGAGCTAATATCCGTGTGCCACTGTTTAGATCACCTGGAAAGGACAAGGATAATGAAACCAGTAAGTGCTAGCCACGTCGTCGAGTGCGCACCAATGCTAACCCGCACGCCTCTTACAGTGTATGGTTCCCAAGAGACACGCAATGCCACCGCAGGAAATGAGATCGGGCATGGCTCCACCAGCGCCAACACTTCATCTGCCTATGACCCCTCGACCAGACCAGCCATACAACAAGACGGAGCTAGTGCTCTGAGCATGAAGTCTGGAGTCCTCGGATCATCCGACCAAAAGACTGAGGAACGTGCGCTGAGATCAGACGGCATCACCGGCCAGAGTTCGCCTGCCCAAACTCAAAGGTAGGTGATGTGACAGACTGTCGACTGGCAAATGCAGATGATAAGCTACAGGCGACTGACTTTCTCTCTAGCACTTCGAGCGAACTGGGTCGCAAGGCTGCTTTGACCAGTGCTGGAACAGCAGCAGGAGCTGGTGGCGCATATGCCGCAACTGGAAGCCACAACGACAACATTGAAGATCCGACTCATACCGACCGATCGTTCCCTCTGAGTGGCGGCGCAGTCGAACCGCAGTCGTCTAACACTACGACATCACCTCCCTACGCTGCCGGAGTTGCGGGCTTGACATCGAGCACCACAAACCCTGCAACTACGACTGGCCTGAACACAGGCACTGCAGGAGGAACCAGCGCTGTTTCCGGTGACGCTGCACGCTCCAATCTGGGTCTCGACCGTTTCTCTGCTGTCGACCACTCCGGACACAGTCATTCCTTCAGAGGCGATCCTTGCGAGACTGAGCCGGGCGAGAAGACTCTGCCTTTCGTCCCTGGTCCTCACGCTACTGTCGCTGCCAATATGCTGGACCCGCATATTCCTGGAGAGTTCCCTACAGAGGATGGAATGGATCCCCACAGCACTCATGCCGGCCACACATCTTCTCATCTCTCAGAGCCGCACACATCATCCCGTCTGCCAGAGCCCACTCACGATCACAACCGCAACCGCGAGGCAGCTGTCATAGGAGGTGTCGGTGTTGTCGGCGCTGCTGAAACCGGTGACCTCGCGGCTCTTAAGAAGACCACACCGACTCATGTGCCGTCATCTTCCCCGACAGCATCATCGCCGCTTGGCTCCAACCCAATGTACCCTTCACCGTTGGGTTCTCACGACGCGATGGCGGATCGTACCCTTCCTACTCAACAACCCGTTTCTTCGTCCAGCACCACCAATCCCGAAGATGAGCATCACCATGGCCGCAACGCCGCTTTGGTCGGTGGAGGAGCGACAGCAGCCGGCCTTGGTGCGTACGCGGCGACAAGAGATCACGAGAAGCAGCCCGTGGGCTCTTCCGCTGTGAGCCCGAACACACAGCAGTCGGGAACCTACCAGCCAATTGCACAGAGTTCCTCGCCTCAGCATGTGCCAGGCAACCCTCTTACCGGAGTTTCTGATGCTCAGCCCAAGACAGCTGGTTTCCAGAACACCCAGCAGCCTGCGCTCGGCCAAGACAATGAGCACCACTATGGCCGCAATGCCGCTCTTGCAGGTGGCGCCACCGCCGCAACTGGCGCAGCAGGCTACGCAGCCCTAGACGGTGGCCGTGGAGAGACTGGCCCAGCGTCCAAGACGATCGGCCCCCATGACAGCAACCTCGCCAATATCGCCGATCCTCGCGTACGTCCGGAGCCCGAGAAGATGAAGGATCACACCACTTCTGGGCCGTGGCAATCGGATGCTCTCAATAAACTAGACCCCAGAGTCGAATCCGACCCCTACAAGGCAGACGTCAAAGAACACGGCTACGCCACCCGCGAGCCTACCCTGCCGGTGCAGTTGCAGCAGAACCAGCAGCAGCAGGTCCCTCTCGAACAGGATAAACAACATCACTACGGCCGCGACGCTGCTCTCGTAGGAGGTACCGGAGCTGCAGCTTATGGTGCATCTCAACTTCACGACAGACGCGAGCAAGACCCTTTGACGCAGAACTACCAACAGCAGCAAGTTTCTCTCGACCAGGACAAGGAACACCACTATGGTCGCGACGCCGCTCTCGTCGGCGGCACTGGCGCAGCAGCTTACGGTGCATCGCAAGTCTACGACAAGCACGAGCAAGACTCTCTATCGCAGAAGGAACAGGAAAAACTCTTGAAAGAGCGCGAAAAGCAAGCCAAGCACGACGCGAAAGAGCACGACAAACAAGCTAAACACGACGCGCACGAAGCCGATGAAGCTCGCAAGAAGGAAGAAGAAAAACTTGCCAAAGAGCAGGAAAAGGCCGTCAAGGAGCACGCCAAAGAACAAGAGAAAATCGACAAGCACAACGCCAAAGAGGCCGAGAAAGCCGAAGAAAAACGCCTGAAAGAGCTCGAGAAACTGGAAAAGGAAAAGGAGAAGGAGAACCACAGACTCGCTGCTGCGCGCGCTGACGAGGCCGAGGCTAAGCGCAAGGAACACAACAAGCTCCACAAGGACCCGCCCGAGGAGCGCGAGAAGAAGGACGGAATCCTTCACCGTATCTTCCATCACAAGCAGTATGAGAGGGAGCGTCCTGAGGGACGTGGAGCCAGCTTCGACGATGAGAGACCGAAGGGCTTAGACTACAAGGATGCTGATGAGGAGAGGTTTGCTAGGCAGCATGAGCAGATGGAGGCCAAGAAGAGTCTTGATGGTCCTGGCCGTGCTGGCTTGCCCGGGACGACTGCTGGTGGAGTGGGTGGTGTGGCGGACAACGATGGGATCGTCACGGAGCCTCACACTGGTCTGCCGATGAATGTTGGCAAGTATGGCGGTGGGGCGGGCGGCACTGATGGCGGGGAGCACATTGCTGGGTATGGCGAGCATGTTGCTTCGCATCATGCCAAGTGAGCTTGATTGGAGTGGAGGATGAGGGTTGATTGACCAATGATGTCGAGAGCAGTGATTCTGGACTGTTTCCTTATGAACCTTTGACGACTGGGCGCTGGAAGTTCGGGTACAGCGAGTTTTCTGGGTTTGTCTTGTACTTTTGCTGTTGATGGGCAATTGATGAATGTAATGAACTTGAAAACTTTCGATTCATGGTCCTCTTTGCTTGTTTGTTTGTTTGTCTCATTGATTTCGCAATCTTGTTCGAGTAAGCCCGGGGTCAAGTCATCTAATTCAACACTTGTAGCAACCTGTTCACTCGATAGTTTCTCCAACTCAGAAGTTCTTAGGCTGTTCGATCAAGTCGTCTACCTGTCAAACTTAGCAGCCAAAAAAAACAATTCCGCCACCATCACCTTACACAATTCGGTGACGATTGTTCGAGAGACAGAGAGAGCCTGCCGGTCAATCTTGGCCTCAAACGTGTAAATGGCCTTCGTGTGAAGGAGTGCGACTTCATCAGAGCTTCGTAATGTTTTCGTTTGTTTTTCTTTTTAGAGTTATGTGGTCTTGTGGTTTACGGATGGAATTACTCCTCGTCCTCGCCTTGGACAAAGGGGTTCTCGATTTCTTCACTGCCGTCGACTGGGGAGATCAGGACTAGGAGAGTTCCGCGGGCGACGAGCAGGCCGAGTGAGCGGGTGGATGTGTTGCCTTCTTCGTCTGAGGAGAGAGAAATGTTAGTGTTCCGTTTGCTGCAGATGCGGAGATGTGATGGCCTTAAGACGCCATAAGAATACGAGAAGATTTCCAACATACCGCGAGTGACCTCATCCACGTTGTCGAGGACCAGGTTCATCAACTGGTCGTAGCCTTTGAGCGTGCCAGTTACTGGAAAATTGAAATATTAATGTCGAACTCATTTTCGTCTTCCTTTGCCGCACCAATGACAAGCAAAACTCACCCTCTCTGCCACCGTTGAACTTGACTGTCACAGCCTTGTCCATGTACTTGTTCAAGTCAAGGATGTTTTCCTTCTTGCGCTCGCCACCGTCTTTGGCGCCGGCTCCACCACCACCTCGGCCTCCTCTGTCACCACCGCCACCACGGCCACGACCGCCACCGCCACGCCCACCGGCTCTGAAGTTGCCGCGTTCTGACATTTAATTGTCTTTTTTTTAAGAGTGTTTTGAGGGGTATGGGTTGGTCGACGGCGATGTGTCGTTGCTCATATGTCAGGTAGCATGAGCCACGAGCTAGCGAGCTAGTCCGAATTTGAAAAGTCACGTGGAAGCCGAAGATATGGAGGTGGACGCCCGGGCTGCCGACGCCGCCGCCGCCAACGCTGCAGGCTTGCTGTCCGCCGCACCCACAGCTGAGTCCACTCGCTGCTGTATGGACAGATACCTTACTGTATGTCCACGGAATAAACCTGCTTCCTCGCTTCCTCTCACCATGAGCGGACGTCCCTGCAGCAGCACGGCAGACCCATCAGCACGCCAGGACGCCCGCCCAACCGCCCTCCCTCTTCCAACACCAACACTTGCCTTGATTACCTTAGCCGTGCCACCGCCCGGCCCACAGTTCAAAGTCAGCCAGGCCAGCAACTGCAGTAACGCGCACCTTTCCCTTTCCTACCCTCTCTCCCACCCACTCACCCACCCATCCATCCATTCCCTTCCCCTTCCCTTCCCTTCCCTTTCCTTTCCCCTCTCGCTCGCTGGCTGGCTTCCACTACCGCGCCCGCGCGCCACTACTGTCCATTGCCCACTGCCCACCGCGGCATACATGACATGCCCGGCATGCTTGCTGCGCGAAGTTGCCGTCGTTGCAGCGGGCACAGCACAGCCTAGGCCCTGCCCTGCCCTGCCTTGTTGCCTTCCCTCTCTCGCCCGCTCGCTCCGCTCAAGGCCGCGCCGCCAGCCAGCCAGCCCACGCCTACGTCCACACACACACACACACAAGGCACCCACACCCACGTAGGTCCCGCCCGTCTCTCCTCCGCCCCGTCGCACCCCGGTTGCCCTGACTTCTCTTTCTCCTCCCGTCTCCGCCTCCTCTCCCACCAACCTTTCACCTCCGCCCTCTCGTTGCTTCTCTCTTCCTCTTCCTCTTCCTCTTCCTCTACCTCTTCTCCTCCCTCTCTCTCGCCCTCCCTGTCTGTCACCTCTCGTCATTCTCGCATGTGACACTCGCTGCAATGGACTCGGCTAGCCCCAGCTCTACCGCCCCAGCACCTGTAACCGTCTCGGCCACCGACCCTGCCAGTGCCCTCAAACGCAAGAGAAGTCATAGTCCTTCCTCTACGACTGCTGCCGCTGCGCAACAACACCCGACTGCAAAAGCTCCCAAGACTTCCGTCTCCAACCAGCTCAGCATAAATTATCTCGCTCGCCAGCTGTCCGAAGATCTGCCTCTAATTAGCAAAGACGACACACTGCCGAACTTGCTCTCCCTACTGTCCTCCTACACCAGCATTCTTGATCGCCATGAGTCGCTGGCCTCCAACCTCGGCGCAAGACCTCTCGGTCCTATTCTGATCAAGCGCTTTGAGCGATGCTTTGATGCGCCGCCCAAGATTGTCGCGTCGCACCACAAGGGTGCTGCTAGCAATCCAGATGACACCACACACAACATCACCTGGCTTGAAGTCATCGAGTTTGCTCGCTCCCACCCGGCCCAGTTCACCCTTAGCACTTTCTCCGAAGGCCGACGAGTCTGCCAATTTTATTACCCGCAAAAGCAGCTCCGCGTGCAGATCAGCGAGGAAGACTTCTTATTCATTAACAGTGGAAGATGTCAGGAGCTCATCCCGCCCTTGCCTATCTGGGAGGACGAAGAGAAGGAGGTTGGCACCTGCGATGTGCTCGAGGCAAAGCTCAAGGAGCTCACGAACGCTGCCGATATGGTTGCAGCGCGGACGAGGCAGCTGGGTCATCGCTTGAAAGGAAGACGAACTGCAATCCTCGAGAGAAGGGCAGAGGGTGGGAGTGGGACACCAGCGAAAGCCAATGCCTTGCAGACAACGACGGCCCACCCCAGTTCAGCCGCGGCTGCTTTCACCGCCGTGAACAGTATGAATGGGAGATCCAATGGCGATACGTCCGAGCCTAACATGGGCTCCTCGGCTGCGGTTAAGAACGATCTGTTGCGGCACTTTGAAGGCCTGCCACAGAATCAAGTGCAAGGACGAACACATTCAAGGCAATCTGTAGCTGCAGGCCACGATCAGCTGTCGACCACCCATCGTCAGCCCGATAACATCAATGTAACTCATCGAGAGCAAGGTGATCGTTCCGGCTCGACTGCATCCTCATTGTCTCCTGCTGCGAACAATGTCTACACCAGCGACACCTCACACTACAATGATCCCAACCGACCCACCTCAGCGGCAGCACCGCCTACCCATCGGCCGTCTTCAGGCAATGCTGCAAACTCCTCCATTCCGCCATCTTACAACCCTACCAAACACAATTTCTCCCGGCCCTTGCCACCAGCCTTGGAGTCTAGTCAACCCTTCCGGCCTCTCTGTCAAGCACATATGGACTCGATTCCGCGTGGTACGCGCGTCATACCGCCTTGCGATAGATGCAGAAGACTTCGAATGGACTGTGTGAAGAATCTCACAAGCTGTGGTGGCTGCACACGCAAACACGCCCGTTGCCACTGGCGCGACGTCACTCGTGAGGAGCTTGGAAGCCTCGACATGGACGGCTCCTACAATATGGGCGACGATGGCGAAGGCTATGCTTACACGAACGGACATGACGAATCTGATGATGACGATGATGACGATAGCAACCCACTGGAAGACTTGGAAGCTCTGGAAGAGCAAGAGGAAGGTCTTCGAAACGCTAGGGAGCTTTCCAGGATGGGGTGGGAGGAAGGTATCAAATCCGCCACGTCCGAAAACGGCGGAGCGCAGGCTGAACATCAGAGTCGTCCCGAAAGTGGCGAAGATCCTGCTTCTTCTCAAGCAGTCTCGCCGCGTACAACAGACGCAAACGCAGAACAACCAGCATCAGCGTTGGCAGTAGACAATCAACCCTCCGCTACTACAGGAGATTTGTCCGACACGCCCAGGACTGCTTCTCCAGCTGTTCCGCCACCGACAGCAACCTCCCCGGCTCCTGCAGCCGCCAAGGAATACACGCCATCTGTCGGGGGCTTCAGAGCTGTCAACGGAACTGGAAATGGTCCCAACACAGGATGGAGGGATGGAGAACGCCCAACCAACGTGTAAGACTGACTGTCCGCTTTTTCACTTTTCGCAACGTCTGAAGCGAAGACTTCATGATGTGGACCGACCTTGTTGACGTATATACCCCCGGCGTCGTCTTTAGCTACCTTTGCATTACGAAATTCAATGTGCTTTACCTCCCAGGTCAAGATTGAAGGACTCAAACGTATTCAGGCTCTCGTTCTGTCTTTCTTTGTCGACCCGATTGGCCAACATGAACATTGGCAAGGTCATCATTGATGCATCTTCTTCGTTCCTTGGTTTGCTCCCAGTCGATCCCCCGCTACTGCCCCGCGATCTTAATACAACAGTTCCTCCCCCATACCCTGACCTGCATTTATCCGTACGGTATTTGGCCTCCACAAAGGCAAAGATCATCAATGCAATACTACATCGCCTATTAGCCGTATGAGCTGTGACTAGCACTCATGATGTCTACAAGTATATCGATCCCCTCGAGATTCATCAGGGGCTTACAGTCTTCTACAGCTTTCCCGGCTCATCTCGCAGAATGTATTCATCACCTTGGAAAACCGTCAGTCTACTGGCCACCCTCGCCTACGCAGATTTCTACGTGTCACTCAACGGCAGCGATGCAGCTGCCGGCACAGCTCATGCTCCTTTCAAGTCCTTTGAAAGGGCTCAGGAAGCCGTGAGAGGCGTTGTAGATGCCATGGATGAAGACGTAAAGGTGTTTGTTGCGCCTGGAACTTACTACTTGGACGAGCCGTTGTTTTTCACAGATCTCGACTCCGGCAACAACGGTCACAAAGTGGTTTGGGAGGCGCAGGATATGGACAAGGGCGTGGATATCTCTGGAGGGTATGCCATCTTCTTCTCCCTTTCACGAGACGAAAGACCAAAAACTCACGATTTGACTCCAGCGTCCCAATCACCAACTGGACTCTGGCCGAGTTTGGTAAAGGAATCTACTCGGCTCCAGCGCCCTGTGGACTCCAGACCCGCCATTTCTTTGCCGACCAAAAGCACGCTCAACGCGCTCATCACGCTCTCAACCGCACATGGCTTGCCAACAATACCGAAGGCTACTGGATAGTGAACGAACAAGCCGAGTTTCTATTGACGATGGAGGGTCTCGAACAAGCAGAGATTCACGGTCTCGGATCCTTCACGACCCGTTTCAGCCCAATATCTCATGCTTCCGACAACAAGACCCTCGTCATGAAGCAGCCCGCTTGGAATAACAACGGTATTGGCTATGACACCATCTCCAGACCGGACGTCAGCCATGGCTTCTTTGTTGAGAACGCTCTGGCACTTCTGGACGAAGCGAATGAGTGGTATCTGAACACGACTTCTGAGACTGTTTACTACAAACCTCCGAACGGAACTGACATTCGGTCGATGTACCTCGTCCTTGGGAAACTGGAGCAGCTTTTGGTCGTTGGTGGTACCTACGACAAGCCAGCTCATGATATTACATTCAGAGGATTCAACTATATGCACAGCACATGGAACCTTCCATCAAGCGATGTCGGCTACGTCGACCAACAAACTGGTGGTTTCATGGGTTTGAATGAGAGCTACTCTGTCTTCGAATCTTCACGACCGTATTGGTGGCAAGTACCGGGAGCGATCCAAGTCAGCGCCGCCAGAGACATTACTTTCCAAAATGGAAGTCTCGCAGCAAGCATGGGCGGGTTTGGAATTGGGAACGATCCGAATGCTCACGTTACCGAAGTCGGCCTTGGGACAACGAGAATCGAGATCAGTGGCATGTATCTGCACCAAACTGGTACCAACGCAATAACTATGGGAGGCATCCAAGAAGACGCCCACCATCCCTCTGACCCGCGTATGCTCAATAGCGACAGCAGGATTACCGAAAACATCTTCGCCGACGTGGCGCTTACCTACAACTCTGGCGTCGCAGTCTTCGTCAGCTACACCGCAGGAACCCAAATCACCCACAACGACGTCTCCAATGTCCCATACAGTGGAATCTGCTACGGCTACGGCTGGGGCTCCAACGACGCCGGTGGAAGTCCCGAATACCTAAGACGAGGCTTATACAATTACCAACCAATCTACGACACCCCAACAGTAATGAGAGATGGGATCATCAGCGGCAACCTAGTCAACAACTTCGGCCTCACGCACTCAGATCTCGGAGGCATCTACACCCTCTCCGCCAGCCCAAACACCACCATCTCAGACAACTGGGTCTTCGGCTCCCCAAACGGCGCGGCCATTTACAACGACGAAGGCTCCCGCTTCTACTACGCCAACAACTCCGTCTTCAATACCACTGCTTTCTGGGTCACTCGCAATGAACGCACGAATTACACTACCGGAAATCTCACTTACGCTAATATCGCTTCGACTGTTCCTTTCGACCCTGCCCTTGCCACAAATGAGTGGGGCGATCGGTTGATTAATATCACGCAGTGGACTTCGTTTGAGAATTTGACGCAAGCGCATAAGGATGTTGTTTTCGATGCGGGCATTCCGGTTGGGCAAAGGGCTGGGAGGCCGGTTAGTGTTAACCAGGAGAGGCTTTGAAGAGCTTTGTGATCTTAGGTCTTGCATTTGAGAGCATTGCAACAGCGACCTCTCTTACGCCCTCAGCAAAGCTGCAGCGACATATTGTCTAGCCTCTCCTGCCCGTCTTTAACCTCCTCGTCGTGCCACCCATTGCACAATTCGCTCGCTCCATGCCCGTTTACCGTGACTTTCATTTCATCCTTCTCGGGCGCCCTCCAAATCATCGCGGCAGCAGGGTGGTCTTCAAGAGGCTCCCGTTGCCCTCTGGTCTCGGTGAGGTTTTCGCGATAAGTCCCGCCAGGAACAGCATAATCATTCCAGAAGATACCGCGACGCTGGAGCTCGGGGATCAAAAGTTCGATCACGTCGGTGAAAGTGCCGGGCATGAGGGCGTAGGCCTGTAAGTGTCAGATTCGACGAGGTTTAGATGCAAAGGCGGATGGGCTCACAATGTTGAAACCATCGACATCGCCTTCCCTCACCCAACGCTCCATCTCGTCGGCAACTGTTGCGGGTGTGCCAACGCTTGTTGCCCCGAGACCACCAACTATAGAGAGTGATCAGTCAGGGAAAGGCCGGCCTCATCAAAGCGAGACAGATCTCACCCATAATGTGCTGCGCCAAGGTCTTCTTCGTCCACTTCCCCCCATTAACATCCGGCGCAGTCTTGATCAAATTCCGAATGTAACCCTGAATAGCGTTACTCTTGACATACTTCAGCTCCTCGTCCTCCCCATAAGGCGCCATATCGACTCCCGTCCAGCCTCCAAACAACGCCAGAGCACCTTCGTAGTCGCCGTACTGCACCAAGTCTTTGTACTTGGCGTCGGCTTCTTCCTGCGTACGGCCTAGAATTGGGCAGAACTTGGCGAGGACTTTGAGACCTGTGGGATCCCGTCCGTTCTTCGCCATCTGAGCCCGTACGTCGGCCACCGAGTCTTTCACGCCCGCAGGGCTGTGTGTGGAGACGAAGATGGCTTCGGCATGTTTGGCGGCGAAGGCTCGTCCTGCGGTGCTGGTGCCGGCTTGCATAATGACAGGAGTTCGCTGGGGAGAAGGTTGACAAATATGTGGACCTGGGACTGTGAAGTATTTGCCCTTGTGGTTGATCTCTCGGACAAGTTCGGGGTCGCTGTAGACGGCGGTCTTGCGATCGAGTTTGACGGCGTCGGAGCGCCAGGATGAGTTCCAGAGCTTGTAGATGACTTCCATGTATTCTTCACAGATGGCGTAGCGCTCATCGTGCTCGGCTTGTTCTTGGCCGTTGGTAAGGTTGCGGGCTGCGCTGTTGAGGTAGCCTGTTACGACGTTCCAGCCGACTCTGGATGATTGTTAGATGGGTTGCTTTGATATGCCAGTGGCGGGACATGATGACTTGCCGGCCTCCAGTGAGATGGTCTACCGTGCTCAATCGTCGAGCCAAATGATACGGTTGTTCGTATGATGTTGAGACGGTACAGCCGAATCCTAAGCTTTCCGTTGCGGCCGCCATGGCAGGCACAAGAGACAAGGGCTCATTGACCGGCCATTGAGCTCCAGATTTTGCGGCATGCGAGAGTGTCTTGTCATAGACATCGTAACCGCCGAGGACATCTGCAATGAACATTCCATGGAATTTGCCCTTTTCAAGTTGCTTAGCCAATTCTATCCAGTGCTTGACCGAGTTGAAATCTGTAGATCGATCGTCTGGGTGTTTCCAGAGACCAGGGCTTTGATGACCGGAGCCTTCACGCTGTTGTCAGCTATTGTAGGACATCGAAACAATCATGTCGATTTCGAGGACATACACATCTCAACAAAGGCGTTCAGCACCAGACGCTTCTTGGGCCGGCCTTCGCCGTTGACAGCCACATGTGGCGATCCAGTCACCATGCTGCAGGTCAGGTCACGAAGGTTTCAGTGAGGTGGAAGAGAACTTGTTGTAGCAATTATTGGCAGACACTTTTCACTGTCCCTGGAGGCTGTCTCGTTTGTATAGTAATATGGTGCAATAGAGAGCGGGGCCCGGTAATATTGCGTGCTCACTTTATCGGTAAATCGGCTGGGAGACATTTGGCGAGCAACATCGGTGCTGCAAGTTGAAAAACCCTGCGTGTATCGATTATCCGAACAAACCGTTCGCACTTTTAGTCACATCCAAGTTCGAAGATGAAGTAGTATTGATGGCGAATGGCTCAACGGAGATGAGAAAAGCCCTTGGCTTGGCCGTCGGATAAAGTCGCGAACATCCCTCAGTCGACTCACGAAGACTCATCATCGCCGAAACACCTTGGCATTCCTCCTACTCGCCAGACTTCGAGCAGGAGAATGCTGTTACCGGTCCCACACTGTGAGCTGCGAACCTGGAACAACCATGGCCACCGAAGTCATCACGCTTAGCGATTTGGCCGCTGTCAACGCGACACAACCAAGGCCAACCTGTATAGAAACCCAACAACCGCTGCAGCAGTCATCTCAGCCGCAAGCCTCGAGACAAGAGACTCACAATGGATCAATCGCAACAGTCCCATCAGAAAACCAACCAACCCACAACGTCCACGCTATCGACGACCAAACCTCTCGTCTACCCTTCCGCCGCCTGATGCTAGTCTACGCTTGCCTTGCAACGGCCTACTTCACATCCACGCTCGACATCAACGCCGTTGCAACCGCTCTGCCAGTCATTGGAAGCTCACTCGACGCAGGCTCCACGATAACATGGGCCGGTACAGCCTACCTAATGGGCCAAGCCGCGATGCAACCACTATATGGCCGATTAAGCGACGTCTTCGGCCGTAAGCTAATCCTGATGCTGTCTCTCGGCTTCATCATTCTCGGCGGGCTGCTTTGCGGTTTTGCCCAAACGCCCACATGGCTGTACATCTGCCGGGCGATCAGCGGCGTTGGGGGCGGTGGCGTTAGCTCTGTCGTGCAGATTGTTGTTAGTGATCTGGTGAGTATGCGGGATCGGGGCAAGTATCAAGGACTTTTGAGCACGGCCATTGGGCTGGGTTCTTGTACTGGTCCTTTTATCGCGGCCGAGATGTTGCGGAGGGGTGGTCAGACTTGGAGGTGGATTTTCTGGATGCCGCCAATTATGGCGAGTGTCTGTCTGGTGTGCATGTATTTCTTACTGCCACTGAAACCCGTGACGGGCAGTTGGCGTGATAAGCTAAGGAAGATCGATTGGGCTGGCTTGGTCTTGGTCGTGACGGCTATGGTGTTTCTGTTGGTAAGTGAGATGTCGTGACTGACACCTATGATGAATACTGACCAGAGTCGTCAGCTCCCGATCAACTCCGGCGGGTCTACGTGGCCTTGGAATAGTGCGATGGTCATATCAATGTTGTGCATTGGAGCTATAAGCTGGCTGCTATTCTTCGTCGTTCAGAAACGCCTGGCCAAAATTCCGATCATCCCTCTGCACCTGTTCACGCAACGGTCGACCTTGATCCTCTTCCTTCAGGCTCCAGCATATGACTTCGTCTGGCAAGTCGACTTATACTTCTTACCCCTGTACTTTCAGGATGTTCGTGGCTACACGGCACTGCAGACAGCTACGCTTCTGTTACCACTGCTGTTGACGCTCAGCGTGGCTGGTGCAGTATCTGGCCCGTTGATGACGAAATTCGCAAGGTATGTCTTTGTCTCTGTCGCTCGTTGGTCTATTATCGTTCCGGTACTGACATCTCAATAGATATGGCCTGGTACTGTGGATCGGATTCGCCTTCTGGCTGCTCGGGGTCGGACTCAAAGTCAACTTCTCACGCACCGTTCCAATGTGGGCCGAGATCTTGACCCTTATCATAGAAGGCACGGGTATTGGCTTCGTGCACCAGCCTGGTAAGCTTGGCATCCCATGATCTCGCCTTTGTCAGCATGTGACTGACCATGCTATAGCTCTCGTCGCACTCCAAGCTCTCTGCAAGCCAGAAGACCGGGCCGTTGCAACATCCACCCGCAACTTGATGAGGATGCTGGGAGCTGTAACCGGCATGGCGGTAAGCACGGCTGTACAGTACGCGGTCACAAACTCTGCGCTTCCCAATGGCGCCGAGCTGTCGAACCTGGAGACAGCCGATGTCCTGGCGGAGGCAAAGATGAAAGGTATCAGGGCTGTGTTCATCATCATGGTCCCGTTGATCGCGATGTGTGGTTTTAGTTGCTTCTTCGTTCCCAACGCTGCACTGTTGGGCGATGAGAGGCAGGTCGTCGAGAGGGAACAGCCGTCAAGGCGCGAGTGAAGAACAGTGGCAATTGCATGTTCTTTGAATATTGCATCTGTCGTAAGCGTATATATGAATGTAGTACAGAGCGCAGAGGGGAGTAATATAGTACAGACCGAGCCACCTTCTCAATCGTAACGCTTCGTTGTCCCAGATCCAAACCAACGCCCTGGGGTATACTTCTCACAAGCCTAGCATGTCCTTCGCGATCGGTCCACTATCCTGATCCGGGATCCGCTAGGTCTTTCTTCACACCATGCTAGAGCAGGCAGATCGGGGGACTTCTTGCCGCTGAAGGTGCCCAACAGCCAGTCCGTGACACTCACCACTCTCGTCTTGTCCCAGTTGCCGCCCTGCTCAGTATGCTCGATGGTGTGCTTCGCAATCCGTCCTTGCTCGTCGAACTCGAAGATGAAAATACCACAGAACTCCTCGGCCTCACTCTCGTGAGCGTCTCCTTCCCTCGTGCCCGAAATGAAATTCTTGATCTTATCCATTGGATCTTTCGCTCGGATTCCAACGCCGCGGTATATGCCACCCGTTCCATCGCGGTGCTCGGTCTTGCCGCATGTTTTCCATTTCACGATAAGCTTCTCCTCCCTGTTTGCGTGTGATGCTGTGCTGCCGCCGTGGCGCACCATTCGTTCGGACAGAATCGTGAGCTTCACGTTGCCGACTAGCGGCATGCGACCCCAAGCTACGGGTGCTGTCCACAGAGCGGCAACGTACGCTATCCTGCCAGAAACGGTCGGGAGATGTGGGTGGGTTGAAGGAAAGAGGTGGAGGCTGATTCGAGGCGAGAGAGTCTCTGAAGGAAGTGGGGTTTGTAGAAGGGTCGGAAGGTTCTCGTGGAGTATCTTGATAGCTGTGCTTGCGATCAGTATGGAAGATATCATGGGAGTACACAGAAAGGAGCCAACCTACTCTTCCCAAGCTGTAACGTCCGCTCGTCTGGCGACTTGTTGCCGCTGCCGCCGCTGCCCGGGTCTGGCAAGCCTCGCGGTACGCTGCTAGAAAACCATACTTCGCGATTGATTTGGTCTAAATCGTGGACCCGGGCAAAGCAGCGACAGTTGCGCAAGCACGCTGGTGGGTTGCTGCAATCAGCTGCTGCGGCTCTAGCAGTGCTCTTTATAGCGCTGCCATTGTTTGCGCGGAAAATGCGTGACGGCAAGAGCGTGCGCATCAGCCCAGGGCGCATCATCTGGCGGGTTTAGTAATCATGGAGTCACCTAGTGTCGATCTTGGATGATGGATTGTCGAGGGTGATGCATCAGTCTGATGAGTTGTAACCTTGGGGGAGCTGCACTTCAGTTGCCTCTCCGCATTAAAGTCTAATCGATGTGAAAGACGACCAGATGACGTAAGATGATACGGCTCCATGCTGGCTTAATCATGAAGTAGGGCTATCTATGTGAAGAGCAAATGCTTCCTCCACTCAACCAACAACACCCGCAACGGCGGCAATGACTTGGCGATAAAGTCGAAGTCGGGGAACTGTGCCTCAGAACTCGACTCCGGCTCCGAGGGGTTTGTTGGACCTCGAGTTTAACAAATCAGGTACGGCTTTTGTTAAGGGATAGGAGGTAAGCGAGAGAGCTTATGTATCTTTTTGTCAAATTTGTGCTTGTGTTTGAGTGCCTTCCATGTTCCGGTGATGCTATCACTGGTAGTTTAGGTGTTATGGTATCCGCCGGTGATGTTGACGTTGTCATCTTGCGTTGGTACTCTAAAACAGGCTAGGGTGACAAGGTTGGAGTTAAACATACTCTTGCATGTTTGGCTAAGGATGTGTAAAAGAATGGCAAAAGAGATCGCGACGATAGCTATATTGTAGGTTAAGGGGAAAGCTATCATTTCTCATGCAGCACAACCTACTTGAAGTGTTGCATTGTGATCAACCGCACTGTTCTTGACGATGCAAAGAGCTGGACTTCGTTCGACGTTTTGAGAGCTGCCCATCGCAACAGCATCCCCAATGCCAATGTTAGATCTGAAAATAACAATGAAGCTCATCCTAGCGTCTGTCACCATATACATTCGTGGAATAGAAAGATTATACACGTGGTCAAACGTGTGAGGTGCCCTGGTGGTGTTGCACCCAGACTTTGTGCGGAGATTCCAAAAAGACGCGCCACCAAAGTTTGGCGCGTCCGCCGCACACTCCGCCCTCTCCTGGATTGTCTTGCATCTTGAATCAATCCCTGTCCATGTTATAGCCGCCCAAAGACGTATTGGAGGTGATGCGGACCCCACTACTGTTATGGATACTGACGAGGACGTGCTCGGTGGATATGGCTCTGGCGGCGAGAACGATGAGGAGCTGATGGACGACGGGCTGGTTCACAACGAGCCAGATCACGGTGCGGCTCAAACACCAGCTCGCAGGATCATCAAGCCTTCGCGTGGTCCCAGAACTCTCGATCTCGAGGCGACTGGCGTCCATCAAGTCCTACACAACGCAGGCTGCCCTACTGATATTGGTGCATGGCGCAGGAGAATCTTTGAGCTCGCGGATCCAGTTTACATGACTCTGGAGCAGTACAAGACGATCTGGCCGTATATTGACAACTTCTGGGTATACAACAAACGCAATCTTGGATCTCTACAGTACAGGTGCTTGTTTGGACAGAAGCAGAAGCCTTCAAGAGGATCTGGTGTCAGGCCAAAAACAGTGAGGGCGATCTTCGGATGCCCTTGCTACATGAAAGTCGTGCCACACATTGTTAGTGGCAACACAGTCGGCTACACGCTCGAAAGGCGTGGTCGCTCGCATGCACCCAATCACGACATTGAGAAGACAGACATGAAGAGGTTGAACTCAGGCATAGCTCGACTTGTAACTGAGCAAGTCCACGCGGGGGTGTCGGCGCCTGAAGTGCGAGATGTAATGCATGCAATGCATGATCCAGTAGCTCGTCAACACTTCCTCGATGCAGGAGGTCAGAAGCTGGATTTATTCACTGTCCACAATCTAGCCCAGCCCTTCAAACGAGCAGTTGCAATGAACGCCAGCCTCAATGACACTATCGGCGGGCACAACCCTGCAGCGACGGTGGGCTCTGCATTGAAACATTGGGAGAATGACCCCCTCGGCAAGAAAATGCAGTTGACACAGAGCAACGCATTGCTTACGAATGTCAACAGTGTAATACCGCCAACAAGAAGTGAGCCACGATTCCCGACAGTCGGCAATCCGTCGCACCAATCTCTGCCGCCACGGACAGATCACTACAGTGGAGGCGACATGAACTTCTCACCAGGTCCGCCTTTGAATCTGGTCCCGCCTTGTACGCCGCAGATCACTGACCCGGCGTATTACGACACCCTACCGCAAACACCATCAGTGCCCTTCAGAAATGTCTACGATGCCGATTTCGGCTACAAAGTCTGCAGGCGATTCTGGCAATTACAACAGGTGCGCACCGACAGATACGGCCGTTATGTGGCGGCGGCGTTTCCTCCCGGACGCACACCCCCGGAAGCGAGAAGTGCATACCAAAGTGCGCAAGATGAGCTGGCGCGACAGATGGCAGAGTCAGAAGTGCTCTTGGTTGCGGGATGAGCTGTGTTCGTAAGCTTTCGACGGCTTGCTATGGCGTTATTGCCCGACGTCAACATATCGAGCGCGGCAGCAACTAAAGTCCCAGCTTCTGTTCAACCTCGCACGAGACATTTTAGCCACCACCGCAGGACGCAAAGCTCTCGAGCTCGCGGAGAGAGATCTAGAACGGCGGACTTTGTGGGAATTCCAAACCTTCGTTCAGCCTCACTTTGTCGTCCATGCACCAACATCTCAAATACGTCTCATCTGGGATACCACACGACACGGGATGACCGGACTCGCAAATACAACATTGGGCGATCGTTCAGCTACGCTCAGGCTACACGAAGCCGCATTCTCAGATGGTCCTTTAAGGACAGAAGTGACCAGCCCCTTGTTCCGATTGTACGGCTTCTAATTTGAAGCAAAGATTTGACAGTACCTGACAAGATTTCCATCGTTGCGCTCTGAACTAGACGGACGAATTCGAACGACTTAGCTGGAATTGAGGCGCTGCATGTGGCGAGACTCTTTCGATGCATCTAGCACGTTTGTAAGCTAAGATGTGTCTGCGAGCTTAGAACGACCCAACTATGGTCTGAATGTCATCAAAAGCAGTCGAGCAGGATCCTTGCTGCTATAGACAGCTCAAAGGCATAGGGCTGCGGAACCGGAGAGCGCCGCAACATGGATGGATCGACCAACAGCGGGACACACAAGCAAGCTGACCTCCAGCCTTGAAGTCAATTCTCCGGGCTTGAAAGAAGGGCATTGATTCCCACGTGGAAGATCTCGCGTAATCTGCATTTCACTTCACTCCGCGGCACGCCACAAGTTCCACAATCCTGAAGCACGGCGAACGTCCTGGATGCTTGACGAAAGCAGGAAAGGGATACGTATCCCATCTTTGAAACAGGGTGGTCGGCTACGCCTCTCGTTTTCTGTTGATCAATAATCGAGACTAGCCGCTGCGTTGCATTGCGAAGCCAGAGGTAGTCAGCCACGTCCATGTGGCTGCTAGATCGGGATCGTAGACACCGGAGTCTTCCGTTGCAAGACTGGGTTTGACCATGATGGAACTACATCTGGACTCACGCCTCATGCTTCATACTTCTGGACTGCAGGAGATATCGCTGCATTGCAGTCGTGTTTGCTGAGTATCGTGATATCATCGCGGCTAGAGGACAGGCATGGAACTCGTTGGCGCCCGTCCGAAGGGAGTGTCATCACGAATCACCGGAAGGATAGGGACATGTAAATGATCGTAGGTCTGCCGCACGATAAGAATAACAACAGCTACGACCATCTGCACAAGGGAAGAAATAACAGCTACGACCACCGAGATAGCCCATCTCTCATCTCAATTCAGTCATGCACTTCTCTCTTGGGCATTTCGAGCCGCGCACAGGAAAACTTCGCGGATTGCACAAACTACCTGCCTGCTGGCACGGCGGCGAAAATTGTTCGTTCTGCGCCGATTGCGACTCGCTTTTACAGTGAGAGCAAGTGAGTATTGTGTTGAATTCAATGATATGTTCAAGTGCATGAACTGTGAAATTAAATAGTGTTCAGGATGGCAGGTAAACTGTCGTCAAAACTCTCCAATACCAACTCTTGTCGGTTGATGGGTGAACACTGCTTTTAATCCTATTGAGGGAAACTTAGTCCGGTAAGATAAATTCATTCTAAAAAGGCTTTCTCGTTAGCACTTCTATCATGTTTCCTGGTGAAGTTTGCTAGTATCACCACAAAAGTCAAAGACCTCTCTCACATGGTCTTACGGAGATTTAAGGTTAGGGTTGGGATCTCCAAAGTGAAGTCAGGCATCCACCAGGCGCGTCTGCCTGACATGTCATCACCCGATGCCAACGCGACTCTTCATCTCACTCAACAAACCAGTCACCGACTGGAAATCTCACACTCGAGATGACGACAGACTTTGATGATGAGTTCGGGCTGTCTTCTTCGGACGAGCTTGAACAGGCGATGGCGGAGCTCGCTGACAACGGTAAGAAACACGCGCGAGCCGACGACTTCGCCGACGAGCTGCCCAATAAACTCCAAAAGACGACATCGGCATCCGTGGCTCTTGGTGTTGCGACAAATGTGCTGGTCAACCGCTTCAAATTGCCCGCATTTCGACTGAAGCAGTCGCTCGCTATTAGCAGAATCCTGGAATGCGGTAGCACGGTTGTCGTGTTCCCCACTGGTGAGACATTTCTTCATTTGTTTGCTGCTTTGTATTCACAAGACAGGCAGCTGACCACAGGATATTAGGCGGTGGGAAATCGCTATGCTACCAAGTACCCGGCGTCGCCATCAAACACCTGGACAAAGTCAATGGCGTGAGGCAGGGACATGCGGAGGGTGGCATCACGCTAGTGGTATCGCCTCTGATCGCTCTCATGAAAGATCAAGTCGACGCACTGAAGCGCTTGGGCATCCGAGCGGAAGCCATGGATTCGACAAAAACAAGAGATCAATATCTCGCAACCGTCGATGCCATGCGTGAGGGCAAGCTCGATATTCTCTATTGCGCCCCAGAGAGACTCAACAACGAGGGTTTCGTGTCTTCAATGGCGAGTGTCAAAGGTGGCGTTCGACTGCTCGCGGTTGATGAGGCTCACTGTATCTCTGAGTGGGGACACGCGTTCCGGCCAGACTATCTGAAGGTCTCCCGTTTCGCTAGAGAGATTCAGGCTGAGCGAGTGGTCTGCCTCACGGCTACAGCGACGCCCAAGGTTGCTGAAGACATCTGCAAAGCATTCGACATACCGTCCTCTGAGGGAATTTTCAGGACTCCCACTTACCGCGACAACCTCAAACTACATGCTCGGTCGTTTTTGACGAAGAATGAGTCTTACCCTGACCTTCTCCGTTTCTTGAAAGAGCATCCCGGTCCGACGATCATATACGTCACGCTTCAAAAACATTCACAGCAGCTTGCTGAGCGCCTCAAGAGTAGCAAGGTCAATAGTCGTCACTATCATGCTGGTATGCCCAAAGAAGAAAAAGCAGCTTGCCAGGATGAATTCATGGCATCGAACAACATGGTCATCTGCGCCACGATTGCTTTCGGCATGGGAATCGACAAAGCCAACATCCGCAACGTTATCCATTACGATTTCCCTTCCAGCCTCGAAGGATACTCACAAGAGATCGGGCGTGCAGGCCGTGATGGCAAAGAAAGTCACTGCATGCTGTTCCTGTGCGCTGAAGACTTTCACCTGCGAGAGAGCTTCGCTCGGGGCGATCTGCCTTCCAAGCAAAGTGTGCGCTCACTATTACAGGAGGTTTTCAACAAGAAAGTCTCAGGGACCGACAAAGGAATGAAAATCGAGATGGGCCTGAGGCAGGTCAGCACCGACCATGACATCAAGGTATGCAATTGGCAGTAGACACAACGCCGATGTAACCGTTCGCTAACACTGGCCAAGGAGGGTGTCATCAAAAACATCTTCGCACAGTTGGAACTGCGCTTCGAGCTGCTGCGCGAGACCACACCGAAATACACACAGTACCAGTACAAGGAGATCGCCATTCCAGCCGACAAAACACCTGCAGCAGACAGCATCCGCAGAGCGTCGAAGAAAGCTAAGACGTGGATTCACATCGACGTTGATACGGCTTCGAGAGTGCGAGATGTTCCTCGGGGTGGCATCATTGCAAAGCTAAACGATTGGGATGAGCGAGGGTATATTCAGCTTGACGCGAAAGGCGTGCAGAACGTCTACCTTGTCCAGAAACCACTTCCCTTGACGACGCAGGACCGACATGCTCTGGCGGACAGCGTGTACAGGGAGCTGGAGATTCGAGAGCAGCAGGATCTCGCACGCATGGATCAAGTCACTGATCTGATCACGGGAAAACAATGCTTTGCACGCGCACTAGCCAAGCACTTCGGTGACACGCTACCGGATGAGAGAGAGGAGTGTGGCCATTGCACATGGTGCGAAACTCATCAGGCCGTTGAGCTCAAGAAACCGCCACAGGTCCCGTGGGATAGCAAAGCTTTCACTTCCGTGTTGAAAGCAATCCCTGAGCGCGATGACCCGCGTTTCCTCGCTCGTGTCGCCTTCGGTATCAGCAGCCCACGTGTAAGCAGCGCAAAACTGGGCAAGAATTCAATCTTCGGGTCGATGGAAGATTGTAACTTCATGGCATTGCTGAACGCATTCACGAAAGTTTGTGAGAAGGAGCGATAGCATGTAGTGACTCGTGGGGTATCGCTCTCTGTGGCATCGTAAGAGCTGAACAGCCCTTTGTCCTATGGTAACACCACAGAAGAATTTCGAACTGGTAGATGCAAAGTCACTATTTCCACAAATTGCCGCTGCAGCCGTCGCTTTCGTCAGGTAGGTACAGCCAACAATCTGGTACCTCAGTCACGCGCCCAATCTCACCGACAACGGACTTGATGGTTTACCAGCATCAATTCTCGTGGCAAATTGAGCTCCAAGTGTTAGACTTGTATTACGTGTTGACTGTAGGCAACAAGGGTAAGGGTTGGTATTGGTATATTTGGGAGGGCCGTCCGCAATACTTGATCCGGAAGAGTTCCACGTATCTAACCAGGTCTAATTGTCGTAGGCAGTAGTACCATCAACTTCCGTGTATCATAAACACGCTAGTGCCAGTGAGAATACTCGTCGACGACGTTTCTGGCACACATGCCTGTGTTCAACGAACCTTCGCATATGAGGACAAAGTCACTCGATTTAGAAGTCTTCTGGAATACCACACGGACCGATCTAGATTCTCTCCTTCAACTTCGCATCATGCTCCACAGCTCTGATTCTCGCAATCAGCTCCTCTGGGTCAAAATCCGTTCCAATCGGATTCTCAGCAAATGCTGCACTCTCCATGAAGTCCGTCGCCGCATTGTTAGTATCGAAATTATTGACCTGCGTTTCCAGCCTATTACCGTCCGGGTCTCTGTAGTAAATGCTCGTGGTCGGCCCGTGGTTGACAGACCAAATCGGCTCTATTCCGCAAGCCTTCCGTTGTCGATAGGCCAAAAGCAGCGTTGTGAGATCCGGGAAAGCGAAGGAAATGTGGTCGAGGCCGCAGCTTCCGCGTACTTTCGGGGATATTCTAGGCAATCCGATCGGAGCGATGCGGTGGTGTTCATCGTCGTAGGTAATGAATGCTAGCATTTCGTTTCTGCGCGTCACAGATCCACCTAGGAAGGTAGTGTAAAAGTCGGTCATGCGCTCGAGATCTCCCGTTTGCAATACGACGTGCGCCAACGCCGACGGTGCGATGACCTTATTTGCTTGTTTGTCGAAGTCTGCCATAGTCGTTGCGGTTGAGGATTTCGTAGCAAGAAATATGATAGCCTAGAGACAGGATCAAGACTTGGAGAATGATCGGTTTTGGTAATTCTCATGACTGCACGGCGCATGCAGCAAGCTTATATATCCAACCTCGAGAGCGCTTTGGATTCCGCATCTGTTGTTTGCTACGTTTTGCTGAGGTCAGCTTCCCCTCCTCCGGATGACATGCTGACGAACGTCGATCCATGCGCGGAAGGAGTCCGAGGCACCACAAGTGTGAGTTTTGTCGAGTTGAGAAGCATTTCATGGAATGTTTAGGCAAAGTCGAATTAGTCTGGTAAGCCCCGTTGGCAACAAGGCAAATTCCCATGACAAGATTGCTGGTATTACCGTACACGACTTGCTGTCAAAGTGAGAAGCAACCACTGGGATATATTTGTCTTTATAGCAACCGAGTAGTATTGATTTACCGAGATCGACGATAATACCGTTTTGATTGACCGTATCAGCGAGGAGCAAGCGTTGAGGTGGAGGTATCTCGTGGCTATCTGACAATATATGCCCACTAGGATCAATGGTACCACCGCGTGTGATCACAGGCACCATTGAGATAGCAGGGCTAGCTAAGTGCTTTTTCATCCGCATCATGGCAATCTTTTTGTTTGAGAGTTGCTGATAGCGCCGCGTGGAGTAGTCATTTCCTCAGCAAACATCTACTTGGGAAGACTGGCCTTACCTGCGGCCTTGCTGGCAGCGATAGCGCCGTTGATACCGAACTGAGTGTTGACACCGTCCATGCGGTGGGTAGCGTTCAAGTTCTTCTGGACCATAATTTGGAAGCACGTAGCGCTGCCTTGCCTGGAGGCGATGACAGACCAGGCGAGGAAGAGCTCCCAGATCTACAATTTTGCAAAAGTTAGTGATTCGCTCCGCAGTGACCAACATCATGCCGGCACTTACCCTGAACCAACGCTGACCGTACTTGGCCTTGATGGCGTCGGAGTTTCCAAGCCAGTTGCGGAACCATCTCCAGAGAGTGGCGGAGTAGTGGACACCGACAGTGTCGACGCTGCGTGAAGGTCAGTCATTTGTTCGGGAATCCGAATGTCAGAAGAACACACCTCTTGACCTCAAAGCCAGCCCTCTCGAGCGAACGGATGTAGTTCCACAAAGGCGTGGAAGCGTCAGCACCGCGGAAGATGTATTTGTTCAGGTAGATACCCCAGATGAAGTCCTCGTACTGCCAGGCCTGGCGGAGACCTGAGAGCTGGACGTACATGGCACCGTCGTCCTCGAGCATATCGTAGCACTGGCGGAAGAAAGTGGTAAGCTTCTTGACGCCAACATGCTCACCCATCTCGAGCTGGGAGATCTTGTTGAACTTTTGCTTCGGGATGTCACGGTAGTCCATGCACAGGATGTTGCTCTGTTCCTCGGTGATGCCAGCAGTGCGGAGCGCATCGGTGGCGTAGGCGTGTCCTTGCTCGGCGATGGTGACACCAGTGACCTTGGCTCCGTAGTTGAGACTTGCAAATTTAGCGAGAGTTCCCCAGCCGCAACCAATGTCGAGCAAAGTCTCCCCTTCCTTAAGAGCCAGCTTCTCGCAAACCACGGCCATCTTGTTGTCCTGGAGTTCCTCAAGAGTCTCTTCCCGGGTGGGGTCCGAGACGATTCCGCTGGTGTAAATCATCCTGGGACCGAGGAAATATGCGTAGTGGTCGTTGCCACTGTCGTAGTTGGGGCGGATTTGCTCCATGTCCTGATCACGAGTGTGAAGCATCACGTCGCGAGCAAAGGTACCGAGGATGAACTTCATGAAAGACCAAGTCAGAGCAAAGTGGGCCCAGTCGTGGCGGTACTCGAGGACATCGAGGATGTCACCCTTGACGTCAACTTCGCCATTAATGTACATCTCAGAGAAGTCTTGCAGTGGGACCTTGGTCCTGCCGCTGTGCTTGCGCTTGAGTTCCTCATTCTTGAAGGTCAAGTAATATTCGATGGGGCGGTTGGGCAGCTTCGCTTTGTCGTCGATGCGAGGGCTGAAGTTTGAGGTGCAGGTCCAGATGACAATCAAGATGGGGAAGGTGAGCAGAATGCCGAAGAACCATCTAGTTTTGTAGCCGCCGCCGAGGAGGTATGCCAGGAAGACCGGTACACCGATCAAGCTCAGCAGATAGTAGTTGCTGAAACTGGCGTAGCCTGGACCTTCAGCAGGAAGAGGAGCATTCTTCAGTGTCGGGTACTGCAAGAATTGTCAGTGAGGGCTTGTCTGAAAGGCATTGGCTCGGGTGTCTCACATCGGTCGTAGGAACATTGCAATCGGTTTTCTCAAACGACGAAGGCTGTGCTGCTGGGGTCTGGATGAAGTTGATGTCCTTCGCTAGGTTGCCTTCGGTGACCACCATTTTCAGAACAACGACCAATTTGAATTGGCTGTTTGGTGGTTTGTTGTGCGAAGGAATACAGGATGGCGCTACTGCAACTGTAAAGTACCGAAATCCAGGAGAAGCCACGTACCGCAGACAAAAACACCCCACCAGCCAGCAGCCATCTCAATGCATCAATGTGGATGGCAGCTTTTGTTTTGAGTATTATATATAATGTGCAGCTCTACAGTTGGTACATACGACCATAGGTCAGTGAAAACTGGGCATCCCGTCCGCTCTGCCATACATAAGCACTGAACCGGGCGACTAGTACTAGAGTGGGTGACCATCTGGGAATCCCGCCTGTTGTATGTTTTTGCATTTTTTTTGGTCCCTTGTATTTGATCCGCTTGGTGTCGACTTGAAGTCTTAGTCGCATAGATAGGGGTATGGCTACGTGGCAGCCAATGGTGTTTTCCATCAGTAGCAGCAATAGGCTAGTCAAGTACCAGAAGGGCTTTGACGTTCTACTGAAAAACAGAGATCCATTTGGTTGTGCTCGGTGGTGACTAGTAGTATTTCCAGGACATGCTGTCAGGTACAGTATTTCCATGTTGAAGTTCACACATTATTGATGAGAGATCGCATAGGTAAAGCAACTCGAAAAATCAGGCATACCGATGTTGGTCAGCTAGCGGCGGAAGCTAAGGGCTTGTACACATGACACGGATCTTCGTTCATGTGCCAATATCACCAAAGGCCATTGCGATAACCACAGTGTCCACCCGAACAGAGAGGACTGATCTGACCCGTGGGAAAGCAAAGCAAAGCAAAAAATACCTATACAATGCCGTGGTGGCCCTTCGGCGGCGCCGAAAAGAAAACGAAGCCTGACCCGCCCATGGTAGCAGCAAACGACCCAGCCCTCCGCTCGCACTTCACCAATCTCCTCGACTACACCGAACCGCCAGCCGTCTTCGCAGCCTCCGAAGTCGCAATAAAACTCTCGGACGCTGAGCTCGAGAGCTTGGGATTTGGTAGCTGGCGCGATGCTCTACCTGCAATCAAGGCTCTGGCGTGGGAAGCGAGGGCGATGGGAGACTGTATAATCTACTACCCCAACGGCAAGAAGGTACCCCAGAGCGTGAGCTGGATGGAAGTGGGACCAATACGGATAAGGAGAAAGGCCACAGTCTTATCAGCGGATGACTGGGATTGATGGACTTCTCTCGTCGGCAACAAGACGATGATTTTGCACTGGCGTGGCTGGTACTACTCTGAAGTGTCTACCTATGTCCTTGGGATCCTGGCCGGACCTGTAATGGGTTGATTTGCCCTCCTACTCAACATTTTCGTGTTCATTACGTTGAGCTCCCGCTTCACGTTGGCAGCCGTGCCGTTTCCAGGGAGAGGGTTCGGCTCGTGGGTCGTGGTGTTGTACGTAGAACTCGAAGGCACCACTTCGAACTGCACGGTGGCATTTCCCTCACGGTATTCGCTCTTCGACGATCCCACAGTCTTGTATCCGTCACCAAAACCAACCCTCTGCTTGCCGGTAGCAACGTCCTTGCCCTGAATCACACGTTCGAACATCTCGAACGCAACCACGGGCTGATAGAAAGGCACTTCGTGACCGCTCTCGTAGATTCGCACGAAAGCAACGTTGTCGCTCTGCTTGACTTGGCCGTGTACGATATGGTCCGAGGTCGAAATGTTGACAAAGCCTGCGGATGAGTAACCTGGAGCATCGATGTCGTCCACGATGGCTTCGACGCCAAGCCAGTTGCAGATGTAATCCGCATCGCCGGCGAAGTGCACAGTGTACACACCTTCGTCGGCAAGGAAGCGGGAGGCCGCGACGGTGCCAGATTCCCGGTCGTCATCGCCGGTATTGCCAAAGGCAGTGCTAACGGTGCTGTCTGAGCCGGAGTGGTTGACGAAAGCTCCCAGGGCTTGCTGAACTTTGGGCGTGTTGACGTAATCGCGCCAGTAACCATAGGGGAATGGGTCTGGGACGAGCTCGCGAATGTCATATTCCGATCGTCCTGCGTAGCGTCCAAGCATGCTCTCAACGTTGTTGTAGCAGAAAGTGTCTGCCCTCTCGCAGAGAGCATTCTCGCCGCGAATGTTGCAATCGATGCTCTGTGCTTGGCAGTTACCGGGGCCGTAGAAGTTGTTGTGCATCATTGCTTCCATTGAGGAGTTGAATGGTCTGTAGTCGTAGGAGTTGCCGGGTGAGACGGCAAACCAATAGAAAGCCTCGTACTGAATGCGTGGATCATACCAGCCGTTTCCGATCATCACGGACTGAAGATCGATCTCCTTGGCTCCGGGCAGCTCGTTGTTCTCAATCAATTCATTTTGAGTGAGGAAGTATCTGTTTTCGTCAGCAAAAAAAGATGGGCAGATGCCACTGAAGTGGACAACAGCACTTACTCGTTGAATAGCGGTCCGTAGTGGCCACCATAGCTCTCAGTAGCGAAGTGGACTCCATTGGCAGAGTAGTGCGGGAAAGCACCCATGAAACCCTGCAGTGTCTTCCACATGCTCGGCGCGGCACCTTCGGTTGTATTTGCAGTGTTGGACACATTTGGAGAAGAGTAGGTTCCGCAGGTACCCATCTCGAGAGCATACTCTGGGCAAGTCGCGTTCGGCAGAGTGATAATGTCGCCCGTGTTGGCATCCACGTATCCGGGAACAGGATTCGAGTAGCTGAATCCCACTTGTGCAGGGTGATCGACGAAGAGCACATTTGACACATTGCTGCAAGCTCTGTCAGCACATGCCTGGCCGTGGGCAAAGATACCATATTCCAGGGGCCAACTTACTTCCAAGCATATTCCTGGTACTGCAATTCGCCTTCCTCGTTGACCCAGCACGGTCCAATCTCTTCAAAAAGACCGATCAGACTCGTACTTCCCGGCCCACCGTTGATCCAAACAGTCAACGGAGCGTCCTCAGGCTCGCCATTTCTAGCCTCGAAGAACCACCAGAACACGGACTGCTCCGGAGAGATATCGACGTAGCCAGAGTAGGATTTCACGCCGGGAGTGAGCTCGCAGATGCCCTCCGGGACTTCTTTGTAGCGCACAGTCTGGTTGTAGTATCCTTCTGTCGAAGTGAGATCCGTGGGAGGGGTGATAAACTGGCCCAACGCAAATGGGAGGATGGCGAGAGACGCTGTAGCAACTTTCCAGGACGACATCTTGAGGTAACAAGATTTCTCTCTCTGCGGCACGATCCCTAGACAATCGTGAAGTAGCAGGTTACCGAGTGTTCAAAAAGGTGAGGGAGCAAAGTAGCTCGCGCCTACCGGCATTGTGTTCTCTTATCACCAGCAGTCCCACGCGACAAGGCTAGCCGATGTAACGTTCTCACCGTCACCTTGCAGCAAATGCCACTTTGGTAGATAAAAACCTTGCTCCAAGCAGGTCAAGCCTTACCTTGATGGTGATAAGAGCAGGAGCAGCATTGGCAATGTGGAGGAACACTAGATGCAATGAAGAAGGTGAAATCGAAGGATCGACCGCTTGAAAGTGGGGCTGGTGTCAGATGCGATCGCATCACCGCATTATTCGCATCGACGGACCGTTTTCTGCATTTCCGATTTCCTCAAAATTCGTTTTAAGATTTTGAGAACATATGTCCGTGAGGCAGTAGTAATGATCGTCAGGAACACGGGTTTGGCCGTGAAGATGGTTACATATGCGAGATGGATCGATCAGTTAGGAACGGACCGGATCATCGCAAGACCTCGGTCGATGAACGGCAGGGCAAGATCGGAACTTCGGGTTACATTATATAATTGAGAACCGTATCTTCCCGTATGAATGATGATGTCTTGCAGTCTAAGCGAACACGAGGACTGCAAGTTATGTGTCATTGTGCCAAAGAAATGCCTTCTCGACGGCAACATAGCCTTCTAAGAGAAGAATACCAAAGTTGCTGATACTACCATGTAACGCTATAAAGCCCATTGAGAGACGATTTTACAAGAAGTGACCTCTCAGTGGCATTGCCATTATCTCAACGTGCAAAGTTTGAGGATACAAGGAATGATGGCAGCAGCACCGGTGTAGAGAGATGATGTGGTAGAGGATGTGCAAGCCGATGGGCAGGTCGGGTTCTCGGCGCGCGGCGCCATGGCTTCTGACAGTTCCAGCAAACCCCTCGGTTTGGAAGCGAAGAGCATGAGAGAAGAGAAGAGGACGGTGATCACCGCTTCCTTGGAATTCGAAGTATGCATAATGCAGCGCAAGGTCGAAGACGCTTAAGATTAGATGCAATAGTAGCAGCACGGGTTGGAGATAGGATGGGGAGAGAAAAGCGAGTTTGGGAAAAATGAGTAGTGATATATTTGAAGGTGGTGGTGGTTTGTGATGGTGAAGAAGAGGAAGAGAAGAGATCGATATGCCGGGTCAAAAGTCATCGAAGCGGGCGTTGGCGAGTGAGGAGCTCGAGTTCGGGATAACCACAGCATCAAGACCCGACTTTCGACGCACTACCATCGGTTTCAAACAGCAACAGTTGTAGATTATCCAGTGAGATGCTATGCGGTGATGTTGTGGTATTGAAAGCGATTGGAACGGTGTGTGAGGCAATGTTTTCCATTTTTTGAAATTTCCTCTATTCGTGCATTATCATAACTGCTGCCCTGGAGTAACATCCATTCGTCGTCGGAACTCGTCAACCGGGGCTCGCACCTAGTGGCCGATAAGGCGCATCTAGTGGGCACCGTCAACCTTGGCGATGTAGGACACAAGGTCCAGAACACGGCGGGAGTAGCCCCATTCCTGTCAAAAAAATTAGCAATAAATCCAAGATAAATCCATATAATGTTTTAAATGGACGGGGAAGCTTCAACCGACATTATCGTACCAGCTGACGAGCTTGATGAAGTTCTCGTTCAGGGCAATACCAGCCTTAGCATCGAAGATGGAGGAGGCAGGGTGGCCGTTCAGGTCGGAGGAGACAATTTCGTCCTCGGTGTAAGCGAGGATTCCTGGGGTAAACGTCAGCTTCTCGTACACAGTAAAGAGCGGGGAACACAGTCCACATACCCTTGAGCTCGCCGTTGGAGGCGTCCTTGATGGTCTTCTTGATCTCCTCGTAAGAGGCGCCCTTCTCGATGCGGCAGGTGAGGTCAACGACGGAGACGTTGGCGGTGGGGACACGCATGGCCATGCCGGTGAGCTTGCCGTTGAGCTCAGGAATGACCTTGCCGACAGCCTTGGCGGCACCGGTGGCAGAGGGGATGATGTTCTGGGCAGCGGCGCGGCCACCGCGCCAGTCCTTGCCGGAGGGACCGTCGACGGTCTTCTGGGTGGCGGTGTAGGAGTGGATGGTGGTC
>Ga0265797_10000096_pt1 | contig 178343 bp, 131 predicted proteins | sample P2T30metagenome_FD_192433 | JGI IMG/M metagenome (GOLD analysis project Ga0265797, IMG submission 192433) | Plant litter microbial communities from East Loma Ridge, Irvine, California - P2 T30 | ecosystem: Environmental > Terrestrial > Plant litter > Unclassified | place: USA: California...
TACCGGCTGCGGCTCTACCCTGATATCAAGGTAGCCAAGCCTGAAGCAGCCTGTAGTGGTTACCGTAAAGCGCACATAAAGGCTCTGTACCTGTGAGGTGTTCTCATACGCCTGTGCCTGTTGGTCGGTAAGGGCATTGGTGCCCCCTTGCGCATCGGCAAGGGTGGTATGGAAGGTTACCTTTACTCCGTTTAGGTTTTCATCGGTTATGAAATTATCGATGGTACCGGTAAGGTCAAAGGTCTCTTTGTTGGCCGGCAGTGTGGTATCACACAGCGAGTAGCTGTGCTCATTGGTGATAAGCACCGGAAGGGCATTCACCACAAGGCGTACCGGTACGATATAGAAACAGCCTGTGGCTGTATTGGTTACTTTGGCATATACTATAGCTGTTGCCGATGGGTAGTTGCCCGGTGTACCGATAAGGCTGGCAGGTGTAGCTGCAGCATCGGTGTAATAGTCTACGGTGTACTGCGCAGGGTCTAAGCCTGAAAGTATCTCAGCACTCTGGCTGTTCAGGTTAAAATGGGCTATGCCATCACTATCGCTGGTACCGTCATCACACAGCGCATAAGGCTGCGCAGGGCTGTGGGCATCAGGCCTTGGGTTTACAATCAGCACTAAGGTTACTGTATCATAGCAGTCCGTAAGGTCCGACTGTACCCTTAGGTACAGGGTCTGGGTACCTGCTACGATATTGTCATAGGCCCCGGGAGACGGTATCGCATTTACATTTAGGTCGGCATCGCTTTGGGTCTCAAAGGCACTTACCGTTACATCGGGGATAGCAGCCTCAATAGCCTGCATTGTAGGTACAAGGTTAAACCTTGCAAAGCCGTCGTTGTTGTCATCACACTCTGCAATGGGTGCAGGGGTGGTCGCAATTGGTGCAGGGATGACATTTAGTTCCACACGGGCTACCCTTACGCAGTTCGTGGTAGGGTTAATTACCCTGGCCCAGATATCGGCATCGCCCGAAAGGTAGGTGGGGCCCGGTTCAAAATCAGCACCCCCAGCCAGTGCCTGGGCTTCTGTTTGGTAGAAATACACCACATAGCTCGCGGAGCCTGCCGTTACCGCTGTTGCAATTTGGTCAAGGTCAAAATCAGCCTCGCCAGGCAGTTCTTCACACTCGGTAGCAATAAAGTCTGCAGGGTCGGTGCTTAATACCGGTAACGGGTTTACTAAAATGGTAAATGATGATACACTGCGGCAGCCAAAGGTTGTTGCTACCCCTACCCAGATTGTCTGCTGGTTAGGGGTTGCATTTGGATAGGTCTGCGGTGTTGTTATCGGGCTGGTATTGTTTTGTGCATCTGACTGGGTTAGGTAATACTGAACCGTAAGGCTCGCATCCCCGCCCCTTGCGGCATCGTCGTTTAAGGTTAAATCGAATTCTTCTATACCGTCCGGTGAATTGTTGTCATCACACAGGGTAAGCTGGCTTACAACAGGTACAGCCGGGCGTGGGTGTACTATCAGTGTAAGCGGTACTATGCTGCGGCAGCCTGTTGTAGTGCCTTCCTGTACTACACCTGCATATACCGTACCTGAATTATAGTAATAGTTCGATGGGTCCGGGATTGCATTTGCGTTATTCTGTGCATCACTCAATGTTGGGTACCACGTAATGGTTAACCCCGACTGCCCGTTTAGCACTTCGGCGTTTCTTTGGGTCAGATCAAAAGTGGCAAAACCTGCATTGTCAACTTCGCATGCTTCTAACGCGGTAGGCTCGATGACAGAAGGTGGAGTAGTAACAGTAATTGTAAAACTGGCAGTACCAAACAATGCTGGGTTTTGAACATTTTCCATACGGATAAATACCGTAACCTGGTTTCCTGCATTAACTATAAACGCTTCCGGACCTGCGATTAAATCATTACCGTCCTGAGCTCCCATTAAAGTATTATGAAAAGTTATACGATTAGCATCTGCATCATTACCATTTAAAATTTCAGCGTTAAAATCATTTAAGTTGAACTGTCTGGATGTTTGTCCTGTTTCGGCACAAACAACTACGTCATCAGGCTTATTGGGCTGACAATTGACAATAGCAACCGTTAACGACTCTATGCTAAAACAAGTGGGAGCAAACGGATCGTATATCCTCACGTACACAGTTGCATTAGCCGAAACAAAATTTGTAAAATCTGTTATTACATTAGTTTCAGTTGCCGCCTCTTCCGGTGTCCTGTAAAAATCAAACTCATAATCAACTACAGCCGTAGTTGCCTGAGTAAGATCAAAAGTTCCTGTAGTTCCGGAAGCACAAGTAAATAAAGATTCTTCTATTGTTTGAGGCTCAATACCGACTCTTAACGTAATCTCCTCGGTATAATCATTATTCGTTTCATCTGTTTCCCTCACAATACCTGTTCCTGTACCATTATCGTCTATTACAAAAGTCAACGTAAAGGTATCAGGCACTTCAGCCGGTAGTGTAACCGTTAAATTTCCTGTTTCCGACCCTTCAATTGGAATATTTACCGTAGTAGCTGTAGTACCTATTAAAATATCATCAGCATAAATTGCAATAGGGGTATTTGCAGGAAGAACATCTGTACTGTTATAATTTTTAGCAATATATACCAATTGTAAATCGCGATTACCACAAATTTCGTTACCGGTATGAAAAATCATTTCTATACTTGCATCGGGTAATTCGCTGTTTACTACGGTAACAATGTTATTTACAATTACACCATCCTGTCCTGTTGTAAGCGACACATCTAAATCTGTATCACCAACATTTATATAATTCTGAATATCATAAAAATCAATATCCATATTCCACAAATCTGATGCTCCTGTAAAGCTGTTGGTTCTGTTGAAGGCATTATTCGCCGGATTAAGAGGCGGATTACTAAGCGTAAATCCGTTAACCTTTACAGTTTCATTAACCGCAATTCCTGCATCTCCTTCCCATGCCAAAAATCCTATTTTTGCACCAACATTACTTATAACATTGAGATTATCCAAATAAATATTAAGCAATGGATTTTGCGCATCAACAGTTTTAAAACCATCATATACGCCCACCTGATTATAAGGTAAAGTGTTGTCATTATAAATAACTATTACAGACCATCCGCCAAAGTTAATGGCTGAATAACAATAATCAAGATCGTTTGCAAGGGTAGCTGTAATATCCAGGTCAGATAATGTATATGTACCGCTATTGGTAACAATATTGGTTACATCTGCAAAAGCTCCAAAAGACGATTTATGATTATTAGCAGTGGTAGTTATAGTAGAATAAAATGTTCTCTGAGCAGCAACATCTATGTTGTTTAGCTTTACATTAAAATCTCCTAAACCAGAGCCCGCCCAATATAAATAAGCAGCAACAACAGTTTGTCCAGGTTGAAGGCTTAGCGCAGCAGATGACTCAGTTAAAATACCACATTCGTCGCTTTCAAGTATTCCCCTGTTCTCCTGGAGGTTTAAAGTATTTCCAATAGCAAGATAGTCATATCTGCCATTGTACTGTGTATATAAAGAAAAAGGATTTCCCTTCTGTACATTAAAGGTAAATGTCCTGGAAGTTGTGCATCCCTGATAAATAGTAGATAATGTAAGGGTTACCATTCCTTCCTGTACAGAACTGTAATTTATAGTTTTACCAAATAAAACTGCTCCATTACCAAAATCCCACTGGTAAATTATATTATTTGGATCTATTCCTGTAGCATCAGCATCAGCTGTAAGAGATATACTCCGTGAAAAGTCAATTGTATAAATATTGTTTTCGAAATCCGAAGGTGATACCTGCACCAAATTCGGTGGGATTTCAGCACAGCCAACCTGTGCGATACTATACCCTGAGGAGAATAGTACCAACATTAAGAAAAACATAAATTCCTTTTTCATCAGCATATTTTTTGTCATCAATTTCAATTCAATTAAACCGGCAAAAGTATCATTATAAATGGCCAAATAGTAAACTATCGTTTACATATTTTCCGATTACTATAAAACAAGACAGAAAGGACCCTCCCTACCCGTAAGCTTCGATAAAATCGCTTACTATTCTATAAAATTTAATTCTTTGTAATAACTATAAAAGTGAGGCCGATTTACCAGCCTCACTCAATAAAAATTATATAACCTTTTTCAAGACTACAAGTAAAGGTTCAGGCAGCTTACAAATAGCCCATTTTTCAGCTGCCTTACTCCTCTACCACTTTTAATTAATCACCTATTCTTCTCTATTAATGTAAATCCATCCGGTCTTACTTTCAGCATTATTTAGTTCTAAAATATAGAAGTAAGTACCTGTTGTAAGATCTGAACCTGAATTACTTTGTCCGCCCCATTGGTTAGTGTAGTTACGCTGCTCATACACCTTGGTTCCGTATCTGTTGAAAATTGTTATTTTATCAACGTTCATACCTCTAAGGTCAAGATTATCGTTTTTACCATCTCCGTTAGGCGAAATACCTCTCTGAACTTCACAAAGCACATTAAATACTTCATAGTCTTTTGAAACCGAACATTCTCCAGATGTTACCGTTACTGTAAACACAGCCGGGAATGTAGTATTAGGATTAGCATTGTAGTATTCTGCTACGTTAAACAAAGCACTATCGTTACCAACTGTTGTTCCCTGTGCGTTCTTCCAAACATAAGTAGCTGAAGAAGCATCGTAAGAATTATTTGTAGGTACAGCTTCAAGCCATAGTGCATTACCCAGGCAAGTATCCTTAATGTTTGCCTCTAAACCATCCTGAAGTGTAACAGTGAACACACTGCTTGCATTTTGTTCGCAATCCTGCTGAGCTGTGTATGTATATGTGATAACATAAGTACCCGGCTGACTGGCTGAAACATCGATAGAACCATCAGCATTGTTAATTGCAAGATTCTGATTATCTGAACTAAATACACCTCCGCTAGTAAAGCCCGATGCTAATTCAGGAGTTACAACACCTGCACCCATACAATATGCCATTTCATACGTAAATGATGTTACAGGAACTATAGATTCTGTAATTGTAATTGTTGCGGTATAGCTATCCGCAGCTGTACATGTTGCTGCATCTGCTGTTACTTGATAAACAACATCATGACTACCTACAGTTGCAGTACTTAAATCTATTTCTCCTGTTTGTGCATCAACAGTTAATGTTGAAGAAGAATATGTACCACCTGTTACAAATCCTGTTGGAAGTACTGGCGTAGCATCAGCAGCCAATACACATGCATCTGCATAGCTAAATGTTATAGCCGGTTGTGTTGGAGCTGTTAGATTTATTGTAGCCGTATATGTTGCAGCAGCTGTACAATTAGATGCATCAGCAACCAATTCGTAAGTAATATCGTGACTACCTACAGTTGCAGCATTTAAGTCTATTTCTCCTGTTTGTGCATCAACAGTTAATGTTGCAGAAGAATAAGTACCACCTGTTACAAATTCTGTTGGAAGTACTGGTGTAGCATCAGCAGCCAATACACATGCATCTGCATAGCTAAATGTTATAGCTGGCTGTGTTGGAGCTGTTAGATTTATTGTAGCTGTATATGTTGCAGCAGCTTTACAATTCGCAGCGTCAGCAATCACTTCATAAGTAATATCGTGAGCGCCTACAGTTGCAGCATTTAAGTCTATTTCTCCTGTTTGTGCATCAACAGTTAATGTTGCAGAAGAATAAGTACCGCCTGTTACAAATCCTGTTGGCAGTGCCGGCGTAGCATTAGCAGCCAGTACGCAGGTATCAGCGTAACTGAACGTTATAGCCGGCTGTGTTGGAGCTGTTAGATTTATCGTAGCCGTATATGTTGCAGCAGCTGTACAATTCGCAGCGTCAGCAATCACTTCATAACTAATATCGTGAGCGCCTACAGTTGCGGCATTTAAGTCTATTTCTCCTGTTTGTGCATCAACAGTTAGTGTTGCAGAAGAATAAGTACCGCCTGTTATAAATTCTGTTGGCAGTACCGGTGTAGCATTAGCTACCAGTACACAAGTATCAGCATAGCTAAAAGTTATAGCAGGCTGTGCCGTTGCATTTATTATTACTGTTGCCTCATAGGCACCACCTGTTAGACAATTAGCATCGGCTAGCGTATATGTGATTTCATACGTACCCGGCTGTGTAGCTGTAAGGTCGATAATACCTGTTGCAGCGTCTATCGTAATATTTGTATCTGTAATGCTGTATGTACCACCTTCAGCAAAACCTGTGGCTTTAACCGGTGCAGGATTTTGTGTAGCTATAGCACAAATATCGTCAACATACGAGAATTCAAGTACCGCAGCGCTATTAGGTGTTACAATTGTTTTAAATGAATCTGTAATGAAACATCCTGTTACAGTATTTTCAACACGTACATATACTGTGTTGTCGTTTGCAGCTATATAAGCAGCTGTATCGGCAATAGCATCGGCAGCATCACCTGTTTGCGCTAAAGCTTCAGTTTCAAAATAGCTAACAGCAAAATCTGCAGCATTTGCAACATCTTCAAGTATTGTTGTTGTGTTAAGGCTAAGATTGAATGATGCTTCGGTTGTAGAAGAACATAGAGTTAGGTCAGCCGGAGCATTTACTGTGGTTGCAATGTTTTCGTTGAACTCAATTACAATCTCATCGCTCGTTGTACATCCTGATGTTATAACTGTAGCAGAAACTTTATAAGTTCCAGCCTCCGTTACTGTATAGGTTGCAGCTGTAGCTCCGTCAATTACAACGTCATCTTTACTCCAAACGAAGTTAAAGTATGTATTGCTTAGTTTGGTATCCAGCACTTTTTGTGCACCATAGCATACCGCAGTATTTGTGCTTACAAGTAAATCATCACCAAAATTAATACGTCCTACGTCAAAACTGTTTCCGTCAAGGAAAATAGCAGAATCATAGTTTCCATCATTTGTTTCGGCAATTACCATTTTAATACGGTAAGTAGCACCCGGAACAACAGCAGACTTTACTTTTAGTGGTACAGTGTGACCCATAAAGTTATCTGATGCAGCATATCTTGATACACCTTTGTAGCCATCGTAAAGCTTGTCAAAAAATTCAGGGTTACCAGCAGTACAGTTACTACCGTTAACATCGTAGTTCATCTTGTTATCTCTTGTTGTACTAACAGATACAGGTAATGTTGTATCCGGTAATGTAGCAAGGTTTACAGTGTTTCCGTCTTCGTCTGTTAAAAAAAATGCAAATGCGTCACCATAGTTACACTGGAATAGTCCGTAATCTTCTGAAGCAAACAGGAAGTCGAACGACATCTCTGTACCATAAGCCATAAAGTCGAACTCTATAGATGTAGCGTTGTAGAAATTTACAAGCCCGGGAATCGTACCAGAAGCAGATATATAATTGTATAGATCCTGATCACCCAGCCACAAAATGCTATACGGTGATACTGTTTGTTGGTAACTGTTTGACTGAATAGTTGTTTTTGGCCCTACCGCAGTCCCTGCCTTACCTGTTGAAAGTATGATACCATTCTGGAAAGGGAAATCAGATCCATTAGCATCAAAATAACCGATACCATTATGAGCAGCACCATAATTTGTACCTGTAGAATAGTTAAGGTTAGAAACCTGTGCACAGTTCTCATTTACAAGCACGTCACTTATTAGCTGCTCTTCAGTATACGTTGTCTGGTCTATAGTAATAGGTGTTGCAGGGGTAGCAATACAAATATCAAAACGTGTATCGTTAGCTGCAGCATAGTTAGAGAATATCCTTAGTTTGTAAGTAGTACCTACTGTAAGGTTATTTAGTAATACATCGTTGTTATTAATATTATTTCCTGTAATAAAAAATGTAGTATTATATTGTACATTATTACCCTGAATACACTGAACCTGAGTTAGGTTATCACAACTGCCACTGTATAATACTTTACTTAGGTTAAGAGTGGTCGTAGCAGAACCCGCCCTGTTATTAATATAAAGTATGTGAGATGCAGATGAAGCTGTAAATTCAAACCAAACATCGTCATTAGCATAGGCAGCTATTCCACATACATTGGCTTGTGCCGATGCAGTAGCACCTAATAATGTTGCACTGTATGGCGTATCACAATAACCCGTCGTACTAACAGGTAATACATACGCTGTACTACACTCATCATTAGTAATTTCGGTAAAGAATACTTTCTCTAAAGTCCAAGAGCTTTTACTTGTTTCACTACAAATAGCTCTTACATAGAAAGAATATCTTCTGCCCGGTGTAAGGTTAGCCAATGTATAAGGGTGAGCTGTTACAACTTCCCCTTCGCTATCAGCCGTTGGTGCAGCTTCTCCTGTAGACACAGCAAAAACTTCCCATGATGTAGCTGATCCTGCTTCTGTCCAGTCTATTGTTATAGCGTTTGGCGTATTACCTGTAGTTATTACATTTTGAGGCTTAGGACAAGCAACGGGTGTACATGTTGCCGTACCGGAGAATACAGGGACTGTAATAGGCAGTATAACCGGAGTTACACCTTTTACATAACTGTAAACAATCTCATCGTAAGAATCTAAAACGGTAACTTCAGCTACATAATCACTCCAGCTATTGTAATCCCAGTTTAATGTAAATGGAATACCGGGACACATAGCAACATTACCTGAATTTAACAATCCTGATCCTGCATTTATTGTACCTACTAATATACCATTTTGATATACATTTAGTTTAGAGAATGTTCCATTACCGGAAGTAGCCCTGATGGTAAACTTGTAATCACATCTGTTTTCAACAGGACAAACTGTTGTATTAAATACAAATGGACCCACCCATTCACTTTTACTTGTTGAAGAACAATATGCTCTTACATAGTATTCGTAAAGTGTTGCCGGATTTAAGTTTGCAGCATTATATGTAGATGAAGAAACTAATGTACCGTCTGTTGTAGGTACGCCTGTGTTAGCAGGTTGTACTTTAACCTCCCATTGTGTTTCCTGATATCCTGCATTCCAGGATAAGGTGCCACTTGTATTGCTTGTGTTAGATGCAGTAAGTGCCGTCGGAGCTGCACAACCGGGTATATCTTCAACAACAAATTCGTCAATCCAAAGTGTCCAGCTATTATTAGTTACATTTGGAACATGTAACGCTATATACGCAACACCTGTATAGTTATTAAGATATATGATTTTCTGGTCGTATACTGTGTTATTAATGATCTGTTGAGGCATTAATACATTGGTAAAGTCTGCTACATTATTACCTGTAGTAGATAATTTTACTTCCAGCTCTGTAGTATAAGATGCAGAAACCACTCTATAACGGAATTTTACCCTTTGGTTACCGTTTAGTTGTATAGCAGGGCTAATTAACCAGTCATTATTACTTGTAGAATTCCAATATTTGGCAAGCGAAGCCAATTGGTCTCCTTCATATGGAAGATATGTTGTATTAAGATTCCATGTAAGGTTGTCTCCATTTGCATCAACTACTTTCCAGCATGATTTACTTGGAGATGTAGAGTTAAATGTTTCCGTAAAAGGAGGCAGTATAGTACCACACGTCGTAATTAACCTGGTTGCAGCTTTTACCCAAAAACTTTTGTTCGTAGACGAACAAACCGATCTTACATAGACATCGTAAGCCGCCGTTGAATTAAGGTTAGTTGCAGTATATGTAGGTTGCGTAGTTGTTATACCGGGAACTGTACTTGCCGGGAAAGGAGTTCCCCAAGGCTGAATAAGAATATTCCATTCTGTAGCAGTGCCTGTTTCCTGCCAGTTAATAGTACCGCCGTTAGTTGTGATACCTGCATATGTAATGTTTGAAGGAACATTACAATTTATAACATTTACCGATACATTGTCTATAGATGCAGGTGGCTGTACACCGTTTAATGCATCATTTCTCCATTCAAATACTAAACGCATTGTTTGACCGGCAAACTGGGTTGCGTTTAGCATATAAGCATACGGCTGATAATTAGCTGAATTATAGAATTTATCAGCAATTCGTATCCTGTCTGTTGCAGCATTTATACCTGTACCCGCTACCGGATTAAAAGTAGCCGGTACTGCCCAGACATAAAAATAATCGTTACCGTTACCATCGCCTAAACCTTTCCAATCGAATGAAATACCAATATTAGTACTTCCCGCAGGAATAGTTAAGTCTCTATATGCGTGCACTATAGATGATTGTGTTATTGTGTACGCATTGGCAGCCCCATTATTGTTGCTCACGTAAAGTGATTTTGAAGCACCGTTATTTGCCGCATTGCCAACAAACCATTTGTTAAGCTGCGTACCTGTACTCATTGACCATCCTACATTTGTAGATTCAAAATTATCAGAGAATGGTAGTGAAGCAGCCGCCTGAAATGTTGTAAAGTTATAAGGGCCTATCCAGTTACTCTGTGTAGCACCACAATTTGCCCTTACGTAATATGTGTAAGGAGTTGAAGGTAGTAAATCTGTAACGGCTATTGGTGAAGCAGTTCCTGTATGTGTTACAACACCAGTATTTGGAGCAGTAGTGCTTCCTGGAATAAGATTAATATCCCAAGTGCCAGACGGCGTTCCGTTTATGGTAATATTTGCAGTTGTAGCTCCCGTTGCAACACCGATTGATGACGTTGCCGGCAAACATCTTGCAATAATCCTAATGTCATCAAGTGTAAATCTTTCACCCTGAATTGCATTACCGTATTGAGTGTCTCTTTTTACAAAAGCCAGATAAACATTCTGATTAGCAAAGGCAGCTAAATCTACTGTCTGCTTATAACAGGCAATCTGATTTCCTGGATTCATTTCATTTTCTGTCCACGATTTAACCAAAGTAAACGTAGAAGTATCAGTCTGAGAAGTTGTTGAAGCCCATAGCTGATAAATACTTCCGTTTTGAGCAGGGTAAGTCTGCAACGCCAAAAATGATAAATCTGCATTTGCAGGTATCGAAATTTGTGGAGTTACCAACCACGCCTGTGATGTATTCCCTACGCCAATAAGCGCATTTGATACATAAGCTCCGGTTGTACCCTGGCAGGTTGTTGCTGTCGAGTTACCCCATTCCGGTACTGTACCCGGTGCCCCGTTTAGCAATGTAAATTTCTCCCAGTTTGAAGGTATCCCATTTTCAAAGTTTTGAGTCCATTGACCGTAGGATGTTCCAAAGGTAAAAATAAACACTACCAGCAGTAGTAATGTAATTTTTCTCATAGTTAATTAATATTTAGTTTTTAAGTAGTAATAGAAACTCAAAAGTAAATTTTATATGAGAAAAACGGTTTTTATACTCCTAGACAAATACTGTACAGATAAAAATAAATTTAAAAACAAAACACTGATAATCAAACACATATATCAAACATAACAACTAACACAAATGAACAATGTTATTAAATGGTTGTATTCGGAATACAAGACTATCGAATTGAGATATTAAGTAAATTTTAACTTTTGAAATAGTTATGTAAATAATTCTCTAAATATAGTTTCCCTGAATTTAACTAAAAGGTTATGAATATAATTAAAACGTTACTGTATTTCGAAGATAAAATCATCAAGATTTTGATCCGATGTCAAATTAAGCTTCTTCCTGATCCTATATCTTGACGTATGGAGACTTTGCAACGAAATGTTTAAAAGACTGGCAACTTCGTTCAAGGACATCCTTATCTTAACATAAGCACATATTCTTACATCGGTTGTTGAAAGTTGAGGATATTCTGATTTTATTTTTTCAAAGAAGCCCGGGTGGATCTTTTCGAAAACATCTCTAAACTGTTCCCAATCTTTTTCCTGATTCTGATTTTGAAAAAGTATCGATTTTAAGTCGGCTTCAATATTAGACTTCGATTTTTTGCTATTTTCCAGTATCTCCGAAATTTCGGACATAAGCTTGTTTTTAGCGATGAGTTGGAGACTAATAGCTGTAATTTCCCTGTTTTTTGTATCAAGTTCCAGCTCCTGCTGTTCTGACTTTAACTTGAGCAATTCGTTTTCAGCCTTTTCCTTTTCATGACTAATTTGTTCCCGAAGTATGTTTTCCTGAAGTTTCTCATTTTCGAACTCACTAATCTGTAAGCTCTTCTTATTATTTCTGTAAAATAGCCATACAAACCCAATAATAAGCAAAGACACAAATGCAGTTAGAATAATTGAAAAAGTAAGATAATTGCTCCTCTCCTTTTCAATATCGTATTTACTCTTAAGCAGGTTTTTTTCCAGTTCAGATTTCTCAAATTCATTGGCCCACTTTAATTCTTCTATTTTTTGCTTTACTTCAGAGCCGTATACGCTATCTTTTAACTTGTAATAACTTCTTGTGTATTCGGCATATTCTTTGTACTTATTCTCTGTCTTCGCTATTTCTGCCAATCTTTCTAACGCATCAAGTTCACCTCTAGGAAAATTAATGGTTTTAGTAAGTTCAATCTGTTCGTTAAGGTAGGTTTTTGCTTTAGCCAGCTCATTGGTTTCAGAGTAAACAAGGCCATAATTAAGCAATATTCTCTCTTTTAATCGTTGATTTTTTATTGTTTCAGAAAGTCTTAAAGCTTCGTCCAGCATTTTAAAAGAAGAATCGTAATTTTTAAGATTAGATTCAATATTACTGATATTGATCATTATGCTGACAATATTAACGGTATCTTTTAATGTTGTAAATGTTTCAAGTGATTTCTCCTGATACTCTTTGGCCTTTAAAAAATCTTCTTTAATCATGTAAACATTACCCATATTACCGTAAAACACACCAATACCTCTCTCGTCTCCCGATTTGTTATAAATGTCAAAAGCTTTATTAAAGTTTATAATGCAATTATCAAAATCCCCCATTTCAAAGTAGAGAATGCCTAATCCATTATAAGCCACAGATAGATTTGCTAAATCATTATTTTTATCAAAATAATCACGCGCCTTAAGGTAATAATTCAGTGCAATTGTATATTCACTCTGAAGTACATAGTACTTCCCCAACATTGTAAATATCTTGTTCTTGTAATATTCGTCATTCAGCTTTTCAGAATATTCAAGTGCACGTTCACTATCCTTGATAACCCTGTCGGTTAGTCCCGTATTTACATCCAGAAGTGTCCTGTAATAATAGCCTTTTAAAAAAAGTGAGTCGTTTTCTGTTGATTCTGCCTTACGGATCATCTGGTCTGTAATTCTCCTCGCTTCAGAAACGTTTGTAGCAGCTATAGATTCAAAATTAATGTTATCTCTATTTACGACATATTCAATATTTGTATTGTTATCCTTACACGCGCAAAGCAGTAATGCAATTACAAATAATAAAACGATATTAGAATATATATTATATTTCTGTTTCATTTTCCAAAGATAGCAGTCTCTGTTAATTATTTAAATTTTACTTAAAAATAATACTGATCTGCTACAAAATGAAGTGATTCAATTACCGGCTTGTAATAGGTTTTGAAATATTGTAATTTACTTCAAGTTTCCTACACGTTTATAAGTTCCCTATATTTAAGATACGCTTCCACTCATTTAAAGAAGTTTATTGCTAATTGTTATACCAACACCACTACCGCCAAAACGCTTTGTGGTTAATAAATCTTCCCCATAAAAAGCATTAAGTTTTTTTGAAGATTGGCAGTTTCTATCCCTATGCCCCTTATTCCAGATCACAGCAAGGAATTAATCTAAATGTAAAACTTAATAAGCTGACGACAAAGCAGTTTAATTCTCTTTTCACATTTAAAAACAAACCCGCGCCGAAGTAAGTTAGAACCTTCTGCCACGCGTTTTTTTAATTCTCCTTTTGATTTTTTTCCTGAGTCAGGACCTCTATTTCTGTTTTCTCTTTTTTAATAGCCTGACGGAGTAACGCGAAAAGGCTCATATATAAATTGGCAACAAAGACCAAAGCAAAGCCCGAGATAATGTATCCTGTCCAATCATCTAACAGTAGCCTGAAATTGGTAAGAAATAAGAAAAAGACTGTAACGTAATGGCTAAAGCAATATTCGCACGTAAAGAGGTAAAAGAATTTCCTTTTATAGAGTCTATCGGATTTTTTACTTTTTGATATACAATATTCTCTAGGCTCTTTAAATACCTCCTCATGGGTTACAGTCCACGCAACACAGGCAATAGGTAAGGCCAGGATAAATAGCCAGAAAAGCTGTTCATTTATTTCCATCTTGATATCGTTATTAGTGGTAGATCTCCAAAGTCCATTACAAATTTAGTGGTTATCTTTCTGCTTCTTATAAAGGTAACAATTGCAGGGTACACCCAGTTAAACTTTATACTTTCGTTAGCTTATATAAGATAGGAGCTTTATAAACATCCTTTTTAACGACACTTTCTGCCTAAGTACAGATTGATACAACGCAGATGCCATCTAATAAAAATAATTTCGTGACAATAATGAATCATATAATAACAATTAAATATATTTCCGCATGATAAGAGCTTATTTTTTATACACAGGTGCCGATGGCAATTCTTATTTTAAACGCGGCAGCATAAGCACAGAAAAACTGGTAAAAGCAGATCATACTGTTTTTAAGGAGACAGCAGCCAAACCATTTTCAGACTGGCACAATGACCCTGTGCCGCAATATGTAATTAACCTATCAGGAATACTTGAGTTTACAACAAAAACAGGAGCTTCGTTTACTTTATACCCAGGAGATGTGTTGTTGGCAACAGACCATACCGGTACCGGACATACATGGAAGCTGTTAAATGATGATCCCTGGAAGAGGGTTTACATAATATACTAGGAAAATGCTGACACCTACTTTGTGCCTGATGAACAATAATAGTTAGAAAAATAATTGCATTTGTTATATATTTGGGTTGCGATGGAACACCATAGCAATAGGACCAATAATAAATATAAACACAAAAATTTAAAAAATGAAAAAACTAAATGTATTGACATTAGCGGCAGTTACTTTATTTCTTACCGCTTGCGGAGGAAAATCTTCTGGAGAAACAACAACAGGAGAAGAGCAGCAAGTGGCTGAAAAACAAGGAGAAGTGTATGCTGTAAACCTTGAAACATCTAAGGTAGACTGGAAAGCTTTCCATAAAGGTGGATTTGCACCACGCTGGGGTACGCTTGCCATAAAATCGGGTGAAGTATCAGTAGAAGGTACTGAGCTTACTGCAGGCGATTTTGTGATCGATATGAACTCTCTTAAAGTAGATCCGGCTTCGGTAACAGAAAAAGATAAAAAATATACTGACTTGGAAGGTCACCTAAAAAATGCTGACTTTTTTGATGTTGAGAAAAATCCAACAGCAGACTTTAAAATTACTAAAGTTGCTGCTTTAGAAGCACCTGCAGCAGATGCTGTTGAAGGAGCAAACAAAACTGTAAGTGGTAACCTTACTCTTAAAGGAAAAGCACTTAATGTTTCTTTCCCTGCAAAAGTATCTGTAGTAGATGGTACTGCAACAATACAAGCTAAATTTACTGTTAACCGCGCTGACTGGGATATCAAATTTGGAACTTCTGAAACTGATCCTGCAGAATGGATGATTAGCAAAGATATCGAAATAGGTATTGATGTAAAAGCAGCTAAAAAATAAGGATTGACTAATCAATTCGCAATCAGGGTTTCCTGTTAAACAACAGAAGCTTTGTAAATAGGGAAGGCGGCATTATTAAATGCCGCCTTTTTTTATGTAAGTAATGTAGAAGAAACTATTATTACTCCTTATCAATACGGTAAAGCCTTCCCTGGTCTGTAATAGCATATAATGCACCATCAGCAGTTTGGGTAACGTCTCTAAATCTTTGGTTTTCGCCAGCAAGAAGCCTTTCTTCGCCAATTACACGGTTATCATGAATAAGAAGCCTAACAATATGTGACCCGCTAAGTGCTCCTATGAACAGGTTATTCTCCCACTCCGGAACGCGGTTACCCTTATAAAATGTCATACCACTTGGCGACACAACTGGATCCCAGTAATAAACAGGTTGCTCCAAGCCATCTTGCTGCTGTATAGCATCTCCGATAGGCTCTCCACTATATTCTATTCCGTACGTTATTGTAGGCCAGCCATAGTTTGCTCCTGCCTTAACACGGTTTATCTCATCTCCTCCTCTTGGCCCATGCTCACTCTGCCACAATTCTCCTGTAACAGGGTGCAATGCAATTCCCTGAGGATTTCTATGACCTATACTATATAATTCAGGTAGAGCCCCGCTTTGAGAAAATGAAGGATTTCCAGGTGCAGCCTGACCGTTGGTTGTAATCCTGATAATCTTTCCAAGTCCGGAAGTAACAGATTGCGCTAAAGGTCGTGTCTCTAAAACAGAACGCTCTCCTATACTTACTAAAAGGTTGCCTGTTTTATCAAAAAGAATACGTCCTCCGTAATGCAGGTTACTAGGATTTGCAGGGTTTGCACGATAAATAACGGTAGACGATTCAATTGCCGAATCGTTTGAAGAAAGCCTTCCTTTAGCAACAGCAGTAACATTACCACCGGATACAGCTTCAGCAAAAACCCAATAAATCATTCTGTTAGATTCAAAATTCGGGTCAAGACAGATTCCTAAAAGACCGCCTTGTCCGTCAGCATTAACCTGTGGCAAACCTGTAATCGGATTACTTACAACACCTGCTTGTGTAACAATACGTAAATTTCCACCCTTTTCTGTAACCAAAAGACGTCCATCGGGTAAACCGGTTATTCCCCATGGAGAAGCCAGCGTTGTAGTTAAAATATCAAAGCCGTATGCAGTTGTAGTCTGTGCCCCATTGGCACGGGTTTGTCCTGAAAATGCAGGAGTATAATTTGTATTAGGGTCACTAGATTCTACGGGTGGCCCGGTTACTACAGGTGCTGTTGTAGATTTGTCATCATCTGCACATCCTGCCAGTGTGAAGAAAGCTGCTGAAATAGCAGTTAGATAAATTGTGTTTTTCATAGTCTTCAAAAAATATAATTATTGGATCGATTTTTCATTGTTCAGTACTCTCAAAAAAAGCCACAAAAAATCAGAACGTTTTATTGCGTTCATAGATTTTATTTGCCTTAATAACATTATATATAGTGGTGACTTTAAAACCGGGGCATAAGAAATGTGCAGTATTACAAGTAATAACAGTTGCACTAATTGCACTTTGTTTACTACAATATTAATTTTATCTGTACGAGATTACCAGTTTTTTAATATTTATTTAGTATTTGACCGCAAACAGTAGTTATTATATTCATATCTAATAGCGAGACTATTTATTGAGTAATTGATGGTAACACAAAAGCATAAAAAAAGGCTGATTGTTAAATCAGCCTCAGTGGATTATCTTGAAGATCTGCTTTTTATTTCAGCTTTCAATGAATTCAAATACACATACAATGGTAATAGAGTTCCCGAGAGCGGGAAAAGCATAAAAAATAATTTTCCATCTGATTTGTTCAAATATAAATATACCCCTATTCCGAAAACCAGGAGCCAGATAATTATAAATCCTAACACAACTCCTTTAAATAACTCTCTCCTTTTAATTAATTTATCTGTACTCAATTCTGATATGTAGCTTTTTTTCATGATGATCTTATTTAATTTTTACATTTGTACAAATATGCACCAGATAATCACACTTTACAATAAGTCAGAAATTTATGACTACAGATAAACTAACAGAGAAAACTGAAACCTGTCCCGCTCAAGGGCTTCTAAAAATACTATCTGGTAAATGGAAGGCAGAAATTTTTAAATTAGCTGTAAAATCTCCATTACGCTTTAGTGGTTTATTACGTTTGATACCCGGTTCTAATAAGCAATCGTTATCCGTTGCATTACGTGAACTCGAAGACGAAGGACTTTTAGAGAAAATAATCGTTAAACAAAAACCTTTGCATATAGAGTACAACCTCACTGAAAAAGGAAAGTTAGTTATCCCTGTCTTTTTACAGTTAGAAGCTTTAAAATAAGCAACCCGCATCATTATTTTCTATTCATATAAATCTCCGTATTTATAACACTGCAATATTTTATCGTGATAATAACAAAATTTTAATAGTCTATTAATCCTATAGACTTTGTTGATACAAAATATTACTTTACATTTGTGCCATAATTATCAAACCCGCCTGATTATGGAAAATGTAGTACTTACAAATCCGCCCAAAGCAAAAGCAAAGGATATTATCCTATTGCACGGACTATTTGGTAATCTTAGCAACTGGCAATTGGTAAAACAAAAGTTTGAAGCCATCCATAATATATATGTTCCTGAATTACCACTTTACAAGAAAAATTCAAAAGAGGCTAATCTGGATCACTATGTTGCATTTCTTAGGGAATATATTACTACAAATAAAATAACCAAGCCTGTATTAATTGGTAACTCGCTTGGAGGACACATTGCACTACTTTATGCATTGGAATATCCTAATGAGGTTGATAAATTAGTTTTAACAGGAAGCTCAGGATTGTATGAAAGCACTATGGATATTTCTTTTCCGCGCATTAACGACTTTGAGTTTATATCAGATAAAGTGAGAGAAGTGTTCTACAATCAGGAAGCCATATCTGACGCTCTTATTGAAGATGTATATTCTACAATACAAGATAGGGAAAAGGCACTTTCTGTAGTACGTACTGCCAAAGCAGCCCGTAGCCAGAATCTTAAAGATACATTATATACTATAACTCTGCCGGTACTTTTAATTTGGGGTATACAGGATACTGTAACACCTATTAGTGTTGCAGAAGAATTCTTTTTCCTGCTGCCTAATGCACACCTACACCTCATCAACCATTGTGGACACGCTCCTATGATGGAGCAACCGGAAGAGTTTAATAAAAAATTGGAAGAGTTTTTAAATACATAAGTTATGAATAGTTCTGTAAATACCCATTTTATTATGATGTGCTGCTACATGCCGGAGGGGCGATGTTGTAGAAGTCTTATGCGTAGTTTATAGAGAATTATAATATTAGCTAAGCCCTTTTACAAACCATGTAAAGGGGCTTTTATTTTCAAAACCAATTTTTATCATGAATACAATTATCAATAATTTTAAATTTCGACTTATACTGGCTTTTGCCGGCATCTACATTATTTGGGGAACCACTTACCTTGCCATTACCTATGGGCTTAAAGGCTTCCCTCCTTTTGTGCTTTCGGGGTTACGCTTTTTAATTGCCGGATTTATTATTCTTGCCTGGCTTTGGGCTAAAGGCGAGAAACCTGACTCACTAACCAACTGGTACAAAAACTTTATTCCGGGGCTTTTAATTCTGGCCGCCGGTGTAGGCCTTGTGGCGTGGGGCGAACAATATATTACCTCTACAGAAGCCGCAATTATTATGGCTACAGAACCATTTTGGTTTATACTACTTGACAAGAAGAACTGGAAAAAATATTTTTCGAGTCCGCTTGTTGTCACCGGATTACTTATAGGTATTGGTGGATTGCTACTCTTTGTAAAAGACAGTCTTATAAGTGGCACGCATAACGGAAACGGCAGCCTTCGGATTATAGCTATAGCTGTACTTTTTGTAAGTTCTGTGCTTTGGGTTCTTGGATCGCTATTTTCTAAAAACACGGCGTCATCACACTCTATCTTCATGAACGTAGGGCAACAGCTTATTGTAGGTGGTGTATTAAGCTTACTGATAGCTACTGCCTCCGGCGAATTGGGCAGTTTTCAACTGTTGTCTATACCAACAGAAGCGTGGGGCGGACTGGTTTATCTTATCTTTTTTGGGTCGATAGCAGCTTATCTTTCGTTTATCTGGCTTTTATCGGTAAGGCCTCCCGCACTGGTAAGTACGCATACTTATGTTAACCCTGTAGTCGCTGTACTCTTTGGATGGCTTATTGCCGACGAAAGTATTTCTGCAACCCAATCATGGGGTCTTGCAATAATACTTGGCGGCGTTTTGCTAACTAATATAACCAGTTACCGCATAAGCAAAAGAAATAAAGTGCGCCTGCGCTATTTTGAACGCATAGTAAACCGTATTACCAATCCGTATCGCCATATAACGCATTATTAAATTAAATGAAATGATTGAATTAAAAAATGTGAGTAAAACCTTTTCCAAATCGGGAAGACAAGTACACGCTCTTTCCGATGTCTCACTGCATGTTCCCGAAGGAAATATCTTTGGCATCATTGGCACTTCAGGTGCAGGAAAAAGCACGCTCATACGTTGCATTAACCTTTTAGAACGCCCCACCAATGGCGAAATTATAGTTGGCGGCAAACCATTATTAAAGCTTTCTAACAAAGAGCTTACATTGCAAAGAAGACAGATAGGGATGATATTTCAGCATTTTAACCTGTTGTCTTCACGAACAGTTTATGGCAATGTAGCTTTTCCACTGGAACTTGCCGGCTTATCTAAAGATGTAATACGCCAGCGTGTAGAAGAACTGCTTGGATTGGTAGGATTACAGGAAAAAAGCAACGAATATCCGGCAAATTTATCGGGAGGGCAAAAGCAGCGTGTAGCAATAGCACGTACTTTGGCTAACAATCCAAAAGTGCTTTTGTGCGATGAGGCAACCTCAGCATTAGACCCTGCTACTACCCGCTCTATCCTTAATCTGTTAAAGGATATCAATAAGAAACTTAACATTACGATAGTATTGATTACCCATCAGATGGAAGTTATACAGGCCATCTGTGACCGTGTAGCCGTAATAAGCCACGGAAAATTAGTAGAGCAAGGCAGTGTAGGCGATGTGTTTGCCAGCCCGAAAGAACCGCTTACACGCGAATTTATATCCTCTGCGCTTCATGTTGAAGTGCCTGTTTTCTATGCCGAAAAGCTTAAAACAAATTATGTGCAGGGGTATAATACACTTCTTAAACTTGAATTTACAGGCGAAAGCACTGATGAACCATTGCTAACACAGGCGGCACAGCGTTTTAACATCAATGCAAATATTGTTAGCGCACAGACTACCTACGCAGGCGCAACACGATTTGGGATACTGCTTGTAGAATTGTCCGGAGACCTTGCCAAACAGCAATTGGCTATTAATTACTTTAAAACAAACAATATAAAAACCGATACACTTGGCTATGTCTGAATCTACCATCTCTTTGTTATCTCAGGGCCTTTGGGAAACTATTGTAATGACCTTCGTTTCGGGCTTCTTTGGCTTCGTGCTGGGTTTGCCTGCAGGCATATTACTATTCCTTACCAGAAAAGGCCAACTAATGGAACAGCCAGCTTTCAACAGGATACTTTCTATAACTGTAAACATCTTCAGGTCAATACCCTTTATCATTCTCATAGTATGGATGATTCCTTTTACAAGAGGGCTTATAGGTACATCTATTGGTGTTAGTGCTGCCCTCGTGCCGCTTAGCATTGGTGCTGCGCCATTTATCGCACGATTGGTTGAAAACAGTCTGCTTAGCTTACCCGGCGGGCTTATAGAAGCTGCAAGGGCACTCGGTGCAACCCCGCTTCAAATTGTTTTTAAAGTATTGCTTCCCGAGGCTTTACCATTACTTATAAACGCTGCGGCTATAACACTTATTACCCTTGTTGGCTATTCTGCAATGGGTGGCGCTGTAGGTGCAGGCGGCCTCGGACAGATCGGCTACCAGTATGGGTACATAGGATATGATGCTGCCATTATGAATGTTGTGCTTATACTACTTGTGGCATTGGTATTTATAATTCAGTTCGCGGGTGACCGCCTTTCAAGACATTTTGATCACAGATAAAATTAATAACAGTAAATCGACACTTATGAATACAAAAAGAAAAATAACCTCACTTTATACAGCAATAGCATTACTGATTGTCCTTTCAGGATGCAACGGATCTAAAAACGAAGATGCCCACCACATTAAGGTTGGGGTATCGTCGGGACCGGAGTATGCCCTTGCAGAGGCAGCGCAAAAGGTAGCAAAACAAAAATACGGACTGGAAGTTGAGCTTGTATCGTTTAACGACTACGTAGTACCTAATGAAGCGTTGAATCAGGGCGATATAGATATTAATGCCTTCCAGCATTTACCTTATTTACAGGAACAGTCTAAACAGAGGGGTTATAACTTGGCTGTTGTAGGCAAAACCTTCCTATATCCTATTGCTGCCTACTCTAAGAAAATTAAAACACTAAACGAGCTAAAGCCCGGATCTACCATTGCAATTCCTAATGACCCTACCAACGGCGGCAGGTCGTTACTGTTATTGCAGAAAAACGGACTTATAACCCTTAAACAGGGTATTATCCTTTTGCCAAAGGTTACCGATATAACGGCAAATCCTAAAAACTTTAAAATTGTAGAGTTGGAAGCTCCCCAATTGCCACGTGTACTGGACGATCAGGAAGTTACTATAGCTATAATAAATAATACCTTTTCGGCACAGGCAGGCCTTGTACCATCGCGTGACGCCTTATTTGTAGAAGATACCGATTCTCCTTATGTGAATCTTATCGTATCGAGAGAAAACAACAAAACCCAGGAAAAAATTAAGCAATTTGTTGAGGCTTACCAATCGGCAGAAGTTGAAAAGGCAGCAGAAGAACAATTTAAAGGAGGGGCTCTAAAAGGCTGGTAGGTCATGAAGGTACAATATCTATTCGAAGTGCTGGGCACCGCTTTCTTTGCTATTTCAGGAGCACTGGCAGCCAACAGAAAATCGACCCCGGACTGGTTTGGGGTTACTTTTATTGGTTTTATTACAGCCATAGGCGGTGGTAGCCTTCGCGATGTACTTTTAGGATGTTACCCAATTGTATGGGTAAAGGACGTTTACTTTATTTACGCCATTTTAGGCGGAACCGTTCTTGCCAGTGTTTTTTATACCACTTTACAAAAATTGCGTAAAACACTATTCCTATTTGACACTCTTGGTATCGCACTCTTTACAATTGTTGGTACAGAGAAAGCATTAAGCCTTGGCGCCGGGCCGGAAACAGCAGCTATTATGGGTATGTTCAGCGCTGTTATGGGCGGCGTGATACGGGATATACTTACGCACGAAATACCTATTATTTTTCACAAAGAAATTTATGCGACAGCCTGCCTTGCCGGTGCCCTGCTCTACTTAACACTTCATTACTTTCATGTTAGCCGCAACCTTAATTTCTGGCTGTCGGGCAGTGTTATTGTTACTATCAGAATAATGGCAGTACGCTACAACCTGAGCCTTCCCAAATTCAGGAAAGAATCTGTCACTTCTACTATATAATTGAAACGAATACTATTATGTTCTCTAAAAAACCAATAGAACAGCTCGTTAAAGAGCAGCAAAATCAAAACGGAAATACGCTTAAGAGAAGCCTTGGCCCTATTCACCTTGTCGCTTTGGGCATAGGTGCTATTGTAGGCGCGGGAATTTTTTCCCTTACGGGAATAGTCGCTTCCGAAAATGCAGGACCTGCTGTAATTCTATCTTTTGTACTTGCAGCGGTAGCCTGTGCTTTTTGCGCACTTTGCTATGCCGAATATGCATCTATGATTCCGGTTGCAGGGTCTGCTTACACTTACACTTATGCAACACTGGGTGAATTCATGGCGTGGATTATAGGTTGGGATCTGGTACTGGAATATGCCTTGGCCTCCGCTACTGTTGCCGTAAGCTGGTCGAGTTACGCGGTAAAGTTACTCTCCATATTTCATATCAATTTACCGCCTGAGCTTACAGCCTCACCCTTCGATACAGTGAAGCTTGCCGATGGAACACTCTTAGAAGGTGGTATAATTAACCTTCCTGCCGTTATCATCGTCGCTATTTTATCTTTTGTCCTGGCTAAAGGAACTAAAGAATCTTCTGGATTAAATACACTATTGGTTATTATAAAAATAAGTGTAATCATACTTTTCATTGCATTGGGATGGTCTTTTATCAATCCGGCAAATTACAGTCCATTCCTACCTGAGAACACAGGCGAATTCGGCCATTTCGGATGGTCGGGTGTAGTTCGTGGAGCGGCAGTCGTCTTCTTTGGTTTTATAGGTTTTGATGCTGTATCTACCGCAGCCCAGGAAGCTAAAAACCCACAAAAGGACATGCCAATAGGCATTATTGGATCTCTTCTGGTAGCTACAATACTTTATGTTGTGTTTGCTTATGTTATGACAGGACTTGTTCCGTACACAGCTTTTAAAGGAGATGCCAGTCCGGCTGCTACTGCTTTTGCTGTTACAGGTTACAGCTTTTTAAACAGTGCGCTTATCATTGCCATTTTAGCCGGATATACTTCTGTAATACTGGTTATGCTTATGGGGCAGTCGCGTGTGTTTTACAGTATGTCTAAAGATGGGCTGCTACCCTCATTTTTCAGCGAAATTCATTCTCAGTTTAAAACACCGTGGAAAACAAATTTGTTCTTTTTAGTTTTTGTAGGTATACTGGCAGGTTTCGTTCCTATTTCAGATTTGGGCCATATGGTAAGCATCGGTACTTTATTTGCCTTTTCGCTTGTAGCGTTGGGCGTTATTATTTTACGCTACAAAAGCCCGGAGATACACAGGCCATTTAAAGTTCCCGGAGTACCCTATATTCCTTTACTGGGTATTGGGGTTTGTGTTTTCCTTATGACAGGCTTACCGGGAGAAAGTTGGGTAAGGCTATTTATCTGGATGCTTATTGGCGTAGTATTTTATTTTGCCTATGGGCGCAAAAACAGCAAACTGAAAAAATAAAGTTATCCAAAACCAACATCATTCTAACTACAACTATAGATTATGAATTTAGCACTAAGAATTGAACAAATAGGCACTAAGATAACCTTCAGGCATATTGCGGTTACCATACTTGTTCTTAAAAGTATACTACTAGTATCATTTGGGTATCTTATATTTAATGAATTCTCCAACGGGACACTTGCGTTTACAAATGACTTTTACTTTTTTATGGTTGTTGGCTTCGTTGCACAAATGATTGATGGTGCCCTGGGTATGGCGTATGGCGTAAGCTGCACCACATTACTTATGAATTTTGGCATACCCGCAAATCTTGCATCAGCCAGTGTACATGCTTCAGAGGTTTTCACGACAGGGGTATCCGGGTTATCGCATATCAAATTTAAAAACATAGATAAAAAACTGTTTTTTCAGATTGTAATAACCGGTGTAATCGGTGCTGTTACCGGTGCCTATTTAGTATCGGGATTGTTAGATGGAGATTTTTTGAAACCTTACATCGCTATTTATTTACTATTTTTGGGTATCTACATAATTTACAAAGGATTCAGCAAAAAAAACAAAGAGAAAAAACCTGTAAAGAGAGCACCCCTACTGGCATTGATGGGCGGTTTTATGGATGCTATTGGCGGTGGCGGATGGGGACCTATTGTTACCTCTAACCTGCTTAGCCAGGGTAAGAACCCAAGACAGGCAATTGGTACGGTTAATACTGCTGAGTTTTTTGTAACCTTCTTTGCTACTTCGGTATTTATAACTTTTCTGGGTGTAGACCACTGGCAGATTATTGCCGGACTAGTTGCAGGCGGAATCATTGCTGCTCCGGCTGGTGCCTATATTGCTTCGAGAATCAATAAAAAAGCATTGTTTCTTGGTGTCGGCATACTAATTATATTAACATCATCTTATACTATTATCAAAGCCTTTCTTTAATGTTATCGGCGTTAAAAAACAAAAGCCTGCTTATCAGCAGGCTTTTGTTTTATCCAATAATATCGAGTTTGGCAAACCGCAACAGCAGTTTTTTAATTCCGCCAACTTCAAAGTTGATTTCCGCTTTTTTATCGGCGCCAACACCTTCAAGATTTATAACTTTTCCTTTGCCAAAACGTTCGTGCATTACCACATTGCCGGGTACCAGCTTTGTGTCGGGCATTGCCGGACCTGACGATACCGGAGCATTACCGGACATTGGCTTCAGCTTACGGATAGGCAGATCCGGTTTAGGATCGTTATCGGTAACCCATTTAGGTGGTGGTGTATTGTTTGGTTTTGTTTGTCTTAATTTCGATTTATCTACGTCACCAAATACATCTGCGTTGATCATTGGCTTATAGCGGTAGTTGGTTTCTGCCGGTGTAAGGAATTCAAGGTATTTCTCTGTAATCTCCTCAATAAAACGCGATGGTTCGCTGTCTACAAGTTTACCCCAACGGTAACGTGACTGTGCATACGTAAGGTACGCCTGATGTTCGGCGCGGGTAAGGGCTACATAAAACAGCCTTCTTTCCTCTTCAAGTTCACTACGTGTATTCATACTCATTGCACTCGGGAAAAGGTCTTCTTCCATCCCTACGATAAATACGTGCGGAAATTCAAGTCCTTTTGCAAGATGAATGGTCATTAGTGCCACACGGTCGTCATCGCCTGTGTCTTTATCAAGGTCAGTAGCCAGGGCAACATCTTCAAGGAATTCAGAAAGGGCACCACGTGCACCGTCTACTTCTCTCTGGCCTTCAATAAAGTCTCTTATACCGTTTAGTAATTCTTCTATATTCTCTATACGCGCAATACCTTCTGGCGTTGCATCTTTCTTAAGCTCCTGTATAAGTCCGGTTTTCTTTGCAACGTGATCGGCAAGAAAAAAAGCATCCTGCGTTTCATTAATCGCCTGAAAACTTTTAATCATGGTAACAAAATCCTGAAGCTTATTCTTTGTACCATTGTTTAGCCTAAGGTCTATGCGGTCTATGTTTTCCATTACTTCGTAAACCGACCTTCCGTAATGGTTAGCAGCAACTGTAAGCTTTTCTATAGTACTGTCTCCAATACCTCTTGCAGGATAATTGATAACACGCATAAGCGCTTCTTCATCTTTCGGATTGATAACAAGCCTTAAATATGATAGCACATCTTTAATCTCTTTTCTCTGATAGAAAGAAAGTCCTCCAAAGATACGGTACGGAATATCACGCTTACGCAGGGCATCCTCCATAGCACGCGATTGTGCATTGGTACGGTACAAAATAGCAAACTTGTTATTGGTAAGCTGGTTTCTCATTTTCTCTTCAAAAATGGTACTGGCAACAAATCGTCCTTCTTCACCATCGGTAAGGCTGCGGTGTACTTTAATTTTTGGTCCGTCATCGTTAGATGTCCACACCACTTTATCAAGTTTGGTCTTGTTATTATCTATAATAGCGTTTGCTGCTTCTACTATATTTTTACTCGAACGGTAGTTCTGCTCAAGGCGGTACATCTGCACATTATCATAATCTTTCTGGAAGTTAAGAATGTTGTTAATGTTCGCGCCACGGAATGCGTAGATACTCTGGGCATCATCGCCTACCACACAAATATTCTGAAACCTGTCAGACAACGCGCGTACAATAAGGTACTGCGAGTGGTTGGTATCCTGGTACTCATCCACCAATATATATCTAAATCGATCCTGGTACTTCATAAGTACATCCGGAAATCGGGTAAGCAATTCGTTGGTACGTAATAAAAGGTCATCAAAGTCCATCGCACCTGCTTTAAAGCAACGGTCTACATAGGCTTCATAAATTTCACCAAGGCGTGGCTTTTTAGACATTGCGTCGGCTTCCTGAAGTTCAGGGTCGTTATAATACGCTTTGACAGTAATAAGGCTGTTTTTATAGGTAGATATCCTTCCTAAAACCTGTTTTGGTTTGTATACATCCTTATCGAGCTGTTTTTCTTTGATGATAGACCCGATAAGACGCAAACTGTCCTGCGAATCGTATATACTAAAGTTAGAAGGATAGCCAAGCTTATCGGCTTCAAAACGAAGTATTTTGGCAAATATGGAGTGGAAAGTTCCCATCCATAGGTTTTTAGCCTCAGAATTACCTACAATATCAGAGATACGTTTTTTCATCTCCTTTGCCGCCTTGTTGGTAAAGGTTAGCGAAAGAATATTGAAAGCATCTACCCCCTGACTCATCAGGTAGGCAATACGTATTGTTAACACCCTTGTTTTGCCCGAACCTGCTCCTGCAATTACGATCATCGGACCGTCTTTCTGAAGGGTTGGTGCCTGCTGGGCTTCGTTTAACTGGCTTATATAACTGTGAATATCCATTGTTGCAATTTACAATGCAAAAATAGCGATTTAAAGTGACATTTTTTGGTAAGCAAACGCCATCAAAAAACTTATTTTCTTATTTTCGCTTCTTGCAATTATTGCGCTACTTATAGCGTTATACCAAAACACCATAACTATACCTTATGATAACTGATAAAATTATAGAAATTGCCGCTTATACGCTTCCATCACTTATTACAGGTGGTGTAGCATATTATTTTTTTAGTATGCACACCAAAAATGAGGAAGGCCGTCGCCGTTACTTAATACATAAAGAAGCGCAAAAAAATGCACTGCCGCTTCGACTACAAGCTTATGAAAGACTAACCCTTTTCCTGGAAAGAATAAACCCGGCTAAGCTGCTTATACGTATTACTCCCCAGTCTTCTAACAAACACGATTACGAGGAATACCTTGTATCGCAGATAGAGGTGGAATATGAGCACAACCTTGCACAGCAGATCTATGTATCGTCTGAAAGTTGGGATATTATAACTACCGCTAAAAATGCTACAATTCAGATGGTACGTAAAACAACGGCCGATCCGTCTGTAGCTACAGCACAGGATCTTCGTGAAACCATACTAAAAGGGTTGTTTGATAAACAGACGCCAAGTAGTGTTGGTATTGCCCACCTTAAAAATGAAGTATCAGGACTTTGGAGAGAGGATTAGATTACTTATGTTCAAAAATATCAAGAAGCATCTTTAGGGATGCTTTTTTAATAATTACATGTCAAATAGCCATACAAAAACTTATTTCAACTGGAGCACAGGTAAAGACAGTGCGCTAGCATTATACTATCTTTTACAGGACAGCAACTACAGTGTTGAACGACTGTTTACATCAGTCAATTCCCACTATAACCGTGTTAGTATGCATGGGCTTCAGAAGGAATTACTACAACAACAGATAGAAGCCATTGGCATACCCGGTATGACAGTCGAACTTCCTGCCCAGCCTTCTAACGCTGAATACGAAGCTTTACTAAAAGAAAAAGTAGAAGGATTAGTTGCTGACGGATTTGAATGTGCTGCCTTTGGCGATATATTCCTGGAAGACCTGAAAGCCTATCGCGAAAAGCAGCTGGAACCCTTCGGCATCAAAACTGTATTTCCGCTATGGAAGAAAGATACCCGAGAACTCCTGACACAGTTTCTAAAACTAGGTTTTAAAGCCATTACGGTTTGTGTTGATGGCAGAAAACTGGACAGTTCTTTTGTGGGAAGAATAATAGATGAAAGCTTTATTGCAGATTTGCCCGAAGGCGTAGATATTTGCGGTGAAAATGGCGAATTCCATACCTTTTGCTTTGACGGGCCTTACTTTAAAAAGCCAGTTGTTTTTACTAAAGGTAAAGTCATTATGAGGGAATATAATACTAACGGATTTAAATCGCAGTTTTGGTTTTGTGATTTACTACCCGAATAATTTACTTCTCTGTTAACAATCCTTCAAGTTTTTTCTTTTCCGCATCCGGTAGTGTTGGCAGTAAACTTTCAAATTGCTGGCGGTAACCTTCCCTTTTTAATAGTTTACGGATATTGTCGCGTCCGAATTTAGAAAACTGCCATTTGTGGTGCAATGTAGCATTAATAAGGTTTTGCAATACCACAGGATCTTGTTTACCAAGATACAATAGGTTCGCCAATGCATTCAACCTGACAGTACTTTCATATTCGGGTGATGCATAATGTTGCAGTTCGTTATAGAGGCTTTCTTTTTCTGCTGTGCGATAGTCTTTTGCCCTGTAAGCAAGCGTAAGCCACAATATTCTTAGGTTCTTATCGCTAAACCCAACCCAGTCTTTACCTATTTCTAAAAACTCAGCCTGTCTGGCAGGGAAGTTTTTGTACAATATGTTTAACGCCACTTCACGCGTTATATAAGACGCATCATATAGCAGGGTTTTATATTCGGGTATAAAGCTTTCGGGGAATTTAGTAACTGTACGCGCCACCGCCTGACGCACAGGCACCGCACCACTTTGCAGGGCCAGGCGTATAAAGTCGGCCTTCTCTTCAAAGGGTATGTCTGCGGTTTGAAATATAGCTTCTTCTTTAAGAGCCGTAAAAGCATTGGATTTTAGCATTGCCATGAAGGTTTCTTTCTTCTCCGCAAAAGAGTTCTTTTGCAACTCCCCTACCTCAAAATAAAGCTGCATCGATTCATTCTTCTTTAGTAAACCAATAGCTTCTTCTACTTCGAAATGACCACTTTCAAGCCAGCGTTTCTTCCATGAATTGGTATCGTAATCAGATACTTTATTTATTTCTGCCAGAAACTCATCTGTATTTACATTTTTAAAAGCATACTTCTCCAAATAGGTCTTAACGGCTTTTTTAAATGCATCATGTCCTACACCTTCGCGCAATATATGCAATGCCCATGCTCCTTTTTGATAAAAAGACAACGTACTTGCCTTTTCATTCATAACCGGAATCGTATCGGTTTTAGATGCCTGCTGAAGATTCTCTGCCATTTGGTACAGTTCATAATTAAAATGATCATCACCAAAAAGTTTTTGCTCTGCCAGCAGGGCGTAATAGGTTGCAAAGCCTTCATGGAGCCAATGGTGCTTGCTGCTTTCGGCAGTAACAAGATCGCCAAACCACTGATGCGCCAATTCGTGAGCGTTTACATTGGTATACGTACGGTCGTTAAAGCCCACGGAATCTACCACGAAATCCTGTGCAAAAATGGTAGAAGTGGTGTTCTCCATTCCTGCATATAAAAAGTCGAGTACCGGAACCTGCCTGTATATTTTCCACGGATAATTAACCCCTATTTCCCTTTCAAAGAAATTGAATATATCCCAGCTATACCTGTAGGTGTCGCCAAACATAGTACTATCCTGCTCTCTTAAATAAAATTCCAGAGGAGTGCCCGATGCTGTGCTCTGCTGCCATTTTTTGAACTTGCCAATAGCCAGCATCGCGAGATAACTGCTCATGGGTTTCTCCATTTGGTACACCCATTTTATGTTGTCGCTGTCTGTCTTTTTAACTTTAAGCTCTCCATTAGACAACACGGTATATTCTTTATCGAAAGAAGCAGTTATATTAAAAATAACCTTCTCATTTACATCATCAAAACTCGGCAGCCAATGGCTTGTATATTTACCCTGCCCCTGTGTCCATATCTGGTCATCAGCTCCATCTTTTACAAAATACAGGGTCTGTTTAGGTTGGGCTGAGTAATTAAATTCAAGGGTGTTTTTACCTTTTTTAAAACCTTTGTAAAGCTTTAACGCTTTCGCTGAAGACGACCAGCCTGCTTTCTTACCATTTATTTTTACATCGGTAAACTGCATGCTATGGGCATCTATAAAAATGGTATCGATTTTCTTGTCTGATACATTAAAAGCGTAGCTAAGTTTGCCCATTATTTTTTTGTTGGGCACATCAAAAGAAAGGTCTGCACTTGCAGTAATAAAGTCGACTTTTTGAGTTTGCTGGCCAAAGCCAAGGCTGTATATAAACAGTATAAATACTGACAGGGTAAATTTCATAAACTAAATTTGGAATACACTACAAAGCTACATAACCTGCCCCAAACTTCATTGTATTATTAACGTTAACGCAACATTTAAAATGGCAGCTTAGCCCTTTTACGCATTTTTAAGATTCTCAAAAATGATTTTTTTCGATTTTACCTGTTGATAACTGCCTGTTTATAGAAAATATTTTACCGTATCAAATTGTTTATAACTCCGCTCTTCATTTTTCAGATTCCCTTATAACAATGCAGGTTACACTATTTAGAATCATTGTTAATAAAATTTTGTTAAAAAACACAAGTTATTGATTATCAATAGTGTTAATAAGTAATTTTTATAACTACGAATAACCTATTGAACAAAATTTGAGTATGCCTTACATTTGTTAAACACAGAAAATGATAATATAATCCGGTTCAGGAAACTCATTTTCTAATCAGAAAAACGTCAATTAAAACTCTATATATGTCAATCTTCGATAAACGAATCAACTATAAGCCGTTTGAGTACCCGGAAGTACTTAAATACACCGAAGCAATTAATAAAGCCTACTGGGTACACAGCGAAGTAGACTTTACTGCCGATACACAAGACTTTCACTCGCACCTTGACCGAGCCGAGAAAACCGCCATAAAACACAGCCTTTTAGCAATTGCGCAGATTGAGGTCGCCGTTAAAAGCTTTTGGGGTAATATCTATGAGCATTTTCCGAAGCCGGAGTTTAACGGATTAGGAAGTACTTTTGCGGAGTGTGAATTCAGGCACTCAGAAGCGTATTCACGACTTCTTGAAGTACTGGGCTATAACAACGAGTTTGAGAAGTTAATGGATATTCCGGTTATTATGGAACGCGTTAACTACTTAAGTGATGTACTTAAAGATACCAAAAGCCAGGACAACAAAAAGTATGTAGTATCGCTTATACTGTTCTCTATCTTAATTGAGAATGTATCGCTGTTCAGCCAGTTTGCTATCATACTATCGTTTACCCGATTTAAGGGGTATATGAAGAATGTAAGCAACATTATCGCATGGACATCTGTAGATGAGCAGGTACACGCCAATGCGGGTATATATATTGTAAACAAGATAAGGGAAGAACACCCTGACTATTTTGATACTGAAACGATTGAACTTATCAGGCAGGCGGTTAAAGACTCTATTAAAGTTGAAGCGAATATCCTTGACTGGATATTTGAAGATGGCGAAATTGAGATCATCAAAAAACACGACCTGGTAAACTTTATGAAGTTCAGGATCGATGAAAGCCTTACACAAATTGGTATTGAAACCATATTTAATGTAAGCCAGGAAGAGTACAAACCTATGGCATGGTTTGAAGAAGAAGTATTTGCCAACAGCCTTGATGATTTCTTTGCCAAACGCCCGGTAGATTATACCAAGCACGACAAGAGTATCACTGCAAACGACCTGTTTTAATTCACCTTACCCTGATTCATTATGATAGACAATATATCCAATCCTCAGCCTCCTCTAGTTAGTGAAGAAACCACTACCAAAATGTGGTGGAAAAACTCTGAAAGCGAACAAATACTTAACAGGGGCTACCTGCTTAAAGGTGAAACCGTTGAAGGCGCTATAGACAGGATTTGTGCTGCTGCCGCAAGAAGGCTTTACAAACCGGAACTTAAAGAATCCTTCGTTGAAATGATCGAGCGCGGATGGATGAGCATCAGCTCGCCAATATGGGCTAATATGGGTACCGAACGCGGACTGCCTATTTCATGCTTTAACGTACATGTACCTGACCATATTGAAGGCATTACCCACAAACTGGGGGAAGTAATTATGCAGACCAAAATTGGCGGTGGAACATCGGGCTACTTTGGTGAACTTCGTGAAAGGGGTAGCGCCGTAACCGATAACGGAAAAAGCAGCGGAGCCGTTAGTTTCATGAAGCTTTTTGATACCGCTATGGATACTATCTCTCAGGGAGGTGTTCGCCGTGGTGCATTTGCAGCCTACCTGGATATTGACCACCCGGATATCGAGGAGTTCCTTAAGATAAAAAGCATTGGTAACCCTATACAAAACCTGTTTACAGGCGTTTGTGTACCCGATTACTGGATGCAGGAAATGATTGATGGCGATACCGATAAACGCCACGTGTGGGCTAAGGTGCTGGAAAGCCGTCAACAAAAAGGTTTGCCGTATATCTTCTTTAGTGATAACGTAAACAAAAACAAGCCGCAGGTTTATAAAGACAATAACCTTCGTATTAATGCAAGTAACCTTTGCAGCGAGATCATGCTGCCATCTACAAGGGATGAATCGTTTATTTGCTGCCTTTCGAGCATGAACCTTGAACTGTATGATGAATGGAAAGATACCGAAGCTGTTAAGCTGGCTATATTCTTCCTCGATGCAGTGCTACAGGAATTCATAGAAAAAACCGAAGGTGACTATTATCTTACTGCTGCCAACAAGTTTGCTAAAAGGCACCGTGCCCTTGGGCTTGGCGTTTTGGGATGGCATTCGTACCTACAAAAGAATATGATTCCGTTTGAAGGCCTTGAGGCTAAAATGAAAACCACAGAGATTTTTAAGCATATCAACGAGAAAGCAGACAAGGCAACACAGGAACTTGCCCGTATTTACGGCGAACCGGAATTGCTTAAAGGCTACGGAAGACGTAATACCACTACCCTGGCGATTGCGCCTACAACGTCATCATCGGCTATACTGGGTCAGACGTCTCCGGGTATTGAGCCATTTAGCAGTAACTACTATAAAGCAGGACTTTCTAAAGGTAACTTTATGCGTAAGAACAAATACCTTAAGATACTGTTAGAACAAAAAGGCCTTGATAACGAGGATGTATGGAGGGAAATTATGCTTAACGGCGGAAGCGTTCAGCACATTAGCCAGCTTACACAGGAAGAAAAAGACGTATTTAAAACGTTTAAAGAAATAAGCCAGCTGGAGATCATTCAGCAGGCAGCTATCAGGCAGAAATATGTAGACCAGGCACAAAGCCTTAACCTTAACATTCCGTCTGAACTGCCAATTAAAGATGTAAACGGCCTGCTTATTGAAGCATGGAAACTGGGTGTAAAAACCTTGTATTACCAAAGAAGCCAGAGTGTTTCTAAAGAGCTTGTAACAAGCCTGGTTAGCTGTAGCAGCTGTGAGTCGTAAGGCCTATCATGTTTTATATATTTACAAAGTGAAAGACGCTTCCGGAAACGGGAGCGTCTTTTTTTTTAGACCATAGGTTGTTAAGCTTTACGATGCTACCCGACGAAAACTTTGAACTTTACAGATTTTTTACTTTGAAACTCTGCAACTTTCCTGACAACATTTCGTTAAAAAACGCACTAATAGCCGATAGATTTTCTAATTTTAGTAACCCAAATTCCGACTAAAAACACGCCTATGTTATTGTCTTCAAAATTCAGGTTCAAAATTAATACTTTACTGCTGCTGTTATTGTTTGCTGCGCTCCCTTACAACGGCCATGCACAACTACTCGGCGGTAAGGAAACAACAGAAGAACCCGAGAAAACACCGGAAGATTCGCTTGGCAGGCGTACGCCACAAGGAACGGTTAACGGATTTATAAAAGCTTTAGCTGACCAAAATTACCTGCGTGCCAGCCAGTACCTGGTTTTGAGCAGAAGGGCGTACCGAAGGGAAAAAGAGAGGGTACGCATTGCACAGGCTTTTGAAAGACTTTTAGATCAGACGGGAAGTATTAACCCTTCCTCTATGATCAGCAATAAAGAAACTGGTAAAACGGATGACGACCTCGCCTCAGGACTTGATATCGTTGGAAATGTTACTACAAATAAAACAGTGATCCAACTATATGTAGAGAATCAGTCCGATGATGATAAGCCTGCAGTATGGTTGTTTTCAGCAGAAACCGTAAATGCAGTTGCAACTGCAACTATAGGTGAAGAAACAATACTGGACAAGATTCTGCCGGAAGCACTTAAAGACCGTAAAATGGCGGGCGTTCCTGTGGGCCATTGGCTGGTTGTCGTTGTTATGATAGTTGTTGCCTACCTATTATCGTGGGCACTTATTGCACTCTTTACGTTCCTTATTCATAAATTATGGCGAAGGTCTAACACAGAAAAAGTATCGGCAATTATACAGGCACTAACGCTACCCGTACAACTTTACCTGTCGGTATTGGTATTTGTAGCACTTACGCAGCGTTTGGGCATCTCTATTATTGTACGCCAGCGATTTAGCGTAATCATAGTAACTATTGGTATTGTAGCTTTCCTGATGCTGTTATGGAGAATGACAGACTTTATAAGCACTTTCAGTAAAGACAAGATGACCCGCAGGGGACGTATTTCCGCCATATCGGTAATATTGTTCTTAAGGCGCACCACGAAAGTGGCTATTGTAATAATCGGGATTATTGCGGTACTAGGTGCTGTAGGTGTAGATGTTACCGCGGGGCTTGCCGCACTTGGTATTGGTGGTATAGCATTGGCATTGGGTGCACAAAAGACTATGGAAAACTTTGTAGGGAGTGTTACCCTTATTGCCGACCAACCCATACGCGTGGGTGACTATTGCCGTGTGGGCGATATCAAAGGAACGGTTGAATCTATCGGGATGAGGTCGACCACCTTGCGTACAGCACAACGAACTATTGTTACCATCCCCAATGGTGAATTTTCAGCGAGCAAGATTGAGAATTATGCCCACCGTGACAGGTATATCTTTAATCCTATATTTATGTTCAGGATGGATACCACCCCTGATCAGCTGCGTTATTTATTGGTAGAACTTCGTGCGTTGCTATATTCGCATCCAAGCGTTATCAACTCCTCACCTATTGTGCGCTTTACAGGCATTACAGCCGATGCCCTTAAAGTAGAAATAACAGCTTACATTGAAGCTATAAATGTTGATGTGTCGCAGGAAGTTCAGGAAGACTTATTACTACGTATGATGGATATTGTTTCAAAAAGCGGAACAAGCTTTGCTTATCCGTCACAGACTGTCTACTTCTCGCGCGATAATGGCATATCTGAAGAGAAAACGGCCCAGACAACTGAAACAGTTAAAGCATGGAGGGAAAACAGCGAACTACAGCTACCTAAATTCGACCCTAAACATATCGAAAAAATTAAAGGAACTATTCAATATCCCGAAGAAGGCAGTGTGGTTAAACCGCTGCCGCCGGAAAACTAAAAAAAGAAAATGCCTCTTATTTTAAGAGGCATTTTTATAAACTTAATTACGGAATTAAATTCTCTTTACGCAACTGTTCAAACAGGTCGGTAAAAGAATCTTCGGTACTTTGAAACGCGCTGAAACCTAGTTTACGGCTCTTCGCCATATCAGTCATTACTTCAATTGGCCTGCCGAGGTCAAGATCGGTGTGCCATGCCGAAGCAAGTCTGCCTGAATTACTCTCTTTAAGACTGTAACGCTCTGCAATTTGTTTCCATACTTCAGCGTCATTCTCCATTTCTTTTTCAAGAGGATGGATCTCATTTTCATACCCAACAGCTTCAACACCAAAATAGGCCGCTATTTTATTCCATAGCCAGCTCCATCTAAAGTAATCGCCATTCACTATATTTAATGCTTCGTTACGTGCCGCATCGGTTGTTGACGCCCATACTAGTTGTTCTGCAAGTATCCTTGCATCGGTAACGTCTGAAATGCCATTCCACTGCGCAGCCGATCCGGGAAACCTGAAAGGCCTGCCCGTCTCTTTACAGATTGTTGCATATACCGCCAGCGTTGTACCAAGATTCATTATATTGCCAACAGCCTTACCAATGACAGTATGCGGACGGTGAACGCTCCACGTAAAACCATCACGTTTGGCAGCAGCATATACCTCATCTTCCTGAGCGTAATAAAAGTTCTCGATATCCAGACGTGGTTGTTCTTCACGTAAAGGCGTTTGCGGCAGGAAGCCTTCTTTAGCATACGCTTCAAATGGTCCAAGGTAATGCTTAAGCCCTGTAACAAGCGCCACATGTTGTACCGATTTTTTTGGCGATAAGGCATTAAGCAGATTTCTAACCATCAGGCTGTTTACCCTAATGTTTTCGGCTTCGGTGTCGTTACGCATCCAGGTTGTAATGTAAACGTGTGTTGGCGCGATATCTGCCAATGCAGCTTTTAGGTTTTCATGATCCAAAAGGTCGGCAGTAACAGGATTAAGGTTTTCTATATCGCTTTGCGGATTACGGGCTAAACCGAATGTGGTAATACCTTCAGAAATAAGTTTTTTGGCTAGATTGCTTCAGTGATGCCACTGGCACCAACAACTAATGCTATTTTATCCATAGTGTGTGTCTTAAAATTATGTGATACAAATTTCTGAAACAGCCATGGTTTTAAAAAGGACATAGGTCACACCCTAAATGTGATATACCTCACATTACAATGCCGTCATACGGCTGAGTGTTTCGCGGGTAATTCCGAGATAAGAAGCAATCAAAGCCTTTGGAACACGTTCGATGAGATTAGGGTACAACTGGACAAACTGAGTATATCGCTCCTCAGCCTTTTGGCTCATGAGCGATAAAATCCTTTTTTGAAGGGCGATGTAACCTGCAGTGGTTTTCTTTAAAAAGAAATATTCCATCTTCTGCATTTCGGCACAGAGTTTCTCCCTATTGTCTATAGAAATGAAAAAGGTTTCGGTATCTTCCAAACAATCAATGTTAAGGGTAGCATTGAGTCTGTTATGATAAGCATTAGGATCAGATATCCACCAGTCTTCCATTGAGAATTGCAGGATATGCGTTTTACCGGCATCGTCATAATAAAAAGACTTTAAAAGGCCTTTCACTACAAAATGGTCGTTTGGTGCAGGATTATCCGCCTGAACTAGGTACTGATGCTTTTTATAGCTTCGCTGGGTAAAATGCGTTAGCGCAAATTCGAACTCTTCATCCGTTAACTTAACTATCTTCTCGATCTGCTTTCTTAAAACTTCTTCCATAAGTAGGGTAAAATTACTAAGAAAGGCGGATAGAATTAAGGCAAATAAACAGTTATTGTAGTACCCGAATTTGGCATGCTGTCAATTTCGATAGTACCATTGTGATTCTCTACAATTTTTTCGCATAAGGCTAGTCCAATACCCGTGCCTTCATATTCACTCTGGTGGTGTAGCCTTTTAAAAATTGTAAATATTTTAGAGATATGTTTACTGTCGATTCCTATTCCGTTGTCGGTTACAGCGATTTTATGGTAATCTTTAGGCAGGTTGCTATTAGCGGCTTCTAAAAATTCATACGATATTTTTATAACAGGCGCGCCCTCAGCAAACTTTAATGAATTGCCTATTAGGTTATAAAACAACTGACTTAACTGCACGGGAATACCGTTTACAGAAGGCAATTTTTCATACGTAATAACAGCGTTTTTTTCCTGTACCTGGAATTCAAAATCGTTAATAACATCGTCCATTACCGTGTTGAGGTCAACCGTAACAAACTCGTTTTCTTTGATTGATAATTTTGAGTAATTAAGCACATCTGTAATAAGCCTGGACATTCTTTCGGCAGAAGAATTTATCTTATTAAAATATAATTTATCTTTTTCTTCTTCCGTAAGCGTACGTTCTGCAAGCGATGTAAAGTTTCTTATTTTACGAAGCGGTTCCTGAAGGTCATGACTTGCTATATACGCAAATTGCTCGAGCTCCCTGTTCTTACGCGAAAGCTCATCATTAGATGTTTTAAGACTTTCCTGTGCCTGCCTTAATTCTTTATTGTCTTTTAGGGTTTCCTCTATCAGTTTTTGAGCATGAATATCCACCATAGATATTATCCAGCCCGAAATATCGCCTCTTTCATCACTGTCGGGCACTATAGATACAAGGTGCCACATATAATTGTCCTTTATACGCACACGTGCCTGTCCTGTAAAAACACCTCTCCTTTTTTTAGCAGTCTCCCAGCCTTTAGCTATCAATGCGTTATCATCGGGGTGGAAAAGCGATCCCATAGACGATGATGAAAAAGAAGTAAAGTTGTTACCCAAAACATCTTTAACACGCTTATTTGAAACTGTAACAATGCCTGAAGCAGCTACGGAGAATACTATAAGCGGCAAGGTATCGGTAAGCTGGCGGTATTTTGTTTCGCTTTCACCTAATTTTTCAGAAAGTTCAATCAGCTGTATGTTCTTCTTACGAATTTCATCATAAGGAGATAAGGGAGGTTCTTTTTGAAAATGCTCTGCAAATGAAGCAATACGATTTTCTGAAATTATACCGGAATATGGAATTTGCAGATTTAAAATGGTTTGATAAACACCATTTACCAACTTTATCTCAATGTCGCGTGATAAACGCGATGCATACGCATAGGCTTCGGGATTGCATTTTTGAAGATCGATATCATCGTAAATAATGGCAGTAATCTCTTTCTTTCCACCGGTTAAAAAATTAATACCCAGGATAAGATAAGAATTGTCGCCATTTGCAATAGAACAGCGGGCAATTTCAGAAACTGCTGTAGCAAACCTTGTTTGGGACGATACTATAAGTCCGCACAGCTCGGCAAGCTTTATGGCGCGTTTATGAGCCAGGATCAAATCCATTTCATTATCCAGACTGATACGAATTATCTCTCTCATCCTTATAGGTTTATTTTTGCTGTAAATACAGACATATCATCGTTATAGCGCGCATTATCTTTATAAAGCGCAGCAGAAATAAGATTCGGGTCATACTTTAAAATACCCGGTAAATCTGCAAGGTTCCATCTCGTGCGCAATCCGTCAGAGTGCATTATAAGCGTCTGGTACTTCTCAAGGCTTAATACTGAGTCATTCAATGTCCTCGGAATATTATGCCCGATTATTCCATTATAAGGTGTGTAATTTTTACACGCCAACCCTGTATACAAACTGGTAGAAATATTACCTACACCACATAACAGCCACTTTTCTGCATCATAGTCGAGATAAGCAATTGTACCTACCAGACCTCTTGTCTTTTTTACATTCTGGTGGATGTATCTTATTATTTCGGCAGGGCTTTTTTCTTTACATTCTTTAAAAGCTTGTATCGCCTCTGTAGCTGCTTCGTGGGCATTTACACCATGGCCAAGACCGTCACACATAAAGAACTGGTAACCGTTACCTACTTTTTTAAAAGTATACCCGTCACCACAAACTTTTTCTCCAGGGCAGCACACCTGTACAGCACCAAGATCGAAAGGTTTTTTATTATTGTTTAAAGGTACAGCGTCTTTATAAACCTTGCTGTACACTACGGTACCCCAATCGGGAATTGTATAAATATTAGACGCAAAACTAAGCCGGGAGATTGCTCCCAGGCCCTGCCCTAAAGTATCTGAAGATGATACACCATCTTGTAACATCCTCGCTAGGTTTCGTATACCACGGCCGCTATCTATACAATAAATTTCAAAAAAACGCCCGTTTTCGTCGAAACTTATTCGATACAGCAACTCACCTACTTCTGCGAATTTGACAAGATTAGATGTTAACTCAGCAACAATAATATCTATCTCACCTATTTTTTGTGAACTAAACCCTTCTGCTACTACAATGTTATGTATTTCCCTTTTAACATAAGAAACATAACTTCTGTCTTCAATTTTATAGTTCAAAAAAACGGTATCATCCATTTTTCCATTTTAGTATTGTAACCGTAGTTCCTACACCAACAGTTGATTGTATATTAAATTCGTTTACAAGCCTTTTTGTACCCGGTAGTCCAAGCCCAAGGCTTTTACCGGTACTAAAGCCGTCTTTCATGGCAAGATCCAAGTCTTTAATACCAGGGCCTTTATCGGCAAATATAAGCCGTACGCCATTTTCCCTGCCATTAGTTACATTTTCAATTACAACAGTGCCTCCACCGCCATATTTTAAAAGGTTACGTACAAGCTCACTCGCAGCAGTTATAAGTTTCGTCTGGTTCAAAATACCCATACCCACTTTAACCGCTGCCTCCTTTACTTTATTTCTAAAAGGAACCACGTCCTGTTCACGAACGATAAGAAAGTCTTCTTTATTCAGAGTTGTCGTCATGATCATAGCCTTGTCCCTCACTTAACAAAATTTTAGAACGCAAAAGTTCCATTCCTTTTTCAACATTAAGTGCTGTGGCAACTCCTGTAAGCGTAAGCCCAAGTTCCACTAAAGTCATTGCTACCGCAGGCTGCATGCCTACAATAACCGACTGGGCTCCCATAATCCTTGACATTACACCAATATTACCTAATATTCGCCCCATAAAAGAGTCGATAATAGAAACTGACGAGATGTCGATAAGAACTCCTTTGGACCCATGTTTTTGTACAGCGTTTACAAGATCAGACTCTAAATTTTCAGCAAGCTGATCATATAAATCTACCTGTATGGTGACCAATAGGAAATCACCCATTTTTAAAATAGGAATTCTCTCCATCAATCTAACTATTTATAAAGTTTCCCTTTTTTTTATGTACTTCAAGCTGAAGCATATTAAAGGCTGTCTGTAATGCGCTTGCCAATGTAGATTTTGTAATAATATTAGAAAGGTCTATACCTAAATGTACTACGATCTGTGCAATTTCAGGGCGTATTCCGCTTATGATACACTCAGCACCAAGAAGCCTTGTAGCGCTAACCGTCTTAATTAAATGCTGTGCAACAAGAGAGTCAACTGCAGGGACACCCGAAATATCAAGTATCGCAATCGTACTGCCTGTTTCAACGATTTGCTGAAGAAGGTTTTCCATAACTACCTGTGTCCTTGCGCTGTCTAATGTACCGATTATAGGAAGTGCAACAACACCATCCCAAACACGGATAACCGGCGTAGAAATTTCAGTAATTTCATCTGTCTGCCTCGCAATTACGTCTTCACGGCCTTTAATAAAACCTTCGAAGGTAAGAATAGCCATATTATCGATAATCTTACTGATTTTCAGGCTGTCTTCATAAAGCTTTGTCGGGTTGTTTACGTCTTTTGAAAGCGTTTCTAATAATGCCTCCTTAAAAGTGAACATATAAACACCGGTCTCTCTCGGAGAAAAACCTCTTTTAGCCCTAGAAACTGAAATACCCATAAGAATATCATGTACTTTTTCAAACCCTTTAGCATCCTGGTCGTTGATATTGGTTTCGTTCAATGTACCTAAGAACGCGTCCAGAAAATCTTCAGAATCTTCTTTTTGGTCTTCAGGATTAAAGTAACTGTCTTCAGCCATTTGTTTGGTTATCCAAAGTTCTAAAATGGCCTCTTTTTTTTCTTTCAAAATTTTTATTGAATTATCTCCCATTAGTATTTGTAAGTTTCTAAAATTAGCTAACAATTGTTTTTAATAAAAGTCACCCTCAATTTAGGTAAGCATATTGTAACAAATATACTGTTTCGTTTCCTCCTAATGTTATATTTTACACATATTTTCTTATACTTTGAAAGCTGAAGAACTATATGTCCCGAATTTAGTGGCTTCCGTTACTAATTCACCTCCGGTATAAAGATTTCGAAGGTTGCCCCTTCATCACCTTTACTAGATGCATAGATATAACCACTATGATTTTCAACGATTTTTTTTACAATAGTCAGGCCTATGCCTGTACCAACATATTCGTTAAAACTGTGTAGTCGCTGAAAAGGCTGGAATATCTTTTCGCTGTACTTATCGGGAAAACCAATGCCATTGTCGGCTATAACAAACCTGTAGTATTTTTTAGAAGCGTCGAGATCGGGATTTGCTGTAGCATTACCATCGTGGTAACCGGAATCTACTGTAATAACCGGTAATACGCCCGGCCTGGAAAATTTAAGTGCATTCGACACCAGATTATACACCAATTGGTGAAACTGGAACGGGATAACCTTTACATTACACGAATTTTTCACTGTAATGGTTGCATCCTTATTTATTATCTCTTCCGAAAGATCGGATATAATATCATCTATAATATGCTCAAAAGACAGCTCCTCAAACAAACGTTCTGATGTTGTGGCACGCGAATACGAGAGAAGGTCGGCAATTAGTATTCTCATCTTTTCAGACGATCTCGCTATTTTGTCCATGTAATTTACAGCATTATCGGTAAAGCCGTTGTTTTCTTTATCCTTTAGTAGCGATATAAAAAACTGTATTTTGCGTAATGGTTCCTGTAAATCATGACTCGAGATATACGTAAATGCCTGTAATTCTTTATTCATTTTCTCAAGGTCGGCATTCTGTAGTGCTATCTTTTCGGTACGCTCTTCAACCTGGCGTTCCAGTTCTTCGGTAAAAGTTTTGCGAAGCTTCATATCAGCTTCCATCTGCTTTTTAGCTTCAAGTAGTTCAAAGTTTATCTTTCTCGCATTAAGAAGTGTCATCACCTGTCGGGATAGCGACTGTAAAGCGTCTATCTGGGTATTTGTAAGTACTCTCGGCTGAGTGTCAATTACGCAGACGGTACCTAAGCTATAACCATTACTGGTTACCAACGGCATACCCGCATAAAAAACGATATCCGGATCTCCTGTAACATAGGGGTTATCTTTAAAGCGCACGTCAAGACGTGAGTCTTCCACGATCATTATCTTATCGGGTTCCATAATAGCATGGGAGCAAAAAGAATATTCGCGGGGCGTTTCGGGTAAACCCAAACCGAGACGCGATTTAAACCATTGCCTGTCGGTATCCACAAAACTTATAAGCGCAATAGGAGCATTGCATATAATAGATGCAAGCTTCGTAATATCTTCATATTCAGTTTCGCTAAGCGTATCGAGTATGTCATACTTTCTTAGTTCTTCAATACGGCTTTGTTCGAGGATATCATACATAGGGGTTGTTGCTTAGGCCGTAAATGTATCACATATAAACCCGTAATAGTTATTATATATCGCAGTATTAGATATAATTTAAAACTTATGTAAGATTACGGATATGGATTTGCTCAACAAAATCATTTTCTAAATACAAAATACCCGTCGACGTCAGAGGCAGAATCAAAAGGTACATTTACAAGCTGACCTTTTTCATTATGCATGGCTCCATAAACGGTAAATGACTTTAAAATCTGAGAAAGGTTGCGGGAAAGAAACATACGGTACATGCGCAGCTTGGCTTTATTGCTGCTACCGAAGAGAATGTACACATCGGGATGATGTTTGATAAAAAGGTATACGGAATGCACGACGGTAGCAATAACCTTTTCAAGGTCGCCATTGTTGCTCAGGGTGTCATCGTCAATTTCTATAGTGGATTCATCGCTGAATACAATATCGCCAAAGCCAAGGTTGTAGACATTCCCGTTTAGCGTCTTTGTGAATTTTATAGCTTTGCGTATACGTCCGTTTTTGCCGGAGCTTGTAAACTCAAACACAGTAAAGTCGGCATTGGCAGAAAGTTCGTATAGTAGGGAATCCATGATCTGTAAGGTAAGCTTTATTTATCAGATAATGGATTGTTAGCTTTTGGATTGTTAGCTATGCTTTCTTATCTTCGTGTTCCAATTTGTAGAATTGTGACCACGATGGGATTCGAACCCCTCTACTTCACAAAATCAATTTATGAACAACCTACTCGAAACCCCTATAGAATACCTTAAAGGTGTGGGTCCGGCGCGCGGCGAGCTGCTCCGGAAAGAGATTGGCATTCATAAATATGGCGACCTTATAAACCTTTTCCCAAACCGTTATATCGACCGTACGCGGTATTACCGCATCAACGAGCTGCTTAACAGCAACAGCGAGGTTCAGGTAGTGGGCAAAGTGATAAATATTAAATCGGTTGGCGAAAAACGCAGCCGCCTGGTTGCAACCTTTACCGATGGCACAGGCGAAATGGAACTCGTTTGGTTTCAGGGGCAGAAATGGATTCGCGAGAACCTGAAGATCAATGTGCCTTATGTGATATTTGGAAAGGCGACTTCGTTTAACGGTACGTTCAACATGGCGCACCCCGAAATGGAACTCCTTGCCGAACACGAACAAAGCCTGCGTAGTGCCATGCAGCCGTTCTATCCTTCTACCGAAAAATTGGTACAGCGCGGCATTACCAATAAGGTGGTGAACAAGATCATGCAGCAGCTATTCATAGAAACCCAGGCATTGTTTACCGAAACGCTGCCTGCGAGCCTTGTCAACGAGTTGAAGCTGATACCAAAAAACGCGGCACTATTCAATATACATTTCCCTAAAAGCCAGGAACTGCTGGCAAGGGCGCAATTCCGCTTAAAATTTGAGGAATTGTTTTTTATACAGCTACAACTGATCACCAAGAACCTTATCCGCAAGCATAAGATAAAAGGGAATCCGTTTGATAAGGTAGGCGAATACTTTACCGATTTTTATAACAACCACCTGCCATTTGCCCTTACAGGTGCGCAAAAACGTGTGCTTAAAGAAATACGCCATGATATGGGTCAGCCTGCCCAGATGAACCGTCTGCTTCAAGGGGATGTGGGTTCGGGCAAGACCATTGTGGCATTAATGAGCATGCTTTTGGCACTGGACAACGGTTTTCAGGCATGCCTTATGGCACCCACAGAAATATTAGCCAACCAGCATTTTATGGGGTTAAGCGAACTTGCTGCCCCGCTTGGCATCAACATAAAAATACTTACCGGATCTGTAAAAACGGCCGAACGCCGCATCATTCACGAGCAGTTGGAATCGGGAGATCTGCATATTATTATCGGAACCCATGCCCTGCTTGAAGACAAAGTGCAGTTCAAAAACCTTGGGCTTGCCATTATAGATGAGCAGCACCGCTTTGGTGTGGAACAACGCAGTAAGCTGTGGCATAAAAATGAGATTCCGCCGCACGTACTGGTCATGACCGCTACCCCTATTCCGCGTACGCTGGCAATGAGCCTGTATGGCGACCTGGATATTTCAGTGATCGATGAGCTTCCTCCCGGACGTAAACCGATACAAACCGTGCACCGTTACGACAGTAACCGACTAAAAGTCTGGGCGTTCTTAAAAGAAGAGATCGCCAAAGGACGACAGATCTATATTGTGTATCCGTTGATTCAGGAAAGCGAGAAAATGGACTATAAAGACCTGATGGACGGTTACGAGAGTATTTCGCGCGACTTCCCGCTGCCGCAATACAGCGTAAGCATCGTACACGGAAAAATGAAACCCGCCGAAAAAGACAGCGAGATGGATCGTTTTGCCAAAGGTAAAACCAACCTGATGGTGGCTACCACTGTTATTGAAGTAGGTGTTAACGTACCCAATGCCAGTGTGATGGTGATTGAGAGTGCCGAACGTTTCGGGCTTTCGCAGTTGCACCAGCTTCGCGGGCGCGTGGGCCGTGGTGCCGACCAATCCTACTGTATCATGATGACGGGACAAAAACTCTCCAACGACAGCAAGATACGTATGGAAACCATGTGCCGTACCAACGACGGTTTCGAAATCTCGGAAGTTGACCTTAAACTACGCGGCCCCGGCGATATTATGGGCAAGCAGCAAAGCGGCGTACTCAACCTACAAATAGCCGACCTTGTACGCGATAAAGACATACTACAACTGGCACGCAACTACGCCATTAAAATACTACAGGAAGATGCTCCCCTTGCCCGCCCCGAACACGCCGCCATGCGCAACGCGTTCCTGGAAATGAGCAAGAAGAAGAGTATCTGGAATTATATATCATAAATGAGATAACTAATTTCAATAAAATTGAAAGCCCCAACAATTGTTAGGGCTTTCAATTAATTAAGCAAAGCAGTTATTTCATCATCAGTTAAATCAGGGAAGTTTTCTTTTATATGAAGTTGAAACTTAATTAAAGAATCTTGATAATGCTTAACAAAGTCAATTAAATCTTGTTTAGGTTTTCTAAACTGTTTATTAATATTCTTTATTATAGCCTTTTTATCACCATTTTTTAACTGGTTGATAAATTTAGACGGATCACCAATTTTAATTTTCCCTTCCAATATATCTTTAGATATATAATTACTTGAAATAAACCAATTATAATAATTAGAATAAATCCTTCCTCCGTTTGTTAAAAATTTAGGCACCAATATTATGTGTTTACCTTTATAGATAGGTAAATCAACTTTTTTATAAAGCCAACTTTCAGTGACTGCATCATAAAATTCTATTGTTGCGGGATATACCGGAATGTTATATTTCAAACATTCTTGATTAGTAAATTCTGCAAATATATCTCTACAAACGTTTGCAAGCGTGTCAGACATATTATCCTGTCCAATACCTTTTACTAACAATAAGACGTTATGAGCTTCATTAGTAATTGATATGCCTTGTTTAGCAAATTTATTATTACTTAACGATTCAAAAATTATTTCAGCCTTAGTCTTACCTATTCCTTTACCTTTCTTTCGCTTTGAATAACCAAAACCATACTCATTAGCTTCTTTTAAATGAGATAAAAATTTTAATCCATTAATCCTATCATTGGTGACAATATAAGTTTGGTTTAAAACCTCTAGAAAAGCTTTACTACGTAAGTATAGTTTTTTTGCTATTCTTTTATCTAGATTATTTGCTATTTTATATGGATCTATAAATAATTCTAGATCACTTTCTAACAATACATTTATATGTTTTGTTATTTTACTGTGAACACTAAAGTGCTCATCAAAATTTGTTTTCATTTTTGGTATTGAATTAATAATTTAACATTTACAACATTTTCAGGGGAGAAAGCGTTCTATTTTTTTCCTTTACTATCAGATCTATTGCTTCTGATGTGCTCTTTAACTTGAATAGTTTTACCACCTACTTGTTTTGTATGCGCAGGTATTCTATTAAATTTTTTACCTTCTGAATCTTTAGCCATTTTATAACACCTCCTTTCATTATATTTAATTAAATTGTAATACTTCAAAAGTATAAAGCATTTTAAATTAAACAAAACAATGTTATTAACAATATATAATATTTATCAACAATAAAATCATCATAAATGTTCTCAAAAATAGAACATAAAAATGTTTTTAAAAACAGAATAATTATACTTATTTTGTGTTCAAAATAACTAACCCCTTTAAGTTAATATGAAACCAACAGGATTTCACCCTGGAATAGAATTGCAAAAAATCTTAAATACAGAGAACATCAGTCAAAGAGATTTCGCTGCCAAAATAGATATCCCAGTTTCTTTACTTAACAGCATTCTAAAAGGATCTAGGAATATTACTGTAGCCATTGCAATATCTTTGGAGGCAGCAGGGTATAAAAAAGCGATTGACTGGATGGAAATACAGATTAACCATTCAATTAGTGAAACAAAGAAAGATGAGATAGTTATAAGGAAGACAGACGACATAACAAATTGGAAAAACATTAAAGAATTAATTCCTTTTAATTATTTAAAAAAAGGAGGATTTTTGAAAAATGAGATAAGTTCTGACATTGAAACTATATATAGCATATATAAAGTTGACAATTTCGACGATCTAAAAAGTACAGTTTCAGATTATAAATTTCAACATTTTCGTAAATCTAAAGCATTTACAGAGAATAAAAACAACGTTATTGGTTGGTCTAAACTTGCTGAATATCAAGTTGAAAAAATAAAAGTAAAATCTTTTGATAAAGATAAAGAGCACGTTTTAATAGAAGATTTAAAAAAGTGCTTTTATAGAAATAAAGAAACTATTTCTGCTACAGAAAAAATTTTGAATAAATACGGGATTAAATTTTTAGTACTAGATAGACCGGAAAAAACTCCGGTTGACGGCAAATGTTTTATGAGTGGAGAAAACCCCGCGATAGTATTAAGTTTAAAATATAAGCGTCTAGATAATTTTGCATTTAATATTATGCATGAAATTGGGCATATATTTTTGCATCTATCAAAACCAAAGTATCAGAATACGGTTTTTTTCGAAAACAAATCTAATACTGATAAGGAAGAAAACGAAGCCAATATATATGCCAGTGATAATTTAATTGATCCCCAAGTATGGACTGACTTTATCCATTCGAACTTTGATTTTACAGATAAGGTTATAATAGACTTTTCAAAAAAAATAAAAGTACACCCAGGAATTATAAGAGGAAGGGTTTGTTATGACTATCCCGAATACTACACGAAGCGAAGTACTATAAACGTAAAAAACATTTTGAATCAACTATAATTTTATAAATATTCTCACCAAAACCCTCACTGCTTCAAAAAGAAACAATAATTTCGTTAATTAACCGTTTGTTAACGCGAACGCCGTTAGGTGTGTTGTAACTTTAGGAGAAATAAAACAGAAAATCATGAGTATATTTAATGGTAAAGCAGTGATTGTTACCGGCGCAGGAATGGGTTTGGGTTTGGCTGCTTCGAAAGTATTAGCGCAAAAAGGTGCAGACCTTGCCCTTGTAGATTATAATGAAGAAGCCCTTAACAAGGCGAAAGAAGATATTAAAGCTGTCGCTCCAAACGCGAAGATCCTTACTGTAGTTGCCGATGTTTCGGACGAAGAAGCTGTAAAAAACTACGTAGAAAAAACACTTGCCGAATTCGGTAAGATCGACGGTTTCTACAACAATGCAGGTATTGAGGGCAAACAGGCTCCGCTTGTAGACTATGATGTGGAGGTTTTCAAAAAGGTGATCGACATTAACCTAATGGGTGTGTATTACGGACTGAAATACGTTATCCCTGCCATGCAGAAAAACGGTGGCGGTAAGATCGTAAATGTGGCTTCTGTGGGTGGTATCCGTGGTGTTATCAACCAGATGCCGTATGTAGCGAGTAAACACGCTGTTTCGGGTATGACCAAAAACGCTGCTATAGAATATGGTAAAGACAACATTTTTACCAACGCTATCGCTCCGGGTGCTATCTTAACGCCAATGGTTGCCGAAGCCTTTAAACAGGTTAACCCGTCTGACCCTAAAGCCGCAGAGACAGAGTACGCACAGCGTAACCCTGCAAGAAGGCTGGGTCAGCCCGAAGAAGTGGGTAAACTGGTTGCCTTCCTGCTAAGCGACGAATGCCAGTACGTAAACGGGCAAACCATTGCTATTGACGGCGGCGAGTCGAACCTGTACGGTAACTCGTAACGACATATTAAAATAGACATAAAAAACGGATAGCGGTAAAACTGTTATCCGTTTTTTAGTACCTTAACGTTATGAAAATTGCAACCTAAAGCCCCCTAACCCCCAAAGGGGGAATTCTTACTCAAATCTGAAGAAATGAAAATAGCTACCTATAATGTTAATGGAGTCAACGGGAGGCTGCCGGTGCTGCTGCGCTGGCTTTGCGAGGCGCAACCCGACATCGTATGTCTTCAGGAGCTTAAGGCACCGCAGGAGAAATTCCCTGAGTCCGACATTAACAATGCGGGGTACCAGGCCATCTGGCACGGGCAAAAGCAATGGAACGGCGTTGCCATCCTTGTAAAAAACGGAATGGATATTAAGGAGGTTGGGCGTGTCCTGCCCGGAGATGCAAAAGATGTACAAAGCCGCTACCTTGAGGCTATGGTAGAGGGTATTCTCATTTGCTGCCTTTACCTTCCCAACGGCAACCCCGCGCCCGGCCCTAAGTTCGACTATAAGCTAAAGTGGTTTCAACGCCTAACCGACCGCGCAAAGGCGTTATTGGAATTCAAGATTCCGGTTATACTGTTGGGTGACTTTAATGTAATGCCTACCGAAAAAGACGTGTATAAACCCGAACGCTGGGTGAACGATGCGCTTTTCCGTCCGGAAACCCGTGAGGCATTTCATAACCTTGTAGCTCAGGGGTGGACAGATGCTATTAGAAAGCTGTACCCCGACGAAACCATATATACCTTTTGGGACTACTTCCGCAAAGCGTACGACCGTAATGCCGGGCTGCGTATCGATCATTTCTTACTGAGTCCGCAATTGGTTAAGAAACTCAAACATGCCGAAGTTGACCGCCACGTGCGCGGCTGGGAAAAAACCAGCGACCATGCCCCGGTGTGGATTGAACTTAGTACATAGTTGGCTTTTGGTTGTCGGTTGTCAGTTGATGGTTATCGGATGTTCATTGTCTTTTCGACCGAAAGGCAACATAGTTAACAATCTCTTTTTGAATTAAAAACCTCAAAAACACGATTTTATAAAATCTCTGTAGTAAAACGATACATGAGCCATAAAATAGGCCGTACTTTTATAATCCGCTATAAACAGCACTACAACTTTATATCGGATTTATTGGTTATGTAATCCCTCCCCGGAGGGATTTTTTTGTTTAGAGACATTTGACCTCACCCCGACCCTCTCCAAAGGAGAGGGAGCCGAAATGGATACAATACGTCATCTTTAAACGGCGAATTTATTTATCTATCCAAACTGGGGAGTTCAGACAACCATTAACTGACAACTGGCAACTGGCAACCATCAACCGACAACCAACCTCAGAAACTTTAACACAAACAAATCAGGAAATCCCTTACTGCTGTATTAAATAATTCCGTACATTAGTAGTTCATCTAATTAAAAGACAGAACTATGACCACAGGAAATGTAATTGGCCTGATTCTGGGAGCTACAATAGCTGTAAGCTACCTTCCGTTCTATTTATGGAGAAAGAAACAAAATACCCAAGACGACCTTTACTCACGAGCTATCAGAGTAAAAGTAGAAGATAAAAAATTTAACCGATAAAATGAATCCCTCCGAAAGAGGGATTTTTTTATGGCATATGTCTTAGATAAATACTTACTTGCTCAATTCAGGTAATTGTACCTAAGTAATAAAAAAATTAAAGCGTTAACTTAGTTTTAGATTAGACACTTTACTGCTTAACGCATACAATTAATTAGCATTTTATTTATAAGGCTACTATTACAAACTGCTCACCTCATAAAACGTCCCATTTACCTCAAAAAGTTTTTAGTGTGAAATGAGAGAGGTACATTTGGGTATAACAAATCAACAAAAACATCGCCCATGAAAAATGCCCCCCAGACACATTCGATCATGAGAAACCTAAAATTAACTGTTTCGGCAATTGCATATGCACTTACGCATATTGAAACAATTATCAGGTTTTGAACGGCATAAGGCAGCAGTTATAAAGGCTTCTGCCTTTGTTGGTTCTTTTTGGTTGCCAGTTATCAGTTGATGGTTGCCATGTCAGCCTTAACCTTTTTTGTTCCTTCGACTAACCACCCCGCCTTTCAGGCACCCCTCCAAGGGAGGGGAAGACTCAAATATGTAAGAAATTCGACTTTATTACGCTGCGCTCAAAACCCAAAACTTAAATCCTCACCGGTTTTAAAATCTTGATGGTAGTATCAGTGTGATCTTTCAGTAATAATTCGCCTTCTTTATTTTCCAGATGATAGTGCCCGTAGCCTTCTTCGAAATCCAGGTAATCCAGGTTATTGTTTTTAAGCCTTAACTTACTATACATTGGCAATCCACCATTGTTTTGCCTCATCAGGTAGAAATCTTTTTTTAGCTTCGCTATCGAAAATGTCACGATGGTGCCATGCTGCTCAATGCTCCACTTTCCTAATTCCGCTTTTACATCCAATTTATTAATCGCAAGGGCTTCTTCGGTTAACTTTTTTAGTTTGTTAAGGTCAATTTCATGGCGTTCTTCCTCCAGGCGATATAGCATACGCGCTATTGGCGAAACACCATTGGTATGGAAATCGGTATCAAACTCCATATCAAGTCCGTATATATGTAACAGAAGCCCACCCACAAAATAATTGGGGAATCTGTCTTCGGGGAGTTGCTGTAAATCCCTGCCTTTTAAAATAATCGGAAAAGTATATTGCACCAAGGCTGTACTTGGACAGTGAATCCAGACTACCCACGGAGTAGTATACGCAGGATAGCCATACAACTTATCGGTTGGATAACCATGATAATGTTCCATAAGAGCTACCTTGTACAAATTGGTAATATCAGCATTGCGATCAAATTTACTTTTTTCACGTATGGACTGGTCGTATGTATTGATAGCCTCCCACTCTGCCTGTATTTCGGTGCCGTTTAATTTTTTGATATTATTTTCTATAGCTGTCAGATCCTGTCCCATTAAAGCGACTGATGAAAACAATACAATAATGCAGGTGATTTTTTTTATCATGATATGGATAGTTATAAACTCATAACGTAAATTCAGATAAAATCTTACAGAATCGTCTACAAAATTACAACGCTTTTTAGTGCCTTCACTGAAAGGCTTCTTTCAGCAATTAAATGGATATATTTCGTAAGGGATTTTCTCTACATTTGTCTATACTATCAATCGTCTGAAAAATTAGTAAATTTTGAAAACCAAAAAGCGCAATATTAATTTAAGAACTATTGAATATCAAATAGTTACAATGATTAATTTTACGCAGCAAAATGGCGTTTTGAGAGCAGAAAGTGCAATAATACGATTGTAAAATAGTTAGATAATTTCTTAAAAAGCAATATAAAACACAAAATGGTTTCATACAATCCTAAAGACTGGTTTACGTTTATTTTCAGGTTTCACAGAGGTGATACGTTTAAGAAGCTTATACCAATGATGCTGGGCATTGGCGCATACTCGGCAGCCATAGCGTTCCTGGAACTGGAATATTGGAAACTGTCCGATTCCAGCCATGTTAAGAACATTACCATTATGCATACCATGCTTGGGTTTGTTATCTCTTTGCTGCTTGTTTTCCGTACCAACACCGCCTACGACCGTTGGTGGGAAGGCCGACGTATGTGGGGCGCACTGGTAAACAACAGCCGCAACCTTGCCACCAAACTTGCCGTTATGCTTAAGGATACCGAAGACAAGGCAATATTCAGGAGGCTTATACCCGCCTATGCCGATGTACTGAACCAGCATCTTAAAAACCGTGACATAAGTCATGAGCTTTTTGACGATGCCGTGCTGTCTGCCGACCATTATACACACAAACCCAACCAGATAGCAAAGACCATAATCGCTAAGATAAACGACCTGTATACTGAAGGCAAACTTACAGGCGATCAGCTTATTGTACTTAACGCCGAACTACAGTCGTTTACCGATATATGCGGTGTTTGCGAACGTATCAAAAACACACCTATCCCCTACTCGTATAGTGCTTTCATCAAGAAGTTTATTTTCTTTTATGTTATGACATTGCCCTTTGGTTATGTGTTTCAGCTTGGGTACTATGTAATTCCGGTAGTGGTATTTATTTTCTATGTGCTTGCAAGCCTTGAAATTATCGCCGAAGAAATTGAAGATCCTTTCGGAACCGATCCTAACGACCTTCCGCTCGATAAAATAGCTGCAAACATCAAGAAGAACGTAGAAGAGCTTATTTATTAGACAGTTGCCTTTTAATGGTTGTCGAGATTTTACCTTACTTGATTTTTTGGGCGTGCCCCTTCGCTATCGCTACAGGTCGGGCTATCTGCTTTACGTCGCTCCGTTGTCGCTCGTGCCCGCGCTTATCCCTCACGCGTATTCACGTTCAACCGATGTTTACACTTTATTATCGTTTTAACAAAAAGACAAAACATCTTTCATAACTTTAAGATTCACTAAAAGTAAGGCTATGAACGACGATAAAAATCAAAATGAAAGAACAACTTCTTCCGACGATAATGTAAATAATAACGCACATTATGATAAGGAAGGAAACATCACCCGAACAGACGACCGCGACCGTCATAACAGCGCCGATGAATGGGATGCCGAAAAGAGCAGAACAGGACGTAATAAGTAGTAAACCTGCACGTTTATACTATATAACGGGTATTTTGTTTAAAGTACCAGTAAGCTGGCATACTAATTGCACCTTATCCCGTAAAATTAGTTAGATTTGTAATTTACAGCTTAAATTATACGCTTTTCATGAAGTACTTATTTTCAATTTTACTATTAACTATTTCAGCAACAGGAGTGTATGCTCAGGTTGATAACCCTATGGGCGGACTTGCCATACCTAAGTCGAATACCGCGATTCCCGCTGTAGCACCAAAAGCGAAATCCGATGTTCCCACAAAAAAAGACGAACCCCGCAAGAGCTTTACTTCTTACGACCTGGAACGAACAGACGAGCATGTTGCTAAAAATGAGTCGTTTGCAGACCGTGGAGAAGAGTTCAGAAGTAAAATAAACGCCAGTGTAAGTCCAAGAGGTGAATCGAATGCAGCATACCGTGGCAACCAGCACTTTGGTGAACTACGTACTAAATCAAGCCGCCTTGACATCCTTGCTGCCGACTTTGGCCTAGAGGACGGTGACCGTATCAGGGTACTTGTAAATGACAAAGTTGTCATACAGGAATTCACGCTAACTAACTTTAACAGAGGACTTCAGATAACCCTTCAACCGGGTTTCAACAAGATAGATTTCGAAGCTATGAACCAGGGAACATCGGGTCCCAACACGGCCCAGTTCGCTATTTATGATGACACCGATAAACTCCTGATGTCAAACCAATGGAACCTGGCAACAGGATTTAGGGCTTCGGTTATGGTTATAAAAGAATAGTGTAGTATATTTGTTTCTAAGCCATCTAAAACGCATGAAACACCTATCTATATTACTGCTACTGCTGCTTTCACAGCTATCTGCCACTGCTCAGGATCACGAAGCTACAATGTATTTCCTTGACGGAACAGAAGTTACCGGATTTGCGACACTAAAATTTGTAAAAGAATCATTTTACGGCATCCCTAAAGACAAAGTTTCTTTTCGCGTTACTACAGACGATGAACCCGATCTTTGGGATAGCGAGACAATTTCTAAAGTAGTATTTCACGATTTTGGCACTCCAAAAACATTTGAATTCATTCCCGTAGTATATATTGACGGAACACAAGACTCTCTTTTTGAAGTTATTGCAACCGGAGAAGTAAACCTGTATGCCGAAGCTGTTGGCGTATGGGATGTAAAGGAAGACGATATTAAATCGCCCGAACCTAAGCACCTAAGAGTTAAGCGAAAAGGAGAGAAAGAATTTGCCGCATTAGGCAATAAAAAGAAAATAGCAACCTATTTCAATCAGTGTCCCGGAGTTCTTGAAGGCCTGGAAGACAACACTTTTAGCAACAAGACAATACCGGATATTGTAGAATACTACAATGAGAAATGCGGTTCGTCCAAAGCAAAATAATACAACTGTACGTTTTACTAAAACATAAAAAAGTCCCCTGCAAAACAGGGGACTTTTTTAGTATAGCTGATTTCCTTAGTCGTTCATAGAGATAAGAAACTCTTCATTGTTTCTTGTTTTCTTAAAGCGTTCGTTGATAAAGTCCATAGCCTCAACCGGATTCATATCCGCAAGGTATTTTCTCATTATCCACATGCGCTGTATTGTTTTCTCATCAAGAAGAAGGTCATCTCTCCTTGTACTTGACGATGTAAGATCGATAGCAGGGAAGATACGCTTATTAGCGATTTTTCTATCGAGCTGAAGCTCCATGTTACCTGTTCCCTTAAATTCTTCAAAGATAACCTCGTCCATTTTAGAGCCGGTGTCGGTAAGTGCAGTAGCAATAATACTAAGCGATCCGCCCCCTTCAATGTTACGTGCAGCACCAAAGAAACGTTTTGGTTTTTGTAATGCATTAGCATCAACACCACCACTTAATACTTTACCAGATGCAGGCTGAACGGTATTGTAAGCCCTTGCAAGACGGGTAATTGAGTCAAGAAGTATTACAACATCATGACCACATTCTACTAAACGTTTTGCTTTTTCAAGGACGATGTTAGCCACCTTTACGTGACGTTCTGCAGGCTCATCAAAGGTAGAAGCAATAACTTCACCTCTAACACTACGCTGCATATCGGTAACCTCTTCAGGACGCTCATCAATAAGTAATACAATAAGGTAAACTTCAGGATGGTTAGCCGCAATTGAATTAGCTATATCCTTAAGAAGCATTGTTTTACCTGTTTTAGGCTGAGCAACGATCATACCTCTTTGTCCTTTACCAATTGGCGAGAACAAATCGATTATCCTTGTAGAAATTGTACTTTGCTTGTCGGCAAGGTTAAATTTTTCTTCCGGGAAAAGTGGTGTAAGGTGTTCAAAAGAAACCCTGTCACGCACAACCTGAGGGTCGTGTCCGTTGATCTTATTTACTTTAACAAGCGGGAAATATTTTTCTCCTTCTTTAGGCGGGCGAACCACACCTTTTACAGTATCACCAGTCTTAAGTCCGAAGAGACGGATCTGAGAGTTAGAAAGGTAAATATCATCGGGAGATGCAAGGTAGTTGTAATCTGAAGAGCGAAGAAAACCGTATCCGTCAGGCATCATTTCAAGAACGCCTTCGCTTTCTATAATTCCGTCAAACTCATAATCGGGTTCGCGGTAATTTTGTTTTTTGTTTTGTGTATTCTGATGCGGGGCAGCTTCTTTAACAGCAACCGGAGTTGCGGGCGCTGCAGCAGCAGGTGTAACCGGTGCACTATCCTTATCCTTGTTAAGGTTACCCTTATAACTAGGGTGGTTAGGATTATTTGCGTTTGCCCTTTCAATCTGTGCCAGTCTTTCTTCTTCAGAAATCTGTGGCTTTTTCGGCCTGTCAGATGGTTTTGCATCAGCACCCTGAGGTTTCGCCGTAGCACCATCCTTAACAGGTATAGTTTTCTTTCTGTCTTCCTTAATTATTCTCTCTTTAGGCTGCGGAACAGTTTTGGGAGTAACAGCATCTGCGGTAGTAGTTTCGGTCGCTTCTGCTTTTGGTGCCGGTTTTTTAAATTCCGGTTTTGGCGTAGGCTCTTCTGTTACAACAGGAGCAGCATCGGCAATATCATCTAATGGCAGTGTAAAAGGTGATTCCTTTTTTACAGGAGCCGCTTTTTTTATAACCTGGTCATTTTTTTGATTTTCTGGGGCTATCCTTGCTCTTTTTGCTTTTTCAACAGGCTGTTCGGCCGGTGTTTCGGTAGCTGCAGCAGGAGTTGCTTCTTCAAACAGAGGTTTAATAGTAGCAGGATTTGCGGCTTGGTGATCAAGGATCTGATAAACCAGTTCGTCTTTTTTAAGCCCTCTGTATTTGTTTATTTTTGCTTTTTTTGCAATTTCCTGAAGCTCAGGAAGCTTCATTTCTTTTAATTCGGAAATATCAAACATGAAAAATTTTTGGTTAAATTAAATAGTGTAATGGTAATGTTTTGGTGGAATTTTTTTTGGGAATGCCGTACTTTCAGAATGAAGCACTTATGATTTGGTATTGCAATAATACAAATTTATTTTAAGTATACAATAGTATTTCTTAAAAAGAAAACATATTTTTGTGCTGCAAAACAAAAAAATCAGAATGATACAACGAATACAAACCGTATATCTTTTTATATCGTTTCTAGCAACGGCAGTACTTCCGTTCGTTTTACCATTATGGGTAACAGGCACAGATCAGAATTATTATTTCATCCAGGACCTGTCTTTTGTAATGCTGTTTGCTTTTAGCACTACATTAAGTGTTGTAAGCATACTATCCTATAAGAAAAGAAAAAGCCAGTTTGTTATAGGCAGGCTTAATATAATATTAAATTTAATTTTATTAGGGTTATTTGTATTCAGGCTATTCAATTTATCCGGAGAGACAGATCCTGAAAAGGTCGTTTCAGAGAAGGGTATTGGGGTAATCCTCCCGATTGTTTCTATCGTTTTTCTAAGCTTAGCAAATAAAGCTATCAAGAAGGATGAGGACCTCGTAAAATCAGTAGACCGCTTGCGATAAAACCTTTTAACTTAGTTTATTAGTGCGTTAAAAATCCGGACCCGAAAAGTCCGGATTTTTTTGTTTCCTCACCCAAGCCCTCTCCGAGGGAGAGGGAGGTGCTTCACTCAACGTATAAGATTATAGTTAATTTCTTCTCGACTATTTATTACCTTCAAGAGTATCAATCTAAATTACCGAATCACCAAATAATCACCTCTTCCCTATCTCGATCACTTCGAGGTTCTGAATTTTATCGCCTTCAATTTCAAAACGCAGCATGGTGCGTACCTGGTGAAATCCGCTTACTCCCGCTGCTCCGGGATTCATGTGCAGTAAATTCAGTTTTTGGTCGAACTGCACTTTAAGTATGTGCGAATGCCCGCAAATAAAAAGTTTGGGCGGGTTGCTGTTTAACTCATCCCTTACAGCCTGATTGTATTTACCGGGATAGCCACCAATATGCGTAATCCAAACATCTACATCCTCGCACATAAAGCGGTTATTCAACGGAAATTCCAGTCGTGCTTCATTACTGTCTATATTTCCGTATACGCCACGCAAAGGTTTCTCTTTCTTCAAGATATCGGTAACCGAAAGATCACCTATATCGCCCGCATGCCATACTTCGTCGGCCTGGCGAACGTATTTTAACATAGTATCATCAATATGGCTGTGGGTATCGCTAAGGAGAAGGATTTTCATTTTAGAAGAGTTACAAAGTGTCTGAGTTGCAAAGCTGCAAAGTTTTATTGAAGTTTCAAAGAGTAAAACCAGTTTAGCTTAAAACTAATTTCTCCGCTACTTTGAGACTTTGAGACTCTGCTACTCAAAAACTTTACGACATTCGACTTTCTAACTTTATGACTTAATAGTATCTTTGCATTCTTATGAGATACTTTATCGAGTTTGCATACAATGGAAAAAATTATTGCGGATGGCAATACCAGCCGCATAGTCCATCGGTACAGGAAACTTTAAACAAAGCTTTGTCTACCCTGCTTAGGACAACTGTTGATGTTGTAGGTGCCGGCCGTACCGATACCGGTGTACATGCACGACAGATGTTTGCCCATTTTGACCACGAAGAAATTACAGATACAGCCAAGCTTGTACAAAAGCTGAATTCATTTTTACCACAAGATATTGTAGTGTATCGTTTTATACCGTTGCACGATGATGCCCATGCCCGTTTTGATGCAAATAGCAGAACGTACGAATATTATATTCACACCTATAAGGATGCTTTTGATTTTGAAGGAAGCTGGTACCACTTTCATCCGCTGAATGTTGAAAAGATGAATGAAGCTGCTAAACTCCTTTTAAACTATACCGACTTTAAATGTTTTTCTAAAACACATACCGATGTCAGGACGTTTAATTGTGATGTCAGGGAGGCGCGTTGGGATATGCAGGATAACAAGCTGGTATTTACTGTAACCGCCGACCGTTTTTTACGCAACATGGCAAGAGCAATTGTTGGAACACTTATTAGCGTAGGCCTCGAAAAAATAAGCATTGACGACTTTAAAGCCATCATTGAAAGCCGCGACAGAAACAAAGCAGGATTTTCGGTTCCTGCACACGGATTATACCTTACCAAGGTAATTTATCCGTACCTTTAAGCCGTTAAAATACTATGAAAGCCATTAAATCGACATCATTTCAAAAGGTAATGCAATTTGCAAAACCTTATCGAACCCGTTTTATATGGGTTATATTATTCTCTATATTCCTTTCGCTTTTTGCAGCTGCAAGGCCATACCTTCTTAAACAGACGGTAGACGCCTACCTTATACCTAAAGACGAATCGGGAATGCTGTTTTATGTAACCCTAATGGGCATCGTGCTTATTTTTGAGGTTATATCGCAGTTTTACTTTGTGTACTGGGCCAACTGGTTGGGGCAGGATATTGTAAAAGATATCCGTGAAAAACTGTTTTCGCATATCAACAACTTCAGGATGAAGTTTTTTGATAACGAAGCCGTAGGCAGACTGGTTACCCGAACTGTTTTTGATATCGAATCCATATCGAAAATTTTTAGCCAGGGATTATTCATGATCATAAGCGACATGCTTAAAATGCTGGTGATACTTGCCTTTATGTTCTACATGAACTGGAAGCTGAGCATCGTGGTAATGCTGGCAATGCCAATACTGGTATTTGCTACCCGTGTTTTCCAGAAAAAGATGAAAGGTGCATTTGAAGAAGTACGTGCGCAGGTGGCTAACCTTAATACCTTTATACAGGAACGCGTTACAGGTATGCGTATCGTTCAGCTTTTTAACCGTGAGGATATTGAGTTCGAAAAATTCAAACAGATCAACCAGAAGCATAATGACGCATGGCAAAAGAATATCCTGTATAACTCGATCTTCTTCCCTATTGCCGATACCATTTCATCATTAACACTGGGTATGGTTATCTGGTATGCGGGTATTAATATCCTTAACGGAGATTCTATTACAGAACCGGGAGATATGTTTGCCTACATTATGTATATAGGTATGCTTTTTAACCCATTGAGGCAGATTGCCGATAAATTCAACGAGATGCAGATGGGTATTGTAGCGTCTGACAGGGTATTTGAGCTTTTAGAGATGGAAGACCTTGTTCAGAAATCAGGTACTGTAACTGCCGGTCATTTTAAAGGAGCCATCAATTTTGAGAAGGTCCACTTTAGCTACATTCAGGATGAAGAAGTAATAAGAGGTATTAACCTGAACATTGATGCCGGGCAGACAATAGCCATTGTTGGATCGACAGGTGCAGGAAAATCGACCATTATTAACCTGCTGAATCGTTTCTACGAAATCAATAGTGGCACGATTACCATTGATGGCACAGATATTAATGAATTTACACTGGAAAGCCTTCGTAAGCAGATAGGTATTGTATTGCAGGATGTTTTCCTTTTTGCTGATACCATCCTTAACAACATCACACTTAACGATCCGTCTATTACAAGAGAAACTGTAATTCAGGCTGCGAAAGATATTGGCGTTCACAACTTCATTATGAGCCTTCCGGAAGGTTACGATTATAACGTCAAAGAGCGCGGCGTTATGCTTTCATCGGGTCAGCGACAGCTAATTGCCTTTTTAAGGGTACTGGTAAGTAACCCAAGTATATTGATACTGGATGAGGCTACCTCTTCGATTGATACCTATTCTGAAGAACTGATACAGAATGCAACCGATAAGATCACCGAAGGAAGGACATCGATAATTATTGCACACCGACTGGCAACTGTTGTAAATGCTGATAAGATTATCGTTATGGACAAAGGCCTTATTGTTGAAGCCGGAACACATTACGACCTTATTAACCGTGAGCAGGGTTATTATAAAAACCTTTATTACTCACAGTTTGTAGTAGAAAGTGAAGAGTAGTTTACAGCATTCAGTCGCAGTTTACAGTAGGGTATCTGCGCAATCAAATTAGGAAACATTTTACTATAACCAAATTTATACTTACTTTCGTAGGCACAAATTAATACAGAAATTATACACTGATGAAATACGATGTTATTGTTTTAGGAAGTGGCCCGGGCGGATATGTTGCCGCTATCAGGGCAGCACAATTAGGATTGAAAACTGCTATTGTGGAAAAAGAAAACCTTGGTGGTATATGCCTTAACTGGGGCTGTATCCCAACGAAAGCACTTTTAAAAAGTGCACAGGTTTTTGATTACCTGAAACACGCTTCTGATTACGGTCTTACCGTTAAAGAATTTGATAAGGATTTTGGTGCTGTTATCGCTCGTAGCCGTGGCGTTGCCGATGGTATGAGCAAGGGTATTCAGTTCCTTATGAAAAAAAATAAAATAGAAGTTATTGAAGGTACAGGTAAACTTAAACCGGGTAAAAAACTTGACGTAACATCTAAAGACGGAAAAACTACAGAGCTTAGCGCAGACCATATTATCATTGCTACAGGTGCACGTTCCCGCGAACTGCCTAACCTGCCTCAGGATGGTAAAAAAGTTATTGGTTACCGCCAGGCAATGAATCTGCCGGAGCAGCCTAAATCTATGATCGTTGTAGGTTCCGGTGCTATTGGTGTTGAGTTCGCTCATTTTTATAACTCAATGGGTACTAAGGTAACTGTTGTTGAATTCATGCCAAACATCGTTCCTGTAGAGGATGAAGATATCTCTAAACAATTTGAGCGTTCGCTTAAAAAGTCGGGTATCGAAATTATGACTAACTCTTCTGTTGAGAAAGTTGACACTTCAGGTAACGGCGTTAAAGCGACAGTTAAAACAGCTAAAGGCGAAGAGATCCTTGAAGCAGATATCCTTCTTTCTGCGGTAGGTATTAAATCTAACATCGAGAACATCGGTCTTGAAGAAGTTGGTATCGCTACAGACAGGGATAAAGTATTGGTTAACTCTTACTACCAGACTAACATACCGGGTTACTACGCTATTGGAGATATCGTACCGGGCCAGGCACTTGCACACGTTGCATCTGCAGAAGGTATTCTTTGTGTTGAAAAAATTGCAGGCCTTCATGTAGAGCCTCTTGATTACGGAAACATACCGGGCTGTACTTATGCTACTCCTGAAATTGCTTCTGTTGGTCTTACAGAAAAACAAGCTAAAGAAAAAGGATACGAACTTAAAATTGGTAAGTTCCCGTTCTCTGCATCAGGTAAAGCAAAAGCATCGGGTACGCCTGATGGTTTCGTAAAAGTTATCTTTGATGCTAAATACGGCGAATGGTTGGGATGCCACATGATTGGCGCAGGTGTTACAGATATGATCGCTGAGGCTGTTGTTGCAAGAAAACTTGAAACTACAGGACATGAGATCATTAAATCGGTTCACCCACACCCTACTATGAGTGAGGCTATCATGGAAGCTGCTGCTGCTGCTTACGATGAAGTGATTCACCTATAATTAGTACACACGATTACATATATAATCCGCATTGAATATTCAGTGCGGATTTTTTATTTACAATAATTCCTTTATTTTAGCCCTTAAACTAACCTAAACTATGAAAAGAACTATTACCCTGCTTGCATTAGTGTTAAGCTTAACAGCAATAACAGGATGTACTGATAAACATAATTCTGCGACAGCAGAAAAAACTAAAGATGCCGACAAAACAAGGGCTGAAATCAGGGAAATCTGCGAAAAATTTCACACCGCATACAAAGCCAAACAGATAGAAACCATAAAAGGTATGCTTCTTGACAATGGCTCGTATTCAGACACTGACCACACCGAGATATTTAGCTACGAACCTTTTATCCAGCACCTGAACAGAAAACTGCTTAACCCTGCGATTGGTACTATACAGTACAAAGTTGATTTTCAGGAAATCATTTTTAATACAGATATGGATGAAGCAACAATTATAGAACAGTTTAATATAAATATATTCACCCAGTACATCCCGTGGAGGATGGTTTCGCACGTTGTTTGGAAAGACAACACCTGGAAATATGATATAATATCTTTTTCGCTTACGCCTTCTAACAATGTTCTGCCTGCGGTAAATATGGCAGCAAAACAGGAGTAATTATTACTACTATAAGAGTTTTTTAAAGCACCGGTTTCGAAATGAGGCCGGTGCTTTTTATTTAACAGCTTATAGGCATAAATGCTTTTCGCGCTTTTGTATTTTTAATTCCCTCAAAAAAAGTATACTATGAGTAAGTTAAAGAAGAAAGCTAAAAAAGGCAGTACCAAAAAGAATAAGCTGGGTGTAAAAAACTCACTTGTAAACAATATAAATGCCCGAAAGAAAAAAGGCATCTCACGCCCTAAAAAGAAGAAAACGGTTTCTAAGAAATCGTATAAGAAAATGAAAAAGAACTGGGGCAAAAAAAAGAAAAAATAGACTACCAACCCTACAATTATATAAGCAGATAAATTAGATTTTAAACCATGATTTATATCAGTTAAAGTGCTTTTTGTCTTACATACTTTTGACATGTAATTCAAAACACACACAAAATGAAAAAAATAATCTTATCTGTATTTGCCCTTTCTTTTTTTGGCATTAGTTCTGTTTTTGCGCAACAGGATTCTAACCCAAACATCGATTTTAAAAGATGGCAGGTACGCCTTAGAGGCCTTGCAGTAGTACCGTCAGAAAGTGCTTCTATAGGAGTGATTAGTGGCGATGCAGCCATATCCACCGCTGTTATTCCGGAACTTGATTTTACCTATTTTTTCACTAAAAACTTTGCCGCCGAACTTATCCTCGGAACGTCTAAACATGACGTAAACACAACAGGTTCGGATATTTCTGCCGTAGGCGGGCCAACAAGTACCAATGTAGATTTGGGCAGTGTTCGCCTGTTACCACCAACCCTTACCTTTCAGTACCATTTTTATCCGCTTGCCGATAAAAACTTCAAGCCATATGTAGGCGCAGGTATCAATTACACCATTTTCTATGATGTAAAAGGCGGAAATACCGTAAAAGATGTTAATTATGATAACGCAGTAGGCTTTGCATTCCAGCTGGGTATCGACTATATGATTACCGATACGTTTTTTATAAACATCGATGCTAAGAAGATTTTTCTTAACACAGATGTAACTGTAGATGCTTCTAACCTTGCCGCAGGGCTAAGTATACCGGCCGAAGTGGACATCGACCCGTGGCTATTTGGCATAGGCGTAGGTATGAGGTTTTAAGTAGTAGTTTTTGTTTAAAAGCCGCCGGAGGGCGGCTTTCGTATTTTATACTGTTTTCAATGCTGCGATCAGCAAATCTATATCTTCTTTGGTATTGAAGTGACTAAATGAAATTCGTAATGATGGCTTTTTTATATCGTCACCCGTAAGTATCTCTTTTAACACATGAGAAGGCCGTACACTCCCGGACTGGCACGCACTACCCCTTGATACAGCAACCCCCTTCATATCCAAATGAAATAATATCATCGAAGTTTTGTCTTCCGGTAACGGCAGCATAACATTTATAATATTATAGAACAGGCTGTCATTTTCCCCATTAATCCTGTAACCCGGAAAATGATTATCAAGCTGTTCCGTAAAGTATGCTTTTAGGGCAGTAATATGTTTTTTCTCTTCCTCAAGGTTCGCGTACGATAATTCAAGTGCCTTAGCCATCCCGCCAATTTGATGTAATGCCTCTGTACCCGCACGGAAACCTTTTTCCTGCTCACCGCCATATATAAATGGTTTCAGCATCAAGTTTTTGCGTGCAAAAGCAAATCCGATTCCTTTTGGCCCGTGGAATTTATGAGCGCTTGCCACTATAAAATCTGCCGGAACAGCTGCAAGGTCTAAGGGCATTTTACCCATAGACTGAACCGTATCGGTATGAAAATAGGCGTTATATTGTTTACATATGCGCCCTACCCTTTCTATATCAAGTACCGTACCTGTTTCGTTATTCACGTGAATAAGGCTTACCAGTGTTGGCACATCCTGGCTCAGCAATTGTACTAAGTGGGTTACATCTGCACTGCCATCCGGCAGGAGATTGATGTAATCTACAGTAATGCCAAATTCTTTTTGGGCTTCAAGTACGGCATGAAGCACCGAATGATGTTCTACCTTACTACTTATAATACGTTTTACGCCAAGATCTTTAACGGCACTCCTTATAATCCAGTTATTGGATTCTGTACCACCCGATGTAAAAATAATTTCACGGGCTTCTGCACCAATAAGTGCGGCGATGGTTTTGCGCGACGTCTCTACAACAACCTTGGCACTTCTCCCAAAAGTATGGGTAGAAGATGGGTTGCCATAATTTTCGGCAAGAATATGCGTTATTTCCTGTAGTACTTCCGGCCTTAATGCGGTTGTACTGGCGTTATCAAGATATGCTTTTTTCATTGCTGCAAAATTACAGAAAAAGTAGCTGCAATTTTATTTATTGATAACACCTTTAAACATTTCAGGAACTTGACGAAAAAGATTATTTTTGTTCAAAATACTTATATATGAAAAAGATTTTTAGCCTTATTGCTATTTTGGTTTTGCTATCCGGCTGCGACGATGGTGATATGACTTTTAAAACATTTGACTTTTCTGATGCAAACGATCCTCAAAATTGCCCACTCGCAAGTACCAGTACCGGCAAATTATATTATATATCAAACGGAACAGAAGTGTTAATACTTGAACTTGCCGACGGACAACTAATCAATTCTGAAAACAGAGATGAAAGCGGTAAAAACATACCTCGTGAAATTATCATAACCGGGAATAACAAAATCACTTACAGAAATTACACTGCTATACCAAGTAATATCTGTGCCACTTTTATAAATGGTACGGCCGACTACGATGACCAATGGATAGGTGTTGGAACATTATCTGTAATAACAACGGCAACTACGGATAAGGATACCGGAAAAGTTACCGGTTACGGCCACCAGATAACACTTAAAAATGTAACGTTTACAAAAGGTGGAGAAAGCATTACTATAAATGACAATCTTTATGGCACTATTAATATAGCTAACGGTTTTGATTTTAAATTTGCCGCCGCAGATAAAGAGCCTACAGTTTTAAGTTGTTTCAACATTATATATACTAAATATTTTAAAGAGGCACTGGTACTTACAATTGCTAAAGATTCTGATCTATTTAAAAATGAAGCAGGCACAAGATCTGTAGTCGTTAATAACGTAGACGAACTTGTTGAAAATCGCAATACAATAGACTTTACGGTATTTGAAAGTACTGTTAATGACGAAAGAATTTGTAAATCTGGTGGAGGTGAACTGCCTAACCCCGTACCCGGACAACGATGGAGTGCAAATGCAACTACAAGTCAGAACACAATTACTCCGGGCACTATAAAGGTAATTACAACATTTAATGCTGCCGGAAATAGTTACCTACACAAAATATATCTTAAAGACATTATATTTAGAAACCGTGACAGTAATAATTTGACATTTACCCTTAAAGACGTTGCTGTAGAAACTGAAGATGGTTATTTCTTTGGTGAATATTCTAAAGCTGCTGAATAATAGTAAACATAGAAAATCCCGCTTCGGCGGGATTTTCTATGTTTACTACTACCTGTTAGGGTTTTGCTTTATATATACTTCGGTAGCTCCCAGTCCGTATTTCTGGTAATCGGCATCCCTAAAATCTATGCCTTCATAACGGCCTAGTAAAAAGTCGAGTTCAGCTTTAAGTATGCCTTCTCCCACCCCATGAATTAAAACCACTTTAGGCATCCTGTTTTTTATAGCAAATTCCAATTGGCGTTTTGCTGTTTCCGTTTGCAGGGTTAGTATGTCGTAATTAGACATTCCACGTTTGTTGGGTACGAGCTTTTCTATGTGCAGGTCTACCTCCAGTACAAAATCATCTTTGCGTGATTTTTTCTCTTTCACAAAACTGCGCTTCTTCGGTTCTTCTTTTTCCCTAAGTACAGATCCAAGGCTTTGCGATGAAAAGAAAGACCTCAACTCGCCCTGGTTGGTTATTTTGATAAGTTCGCTTTCGTCAAAAGGCAGCTCAAAACCTTCGTTGGTTTCTATGATTACCTTCCCGCCTTTAAAATTTTTAACGCGGCCGCTAAAAGAATCATCCAGTACGCTAACCTGATCGCCAATACTAAACTTCGCCATTATCTTCCTCCTTATATTGTTCTGATTTGCTTGGCACTTTAGCCATTAGCTTCATCATTCCCATCATAAAAATAGCAATACACCCGATCATAATAAACAGATTTGGATGTCCTGTAGACTGCTCATATAAGGCTACAAAGGCAGCTGCAAAAAATAATACGATATAAATGGTTTTCATGATAAAGCAATAAATTAATAAAGTACCCTGCAAATATAAGCTTTCCAAAATTTTATGCAACTCCATAAAAATCAAAACCTCCATAAAGGAGGTTTATACAAGATTTTATGTTATTTAAAAATAGACCTGGCAATCCGGAAGAGCTTTCCTAATTCTGGATTTTTCTTTTTCGGTAATAGGGTTACCTGTTAGTATAAGCGTTTTGAGGTTGGAAAGCTTAGTAATACTTTCGGGTAATATTGTAATATTGTTATTTGCTAATGAAAGCAGTGTCAGCTTGTTCAGTTCGCCGACAGATGAAGGCAACGTTTTTATCTTATTATGATCTGCAATGATAGAAGTAAGATTTTTTAAACTGCCAATACTCTCCGGAAAAAGTTGTAGCTGGTTGTATTCAACATTCAGTTCTTCCAGATTTTCCAGTCCGGCCCAGTCATTATCAAACTCTTTAAACTGGTTTCTGCCAATATTCAGCTGTTTAAGTTTTTTAAGTTCGGATAGCTCCTGAGGCAAATAGCTTAGTTGATTGTCATCCAGAGCCAATACTTCAAGTAAAGAACAGTTTTTTATAGTACCCGGCACAGCGGTAAATGCGTTTTGTGAAAGGTACAAATACTTAAGCTTTTTAAGTTTCCCGATAGACCCCGGCATTGTAGCGATGTCATTATCTGACACATCCAGCTTAATCATCTGCTTAAATACATCAATATTATTGGGTATGTATTTTAAAAGGTTACCCTGAATATTAAGCACTTCAAGCTTTGTTTGCTTAAACAGTACCTCATCCCAATGCTCCAGGTTATTCCCCATAATATTAAGAAAGGTAAGCCCCTTTATCTTATCTATTTCCGGCGAAATGGTAAAGACATGCCTGTCCCTTAAGTTTAACTGTTTTGCATTGTTAGAAGCCACAGCATCATCAATACTATAATATACCGGTTCTTTTAACGGATTGGCATTTTGGGCATATCCGCTACACATTGAAAACATGGCCATAATGGCGATACTTGTCCTTATCATATCTAAATCAAAAAAGGACCGGCATATAAAACGCCGGCCCTAAAAAAATTACATTACCTACTTAATTTTTCTTTAGCAGTTTGTAAGAACCTGTCTTTTCGCCCACGTGAACGCGAACAACAAATACCTGGTCTCCTGCAGCTGCTGAAAGATTGATATCTAATTTCTGGCTTCCGCCGATAGATTGTCCTTTAACTTCAGAAACTTTTCTGCCAAGCATATCAAATACTTCTACAGAAACATCATTTCCTGGTTCACCGTTTATTTCAACAGTTACGTTACCTTGTGTAGGGTTTGGATAAAGAGTAACCATACCTTTTAACTGGTTAGGTGTATCAAGACCAAGAACATCTTCTACAAGTATATAGTCTGTTTTTTCAGCAGGTGTACTTTCACCGGCAGCGTTAGATGTTACAAGGCTAACATTGTATGTACCCGGTGTAGCATAAGTTACAACAGGATTTTTTTCAGTTGAAGTTGCAGGTTCTCCACCTTCAAATGTCCATTCCCATGCTGTAGGGTTGTTAGTACTTATATCTGTAAATGTTACTGTTTCACCTTTATCTACAGTTGTAAGGCTAGCTGTAAAGTCAGCAGCGGGTGTCTGCGCTCCAAGGTTTTCAGATAAAGCAAAAACTACAGTAGCAGAAGCATTAAAGTTAACATCTGTAAACGTAGCATCCTGTTGTGGTGCATTGTTATCGTTAGGGTGCTGTACAGAGAAGAAACCATATTTAAAGTCTGGTGTAAACGTTAAACCTGTTGGCTCTGAACCTGCCGGCATAGAAGCGAACAATTTAATATTTGGCTTGCTTTGTGTATGATCGGGACGGATAACCCAGATGTAGTTTAATCCACCATCCTGAAGTACCCAAAGGTTTCCTTTATCATCAAATGTAAGGTTGTCGTTACCGTCTGCCCAAGGCTCGTTAACAATACCGTCTGCAGTTTCAATATCGTAGCTTACGCCACCTGCAAAAGTTTCGAATTCGGTTATCGTGCTTCCGTTATCTTTAAATCTGAAAATCCTGTTTTTCCCTTTAGTTGTAAAGTATATTTTGCCGTCAAGCGGGCTAATTTCGCAATCTTCAACACCGTTAAAGTTTGTACCGCCAAGTAATGAAGCTACGTTACGAAGGTTGTTACGGTCTTCTTTAGTTGTGTTAGGTACCTGTATCCATTTTGCAGTTGCAGAACTAGGCTCATCGTTAGATAAATCAAGGTCAAGCTTAAGTACATATACTTTACCTGCAGTGAAGTTATTAGCAACATCGGCTACGAATTTGTAGACACAATGTGTACCTCCATCTTCACCATAGTATGCTGTAGTACCGTCCGGAGTAATAACGATGTTCTCGTGGTTCATTCTTCCAAGAGCCCAAAGTTTTTCCTGTTTACCATTACCGTATTCTTTTACTTTAGCAGTTTCCGGATCAATTTCCACAAACCATCCAAGATCCTGGTATCCGTCACCGTTAGCGTCTCCGGTAGCTGTATCTTCTTCTGTAGTAATTACAGTACCCCAAGGAGTTAAACCACCAGAACAGTTTCTTGATGTTGTAACAAGGTCATTGTTATACATATCAACTGCTTTAGAGTCATCAACTACCCAAAGGTTATTTTCTTCATTCAGGTGAATATTAAGCATTGAAACACCACCCGGAGTATTTTCCTGATTTACAGAAAGGTGACCTAATTTACTGCTGTTATTTTTAGGGATAAATGCCGTGTAATCATGGTTACCCGGTACATTTCCTGTACCTGTCATATACTGCCATCCTTCTTTAAATATCAACTGGAAGCGGTGCTCCGGAGCTATAATAAGGTGGTTAAGCTGAGCCGTTGGCTTAATTGAAGTAAAACAGCCAATGTGAGATTCTTCACAGCTAACGCTTAAGTCCTGAGTGTTTTTGATGTAAAGGTCAAAACCAAGATCAGAACTGTTACCGTCACGGTTGTGTATTTCTACAGCGACCCTGTTGATACCTGTAGTGAAAGCCGTTTTAGGAACTTTAAAAATATAGAATTTCTTCTCGTTTAATCCATCAATTGTTGATGCTGAATTCGTAAGGTAATCTGTTGGCTCAGCAGGCATATTATCCCTTATAACCTCAACACCGTTTACATAAATAATAGCACCATCGTCTCTACGTAATCCAAACTCAACAAACTCTGTAAGAGATGATGGGTTCACATCGATATCTTTATAGAAGTATGATGTAATATACTTAGTCGGGTTAGGCCCGTAAGATATTACAGTAGCCATTGGGTCGCCATAACCTAGTGGTGCAACACCCGTAGCCCATCCGGTAGCGGCATCGCCGTTAATCTGGTTCCAGTTTGTAGCATCCTGGCTTGTTCCGTTGTCAAGATACTTCCACTGTGCTCCTTTAGCAACCGGGAATACACCCTCCTGGGCATAAAAAGCTCCCGACATTAAAAGGCTTACTAATAGTAAACGTTTTTTCATAATCTGTTAATTAGTTTTTGTTATGCGGCAAAAGTAGACCTGGTATATGTCCTGCAACTGAAGCGCTGCTTAAGTTTAGATTAAGTAACAGCCCTGTTCTTTAAAATAAGATTAAGCAAACTGTTGCGCTATCACTGTTTTTATAAAACACAAAACCGGACAAGCGTCCGGTTACTATTGTGTATCAGTGTTTAAACTATTTTAGTCATTACAAAAGCCATAACTTTTTCCTTAACATTGACCTGAATACTATTTTCCGGAAGGAACATCATTTAAGGCTTTCATAAACGCTACAAGTTCTTTTTTCTCGGTCGCAGTAAGGTTTAGCGGATCTGCCGACAAAGTTTGGTTCGTTACATTAAGCCCGAGGCCTCCCCCGCCACCATTGTTATAAAACTCTACAACTTCTTCCAGTGTTGTGTAAGCGCCATTATGAAAATACGGAGCCGTAAGCCCTGAATTCCTCACTGTATTTGTCTTAAACGATTTTTCATAGATCCAGGCGTATTCACTTAATATAGTATTACTCCATCGGCCTTCGTCGGTATCCAGTTTTGGCGATTTAGCATTCGGGTCGGCAAGCACGCCTAATATCTCGCTTTCGTTCTCATTGTACAATGGCGGAACCAAGCCCGCAAACGTAGGTGCAAAATGGCAGGTAGCGCAATTGGCTTTACCCATAAACAGGTTAAATCCATTTTTCACTTCCTGGCTCAGCTCATTACTTTCTCCTCTTATGTATTTATCAAACTGGCTATTAAAAGAGCGTAGCGAAAGCACATACGATGCCAGGGCTTTTGAGAATTTTTCGCGTGTTATCTTTCCTTTTCCAAATACGCTTTTAAACTGATCTGCATATCTTTTGCTTTCACCCAGTTTTTTAAGAATAGCACTATAGGCCGTATTAAATTCATCCGGATTAAAGATTACGTGTTCTGCCTGCTGCTCCAGTGTAAAGGCACGCAGGTCATAAAAGTACCTGTCGGAATATACCGCATTAATCAAACTCGGGGCGTTTCGCAAAACCGTTTTACCTTCCACATTACTAAGCGATTTTGGTATACCATCTGCAAATGCCTTACCCGGCTGGTGGCAGGTAGCACAGCTCATTGTACCGTCTCCGCTTATCGCTGCATCATAAAATAATTCTTTACCCAATAATCGAAGTGCCTCACTGTCTTCACCCTCCTTCAGGTCGGTAAAGAAATACGGATTCAAAAAGTCATTCCCAAAAATAGAAGTACTGCCGGGATTCCATGCCGCTATCTGCTTGATGAATTCAGGCTCCTGCCCTTTTTCTATTGTGCCAAGCTGTTTATATAATGGATCGATATAATTTTTAAATATTTCAAGCCTGTCTAAGGTTTCAAAAGAGGTGTTTTTTTCAAGATAGCCAATAGCCCCGTCAAACAATGGAAGTATACTTTTTGTTTTAGCCTCAGGATAGTTTTCAGATAAAAAAGCCTTCATACCCTCAAGTGAAGCTTGCGCTTCGGGAATGGCGTTGAGCGATCCAGGAGTATCAAAGCCTGTTAAGCCTAATGAATACATTCTTACCAACTGAAGCCTCATCGCCGATATGTTACCTTTTACAGTTCCGCTTTTCGTATCAAGACTACCGAATAAAATAGTGTAATAGGAATTCAGTTTTTTAGCAATCGCTGCAATCTGCCCTTTTTCGTCCGCAGCCTCATCAGAAAAAACCAATTCATCAAGTACCTGTAAACCTTCAGGCGTAAGCACTAACGGACTTGTACCTGACTTTTCTATATGTAACAATGGTGCGCCGTTAATATGTTCATTCACGTATTCGGAGTAATGAAACGCAAGGTAAAACTCTATTTTTTTGTAGCTGATACGGGTTTCTGCCAATACCTGCTTTAGGGAATCCAGGCTTATTTTACCTGACCTGAAATCTTCGGCAGCCCTATCCATTTGTACTGCTGCTTCTTTAAATTCATAGGCATATTTACTAACTACGGCAGGAGCTGTTGTATAGGCTTCGTCTGACGTGAAAGAGAACGATAATGCCGTTGCAGCAGCAGCAATTGTGCCAATAGCAACGAGCCTTATTCTGGTAAAATTATAGTACATGTATTTTCGTGCTTGTTAACTTTAAATTCCGCAAACTTACCATTGCACTGCGCCAGTCACGTTAACCCTACATTAAGTAATAATTAAAAATATCTGTTAGCAGTCCTAAAATGCTATAGAATCCATTAAATTGCAGTATATACTTTTATAATACATTTTACCCGATACATGAATAACAATAAAAGCCTTAAAGCGGTTAGCTATGGCGAAGTACTTTGGGATGTTTTTCCCGATGATAAACGAATAGGCGGTGCTCCGCTTAATGTTGCCCTACGAATGAAAAGCCTGGGTTGCTATGCCGCAATGATTAGCTGCGTTGGCAAAGATGAAGACGGAACAGTAATACTTGACTACATAAAAAAACAGGGGCTTGATACAAATGGAATATCAGTCAGCGATACTTTTGCCACAGGTACTGTACTTGTACACCTAGATGAAAACCGAACGGCTACCTACGATATAAGTTATCCATCGGCATGGGATAAAATTAAGGCTGATACTCACACTAAAAACTTAGTTGATGATGCCGATGTAATTATTTACGGAAGCCTGGTTTGCCGTGATAAGACCTCAAGAACTACTTTATTGCAATTACTCGATAGCACTACCTATAAAGTTTTTGATGTCAATTTAAGAAAGCCACATTACTCCATAGAGACACTTGACGTATTAATGCAGAAAGCCGACTTTATGAAACTGAATGATGAGGAACTTCCTGAGATCGCCACAGCCTTTGGCTTTAACTCAGAGAGCATTGAGGAAAGTATGCAGTTTATAGCGAAAAATACAAATGCCAAAGCCATTTGTGTAACCCGTGGTAAAGACGGTGCTTTATTATTGTGGAATGGTGAATTCTACTCTAATCCGGGATATACTGTAACGGTTGCCGATACGGTAGGCGCAGGAGATTCTTTTCTTGCATCGCTCGTTACAAAACTGCTAACAGGCACGCCACCTCAACAGGCTATTGACTTTGCCTGTGCTGTTGGCTCGTTGGTTGCTTCCAAACCCGGAGCGAATGCCTCAATTACAGATGTAGAAATTGAACAAATCATGAAATAGAAAAAGGCAGCTATATAGCTGCCTTCTTTGTATAATATATGGGTATTATTCGTATTGCGGACACCCGAAACATTTGGCTGCAAGATCAAAATGGTAGGTTATAGAAAATTCGTGTACCCCACCGGTTCGTCCTATACCACTAACATTAAAATCGTATGAATAGCCAAATTTAAAGTGTTCGTACTGCAAGCCTCCAAAACCATTTATTGATGTCAGCAAATGGCTGTTCGGGTTATTGCGTGACGGATTGGTAGCTGCTATAGCCCCAAAGAAAAAGCGTGAAAATATTAGTCCGGTTCCAACATCAAAACGGTTGTAATCGCCCTGCATCATAAAGCTCGATGTAAATAATAATTTTGTATTGTTTGGTAGGAAATCATTATAATCTGACACCATAAATTCGTATCCGGCATTTACCGAAAGAAACATATCTAACGGAACATTACCAATAGTGGTAAACGAAATATTTGGCTTATTTAAATGTTTTAGTGCTACTCCAAAAAAGGCATTTTCGTTGTGTACCACCATACCGGCAGATACATCAAAAAACGTAATCCTGTCTTTTATTCCAAGTGGGTCAATACTTGTACCGTCAATTGTTCCCGTACCAATATTAAGCTGGTCTTCCAGGATAAGGTTTTGAAAGCCGTATGACTTTGTACCAAAGCCCACCTCTATACCCGGAATAAAATACCAGTCGCTTTCCAATTGAACTTTATACGCATAACTGGCATTCGCCTGATTAAGGCTGTAATTGGTAAACGATTCGCGCTGACTCAAAAAGCTCAATCCTAATCCACTGTTCATACCCTCTGCCCATGCATTAATAAAAGCATAATCGCTGTTTATCTTTAGCTCGGCATCGGGCCATTGTGTGCGGTGAAGCACCCCAACATGGGTTGTTTCCATAAAGCCCGTATACCCGGGATTCAACGCCTGCGGTGCCATAAAATATTGTGTAAATATAGGATCCTGTGCCTGAGAAAGCATAAAACATAGTAAGGCAAGGATGGTTATCTTAATCTTCATCTTTGTAGGTGTGTGTATTATTTAATTAAAACGAAAGGCCCTTCGAAGTTTACCGGTATTCCGTAGAATGTAACCACCGAAATTTTATAAAGGTAATTCCCGTTTTCGGCAGGCTTGCCCTTCAGGTTACCGTCCCATCCTTTAATTGTTTCTCCTTTTTCATAGTAAATCATAGAACCCCAGGTATCGTATACGCTAAGCTCTACCGACGTTGCTCCCCTAAACTGTAATGCAAAGGTGTCGTTAACACCGTCGCCGTTTGGTGTAAAGGCATTAGGTATCATTACATCATATCCTTTTTCTATAACTATTGTCATTCTGTTGGTAGCAACACATCCGTAGGGATAGGTCACTGTTTGAACTATAACATAAGTCCCTTCACGCATGTAAGTGTGCTGAGGATTCTCTTCGTCAGAAACGCTTCCGTCTCCAAAGTCCCAGGATACAGCAGTGTAATCTCCTGTAGAGGTATTGGTAAATTGTACAGGATCCATAATAGAATACAGGTTGTACGTACCCGAAGCATACGAATCTATAGTAAACGAAGGCCTTCCTAACTGTAGCGTTTCAACCGTGAAAGTAGTATTGGCCGTACAGCCCTGAGAATCGGTAACCGTAACTAATACGGTACCATTTTCGTTGGTTGTCATATTCTGGTTATTCACGCCCGATGTAGTACCCGTAGACCATGTAAAGTTATACGGAGGTACACCTCCTGTAGCCGAAGCAGTATTGATCTGAACCACCGTTCCGTTATCACAATTTGGCGATACCGTGCTGCTTACCGTTACATTAAGCGGATTAGGCCTTGCTAAAGTGAACTGCCTGTTGTTGCTACAGCCGTTAGCATCGGTAACTGTAACCAGGTATGTGCCCGATGTAATATTTACAAGATCCTCATTGGTACTATTCACAGATCCTGTCCATTGAATGGTATACGGAGGTGTTCCACCCGCAGGGATAAGGTCTATCGCACCACTAAAAGCATTATTACAATCTATAGGCTGCGTAACGTTTGCACCAATAATAAGTTCGGCTGGCTCTACAATTTCAAAAGTTCTTCGTATCTCACATGGCTGACTATCCTGAATTATTACAGTATAGCTGCCCGGAGCCAATCCGGTACGTGTTGCACCGGCAGCAGGATTATCTGTCCATTCAAAATCTATAGTACCAACACCTCCAACAAAATTAAGGGCTATTTTACCATCGTTGGCACCATTACAGCTAATTTGTGTTACGACAGGATTAACCGAAAATGCAGGTGCCTCATTAATAACAACGGTAACCGTTTTGGTACACATGTTACCATCGGTAATAGTAGCTATATAAGTACCTCCCGGTAGCCCCGTCCTTGTTGGTCCGGTTGCAAAATCATCCCATGTTACCGCCGGATTCTGATACGGCAAAGTACCTCCTGATATAGCCAGGGAAATCGTACCGTTCTCCAGTCCATCGCAGGTTTCGTCTGTTTTTGTAACCATAACTACAATTTCTGAAGGCTGGTTAATGGTTGCATTCAAAAATTCAACATGGTTATTAGCGTCAATAACCTCTATCCTGTAATTGCCTGCGGTAAGGTTGTCAAAAATATAGTTCAGGTCATTGCTATCGTTAACTGTTTCAACTGTAGTTGTTGTTCCGTTAGCGTTTATCCTTTTGATAACATAATCAAATGGCGCTATAGAAGGCGTATCAATAGCCACTTCTATAACTCCTGTAGCTGCGCCAAAACAAAGTACATCTGTAGTATCTGTTATCGATATTTCTAACGGAAGCGGTGCATTAATTGTAACCGTAAGTGTAAATGGCGGACAGACACCATTGGCATCTGTTATTACCAAAACATAATCGCCTTGCTGGCTAAGGTTAGACAGATCCTGGGTTGTCTGAGTAGTACCGTCAGGATAGGTCCACGTATATTGGTAGTTACCAGATCCGCCGACTGGCGTAATATCTATCGATCCATCACTTGCACCCGCTGCACTAATTTCAAATCCGTTATACATTGATGTTGTATAGGTAGCCGAGATGGACGGATTTACAGTAACCACAACATTGAACGCATTACCCGGACAATTGCCTTGTGGCGATACAGGCGTAATAATATAAGTTACCTGCTGGGGCGTAGTACCCGAATTTGTAAGCTGAATGTTTATTATAGTTTCGTCATTGCCAAATGTTGCCCCGCTTACACCCACAGGTAGCAAAGGAGTGTTCCATGAGTATGTAGTGCCGGTTGGTATTGTGCCTGTCGGGTTAAATACAGCAGCTTCTTCATTACAAACCATAAGTGATCCGTTAGCGACAACTGCTTTAGGGTTTACTGTCACTGTAACCGTAAACGGAACACCTGTGCAGCCACCAGATGTTGGTGTTACGGTATAAATAACCTGTTGAGTTGTGGTGGTGGTATTTATCAACGCCTGATTAAGCGCCGGCTGGACTACGGTTTGATTTGTATTACCTGTTATACCCGCAACAGGCGAAGTTGTCCAGGTAAATGTAGTACCCGCAGGTATGTTGTTTGTTCCGCCATCGGTAGGAATAAAGTTTGGAGACGCCTCACTGCAAATAGCCGTTTCCTGTGCTGATCCTACAAACGGAACAGGGTTAACGGTAATAGTATACGTCATATCTGCACCGGGACATTCAACGCCTGTTGTAGCTGCATTTGCAACGTAAGTTACTACTATAGGACTGCTCGTACTATTAACCAGGGTTTGGGCAGGTATAGTCGTTGTACCGCTTGTAACTACACCTGTAATTCCAACAGGCTGAACCGCCGTCCATGTTATGGTTGCCGATGGTGTGGTACTGGATAGATTTACCGCTGTACTTGTACTGTCCGAACAGATAACCTGACTAGGCTGAGAAAATGACACCGAAGGCGCAGGATTTATAGTAATCGTGAAACTACTTGGTGTGCCCATACATCCGTTAAGTTCCGGGGTTATTGTAATAGTTGCCGTTATTGGTGTTGTTCCGCTATTAACTGCTGCAAAAGCAGGAATATCTCCTGTTCCGCTGGCAGCAAGACCTATAGAAGGTGTGTTATTTACCCAGTTGAATACTGTACCGGCAACAGGCCCTGTAAAGTTTACCTGATCGGTTAATTCTCCTGCGCATATTGTTTGGTTTGCAACTGCATCTACAGTAGTTGTTGGGCTAAGCGTCACCACGATATCAAAAGTAGACCCGGTACATCCGTTGGCTATAGGGGTAACAGTATATGTCGCCGCTGCCACATCGCTAGTGGCATTAAACAATTGCTGACCGATGCTTGTTTGAGGTGATGTTTGCGCAACCGGTGCTCCTCCTCCATTAGCGGTAATTGCACCTGCCGGAGTGATGACAGGAGTGTTCCATGTATAAGTGGTACCTACAGGTACTATATTTCCGTTTCCATTAGCCGGAGTAACAGAGAACGACTCCCCGCTGCAAATACCCGGTTGTTGTACATTCACTATTAAAGGCACCGGATTAACTGTTACCACAACTGTAAATGAATTTCCTGGACATTCATTTCCGTTTGTTGTTGAAACGGGAGTTACTGTATATGTAACCGTTACGGGAACAGCAGCTGTACTAACCAGTTGCTGGCTTATGTCTGTTTGTGGAGTTGTTTCTGCCTCTGCACCTGTAACACTACCGGGAGCTGACACCACCGGAACATCCCAAGTATATAAAGTATTTGCAGATACTATATTTCCATTCCCATTGGCGGGAGTTACTGTAAAAGTCTCGCTACTGCAAATTGCAGTTGTACTATTTGCTATTGATGCTTTTGGATTAACCGTTACCGAAAGTGTAAACGATGTACCTGTACATATACCTGCCTGTGGAGTTACAGTGTAAGTAACCGTTATCGGCGCATTGGTCGTGTTAACTAATGCAGGAATCGGTCTGAAACTATCCTGTAACGCAGTCTGTGACGTATAATTTTGTATCCCGACAGGTGCAGCACCTGTAACGGTCCATATATATTGAGTTCCGGTAGGTACGATGTTTCCTCCTCCATCTGTTGGTACAAATCCTGCGAATGCAGTATCATTACTACAAATTTCAATAGCTTGTGCTGTTATAGAGGGTGGTGTATTTATTGTAATTGCTGCTACATTAGATGTTATTAAAGAACACCCACCTGAATCAAACTCTATCTGGGCATAATAATAAACCGTAGCAGGATCTGTTGCCAATGGTACAGGCTGATAGGTTGCTGTTGTCGCGCCCGGTATTTCTGTACCGGTAGAATCATCATTTACTGTATTCTTATACCATCTGTATGTCGGTGTCCCGGTGCCGTTTGTATATGCAATCGTTAATGGTGCTGGTGTTTCGCCTTCACACAACTCCTGAGATACCGGCTGTGTGGTAAATGTTGGCGATGGTGTTATTATAACCTGTGACACCGTACTTGTATCTGAACATCCCGCTCCTGTTGTGGTTACTATTGCATAGTAGTAAACAGTACCTACTGTAGTTGATGGAGGCGTAAACGTTGCAGATGTTGCTGTTGGTATTGCTGTTGCGCCTGTGGTACTGTTTATGGTGTTAGAATACCACTGATAAGTATATACTATTGGATTTCCGGTACCACCTGTAACAGCAATGGTTAACGGCGCAATACTTCCGCCTGCGCACAAGGTTTGTGTAGCTAGCGGTTCTGTTGTTATGGTTGGCGGAGGCACAACAGTTATAGTAATTAAATTACTAGTTGCTGTACACGCAACACTATTAAGTGTGCTGGTAACTACCTGCCTGTAATAAGTAGTTTGCATCAATGCAGGAGGATCAAACGATGCTGAAGTTCCTGCTGTTGTAAATGTGACGTTATCTGTAGAAGTCTCCCAAACATAGGTTAACGTTCCTGTACCTGTGGCCGCAGGTGCCGCTGTAAATGCCGGTAGGTTACCGCCTTCGCAAATAATTTCATCTGAATCGAAGACACTTGCGGAAACATTATTTATTGTTACCGAAACGATATTGCCCGGTACACTACACTCTGTGCCATTAAGGCTGCTTATTGCCAAACGCCTGTAATAAATTGTTGCTGTTGGAACGGGAGGATCAAATGTTGTATTTGTCTCCCCCGGTATATCTGTAAAGTCCGTATTATTACCGGTAGTCGAACTCTGCCATTGATATGTTATTGCTTCTGTAGCGGTAGCGGCTACCGTTTCTGTAAAAACAACCGGATCGCCGCCTACGCACACAGTTTGAGAAGCAGCAATAGTGCCTGGAGTGATAACATTAACGTTTACAGTAACCTGATCTGTTAATGTACAGTTATTAGAATCTGTAACTGTTAGCGTATAAGTTGTAGTTGCTGTTGGGTTTACCGTAGGATTTGGAATATTAGCCGCGCTAAGCCCTGTTGCCGGCGACCATGAATACGTATAACCTGCGCCTGACCCTCCTGTCGCTGTGGCTAAAAGTGAAGCACCAACGGTTGGACATATTGTAATATCTGCACCTGCGTTAACAACCAGTTCAGGGTAAATAGTAAAAGTCTTAGTAACAGTAGTTGAAGGTCCGCACTCGTTGTTTACTGTAAGTGTAAATGTTTTTACGCCTGTTGTAGAATACACTACCGATGGTGCTGCATCTGTAAATGTTGATGGCGTACCTCCCGGAAAGCTCCATTCGTATGTCGGGGTCGTGGTGCCACAGTTAGTCACAGTAGCAACCGGATTAATAGTTACCGACGGCGCAAAACACTGGTTGGCAATATCGGCTACGGTAACTTCTGCCGGTTTTTTAACTACAACTGTTCTTGTCAAAAAGTAATCGCCGCAGGTGTTGGTTGCCCTTAATCGAATTGTATATGTACCCGATTCATAAAAAATAAATTCGGGTTCATCGCTGCCTGCATTTGTACCATTTGTAAAACCCCACGAGGCACCTGTACCACAATTTGTAAGCAGGTAATTCTGTACGGTCCACTCAAAAGTTATAGGACATGCAGGAGCTGCGTTGTTAACCGTGGTTATAGTTTTGCCTTCTGCCCTAACCATTTGCCCTGTACAGATTACCTCGTTGTTCAATGTAAAAAACGGAGTAAGCGGGCCGTCCACACACACCTGTCTGGTTGTAACTTCAATTCCACAATTATTCTCTGCACTCAATGTAACAGTGTATAATCCCGGTGCCGAAAACACGTGAGTACCGGTTGGCGGGCTTGCAGCGCCTGTTACCGTTACTATATTATTTGCGCCATTAGGATCGCCGTAATCCCATACATATGTTGCCCCGGTCTGACAGTTGTTTCCGAAACCGGCAACCGTTATATTTGGGAACTGTACTACTGTTCCTGCGCATACTCCTGTATCAGGAACAGTAAATGCAGGGATAGGTTTGGTTCTTACCTGAAGGTTACCCGCTGTAAATGTTGTGCTGTTACATAAATTTGTAACGGTTAAAGATGCAGAAAAGCTTCCTGAAGCAGGACACGATGATCTAGTATACTGATGCATAACAGTATAGGCCTGTCCGGGTGGCGTCCCTGCAAAATCTGATTGCTGAAGGGTGACACTTTCATCATCTCCAAAATCAATAACATATTGCGTTCCGGGTGAGTTTAGTTCCCAAGCACCAATTAAAAAGCCTACACTCAACGGTGCACAGCCAATAGTATTACCCGATGTACCCAAACTTCCCGCCGGGTTACTCTGGTTGGCGACATTATACGTTACAGTGTTTACACATCCGTTGGCACCCGTAGCTGTAAAGGTTAAAGGAAAACTACCTAACTGGGTATAAGTGTGCGTAGCCTGGGTTGTAATGGTCTGTGTAGGACTCCCGTCTCCCCAGTTTATGGTATAGCCGGTGGTACATCCTGTATCTGTAGATATATTATTTACAGTAAGCTCATACATTGGGTTACCGGCTGTAGGATTGTTGTCACAGTTGCTAAAAGGATTAAAGCTAGGGTCTTGTAACGCTGCATGCGGCTTTTCTTTTACCGTTACCAATTGCTGTATCGATTCACTACAACCGGAAGCATCTGTTACTATAAGGGTAACATTAAATGTTTCTGTGGCACAGCCTATTGCCTCAAACTTATGGGTAGGATTGGATATAGCAGATGTTTGCCCGTCCCCGAAATTCCAGGCGTAGGTATAGGGCGATATTCCACCAGATACACTAGATAAAAAAACAACGTTTTCTTCTGAACAGGCATTGTTATTAAAAGTGAAATTGGCGTTTAAAACAGCACCAACTTCAAAAGTATGGGTAGCGATACATCCGTTGCCCCCATCAAAGGAGATAATCGTTGTTCCTGCTGAAAGCGCATTTACCACACCTGTATTGCTCACAGTAGCAACACCCGGATTGGATGATGACCATATTGCCGGATTAGTAGACGGCATTGCCATACCTGTAAGCGGCACAGCATTGCCTATACAGCCCGATCCTGCTCCTGTTATGGTTGTAGAATTTATATTAAAAACGGCACTTTGCCCTGTTATGGTTTGTGTAACATTAGCGGCATCTGTAACGCTGACAATTTGATATGTAAATACACCTGCTGCATTGGTTGGAATGCTTAATGTAGCTGTATCTCCACCGCCCGTACTTGTAATTGTTGTATTTGTACCTCCGTTAACTGTATAAGTAAAAGTGTAGGGGGCCATACCTCCACCCCCTGTAAAAGTTGCTAAAGGTGAAGACGTGCCCCGGCAAACTGTTGTACCTCCCGAAATTTCGGCAGTAAGCGCAAAAGGCTGTTTCACCTTCGCATGTAGTAAGCAGGATGGTAAGATGGTGAGTAAAAAGAGAATAGAATAGAGTTTTTTCATGGTTAAGTACCTTGAATTTATAGCTTAGTTATCAATCGGCAAACCTACAAATTATTGTGAAGACTGAATTGTAAAAACAGTATATTTTACTTAAAATAATGATAATTTAATTCAACACAAAAAAGAACGTAAAACACTGCACAACAAGACGTTGAAGTGATTGAAAAATCCGATGAAATACATATAGGAATACCTAAAAACCGTTATTACAACACTATACATTTTGTAGGAATAAAAAAACGGTGAAAGGTTAAAAACGCTTATTACTATAAAATTTTCGTTACATAGCAGTTATTGCTATATTTGAATAAATTAAGTTCCTTATAACCTGCTATTTTTTTAATGCATTTTAAACTAAAATATATATTTCTTACTCTTCTTGTTATGGTATTTACCTTGCCTTCATGGGCACAGGCACTTACCTCGGCTCAATGCGACTCGCTTCTAAAAAAAGGCCAGGAAGCCACACGCAATAAAGAATATGTAAAATCGCTCGAAATACTTACAACTGTCCGCACTGCAGCCGAAAAGAACAGGTGGAACAAACAATTGTTTTGGGCAATTAATTATACAGCCCATAATTATATCGCTATGATGGATTATGGCGAGGCACTTAACTTTTGCCTTGAAGCCTACAACCTTTCGGTAAAAGAGCTAGGCCCTGAATTTGAAATGATCGCGCTTAATAATATTGCCATTTTATATACTGCCGATAAAAACTATAAGAAAGCACGGGAATATTATCTTAAGGCGTACAAAACCGCTAAGGATGAGAAATACAAAAGCATTGGTATATATCTTATAAACCTTGCCAATGTAGAAAACATCTTAAATGCACCGCAAAATGCAAGAGCCTATATTGCAGAAGCTATGCCTAACCTCAAGAAAAACTGGCCAAAATCTGTAATAGCGGCAAATATGATACTGGCAGAAAGTGATTTGCTTGAAGGAAATACTGCGGTAGCAAGGCAAAAAGCAGAAAAACTTTTATTAAACACCAAAGATGTTGCTTATAATGACATTAGTGTGCCTTTAGGTGAGATTATCGTAAAGAGCTACTCTAAAGAAAAAAACTATGATAATGCCGCACGAAGTGCCTTAACTATATTAGATAAGTCTCCCAATGTGGAAGCAAGGAGAAGGATATTTGAATTACTTTCAGATATTTATACAAAATCGGGAGCATATCAAACCGCACTTCGTTATAAAGACTCGATTTTAAGCACCGATACCAAATTAAACGAAATTAAAAATGGCAGGCTCTTCGAAAATAGCCGTGTAAAGTTTGAAATTCAGAACTATAAGAATCAGCTGGCGATTAATGATGAGAAGATAGCCGCGGAGCGTAAGATAGTTTATTCTCTACTCGCTATTTTTATAGCAGTGCTTTGTGCTACTGTACTTATTTTAAGACAAAAGAAACTAATCGCGGAGCGCAATCAGCGTATTACATCACTTGAACTGGAAAAAGAAAAGAATGACAACCTGTTGCTTGAAAAGCAGTACAGGGAAAACGAAACGAATGCCCTTTTAGAACAGGAGCGCCTTAAAAACGAAATTGAAGCCCGTAACAGAAAGCTATCTGCAAAAGCACTTTATCTTTCAGACAGGAATCAGCTTATAGAAGACATATTGGTATCATTGTCTAAGAAGCCTAAATTATCTAAAGACCTTTCTTTAGCAAACCAGATAAGAAATCTTAAAAACCATTTAAAAACGGATGATGAGTGGGATAATTTTATTACCCATTTTGAAGAGGTGAATCATGGTTTCCTTACCCGTCTTAAAAGTCTCCACCCAAGCTTAACTTCAAATGATGTACGCTTTCTTGCATACATCTACATGAACCTTAGTATTAAGGAAATTGCGTCTATACTTAACATAACTATCGAGGCTTGCAGAAAGCGAAAAGACCGTATGGCTATCAAAATGGAAATTCCGGAAAATATTAGCTTATACGACTACATATCAACACTATAACACACACATGTCTTACTTTTTCTAGTTATTGTCGCACTGTTTCCAAACCGATAATCATGCGTATTTTAAATATTGTGTGAAATTTTAGTTAATGTTGTGTACGGTATTGTTCTGCCTAAAAATATCCTTGCTTTTTCTTTCCAAAAAACTTCAGAATATTTTACAGATCCTACCTCTAAACTACCTGTTAACATAAACTACTAATTAATGCATGAACTAACAAAAACAGAAAATGGCATGAAAAAAATTACACTGTTTTTAACGGCATTGCTATTCGCTTTGAATGGTTATGCACAGCTGCCAAACGAAAGCTTTGAGAGCTGGACTGCCGGGCAGGGCCCAACAAACTGGATGATACTCCAGAACAACACCGGCTTAAATACCACATGGGTGCAGTCTACAGCCGGTAATACGGTTACACCACCCAGTACCGGTACACATGCTGCCTACCTGATACCCGAAAACGTACTTACGGGTATGCCGGAAGACTATCTTGTATCGCCACTATTTAATTCTCCTGTTAACGGAAGGATAAATTTCTATTCGAGATTTTTACAGGTGGCAGACCAATCTACAGTTATAAAGGTAAAAATATTACCGGCAGGTGCCGATGCTTCTATCCTTAGTAACTATGTAGAATTACAATCGTGGACAGAACTGGAACTAAATCCTGGTCAGACCGAATACGTTAAAACAATAGTAAACATTCCTGCTGCGTATGAAAACACACAAGTTAGGATTGCCTTTGTTGTAGTGAGCGATTTTGGTGACAGATTCTTACTGGACGATGTAGAAGTAGTGTCTCAATGTACAGATCCTACAGATCTATCTGCTACCAATATTGGTGTTACAACTGCTACACTTAACTGGATAAACACATCCGGGGCTACAAAATGGGAAATTGAATTAAAACCTGTTAACGAACCTACAGTTGGTTCAGGTATTATTTACAACGGATCATCTCCCTACTCTGCTACAAATTTAGTACAGGGTACAGAATATAAATTTTACGTACGTTCGCTTTGCGCCGATGGCGGTAAGAGCGACTGGATTGGGCCGGTTACTTTTACAACGGTGAAACCGGGAGATAACTGCCTAAACGCAAAAGTAGTTACTGCCCTGCCGTATGTTGACACAGACGATACTGCAAACTATTTTGATGTATACGCAGGATCTGCAGGAGGCTGCGGAACCACAAACTCATCTCAATACTTAAATGGTAACGATGTTACTTATGCTTATACAGCTACACAAAATGGTGTAATAAGCATTAACGTATCGGGAATTACAGATACTTATGCAGGTGTATTTGTTTATACATCATGTGCCGGTATAGGCACAAGCTGTTACGCAGGCGCTGCCAATGATTATATGACCCCAGCTCCGGATCTTAATATCCCGACTATTACTGTAACGGCAGGTACAACATATTACATTGTAATATCTTCATGGTTTGCACAAACCGTTGGGTATAAACTTACTATTCAGCAGGAATTTTGCGATAAGCCCACTGATGTTACAGCTACAGATGCAACTTATACAGGTATTACCCTGGGATGGACATCGTCACTTTCAGCATGGGAATATGTAGTTCAGCCCGTAGGAACAGGTTTACCACTTGGCAACGGAACTGCTGCAACAACAAATACAGTAACGCTAAATAACCTTACGCAAAGCACGCAATATGAGGTGTATGTTCGTACCAACTGTGGAGACGGAACGTACAGCAGCTGGACAGGGCCTACAGTATTCAACACCGCTTGTGGTGTATATACTGTTCCGTTCTTTGAAGGTTTCGATACAAATTCTACCACACAATTTTGTTGGACTGTTGCCGATGAAAACAATGATGGAAGTGTTTGGGATCTTGATTTTACATACGCTACATACGAAGGAGACCAATCGGCTAAATTTGATGTTAGTTCAACTTCAGAAAACAACGATTGGCTAATATCGCCCGCAATACAACTTTCAGGAAACGAACGCCTAAGCTTCTATGTACAAACACAGGAGTTTGGTGCGGTTGGCCTTAGGGTTATGGCGTCAACTACAGGAAATGCTCCTGAAGATTTTACTATAGAGCTTTCACCGCTTACAAGCTATGCGGTTGCAGGTTTTACAAAGAAAACAATTAACCTGTCAAGCTTACCTGCTGGCCCTGTCTATTTAGCACTACATATACCTACAGGTGTAAACGGTGGTTATGAAATAGCTATTGATAACTTTTTGGTTGAGGCGATGCCTGCATGTGCAGAGCCAACAGATATTTTAGTTAACAATCTGACATCTACATCGGCTCATTTACAATGGACTCCGGGTAATAACGAAACAGACTGGGAAATAGTTGTAGTTGATCCGAACGTATCTGGTGCTCCGGCAGAATCTTTTACCGGTACACCACTAACTTCCCCGTCATACGATCCTTCATCATTAGCACCAAATACGCTTTATCAGGCTTTTGTACGTGCAGTATGTGGCCCGACGAATAAAACGTTTTGGAGTAGTCCTTTTAGCTTCACAACAAAATGTGCCGCTTTTGACATTCCTTTCTTCGAAGGGTTTAACAGTGATTCGGCATCAGAAAATTGCTGGAAAACAGTTAACGGTAACGGCGACTGGGCTGTTTGGGACACTAACAGTAACGGACAATATGAAGGTGATGAGGCAGCAAGTATATATACAGGTAACGCTGCAAATAATGACTGGCTAATATCGCCTGCTATAAACCTTACAGGTAATGAAAGGCTAAAATTTCATTATAAAGTTGGTGGTAATAGCGAAACTACAGGATTTAAAGTATTAATGTCTACTACAAATTCTGATCTAAGCAGCTTTACAGAGGTTTTACTACCGGAAGCAGCTTATACAAACCAGGATTATCTTGTAAATATAATATCTCTTGCAGGAAAAACAGGCCCTGTATATTTTGCATGGCAGGTACCTCCTGTCTATGAATTTGGTGACGATTTGTATATAGACAATGTAATGGTAGAAACTGCACCTGCTTGTGCTGAGCCTCTATATGTTACAACAACCAATATAACACAAACCAGTGCCGAAGTAAACTGGCAGGCTGGTGGAACTGAAACAGAATGGGAATTGTTCTTAAATGTACAAGGTGAAAATGTTCCTGCAACGGGAATAACTGTAACCAGCCTTCCTTATACGCTTACAGGATTACAGCCTTCTACTCCTTATGAAATAACTGTTAAAGCTATTTGTGGTTCGAATACCAGCCCATCATCAGACATGGCTACATTTGTAACTAAACTTGATAATGACGATTGCAATACCGCAAGAGAAATTCCGGTTAACGTTGGGCCTGCTTGCGATGTGTATGCTTTTGGAACACTAGACGGAGCAACCGAATCTTCTCAGGAAAATCCTTGCGGAAGCTGGACAAATGCCGATGACGATGTTTGGTTTAATTTTACTGCGACCGCTGAAATGCACACTCTGTCATTAATTTCGGGAACACAGTTAATGTACATGATTTATGAAGGTGACGATTGCAACGGCCTAACGCAGGTTGGGTATTGTATGACGGCAAGCTCAGATATGGGTCTTGACTCTTCTTCTATGATTCTTGATAACCTAACGATAGGTAAAAAATATACACTTAGGGTATTTAGCCCGGAATCATCGAACATAGCCGGGACATTTAAAGTTTGTATTAAAATACCTGTTACCCCTATTGCTGTAAACAATACGCAACATACAGTAGAACAACTTGTAAAAGATGTACTATTTAGCGGAGATTGCGCACAGGTAAGCAATGTTACATGGTCTACAGGAACTAACTTCCCGGATCCCGACAATGTATTTGGAGATAACCCTAATGGTATTGCTTACTTTAATAAAAATGGTTCTGATTTTCCTTTCCAGGAAGGTGTGTTGCTAACTACAGGTAACGCAATGATGGTACCCGGCCCTAACTATAAGGCTATGGAACATGGATCTGCTGTGTGGCCAGGCGATACAGACATTGATGAAGTCGTAACAGGTATGCTTGGTGCAGAACCATTCCAGCCAACTACGAATGCATCTGTTATAGAATTTGACTTTGTACCTACCCTGCCAACATTAAGTTTAGACTTTTTGTTTGCTTCTGAAGAATATGGTGATATGATACAGTGTTTTAGCTGGGATACATTCGCAATTCTTTTAACAGATAATCAGGGCAACAAAAAGAACATAGCTGTTATACCAGAAACAACTACACCAATCTCTGTATTTAGTATTAGCGGAAATGGATATCCAACTGTTTGCCCGGGTTATAATCTTGAGTATTTTGACAAGTATAACGTGTTTGAACAACAGGATTATTCTAACACTGCGTTCAATGGACAAACGGTTGTAATGACTGCTAAGGCAGACGTTATACCAAACCAGCAGTATCACCTTAAAATTGCTATTGCCGAAACAGATAATAACCTGGATTCAGGTGTATTTATTAAAGGCGGCGTTAACGGAGGTGGTAGTATTAATCTTGGTGATGACCTACTGGTTGCAACTAATACAGCGGTTTGCGATGGTCAGACAACAACATTGGAAACAAACCTTGATGCTGAGGTTTTTGAATTTGAATGGACTCGCAATAATACTGTAATTGCAGGGCAAACAGGATCGCAACTTGTAGTAAGCGAACCGGGTACTTATAGTGTTAGCGCCAATGTTGCAGGTTATAGCTGTGTAAGGGAAGATACTGTTGTTGTTGAGTTTTATGCGGCAGATGTTACGGGTGCACCACAGGATCTTACTGCTTGTGATGCTGATGGTTTTGCTGAATTTAATTTAGCATTAAACACACCAGTAATACTTGACGGACTTACTGCTACAGATTATACTGTAACGTATCACGTATCTGCTACAGAAGCTGAAGGTAATACAGGCACAATTACAAGTCCGTATACAAATACTACCCAAACTGAACAGGAAGTATTTGTCAGGATAGAAAACAATGCTACGCAGTGTTATACTGTAAAGTCATTTAAATTGATAGTACAGGACTTAACACCTCTGTTTACCATTACTCCGGATTTCTCTACATGCGAAAACACACCGGGTACAATAATGGTAACACCGACCAATTTTAATACTGAGGATGTTACTATCAGCTGGACATTAAATGGCACACTCCTACCGGACACAACAGCATCAATTTCTGTCGATGAAACCGGAGATTACGTTGTTACCATAAACAATAAAGGATGTACAGCTACGGCTACAGTTAAAGTGACTGTGTTACCTGCCCCTGTTGCACAACAATTACCGGATATTACAGAATGTGGAAGTTTTACACTTCCCGAATTAAACGATGGTAATAGCTATTATACAGGCTCAAATGGAACAGGTACTTTACTTGAGGTAGGAAAACTAATTGATAGCACACAGAAGATATTTATTTTTGCGCAAAGCAATACTACGCCTAACTGTACAGCAGAAACAAGTTTCTTGGTAACTATTACCCCTCAACCGGAATTTACACTGGAAGGTGAATTTACCGCTTGCCGTGCTGAGGATGTTACTATAACTGTTAAAGCAGTGAATTTCAACACTGCCGATGCAGTTTACGAATGGACTCTTGATGGAGCTATTATTGCAGGAAACGAGAGCACACTAACTGCAACAGCATTTGGGACATACGGTGTTACAGTATCTATAGGTACGTGTACCCATACTGAGAATGTTGTTGTTGAGCTAAACGAAAATGCCGTTGAAATTAACTTTGTAGAAGGTTGCGAGAATAATATTTACATGCTGGAAGCTATTGCAGAAGGTGATTCATTTAATGAAGATTCCGCTACATATAGCTGGACAGGTCCGGACGATTTTACTTCTACAGAAAGAAAATTTGCGGCTCCTAAACCAGGTATCTATACAGTTATAGTTACCACTGCCGATGGTTGTACCGGAGAGAAGGAAATTATTATTTCTGCGACAACTTGTAAGATTCCAAAAGGGATATCTCCAAACAATGATGGCAGCAATGATGAATTTGACCTTACAGACTTTGACGTTAGAAAAATTACAATTTTTAACCGTTACGGACAGGAAGTTTATTCTAAAGCCAACTATGAAAAAGAATGGCACGGACAGGATTCTCATGGAAGTGAATTACCTACAGGAACTTATTTCTACATGATAGAGAGAGGTCAGGGAGAAACTAAAACCGGCTGGGTATATATTAACAGGGAAGAATAGTAATACTTCTACGTAATAATCGCAGGGGACACTTTTTAAGTGTCCCCTGTTTTTTTTATATAATTGTACCGAAGTAATGATTCTCTGTGGATATGTAAATGAGATAAAACTAATTATTTAATGTTAAAACTGTAGTATATTGAAGATGGTAAATACAACGCATATATATTACAAAAAAAGTTAAAACGCAGATATATTGAATTTTTCGAAGCCTCTGTAAATAACAAGTAAAACCTATATTTCTAACTCCAATTAAATACAAATTTCAATTATAAAATTCCAGTGTATGTTAATAGAGTATTAATATAAAATAGGCTATTTACACTTATTAAACAAAGCTTTTAACGTTTTGAAAGAAACACTTATAATAATTCAACAATTTTACTAATTAGCAATTTCCGCAAACACTAGTTTTACGATTTAGTAACATCCTTTCTTGTTTTTATTTTGTTAAAATATCTACAAAATAAATATTAAAAGTTATAATATTTTTTTAAATAGTTACATATGTAACATTTTGTATGTTTTTTGTTTTTTTTATATGTTTAGTGAAAATTCTGGTTAGGGTTACTGCTATAGTAGATGTTTTTTTAAGTAGATTTAAAACTTAAACCTAATATTAACTATCTTTTATGAAAAAAATTACATTATTGATCATTGTATCATTACTGTCATTTTGCGGCTACGCTCAGCTCCCTAATGAGAGCTTTGATGCCCCCTGGATTCCAAACCCCGACTACAATGACGGGCCGGGTCTGGGTGGAGATGTTCCTGCCGCAGGATGGATTGTAAGAAAGCAAACCCCTGCCGTCTATGCATGGCAACGAAATGAGTCAAGCACTGCAGATCCTTCGGTTACCGGTACAGGCTTTGCATACATACGCCGTCAGCCAGTATGTGCTTCGTGTGAAGCACCAAAAAGCTGGCTTGTTACAAAAGCTTTTCCAATGCCGGCAAATGGCCAGCTAAAATTCTTCTCTAAACTTGGATTTCCTGGTGTTAATAATGCCATCTACAAAATTAAAATTTTTCAGGAAGGGCCTGGAAAAGATCCGTATAATTTTGATGACTATACAGATATAGTTACTTATACTGATGAAACTATACAGCAATTACAGTTATCATGGACGCAAAAGGTTATTAACATGCCTAATATTACAGGTAATGTTCGTATTGCATTTGTGCTGGAAAGTAACGAACAGGACGCTTGGCGTATAGATGATGTATCTTGTTTATCTATATGTACTCCTCCAACAGGTGTGACGGCTACTAACCCTGGTATGACCACTATTCAACTTGGCTGGACCAGCACAAGTGATGCTCAGCAATGGGAAATAAATGTTGTACCGGAAAGTGCTGGTGGACCATCAGCTAACTGGGTAACTTATAACGGTGCACCGCCATATGTATACGGTAACGGAGCCGGAGAAACTTTAACAGCAGACACCGATTATAAAGTGTACCTGCGTGCAGTATGTAGTGACTCCGGATTGAGTGACAACACTAATCCTGTGTTTTTCTCTACCGCCGCTTTAGGTGAAAGTTGTAGTAATCCATTGGTAATACCATCAGCCTTACCTTACTTTACAACTAGCAATACTTCAGCTTTTGCTAATAATTATAATGCAAGTGGCTCAACAGGATGTAATACTACAGGCAACTACCTTCAGGGTAATGATGTGGTATATCAATATACACCAGACGCTACAGGAAATATTAATATAAAACTTACAGGTACTGCTCCTAATGCAGGCGTTTTTGTTTATAGCGACTGTGCTAACATAGGTGTTAGCTGTCTTGCAGGAGCTACCGGCAATGGTACGGTAGAAATACCTACTTATGCTGTAACCGCAGGCACACCTATATATATAGTTATTTCAAGTTCTGGCGCAACTGCTGTAACAGCATATAACTTATCTGTTCAGCAGATATTTTGCGATGCTCCAACAGCTGCTACTGTAACATCTGTAAGTTCAAATACTGCAAACCTTTCTTGGGCTGAGGGTGTATCTACAGAATGGCAAATTACCGTACAGCCTGCAGGTACAGGATTCCCTACAGTTGCAGGACAAGTTGTAACTAGTGCTACACCTTCAGTAACACAGACTACAGGGACAACTCCTGTAAATTTATCAGCTTCCACAGCTTACGAATATTATGTTAGAGCTAAGTGTACAAGTGGTGATACTTACAGTATTTGGGTAGGTCCGATAGCGTTTACAACGACTCAAAACCCTGCCTTGCTTAATTATACTGAAGATTTTACTACAGTTCCATCTCAATGGACATTAAACAATGGTTCACAAGCAAATAAATGGGCTATAAATGGTAACGCAACTATTGGGAACACTAATTTTGGTGGTACCGGAAATGCGTTATTTATATCTAATGATAATGGTTTAAATAACCTTTTCACTACTTCAACACAATCAGTTGTACAAGCGTACAGGGATGTTACCATACCTGGTGATGCTACATCATTAAACCTTTCTTTCGACTGGAAAAGTAATGGTACAACATCTGGTGGTTACTTTAGAGTATATCTTGCTCCAACTACGTTAACATTAGTTCCGGGCCAGCAAATAGCCAACGTGGCTGCTAACATTCCTGTGGGTGGAAACAGATCTGGCTCTCCTGCATGGTCTACTGCAAGTAACGTTATTACGCTACCTACTGGTGTTGCCGGAAGTACGAGAAGACTTGTTTTCGAATGGTTTAACAACTCATTCTCGGCTAACCAGCCTCCTGCTGCCATAGATAACATTAACTTATCTGTTATTACTTGTCCTGCACCTGGTACAGCTACACTTGTTGCTGGTACATTACAGCCAACAGAAGCTACCTTTACATGGCCGGTGCCAACTTCTATTCCTGCTGCAGGATATGAAGTATATATTGGCCCATCACCAACAGCTCCTGTAAGCCCTGTTAATGGCGTTGGAGGTGTTATCTTATTATCGTCTGCAACAAATACTTTAGATCTTCCTGTAAACACACTTACTCCATCTCAATCTTATTATGTTTGGGTAAGAGCAAATTGCGGACCAACTGATAAAAGTACATGGAGCGGAGTATTGTTCTTTGTGGCTCCACAAATTCCTGCGGGAATGGATTACACACAGAATTTTGACGGAGCTACCCACGAATGGGGTTTAAGCAACGGTACTCAGGCAAATAAATGGGCGGTAGGAACAGCTACAAGTAACAGTGGCACAAAATCACTTTATATATCAAGTGACAATGGTACTACAAACAGCTATAATGTTCTAGCAACGTCTACAGTACATGCATACAGAGACATACAAATGCCTACTCCACTAGATCAGCTTGAACTTTCGTTCGACTGGAAAGGTGTTGGGGAAGCATCTGATTACTTCAGGGTTTGGTTAGTTAATACTGACTTTACACCAACACCGGGCAGTGCGATTGGCACAGCCAACACACGCCTTTTAATACCTGCTACTGCAACAAGTAATAACTTTACAGGTCAGACTGCGTGGACTAACTTCAAATACATCATTCAGGGTTCTACTTACGCAGGTACAACAAAAAGATTGGTATTTGAGTGGATTAATAACAATGTAAACGGTTCTAATCCGCCTGCTGCTATAGACAACATTAACCTTAAGGTTGTACAATGTCCTCAGCCGACAGCTTTGGTATTAGCTTCACTTGCAGCTGAAGAAGTAAAAGTAGGATGGACAGCTCCTGTATCAGGTGCTACAGCTTACGAGTACTACTATAGTACAGATGCTACACCTCCTACTGCTACACCTCCTGCAGCAGATCTTAATGCTGAAACTACAACTGAGGCGGTAATTGACGGAGCAGATCTTACTCCTTCTACAACTTACTATTTCTGGGTTAGAACAAACTGTGGTGCTACTAAAAGTTACTGGACAGGACCACTACGATTTGTTACACCACAAATTCCTGCGCCTATGGATTATGCAGAGAACTTTGATGGTGCAACAAATGGCTATCAATTTGTAAATGAAGGCCAGGTTAATAAATGGGTTGTAGGAACTGCTACAAATAATAGTGTTCCTAACTCATTATATATATCTAACGACAACGGCGCAAATAATTCTTATACTGGTACTGCCGGTTCAGTTGTACACGCTTATAGAGATATAAAGCTACCAGCTGTTGTTCAGGATGTACAGTTTACATTTGACTGGAAAGGAACAGGCGAATTTGGTGACTATCTAAAAGTATGGATGGTACCTGTAGATTATGTACCTACTCCGGGAACTCAAATAACACAACTTAACAATTCAAGAATTCAGATCGGTGGTCAGTTTATGAATAATGCCGGCTGGAAAACTGAGAATTTTATCTTTAACGTTAACCAGTTCCAAGGACAAGCAAGACGTTTAGTGTTCGAATGGACAAACGATCAATTTGGTGGTACTCAAAGACCAGCAGCTGTAGATAACGTTAATTTGGCTGCCGTAACATGTTACCCGCCAAGTAACCTTACAATGCCATCTAACAATGCAGGTGGTGCTACATTTGCATGGACTGCTCCTACAGTTCCGGCTGCAGGGTACGACTATTACTATACTACTAGCCTGGCTGCGCCAACAAGCACAACTACGCCTAGTAATCCTGTTGCACATCCTACTACTTCTATTACATTAGCAGGTTTAGAGCAATCATCAAACTACTATTTCTGGGTAAGGTCTAACTGTGGATCGGACGGTAAAAGTATTTGGATAGGCCCTGTAGAGCTAAATACAGCTCAACAAGCTTCTACTCTTCCTTATGTACAGAATTTTGATGGTATTCAGCATGGCTGGAGCCTTAAAAACGGTTCGGAGCAAGATAAGTGGGTAGTTGGTACTGCTGTAAGCAACAGCCCAGACAAATCACTTTACATAAGTAATACAAACGGTGAAACTAATACATATGGTGTTAACGGATCGGTAGTTCATGCTTATAAAGATTTTGTTATTCCTAGTACCGCTACGTCATTAGATTTTAGTTTCGACTGGAAAAATAATGGTGATGGCTTTGGAGATTATGTTCGTGTTTGGAGAGTTCCAACTACATATTTCCCAACAACAGGAAACGAAATGTCATTACCTGCAGACAGCGAATTAATTACAAACATTAACTTGCAAGGCAGGACAACATGGACTTCCGCTAGTTTTACACTAGATCCTACAGGATATGCAGGTACTAACCAGCGTATTATCTTTGAGTGGGTAAGTAATACATTTACTGCAAATCAGGCTCCTGCAGCCATAGATAACATAGACCTACAAGTAGTTACATGTGCTAAGCCAACAGCATTAGACGTTACTGATGTAACTTCAACCGGAGCTACTTTCAACTGGAATGAAGAAGGTACTGCTACATCGTGGGAAATATATGTAACGCCAACAGGACAGCCTTCGCCTACTGCTGCAACTACAGGTATCTCTGTAACAAGTACAGATCCAAATCCACAATCTTATGTATATACAACTCCGAACTTACTTCCGTCTACAAGCTACGGATTCTTTGTAAGGTCAATTTGTGATTCAGATGATATGAGTAAGTGGGCTGGTCCGTTTGAATTTAAAACAGACATTGCAAACGACGAATGTTCTGGTGCGTATGCGCTTGGCGTAAATGACAAAGACAATCCTTGTCAGGTATCTGCTACTACATCATGGGTAGATTCTACACCATCTTCGCAGCCATACACATGTACGCAAACTAATGGTGCCGATATTTGGTATGAATTTGTTGCAACAGGAGAAAGACATAATATTGAGCTTTCAGACTTTGCACCACTTCCTCAAAACGTAGTTGCTATGCCAATAGTAATCTCGTTATACGAAGGTACTAACTGTGATATTTTACAACCACTAGGATGTAGTATTGTTAACGTATTACAGGCAAGAAACCTTGTACCAGGTGTTACCTACAAAGTAAGACTATCTATGAATAGTGCTACACCTAATTTAGCACAAACTTCGTTTAAAGTTTGTATAAATACACCTAAAGACTTAGGTACTGTAACATCTTCGGCATGTGCTGTAACCACAATAAATGCAGACTTCGAAGATCCTAGACCGGCGCCGGTTGACCCGCCTTCACCATACCCTAATATGGTTCACCATAATACGGTTCAGGGATGGAGAACTACGGCATCAGACGGAATTATTGAAGTTTGGCCTGCTAGTAATTTTGAAAATGTACCTGATTATGATGGCGGACAATTTGTTGAGCTTAATGCTAACGAAAACGCAGGTTTATACCAAGATTATTCTACGCCGCAGGTTACAACATTTACTTATAAGTTTGCACACAGAGGTAGAAGCTGTGTAGATAAAATTGAGCTTCGTGCAGGTAATGCTGAAACTCAGGATCCTAAAACATTACCATTGATAACGGTTCAGGAAACCGGCTTTACAGGAGATTGGGCTGTATATACAGGAACTTACACATCTGAGCCTGGTGTTGCAGTAACACGTTTCTTCTTTAACTCCGCTTCATCTTGTGGTGGTGCTGCAAATGCAGCCAGTATTGGTAACTTCCTTGATGGAATTGAATTTACGGCGGATAACAGTATTGTAACTTTTGGACCTGAAGAACTTACTTGTGTAAACAATGTAATTACGGCTCAGGCTTCAGGATCAGGTGAATGGAGTGCTGATTCAAGCAACCCTTCAGAAACTGAAATCAGTGACCCTTCTAACCCTAGTACATCAATAACAGGATTTAGCAGAACAGGTGATTATAAATTCTACTGGACTACTCTATATTGTCAGACTGAGCGTATTGTTCATTATGACAACGGAGATGTACCTGCTCCTGCTGCTACAACTCAGATTGATTACTGTCTAAATGAAACTCCTGTAGCGATAACGGCTACTGCTCTTACAGGACACACATTAAACTGGTATACTACAGCAACTGGTGGAACAGCTGATGCAACTGCACCAACTCCTACCGCTACAGCTGTTGGTACTACTACATATTATGTAAGCCAGACAGCTCCGGATAGCTGCGAAAGCCCTAGAACTGCAATTGCTGTAACTGTACATGCAATTCCTACAGCGCCTATCGCTGCTACTACTTACACATACTGTCAGGATGCTACTCCTATAACACTTACGGCTACCGTATTTACAGGAAACACATTAAACTGGTATGAAGATGAGACTGGTGGAACTGCAAGCACTACTGCTCCTACTCCATCTACAGCTGTACCTGGTACATTTGATTATTTTGTTAGCCAGACAACTCAATTTGGATGTGAAAGTAACAGAACTAAGATAACTATCGTTGTTAACCCTTCTGTAGTTCCTGTAACAACATTTACGTTACCGGCCAGCGTTTGTATCGAAGATCCTAACCCTACTGTAACTCCGGATACAACACAAACTCCTGGAGGTTACTATACAGCTGGTGGTGGATTAATTATTGACAGACTTACAGGTGAGATTGATCTTACACAAAGTACTCCTGGTACTTACACAGTAACTTATACTGTAGATCCTGATCTTTCTGTTTGTAATAAAGGAAATGCTACAAGCGTACAAATTGTTGTAACACCGTTGGCTCCTGCTGTAACAGGATTCACGTATACAACTCCTGCTTGTGCAGATGCACCTAACCAGCTTCCGGCTCTGGCAACAGACTTTAGCACAGGTGGTGTATTTAGCTCTACAACGGGTCTTGTTATTGATCCTGCAACAGGTGAGATTAACTTTGCAGCAAGTACAACCGGTACTTATACTGTAACGTATAACTTTACAGGAAATGTTGCTGATTGTACAGCAGATGGTACTGGTACATTTGATGTTACTATTGTACCTGTATTTGAACCGGTAGTTGAATTTAGTTATGCCACTAACTACTGTTATGATTCATCAGATGTAACTCCGGATCTTGATCCTGCATTTACTACAGGTGGTACATTCTCCGGTACTCCTGGTCTTGTTATCGATCCTGTATCAGGTACGATAAACGTTGAGGCAAGTACACCGGGTGAGCACACTGTTACTTATACATTCAATGCTGATACTGTAAACTGTATCAAAGCAGGATTAAAAAGCGACACGTTCACTATCGGAACTGATCTTCAGTTTGTATTTAATGGTGAGTGTAACGGAAGTGCATTTATTGTAACTGCTGCGCCTAGTGAAGATGGTACTTATGAAGGAAGCACTGGTCTTACATTCCAGTGGACTACTTCAACAGGTACTCCTGTAGGAACAAATTCTTATACATTTGATGTATCTGAATATGCTAACAGCACACCTGGTCAGGACGTATTCCCTCAGGAATTCCTGTTAACAATTACCGATGCAAACGGCTGTGAAACTACAAGGAATCATACTGTATTAGGTATCGGATGTTCTATACAAAAAGGTATATCACCTAACAATGACGGACTGAACGACTATTTTGACCTTGAATATATGGGTGTTAAAAAACTGTCAATCTTCAACCGTTACGGACAAGAAGTATATACTAAAGCAAACTATACAAGAGAATGGATCGGACAAGGTAAAAACGGAGACGAATTACCAACCGGTACTTACTACTATGTTATTGAGCGTTCAGCTGGTGGAACAAACACCGGATGGATATACATTAACAGAGAAGAATAGTTTCTTATAATAATAGGATAAAGAAAGGCCCCGCATGCGGGGCCTTTCTGTTTTTAAGACTATTCGTCATGTTCAGATTCGCGAAGCCGTTTCTTTTGACTTCTAAGTAAATCGCGGATATCCCTAACAGCGTCCCGGGCTACCTTATCTATCTTTTTAAAACGTTTTAAAAAATAGTCCATCTTAGTGTTCTCTTCCTCGCTAAGACTTTTTGCAATACCTTCTTTAAAAACTGTAAACTCTGCTACAACATCATCAATAGCGTCATATGCTGTTTTTAATTCGGTATGAAGTTCTTCCAGTTCTTTTACCGTTTCCCTGCAAAACGCACTGTTTTTTTTACCCAGCTCTTTCCTGAGCTTTTTTTCTCCTTTATCAAATAGTCCCATAGTGTTGTTTTTGGTTGCTGCAAAGCTGGCACCATTCAAAAAACTGGATATTATTCAAATATTATCATTGCATTATATTACACATATGTTAAGGTAAAACGTACACCATATTTTTGTAAATTGGTTACATCAAACCAAAAACTATGTTTACAGACAAACCAATTCGCCGGGCAGCCATTGTAGGATATAACCGTATCCCCTTTGCCCGAAATAATACAGCATATACGCTTGCCAATAACAGGGATATGATGACCGCTACCCTTAACGGACTTATTGACCGCTATAAATTACAAGGTAAAGAATTAGGCGAAGTTGCCGGAGGTGCAGTTATAAAACACAGCTGGGAAATTAACCTTATGCGCGATTGCGTCCTGCAAACATCACTTGATCCCAAAACACCCGCATGCGATATCCAGCAGGCATGTAATACTGGAATAGAATCTGCAATTTATATTGCTAACAAAATAGCTTTAGGGCAAATTGAATGTGGTATTGCAGGTGGGGTAGATTCTACCAGCAACGTGCCATTGGAATTTAATGAGCATATCCGTAAAATACTATTGTCGGTACGACGAAGCAAAAGTACTTTCGATAAAATTAAACAACTGGCAAAAATAAAATTCAGTGATTTTACTCCTGTTGCCCCTCAAAACCTTGAACCCGGAACCGGGCTGTCTATGGGTGGGCATACAGAATACACTGCAAAATACTATAACATATCGCGTGAAGAACAGGATGCGTTTGCCTTGCAAAGCCACCTTAAAATGGCTGCGGCTACCGATGATGGTTTCTTTAATGATATGCTTACGCCCTACCTCGGACTGGATCTGGATAATAATATGCGAAGGGATACTTCTCTGGAAAAACTTGGAAAGCTAAAACCTGCATTCGACAAAACCGCAGGTACGCTTACAGCAGGTAACTCCTCCCCGCTTACCGATGGTGCTTCGTGTATTTTAATTGCGAGCGAAGACTGGGCGAGAAAAAACAATCTGCCTATACTGGCCTACATAAGCCACGCAGAGATGGGTGCTATTGAGTATGTAGAAAACAAGCAAAATTTACTTTTAGCTCCTGTGTATGCTGCTCCGCGAATGCTTAAAAAAGCAGGGCTTACACTTCAGGATTTTGATTTTTATGAAATTCACGAGGCTTTTGCAGCACAGGTATTAGCCATCCTAAAAATTTGGGAAAGCCCCGAACTTTCAGCAGAGTTTGGCGTTGAAGCTTTGGGCAAGATAGATCCGCGGAAACTTAATGTAAACGGCAGCAGCCTGGCAACAGGACATCCATTTGCCGCAACCGGCGGACGTGTACTGGCAACTATGGCTAAACTCCTGAATGAAAAAGGCGGCGGCTACGGATTTGTATCGGTATGTGCTGCGGGCGGGCAGGGAATGACTGTAATACTCGAAAAATAATTTCTATTATAAGAGCGGCTATCATTTGATAGCCGTTTAAATTTTCGGTAGTATTAAATATAACTTGCTCCTATTTTAATGCCTCGTTTTAAAAATTTACTTTTGCAGCATGACTACTGTTACAATGCACCACCACTATCTTATTTTTAAACCATTTGGCTATTTAAGTCAGTTTACTTACAATCTAAAACGTAAAAAGAAATTACTGGGAGAACTGCACGATTTCCCTGAAGGTACAATGGCTATCGGAAGACTTGACGAAGATTCTGAAGGTTTACTCCTGCTTACTACAGATGGTATGATGAGTGAAATTGTACGCAGTAAAAAGGTTGAAAAAGAATATTATGCACAGGTAGACGGTCTTATTACAGAAAGCGCGGTAGAGCAGCTTAAAAAAGGTGTAGAAATAGGTTTCAATGGAACACGTTACACTACCCTGCCGTGCGAATCACGGATTCTACATGAAAAACCCGATTTTCCTGAGCGTGGCCGAAAGATCAGGGATGAACGCCACGGCCCAACGTCATGGGTATCTGTAACCGTTAATGAGGGCAAATTCAGGCAGGTTCGTAAAATGACAGCTGCTGTTGGATTTCCCACGCTTAGATTGGTTAGGGTGCGCATTGGCGATGTGCTTCTTAAAGATTTACAGCCGGGCGATGTACAGGAGGTAGAATCGTTTGATGTATAGAGATTCTCTAATTTTTGAGCGTTTAAAATTAGGATAACTTTAGATAAATCTGATTTTATAATAGGTAGCTTTAATCAAAATAGCTGCCATGAAACACCTGTACTTTTTAGCAATTTTATTATTCACATATTTTACAACTTTTGCGCAGGATGAAATTGATACTGACAGGCCTGATCAAACGGAAACACCTTCTATTGTTCCGGTAAACCGATTTCAGATGGAAAACGGTTTTGTACAGCAGCAGGAACAAAAGCATGAAAGTGATTTAATGTTTCCAACAGCATTATGGAAGTTTGGTATTTCTAAAAATCTGGAAGCCCGACTGGAAACAGATATTATTTACAACAAGTTTCAGGACAGCACACAATCGGGACTAAAACCTTTGATTGTGGGTTTAAAGATAAAATTGTGGGATGAAAAAGGATTTGTTCCCCAAGCATCTTTAATAACACAGATGCAAATTCCAAAACTGGCTTCGAAAGAATTAATGGTGAATCATCTTGCTCCTGAAATACGATTTCTTTTCCAAAATACCTTAACCGAAAATGCAGATCTCGGCTATAATTTAGGTGTAAATTGGGATGGAGAATCGACAGCGCCTATTTACGCCTATACGTTTTCACCTAATATCAGTATTACAAAAAAATTAAAAGCGTATGTAGAAGCCTATGGTTTTATGCCGGCACATCATCATTCTGAACACTGGACAGATGGTGGTTTTATGTTTTTAATTACAAAAGATGTACAACTGGATATTTCTGCCGGCTATGAAATTACTTCCGCAAATCATTATCACAGATATTATGAAAGCCTTGGTGTTTCATTCAGGATTTAAATTTACCCGATAAATATTCATAGATTTTCTCCTGGGAACGTTTTGCATCTGTAGTGTTTTCATTAAGCTGTAATTCGATCATCTGTAAAAGTTCCTCTTTTAAAATATCATCATAAACAGGAAAACACACCTCTACCCTTCTGTAAATGTTTCGGTTCATCCAGTCGGCAGAACCCAGATAAACTTGTTTATCGCCATTATTTTCAAATATAAAAACGCGCCCGTGTTCCAGGTAACGGTCAACAATCCGTTTTACTGTAATATTGTCGCTTAGTCCGGCGATACCCGGCAGAAGACAACAAATTCCGCGGATAATCAGTTCGATTTTTACGCCTGCCGAAGAAGCTTCGTATAGCTTTTCGATCAACACCTTTTCTTCAAGATTATTGAGCTTAATCGTAATTCCCGACTCTAAACCCTGAGAAGCATTTAATATCTCTCGGTCAATAAGACGTATAGAACTATCACGAAGATTAAATTGTGCTACCAACAAGTGATTATAATTAACAATATCATCGGGTTCCGGTTTCTTCATTTTGCCTAAGAAACTGAAAACCTGTTCAAGTTCTTCCATCATACCCTCGTGTGCTGTAAGAAGTATATGATCTGTATAAAAACGCGCAGTAGTTTCATTAAGGTTTCCTGTAGCAAGCAGTCCCAGAGCTTTTATAGTATAACCCTTACTGAATTTTACCAACGCTATTTTGGCATGTATCTTTAATGAGGGAACACTGTGAATAATAGTTACTCCGGCATCGCTTAATTTTTTAGACCAACGGATGTTATTAGACTCGTCAAAACGTGCTTTAAGCTCTACAATTACAGTTACTTTTTTTCCGTTTCTGGCCGCACTTATCAAAGCATTTGCTATGCGCGAATCGTTTGCCATCCGGTATACCGTTACAAAAATTTCTTCGGCATCAGGATGAATAGCTGCCTCATTAAAAAACCGCAGCACGGTATCGTAAGAACAGTACGGGGTATGAATCATAACGTCATTATCCTGCACATGTTTAAGCAGCGAAGTCCCTTCAAAATAATATGCCAAAGCAGGCCATTTAGGATTTTCCAGATGCTCTTTATGTACCGGCAGTTCGGCTAGGTCTTTAAGGTTATGATAAGAACTGCCTTTCATAACATTAGCGCCTTTTAACTTTAAGAGGCTAATAAGTGTTTCCAGATACTCACGCGGCATTTTATCATCATACAGAAAACGGGTAGCAATACCAAAATCTCGTTTGGCGATCTTTTTTTCCATTTGGATTGCTAATCCTTCTTCATAATCATCATCAAATTCAACGGCGGCATCGCGTGTTATTTTAAAACTATAAGCACCATGAATTTCGCTATCAGGAAAAATTGCCAATAAATATTCTTTAATTATATCATCAATAAAAAGAATATACTGCCTGCCATCTTTATATATACTATAGAAACGCGGCATTTCTTCAGAAGGTATATTTACAATATCGAGGCAACTGTTGCCATCTGCCTTTGTTAGCGATACAAGAAAATACAGTTTATTGTTTTCGGTAAAGAAGTCGGTTTCTTCATTTAGCTCCATACACTTAATGTATGTAAGTATTCTTGTAAAAAAGTAATTTTCTGCTTCGGCTTTAACCACATCAGGAATAGGCTCGTTGTAAACAAGCTCTGTATTTTCGGCGACAAGTCCCGGTAATATTTCGTTTATCAGCAGATCACCAAATAATTGCTGTTGTTTGTATACAATGGTATTGGCCTGTTTGAGTATTTTCTTGTAGAATCGCTTTTCGGCTTCTGCCTTCTTACCCGATATCTTTTTCAACGCCATAAGCGCCGGAATGCGCACTCGGTAAAACTCGTCAAGATTAGATGAATAGATGGAAAGGAACTTTATTTTTTCCAACAATGGTACTTTGGCTGATGCTGCTTCGAGCAATACCCGTTCGTTAAAGCTGAGCCAGCTAAGATCGCGGTCTAAATAACGCTTTGGCGCGGGATGTATGATAATTTCGGTTTTGGGCATAATAAAAAATAAACATAAAATTACGAAGTAAAAACATACAAGCCATTAACTTTTTGTTATGGTTAACAAACGTATCATAACAAGTAGTAGCATTAAAATCAGGTTGTTAAAATTTTGTAGGTAATCTTTTAGCAAAACTTTAAAATACTAATGCCGTTTTTATGTCTATTTTTAGGCTATAAATGAACACAAAGTTGAAAAAATACTTACGTAAAGGTTTAAAAATATTCCTTTGGACGGTAGGCTCGATCATTGGATTGTTCCTTCTGATTGTGCTATTATTGCAAATTCCGTACTTTCAGAACATTGTAAAAGATAAGGCCATAACCTACCTTGAAGGCAAGATCGGCACCGATGTAAACATTGATAAAATTGAAATAGGCCTGCCTAAAAAGGTGATTCTTGAAGGTGTCTATTTTGAAAGCCAGAGAGGTGATACTCTGCTAGCCGGAGAAAAACTGGCTGTAGACATTAGCCTTATGAAACTTTTAAGCAGCGAGGTAGAGATCAACTCCATTAGCCTGGAAGGCATAGTTGCCAATGTATCCCGAAATAAAGATTCTGTGTTTAATTTCGACTATATTATTAATGCTTTTGCGTCAGATAAACCAAAGGATACTACTTCTGCCCCAATGAAGATATCTATAAACAAGATTAACCTTGAGAGGATAAGGCTAAAATTTGATGACCAGATATCTAAGAATAATATAAGTGCCAACATAAAACACTTTGATACCCGTATTAAAACATTCGACCTTGATAAAATGGAGTTTGAAGTGCCGAAGGTAAATCTTGACGGGCTAAAACTTGTGCTTAAGCAAGGTATGATTGACGAAATCGCTCAAAATACCCAAGAGGTAGCCGAAGAAGCTTCTAAAAAACCGGATCTTAAACTAAAGCTCGGTAAAATTAACTTAGCTAATATTGATATTGGTTATGATAACGAAGGCAGCCGCCTTGATACAGGTATTAAACTTAAAAAGCTATTTGTAGAAGTTAATGAGATTGATCTTAAAACGCAACTGATAGATCTTGATAATCTGGAAATTGACAACCTGAAAGGGCAGCTGGCTTTTGGCAAGTTTGAAAAGCAGGTACAAAAAGCCCTGCCTGAAAGCTCTGCTGAGGTACAGCAGGCACAATGGAAATTTAAACTCGCTAATGCCGATATAAAAGACGTTGCCTTTAAATTTGACGATGAAAATTCTGCCCCTGTTGCTAAGGGTATGGACTTTAAACATCTTGATATTACCAACCTTAATCTGGAAGCCAAGGATCTTTCGTATGCTCCTGAAGCTATTTCGGGTAAGGTAAACAAACTAACCGTTAATGATAAAAGCGGATTAGTGGTTGACGAACTTCGCACCGATTTCTTCTATGGTCCTAAAGGTGCCGAACTTAAAAACCTGTATCTTGAAACACCGCAAACTTTAGTTAAAGACCAGATAATTGTTGGGTATCCGTCACTTGAGGCGGTTTCTAAAGATATTGCCAGCCTCTCTGTAGATGCTAATCTTGACGGAAGCCAGATTGGCTTTAAAGATGTGTTATTATTTGTACCTACGCTTGCCGATATGGCTCCGTTTAAGGGTAATCCGAACGGCATACTTAAAATAAACAGCCGCGTAGAAGGTAAAGTTAGCGACATACGCATTGCCAACCTTGAAGTAAGCGGAATCGGTGCTACAACTATTGCTGCAAAAGGACGCATAACAGGACTACCTGATGTAAAAACCGCTTATTTTGATATGGATGTGAGGGCTTTTAGTTCTACCTCTAAAGATATTAATACTTATATACCTAAAGGTACGCTGCCGCCAAACATTCAGTTGCCGGGCAAGCTATCGGCGAAAGCCACCTTTAAAGGCAAACTGGATAACTTTAATGCCAACGTAGACCTTAAAAGCAGCTTTGGTAATGCCAAAGTAAAAGCCATTTTCGACCAGCGCAGAAAAGGTCGCGAAATTTACGATGCCGATGTTGACATTGCTAATTTTGATGTTGGCAAACTTATAACAAATGATTCTATAGGGAAAATTAGCCTTAAGGCTAAGGTAAAAGGTACGGGACTTGATCCGCAGACGGCAAATGCCAAAATAAAAGCAAAAGTTATTAAGGCAGAATACAATAGCTATGTGTACACCAACCTTAATGTGGACGGAAAAATAAACAACGGCAAGTTTGATGCTGTTGCCGATATGGCTGACCCTAATCTTGAATTTCAGCTGGTTGCCAATGGAGGCTTTAAAGGGAAATTCCCTAACGGAAAAATTAAACTGAATCTTGATATCGCCGATCTTGACAAGCTAAACCTACATGCGGGTCCGCTTAAACTCCGTGGTAATGTAGATGCAGACATTGCAGACGCAGACCCCGATAACCTTAATGGTACGGTAAGCCTGCACAGCTTTATGTTTGTGAATGAAAAAGAAGAATTTGCTTTAGATTCGATCAATATTATCGCTGTAACTAAACCTGATACGACTTCTATCAGGATAAAATCGCCTATTGTAAGAGGTTACATGAAAGGTAAATACAAGCTGACCCAGGTTGGCCCTGCCCTAACCAATACCATATCAAAATATTATAATACTAATCCTTCTGCACCTAAAAAATCGAACGTGCCACAACAGTTTGATTTTGGATTGGTAGTAGATAATGATCCTGTATTGTACAAGCTAATCCCTCAGATAACACGCCTTGAGCCAATTAAAATAAAAGGAAATTACAATAGCGAAACAGACAGCATCAACGTTGTAGGTTCTATACCACGAGTTGTATATGGCAGTTACACGATATCGGGTGGAGACCTTAAAATTCAGAACGAAGAAAACGCATTAGGCTATAGCCTTGTTATTGATGAAGTACAAAGCGAATCGTTATTACTGCCTCATACCAGCATTACAGGTAATGTTCAGGACAATATTGTAACTTATAAAGTTCAGATACAGGATAAAAAAGAGGAAGAACAGTACATGCTTGCTGGTCAGCTTAAAGCAACCGATGGCAACACAGAACTGTCTCTTGACCCTGATGGGCTTAAACTGAATTACGAGCCATGGAATATTGCCGTAGATAACGTACTTCGCTTTGGTAAAGATGGTATTTATGCCAATAACTTCGAAATGAGCAGTGAAGGCGGCTCGTTAAAACTGCAATCGGCATCTGAGACACCAAATGCTCCGCTGAATGTAGAGCTGAATAGCTTTAAGATCGAGACGCTTACCAATATGATCCAGAAAGACGAGCTTAAAATTTCGGGTATGATTGATGGTAAAGCTGAATTACGAAATATCATGGCGAGCCCTGTATTTACATCTGACCTTGAAATTTCTAACCTGGCAGTAAGTAAAGATACTGTTGGCGATATAAAAATAAGGGTGAACAATGAAATTGCCAACACTTATTCCGCTGATGTTTCTATTACAGGAAACGGCAACCAGGCCGATATTAAAGGTAATTATAATGCGGCGTCACAAAGCTTCGACCTTAACCTTGACCTGCAAAAGCTAACTATTGCAAGCTTACAGGCCTTTAGCTTTGGTAATGTTAAAGATGGTGAAGGACATTTATCGGGTAACTTTAAAGTTACCGGTACGGCCACAACACCAAATGTAAATGGTAATTTACAGTTTAATGATGTCGGCCTGAGGGTAACCCAGCTAAACTCCTACTTTAAAGGGATGAACGATAATATTACGTTTACCAATACGGGAATTAATTTCAGGAATTTTGAGATTCAGGACGAAAAGAATAACGAGCTTACTATTAACGGCGATATAAAAACAACCAATTATAGAGAGTTTGGCTTTGGGCTTAATGTAAAAGCAGAAAACTTTAGGGCAGTAAACTCTAAAGCAAAAGATAACGATTTTTACTACGGCGACCTGTATATTGATACCAACCTGAACATCAAAGGTACAATGGATAGCCCTGTGGTAGATGGTAACCTTAAAATAAATGAGGATACCCAATTTACAGTTGTGCTCCCACAACAAGACCCGTCAATTGCCGACAGGGAAGGTATTGTTGAGTTTATCGACCAGGACAACATGGAGATAAAACAGCGCCTTAAAATGGAAGAAACGCTGAACAGCACTAAAGTAAAAGGAATTAAGGCTTCGGTAGATATTGAGATCGTTAAGGAAGCGGAACTGAATTTAGTGATTGACAAAGGAAATGGCGACTTCCTTCAGTTGAAAGGAGAAGCACAGCTTACCGGTGGTATTGACGAATCTGGCAAAACAACACTTACCGGAAGATACGAATTTAGCGAAGGTGCTTACCAAATGACATTCAACTTCATTAAGCGTAAATTCGACATTGAAGAAGGAAGCTACATTCTATGGACAGGTGAGCCGACGGATGCTACCGTAAATATTACGGCTGCTTATAAAACTGAGATCCCTCCTATTGATCTTGTAGACCAGCAGATAAGTGATCCTGCACAAAGAAATATGTACAAACAAAAAATTCCGATCAATACCTTACTTAAAATTAATGGTGAATTATTAAAACCGGAGCTTTCGTTTGATATTGTTGTTCCTGAAGGTAATTATAACGTTGCAACCAATGTATTGAACCTCACAAGATCAAGATTAGATCAGTTACGTCAGGAGCCTTCAGAATTAAATAAACAGGTGTTTGCCGTGTTATTACTTAACCGATTTATTGGTGAGAATCCTTTCTCTAGTGAAGCAGGCGGCACAAGTGGCGAATCATTGGCAAGGCAGAGTGTTAGTAAATTGCTTTCGCAACAGCTTAACAACCTTGCAGGTGATCTTGTTAAAGGCGTAGAAATCGATTTTGATCTTGAATCTACTGATGACTATACCACAGGGCAACAGCAAAACCGTACCGACCTGAATGTAGAAGTATCTAAGCGATTGCTAAATGACAGGCTTAAAGTGACAGTGGGCAGTAATTTTGGACTTGAAGGCCAACAGGCAAACGAAGAGACTAACAATATTGCAGGAGACCTTTCTGCAGATTATCAGCTTACAAAAGATGGCCGTTACCTTGTTAGAGCTTACCGTAAAAATGATTATCAGGTGGCACTTCAGGGGCAGGTAATTGAAACAGGTGTAGCTTTTGTTATCACTATGGATTACAACAAATTCAGAGAGCTTTTCCACAGGTCGGAAGCTGAAAAAGAGGAAAACAGAAGGGAACGCGAACGCAAGCAGCGTGAAAAGATAGAGCGCAGACAAAAAGAACGCGAAAAAATAAAGGCAGAAGCCGAAAAGAAAGCAGAAGGAAACGAGAATCAATCTGGTGATACAGAACAGGATTTACCACCAAACAGTACTAACGATAAGGATAAAAAGAATGAGAAATAGGTTTACATATTATTTTATCATAACACTACTGTTTGCTTACGGTTGCAGCAATACCAAATACCTGCCCGAAGGCGAAATGCTTTACGTAGGTGGCGAAGTTAAAGTTGTTGATACCGTTATGAAACGCAAAGACCGGAAAGCGATGGAAAAAGAGCTTGAAGGACTATTGCGTCCTAAACCTAACCGTGGCTTTTTGGGACTGAAACCTAAATTATGGATATATAACATTGCCGGAGAACCTAAAAAAGAAAAAGGTTTTAAGCAATGGCTACGTACTAAAGTAGGTGAACCGCCTGTATTATTCAGCCAGGTTGACCTTGACTACAATGCCGATGTATTACAAAATTACGCTGAGAATAAAGGTTATTTTAAAACGCGTACTGCCGCCGATTCTACATCATCAAACAAAAGGGCTACTGCTAAATATACCGTTACTCCCGGTAAACAATACACCATAAGGGAGGTGTTATTTCCCGGAGATTCTACAGCTACAGAATTGGATAGCACCGTTGCAAGCATTAAAAGAAGGAGCCGCCTTAGAAAAGGTCAGCCTTACGATCTTGCCGTAATAAAAGAAGAGCGTGAGAGAATAGACCAGCGTTTAAAAAACAGAGGTTACTACTATTTTAGTCCAGACCATATATTAGTTCAGGTTGACAGTACTGTAGGCAAACAGCAGGTTGACCTCATCGTAAAAATAAAAGAAGAAACACCAGAGAGGGCACGCAAAGTATATACTATTAATAAAATCAATGTTTATCCGAATTATACATTAGAAACAGTTAAGGATACACTTATTACTTCCCAGGATTCAGTTACAAAATACAAAGACTTTCTAATAACCGATCCCCAACACACCTTTAGGCCAATTATATTTGATCGTACACTTTTTTTTCATAAAGGTGATATCTATAGCAGAAAGGATCATAACCTGTCGTTAAACAGGCTAGTGAATCTGGGTACGTTTAAATTCGTGAAGAACGAGTTCCGCCTTTCCGATTCTCTGGCTTCAGCATTGGACGTATATTATTACCTTACCCCCCTTCCTCGAAAATCAATTCGTATTGAGTTGTTAGGTAAAACCAACTCTGCCAACTATAACGGATCTGAAGTAAGCGTAAACTGGAGCAACCGTAATGCCTTTAGGGCCGCGGAACTACTTAACTTAAGTGTTTTTGGTGGTGTGGAAGTTCAGGTAGCCGGACAAAACAAAGGCTTTAATGTGTACAGGATTGGTGGCGAAGCCAGCATTACCTGGCCTCGATTCATATCGCCGATACATATTGCTGACTCCAGTGCATTTGTACCCAGAACCCGTGCCCTGATAAATTATGAATACCAGAACAGGGCAAAACTGTACTCTTTAAATTCATTCAAAGGAAGCTTTGGCTACTTATGGAAGGATAATCCGCGTGTGGAACACCAGCTTATGGTGACAGACATTAATTTTGTTAGCCCTACCAATGTTACAGATGTATATCTTGCACAGATACAAGCAGATAAAGATATAACCAAAGCTGATGTATCGCCTTTGGAAAAAGTAATTGAGAAGCAGTTAATATTTGGCCCTACGTATTCTTATACGTATACCAACACAGCGCAAAAAAGGAAGAAGCATACCTTTTACTATAAGGGCTCATTAGAGCTTGCCGGGACAATTGCAGGACTTGCTACAGGTGGTAATACCGACGACCCTACAAAGGTTTTCGGAGTACCGTTTAGCCAGTTCGTTAAAACGGAACACGATTTTAGACATTACTTACGATTAACCGAAAATTCACAATTAGCCAGCCGCGTTATTGCAGGTATCGGTGTGCCTTACGGAAATTCAAGCGAGTTACCTTTTATCCGGCAGTTCTTTATTGGCGGTACAAACAGTATAAGGGCATTCAGGGCACGATCTATAGGCCCCGGAACATACAGGTCGCCTAATATAGATACGGGGTCTTTCCTCCCTGATGAATCAGGTGATATCAAACTGGAATTTAATACCGAATACAGGGCTAAACTATTCAGTGTTATTCACGGAGCTATATTTGTAGATGCAGGTAACATTTGGCTAATGAATAAAAACGAGAATAAACCCGGATCGCAATTTTCAAGCAAATTCATGGATGAAATTGCAGTAGGTACTGGAGCAGGTTTAAGGGTAGACTTATCTTTCCTTGTATTGCGACTTGACCTTGCATGGCCGTTAAGAAAACCATACCTGCCAGAAGGGCAGCGATGGGTAGTTGATGAAATAGATTTTGGCAGTAAATACTGGCGTGATGAAAACCTTGTATTTAACTTAGCTATCGGATATCCGTTCTAGTATTCAAATCTATCATAAAAACAAAGGGCATTCTTATTCAGAATGCCCTTTGTTTATTTAAGCAGTTACTTACTGAACGGGTGGTAATTTTACCTCTTCTTTTTTTCTTGTTTTATCCGGCCTAATAATCATACGTAAAGACTGGTCTTTAGCAAAATAGGCAATCATCCAGTTAAAGAATGTTGTAACCCTGTTTCTATAGCTTATTAATGACATAAGGTGGACAAACAGCCACATAGCCCATGCTATGAAACCTTTAAAGTGCATTTCGGGCTTAGGAAGATCGGCTACAGCCTTGTTCTTTCCAATAATAGCCATAGACCCTTTATCGTGGTATTTAAATGCTTTCAACGGACTGTTTTTAAGCTCGTTTTTAAAATTCTTAGCTAATAATATACCCTGCTGTATTGCCACCTGCGCAACCTGCGGGTGTCCGTTAGGAAATGCAGCATCCGTTAACTGAATACAGGTATCGCCCAAAGCATAAATATTATTTGAATTACTAACTTTATTAAAGGCATCTACGGCAAACCGTTGTCCCCTGCCATAGCTTTCGTCAGGAAGACCCTCAAATTTCTTAGCCATTACCCCTGCTGCCCAAATAAGGTTTTTAGACTGAATAGTCTCTCCGTTATGGAAGTAGACCGTATCGTCTTTAAAATCAACCACACGGGTATTTAGCTTTACAATTACTCCCAGTTTATTTAAGGCATCGTAAGTATCTTTTTGTGATTTTTTGCTCATTGGTGCCAATAAAGCATCTCCCCCATCTACAAGGTAAATATTACTGGCACTGGTAGAAAGCTCAGGATATTCTTTTCTAAGTATACCGTTACGCATTTCGGCAAACATACCCGAAACCTCAACCCCTGTAGGGCCTCCGCCTGCAACAACGATATTAAGGTATTTACGGCGCTCACGGCTATTCTTGCAAATAGCAGCTTTTTCCATACGTTGTAATAGTTTGTTACGCATCTCTATAGCATCGTTAAGCGTTTTCATAGGTATAGAATTCTTCTTAACGTTCTCCATACCAAAGTAGCTGGTTTCTGCACCTGTAGCAAATATAAGCCTGTCATATTCAAGCTCGCCGTTGTTAAGCACAACAACATTATCCTGCGGCCTTACCGAAAGTACTTCTCCTAAACGGAAATGGATATTACCGTTTTTTACAAACAGTTTCCTGAACGGATAACTTATACTTGACGGTTCCAGATAGGCAGTTGCCACCTGATATATTAACGGCGGAAAAAAGTTGTAGTTATTCTTGTCTACAAGGGTCACCTCAAAATTTTTGTCGCCTGCAAGGCCTTTAGCAAGATTGATACCTGCAAAGCCGCCTCCTACTATCACTATTCTCATCTATTGCTCATTTACTGCACATATTTTTTTGTGCAAAATACCTGTATAAAGTTACAAATTTTAACGCTACCCGGCAATGATTGCCTACGCTGCGCACAGCACTTTTATGAAATAATTGGGTTTTATGCCTGCATATTATATTGCTGCTATTTTAACAGGCATTTTTTTAACAGCCCAATTTATAGTTATGTTAATTTTGTGGCATTTGCCTGAGGTGATATGTATTTTTATGACAATAATTAACCGTATTATGAAAAATTATTTCTCTAAAAAAGCGCTAAAGAACACCTTTACCATTCTAAAAAATACCTTTACAGGGTTTATGGCAGATAAGGGTTTAAAACTTAGTGCATCCTTATCCTACTATACACTGTTTTCCCTTGCTCCCTTATTACTACTTATTATTTCGCTTGCGGGAGTAATTTTTGGACAGGAAGCCAGCGAAGGAAGGATTTTTGAAGAAATAAACGGACTTATAGGTAACGAAGCCGCGGCACAGGTACAGCAGATAATACGCAACCTTCAACTTTCCGGAAAGTCTACCTTTTCGGCTATTATTGGTGGGGTAACACTGGTAATTGGTGCCACCACGGTATTTGGTGAAATACAGGATTCAATTAATATGATATGGCGCGTTAAAGCAAAACCTAAAAAGGGATGGTTAAAGCTTATTAAAGACAGGTTGCTATCAGGTTCGATAATTGTCGGGCTTGGATTTTTGCTAATTGTATCATTAATAATAAATGGTGCACTCGTAGCACTTAATGATATTTTGAAATCGTACTTCCCGGATCTTACCTTGATAATTGTAAACATTGTGAATTTTGTAATAAGCTTCCTGGTAATTACCGTTCTGTTTGGTGTAATATTTAAAGTACTTCCCGATGCTAAAATAGCATGGAAGGATGTACGTGCCGGAGCATTTTTTACATCGTTACTATTTATGCTGGGCAGTTATATAATAGGCATTTATATAAATACTACAGCAGCCGGTTCCCCTTACGGAGCAGCCGGGTCTATAATTGTTATTCTTTTGTGGGTATATTACACCGCAGCGATATTGTATTTTGGAGCGGAATTTACCCGCGAGTATGCCAGCTTTATTGGCGCACATATAGAACCCGCAGATTATGCGGTATACATAGAACAAAAAGAAACAGAGAGGCATGTAAAATTCATCCCGCCTACAAAGCATGAAGATGAACCAAAGCCTGAAGCATAAAAAAAACTCCCTTGCCAGGGAGTTTTTCATTTATAGTTGTGTAGTAAAATTATACATTCAATCGGCCTTCTACCCCACCGTCATCTTTCATGTTTCCGGTAATAGTACCTGCAGCCCATTTTAACATAGATATCATTTTACCATCTTTGGTATCCCAATAGTATGCATCTGTAGGCTCAACTTTAATCACCGTAACATCCGGATCTTCTTTACCTTCATCAAACCAGGCCTTGGACATTGGTGTCCACACTTCTTCGATATGGGCTTTATCTTTATAGACAATAGCCTTACCATATACCGAAAGAAAATGTGCATCTGCGTTTTTTGCAAAGATAAGCTGCACATCATCATCATGGCCTATCTCAAAATTCTTGTTACTTTTCTTTGAGCTGATAAACCAAAGGTTACCATCATCATCAATATCGGCAACACTCATTGGTCGCGTAGGTACAGGCCTTACAGACAGTTCTGTGCAGAACATACATATATTTATATCTTTTGCCATCTCTTTAATCTTGGCTCTTGCCTCATCGTTAAAGAGATCTTTAAAATTATCTTTAGAATTAGGATCTGACATAGTTATAGCGTTTTGTTGGTTAGTAATTAGTCTTCGCTTCGGCCGGAAACCCAGTCAACAGCTTCATTATAATCAGCTTTAGGATAACCGCGGAATTCACCCGGCATAAGTTTGCTGAATATATCTGTAAAATTAATCACGGTCTCTGAATCGCTTATAATTGCAGCACGGTTCCATTTGGTAATATTCTTAATACCAAGAAGGGCATCCTGTAGCCAGGCGCCTGCTGTAAATTCAGATGGAGATGTATCCAGGAATAAAAGGTAGTTAAGTTTTCCTGTTTTTTCTACCAGGCTTGCCACCTGGTGCTTTACGATTTCAAAATCGTCTTTGGTTACTTCACCATCTGCGCGGAAGCCAACCATTGTATCCGGAAGGTCTGGAATTTGTACTATCATGATTATCAGGGTTAAAATTATACATAAATTTACCCTTTATGCCATTAAACATGTGTTAGTGACATCATAATATAAACCGAATATTATTATAAACTTTGCAATTAAAGCTGCTTTTCCATTACGAAATCTTCCATAAGATAACCATTTCCAATATTAATGTCTTCTTCTTTTACTTTTACGTAACCATTCTTAACATAAAAGTTTACGGCAGAATTAAATCGGTTTACATTAAGTATAATCTTATCGTTACCGTTTGCTTTAGCCGCATTCTCTACTTTAGACAGTAATAGTTTCCCTGCGCCTGTTCCCTGTGTTTCAGGCAGCACATATAATTTGTGGAGTTTTGTTACCTCTGAAAGATGATTAAGCTCGTAAGAAGCAAAACCAAGATCTTTTCCATCGGCGGATAAAATAAGAAAATGGTGACCTTTAATAGCGATCTGATCTGTAATAGCGTTAAGGCTGTACATTTCGTCAAGCATATATTCTATCTGTTCCTGAGACAGTATTTTACTATAGGCATCAGGCCATGTATTTACGGCAAGACTATTTATTATTTCAAAATCTCCAATAGCGGCTTTGCGTATCTCCATAATTTTTATATTTTTAAAACCCCCGTAAATACAGGCTCTTACATATATGTAAAGTTACAAAAAAAATATTGGCACAGTAATTGGATATTGTTAATCAATCAACAAAAATTACAATAACCGGGCAAACCTAAATAACAATAACCATGAAAACGATATTACAACATATAGCCCTTTTTACACTGTTTTTTACAGCTGATGCTTTTGCACAGGATGTTACAACCGTTAGGGCTAATAACAGCGACATAAGCGATAACCTTGACCTTAAGGCTGTAGCTTCTATATTTGGAGAATCCAGCGATCTTGAAGATTTTGAAAGAAGGCTTAACGATCCTGAATTAATGATATCTAACCTTGACCTTAACGGTGACAACAGGGTAGATTACCTAAGAGTAATTGAAGCTACCGAGAACAATACTCACCTTATAATATTACAGGCGGTACTGGCTCAGGACACTTTTCAGGATGTCGCTACCATAGAAATTGAGAGAGATAGCAACAATAATGTACAAGTACAGGTTGTAGGAGATGTTTACATGTACGGTTCAAACTATATATATGAGCCGGTATATGTTTCAAGGCCGGTTATGTTCGATATATTCTGGATGAACAGCTACCGTCCTTACTACTCACCATGGTACTGGGGTTATTACCCAACTTACTACACGTATTGGGCACCCTACCCTGTTAACCGATACAGACGTAATGTACACGTACATATAAACTCAAGAAACACTTACGCTTATACAAATTCGAGAGGCAGTTCGCGTGCAGCGGCCCTATATAATTCAAGAAGGCAGAATGCGTACGAAAGACAAAATCCAGGCAGGTCTTTTAGCAGCAGAAACAACAATGCCACAAATAGATATGCACTTGAACAAAGCAGAAGTGGTTCAAGAACTAATGGAAGCAGAAGTTCTTTCACGAATTCATCACGTTCAAATAACGTGTCAAGAGCTAACAATGTAAACACAGTAAGGCAAAACGGAAATGCCGTGAGATCTTCAGGCAACAATACAGTAACGCCTTCCAGAAGCAATCAATCTGTTAGAAATGTAGATTCTCCAGCAAGAAGTACGAATAACGCAGTGAGAAGCACACAAAGAAGTGAAACATATACAGCACCTTCAAGAAGCAATACTACTATACAGCAAAGTGCTCCGGTACAGCAATCTGCACCAGCACGAAGCAATAACATGCAGCAAAGTGCTCCTGCAAGACAACAAAGCGCACCGGCTATGAGAAGCACACCGGCTCCGGCAAGACAAAGCGCACCGGCTCAAAGTGCACCGGCACGTTCGGCAGGAGGATCATCAAGAAGAGGTTAAATTAATTCTATTATATTTGAAAGTAAGCACCACCCGCCATAGTGGTGCTTATTTGTTTTTAGAAACATCAGTTTATTAAACTATCCTTTTAGATTTAATAGCCTCTACCCATTCATTTCTTTCGCATACTGTACAAGTACCCGACGTAGGCTCTAACTTTTGGGTGTTTGCACAAAATGTACATGCATAAATTCCTGCTTTGGGTATGGTAACGCTTTTTAAATTGAATAGCTGAGGACGTATCGGCAATCCGTATTTTACATTTTCATCGTCATAAAAATAGACACTTATTGCACCATTGGTTTCCATATATGCATTACGAACCTGGCCTAAATGCTCTATAGATCTTATTCTGAGTTCAGCAAAAAATTCGTCCTGCGCCAAATCCTCCTTTTCAAAACTCTGGATTGAGAATTGCCCATCTTCAATAATACAATGCACCTTACCTTCTATAAAGTTTTCAAAACGTTTGCTTTTTCCCAATAGCCAGGTTACAGCCCTGTACATAAAAAGTATTACAGTAAAAACTAAAATGGCAGGTATAAGGCCAACATCTTCATAAAACATTGGATCACCCGCAGCAGACCCCAAAGAGATAATAATAACAACTTCGAAAATAGATAGCTGCTTTACTCCTCTTTTACCCGCAAATTTTAATGTTAACAGTACAACCGTAAACATTATTATGGTACGGAATATTACTTCTATTAAAAACTGAAAAGGGAGGTCGTTAAATAACAAGCGCTTCCACTCGAATATATCTTTCATAAGGTGTTAAAAATTATCATCCTAAATTAGTGATGATATGTATCTCATTAACAAACATTAGCACAACTTTAATACAGCCTTATCAGTAATCACGGGCATCGAAACGTAATTTTATATTCACTGAATTATTAACATCAAAAAATTACAACTATGAGCAAGAGAGTGGCCATATTGGCAACAGACGGTTTTGAGGAAAGCGAACTAAAATCGCCAAAAGAATATCTTGAACAGCAAGGCTGGACAGCAGATATTGTAAGCCTTAAAAGCGGTACTATAAAAGCGTGGGCAGAAAAAGACTGGGGCAAAGCATATGAGGTTGATTACACCCTGGATGAGGTATCATCTGGTGATTACCATGCACTTGTATTACCAGGAGGTGTTATAAACCCTGACCTCTTAAGGAGACATGATAATGCTATTGCATTTGTTAAGTCCTTCTTTGATGAGAAAAAACCTGTAGCAGCTATATGCCACGGTCCGCAGATACTTATTAATGCCGAAGTAGTAGACGGAAGGGAACTTACATCTTTTATGTCAGTCAAAAAAGATTTACAAAACGCCGGTGCAAACTGGGTAGATAAAGAAGTGGTTGTGGATAACGGACTTGTAACGAGCCGTACTCCAGACGACCTGCCTGCTTTCAACAAAAAGATGGTTGAAGAAATTAAAGAAGGTAAACACGAACTTCAGAGAAGCTAATTGAAGGTTAGTACTTTGATTCACCGAAGGCTTTCGTACCATTGTGTATGAAAGCTTTCTTTTTTATATTTACGTAAATCTATTACCTATGAAAACAAAAATAGCATTACTGCTTACTATTATGGCTATAAATGCAAATGCACAGCTTAAACCCGTAGCCTATAAAGAAGGCGAGCAGAAACTAAATGGCTTTGCCGCAGTTCCGGCAAAACCGCTAAAACAAAAACCGGGCGTACTTATACTTCCGGCCTGGCTGGGTATAAACGACCACACCAAAGAAGTTGCCCAAAAACTTTCCGATGAGGGATACTATGCGTTTATAGCTGACATTTATGGTGAAGGCAATTATCCTAAAACACCACAGGATGCCGGCAAGCTGTCCGGATTTTATAAAAATGATTACAACGCGTACCAAAAAAGAATAAAGGCGGCCTTAGACCAATTGGTTAAAAGTGGAGCGGACGCTAACACTATTGTTGTTATTGGCTATTGTTTTGGAGGAACCGGAGCTCTTGAGGCAGCACGTGGCGGACTCAATGTAAAAGGTGTAGTTAGTTTTCATGGCGGTTTAGGCAAAGATGCTTCTAGAAAAAACGGCGCTGTACAGCCAAAAGTATTAATACTTCATGGTGCCGATGACCCTCATGTTCCTCAAAAAGATATTGAAGCTTTCCAAAAAGAAATGAATGATGGCAAAGCCGACTGGCAAATGATTTACTACAGTAATGCAGTACACGCATTTACCGAAAAAGCAGCAGGCAGCGATAACAGTAAAGGTGCTGCTTATAATGAAAAAGCCGATAAACGTTCATGGCAGCATTTCGAGTTGTTTTTAGATGAATTGTTTCCTAAGAAATAACCGTACTCAGTAAAAGTAAAAAAAGCCTCTCGTAATACGGGAGGCTTTTTCTTAAAACTAAATTATACTATTTTCATCATTTTTCAAATATAGAAAACATTATTGATATATTTTTAATAGTTTTAACTTTTTAATTTCAGTCAAAAGCTTAAAACATGTCACACCATAAACTTCGTAATGATAACGAATGTCAAAACTGCGGTTATACTGTAGATGTTGCTTATTGCTCTAAATGCGGGCAGCAAAATACAGAGACACGACAATCTTTCCATCATTTGCTAACGCATTTTGCAGAAGACCTTACACATTACGATGGTGCTTTCTGGAAAACCATTAAATACCTTTTGTTCCGTCCGGGGAGGCTTACGATTGAATATTTACTCGGCCATAGAATGCGCTATGTACCGCCTGTAAAACTATATATCTTTATAAGTTTTGTAACGTTCTTTTTGATGGCTATAATGGCGCCGGATGCTGAACACGATCATAAAATAGCCGATACTAATGTAGACACAGAACTGACACTATCCGGAGATGGGATAAAGTATGGAGCTGAAAATCATAACAAAAGTACTAAAATAGAAAAAGGTTTAGATATAGGTAATAAAAGGATATATACGGTTACCCAGCTTGATTCGGTACAAAATGCCTTAAGTGATAAGAATAAAATGCCTTTTTATGAATATTACTCCAATAAGGTGGTTTTAAAAGTCGGCGAAAATAACCTATCTACGAGAGACCTGATGATTGCAGCGGCTCATACTCTTCCTAAAGTGCTTTTTATATATATGCCTATTTTTGCATTTTGGTTATGGCTTATGCATGGAAAAAAACGTTGGTACTTTTTTGATCACGGAATATTTACGTTACATTACTTTTCCTTTCTGTTACTATCAATAACAATTATTATGGTAATAAATTGGCTATTAGGTTATGCATTTTCAATAGATGCAAATACATTCGTTAATATAATACGCCTTCTTTTTTTACTGTATTCCTTCTTTTATTTCTTCAGATCACATAGAAGATTTTATGGTGAAACAAGAGCTATTTCCAGAATTAAAAGTATCGTCTTATTTATTATTAACTTTATTTGCATTGCAATAATTTGTGTAGTTACTTTAATGTATATCGTATTAAATATGCATTAAAAACTTATATTTACGTTATCAATAAAATTTTATCTATGACAAGATTATGTGTACTCGCAATAGCATCAAGCCTCTTTATATCATGTGCGGGGTCGCAGACTTCAAAAAAGAAGGATTACGCCAAAGCCGATGTAAATAAATACATGAACACCATTTCGGCTTCAGACCTTAAAAAACATTTATACATTGTTGCCGGAGACGAAATGCAGGGTCGCGACACAGGTACCGAAGGTCAGAAAAAGGCAGGAAGATACCTGATAGAACAATATAAGTCAGAAGGTATGTCGTTCCCTAAAGGCGCAAAAGATTTTTACCAGCCTGTACCATCAGAGTTTATGCAAAGGCAGTTTAGCCCCAAACTGGGCAATTCAGAAAATATCTGGGCATATATTGAGGGTTCTGAAAAACCTGATGAAGTACTCGTAATTTCTGCACACTACGATCATGTGGGCATGAAAAATGGCGAGGTATATAATGGTGCTGATGATGACGGATCAGGTACTGTAGCGCTACTTGAAATAGCCCAGGCATTTATGCAGGCTAAAAAAGAAGGTTACGGGCCTAAACGCTCTATATTGTTTCTTCATGTTACCGGCGAAGAGCACGGGCTACACGGGTCAAGATACTATTCGGAAAACCCTTTATTTCCTATAAGCAACACTATTGCCGACCTTAATATTGATATGATAGGACGCCGTGATGATGCACATAAAGATAATGGCAACTACGTGTATGTTATCGGTTCTGACAGATTGAGTACAGACCTTCATAATATTAATGAGGAAGCTAATAAAAAGTATACGAACCTGAATCTGGATTATACCTTTAATGCGGATAATGATCCTAATCAGTTTTATTACAGATCTGACCATTACAACTTTGCTAAAAAAGGTATTCCTATTATATTTTACTTTAACGGCGTACATGCCGATTACCATAAACCAGGTGATACCCCTGATAAAATTGAATATGATTTACTTAGTAAAAGGGCTCAACTGGCATTTGTTACTGCCTGGGAGCTTGCTAACAGAGAAAACCGACCTGTAGTAGATAAGAAATAACAACCCACAAAAAAAACCGCAATTGCGGTTTTTTTTATTTATTCTTTTTAGAGTAATTGTTTGTGACAAACAATATCAGTTTATTTTTTTTTCGTTTCCTGAAAAACTCCCAGTTGATAATTACTCCGATAACACATATAGCCATAAGTGTTATTAATAATGAAATATAAATTACATCATCGAGCGTGCTTACATAGGCAATTTTAATGGCAAAAAAATACAGTGCGCCAAAAAATACTATTAGAGATAATATTAGAGAAAATAATTTCATGTCCTTTCTTAACCTTTAAAGATAAATAACGTTTGTTTAGTTGTAAAAGGGGGGACGATATTTAAATAGTATAAAAGCGCTCACCACCATTAGTGCAAATAATAATAACTTGCAATGCTCCTTCATATTGTTTTACAAGGGCAAAATTAATCATTATATGCTATATTAACGTATTATTTGGCGGAAAATTATCTCACAATGCAAGCATAAATTCCTGCATGCTTGCATAAACCTCTTCCCTGCCTGTTATCCTGTATTGAAAAGTATATGTTATTTCGTCGTCAATAAAGTCTTTATAGTATCGGGTTTCATGTACCAATCTTTCTTGTTCGTCAACAAATGCAGGCTGTAAAGTATAATCGCTATTACAAACACCTTCTACAACAAATTCAAAGACCTCTTCATCATAGGTCTCGATTGTACCGTTAAGGTTAAAATCATCGTTGTCTATATTTTTGTAGATATCCATGTCTAGTTTAACGCCATGGTCTTTATATTCGGCAACTATGCTATGTTCATTTTCTTTGAATTTAAAATGGCCGTCATTCTTAAAGAACTCCTTAAAACCTTCAAACACCTTTTTAACTTCATCTTTTTTAAGCTCTTTCTTCTTAAAGTTATATTTCTTTTTAGCATCGTCGTGCTCCGTCTTTATGTCAATCTTTATTTTTAGATATCCTAAATCCATAAAAATGTATTTTTAAATTATAGTTCGGCAACCTTTTGTTTATAGAAATTCACATAGAAAAAATTATTAGGATCAATACCTGAATCAACAAGCATAGCGTTTATAGCCTTAAATTTTTCTGAATGTGCAGACACTTCCAGGAAACGCAGCAACTCACCCAGATTTTCAAATTTAAAGCTCAGGTCTGTATTCAGTGAGTATTCTGTAATACTGAATTCGGCCTTTTTAACATCTACCCCGGCTTTTTCAAAAGCCTGTTTTACGGGCTTAAAATTCTCGTTTATCATTTTATATTTTTTTATTAAATAGTTAATTTACGGGCATAAAAAAAGCTTCGGGCACTACTACGAAGCTTTTTCACCATTTATAAAAGTAAGTAAGAATGCCGTTTTTTATAACTGTTCGTTTTTTACTATTTGTACTTTTCCTGCCGGCACATCTCCTGATGTATCTTTTATAAGCAGGACTCCCAAAACATTTACAGGAATATCTATGGGCTCATCTGAGTTTCTTATCTCATCAAGAATATTTTCATAATCTGAGACATTAAGTACCAGTGAATCGCCTTTATCTATCTTTTTTGCAAAGAGATAATCCCTGATTGTGGCTGTTGAAATATTGTTTCCTATTACTACGAATTCTGACATGGCTATTAATTTATATAGCTAAGATAGCATGCTAAAATTCAAATTTTGAAAAGGTTTTGTTAATTTACTACTGTCCATAACCACGCTGTAATACGGCTATCTGGCGGTGCTTCGGCTTAAAATGCCTATCTTTGCACAAAATATAGCATTTACATGGCCACATTCCAAGATTTAGACCTTCCAAAAGCACTACAAAAAGCCATTGACGAGCTCGGCTTCACTACCCCTACGCCTATTCAGCTAAGGGCTATGCCGGTTATACTCTCAGGTAGGGATATGATGGGTATTGCACAAACAGGTACAGGTAAAACTTTTGCCTACTTATTGCCAATACTTAAGCAGTGGAAGTTCGCCGATATACATGTACCTCGTGTGGTAATTGTTGTTCCTACCCGTGAGCTTGTTGTTCAGGTGGTGGAAGAAGTTGAAAAACTTACCCAATTTATGTCGGTTCGTACACTTGGTGTATATGGAGGCGTAAATATTAATACTCAAAAGAAAAGAGTTTACGAAGGTGTAGATATTCTTGTGGGTACGCCCGGAAGGATGATGGATCTTGCACTTGATAATGTTGTACGTTTTGACGAGGTAAAGAAACTCGTTATTGATGAGTTTGACGAGATACTGAATCTTGGTTTCCGCGTACAGGTTCAGTCGATCTTGGCAATGATGAAATCTAAAAGGCAAAACATCCTCTTCTCGGCAACAATGACCGATGAAGTAGATGACATGCTTAATGATTACTTTGATTTTCCTGAAGAGGTTTCATTGGCTGCTAGTGGTACGCCATTAGACCAGATTGAACAGCTTGGGTATCGTGTACCTAACTTCCTCACAAAAGTAAACCTGCTTAAAAACCTTATACAAAACGACGAAAGTATTTCGCGTGTATTGGTTTTTGTAAACAATAAAAGAACTGCCGATCTTGTAGCCGATTCACTTGAGGATTTCCCTGGGCAATTTGGGGTTATTCACTCCAATAAATCTCAGAACTACAGGTTAAATACTATGGCTTCTTTTCAGGAGGGAGAACTAAGAGGTATTATTACTACAGATGTAATGGCACGTGGACTTGATATTTCTGACATCACCCATGTTATTAATATGGAGTTTCCGGAAGCACCTGAACAGTACATTCACCGTATTGGACGTACAGGTCGTGCAGATAAATCAGGTATCGCTATTAGCTTTATAGCTCCATCTGAAGAAGATATTGAGGTGCAGGCAGAAGTACTGATGGAAAAAGAGGTTGAATTCCTCGAACTTCCTGAAGGCCTTGAAATCGCCGAGCGTATGCTTGATTTCGAAAAGGACAAAGTAAAAATGAAAGTCCTGATTAAAGCGCCTAAAAAATCTACAGGTGGCTTTCATGAAAAGAAAGATAAGAATAAGAAAGTTAACCTTGGCGGACCGGGCAAAACGAAACCCCGCAAAACAAAATCACGTAACCGTGGTGTTGAAAGAGCCCGTGACAAAAAGAGAAAAGATAAAGACAAATAGTAAGTTTAGTTTAAAGCACTGCAATCGCAGTGCTTTTCTTTTAGATACAAACAAAAAAATGCCGCTCAATGAGCGGCATTTTTAGTATATGATGATTGCAGTATTAATGCCCTGAAGCATTAGATGCATGTTCTACATTCTTAAGTTTTCTTGAGCAGTAAATACCAAAGAAAAGGATGTACAGGTAACAGAATACCGGTACAATAAACGAGTGCTGTACGCCGTAAACAGGATCAGAATCGGCAATAGCTCCCTGAATAACCGGAACCAATGCACCTCCTAATATTGCCATTACAAGTAGCGACGATCCCTGACTGGTGTATTTACCAAGCCCTGAGATACCTAACGTATAAATGTTAGAGAACATAATAGAGTTAAATATACCTATACCTAATATGCTGTACATTGCCATTTCGCCTTCGTTAAACATAGCCGATAATAACAGTGCAACGTTAATGGTTGCAAATACAGCAAGTGTTCTGGCCGGAGCCGATTTTCCTATCATGAAAGCCACAAAGTTAAGCGCGATAAATACAAGGAAGAAACTTAACTGACCGAATGTAAGATCAACTACACTATAAATAAGAAGGAATACCAAAGCAGCTGTTACCAACATAAAAAGGTATTTCTTGGTTTGGCTTAAGCTGTGGTTTAATGATATAGCTCCTAAGAATCTACCTATCATAGCACCACCCCAGTAAACAGCAAGATAATTTTTACTTACCGCTTCGCTTAATCCCATGATGTAATCTTTTTCAAGGAAACTGATTATAAAGCTACCTACAGCAACCTCACCACCTACGTAGCAGAATATACCAAGTACACCCAATTTAAGCTGAGGGAACTTTAAAGCACCTAAGCCGCTAGTTTCTACTCCTTCTTCTTCCGCCTGGAATGATGGCAGCTTTACATTATAGATTAACAGGGCAACCAATAATAAGATACCTGCAAATACAAGGTATGGTATACGTGTGGCTTCGGCAGTTATTTCATGATTCTTGCCAGAGCCGAAGATAAGGAAACCTCCTAATATCGGGGCAATAGTTGTTCCAAACGCATTAAAAGCCTGTGTCATGTTAAGACGGCTGGAAGCACTGTCTTCACTTCCTAAAAGCGATACGTAAGCATTTGCCGTTATCTGAAGGATAGTAAAGCCTAACCCTAATACGAATAGTGCTCCTAAAAACAATCCGTAAACAGAAAATGTAGCTGCAGGGAAAAACAATACGCAACCTAATGCAGAAACGATGATACCACTTATGATTCCGTTTTTGTAGCCAACTTTGTTTATCGGGTCACCATATGCATTAGATACGATAAAGTACGCTAGTGAGCCTAAAAAGTAAGCTCCAAAAAAGCAAAACTGCACAAGCATAGACTCTAAAAAGGTAAGCTCAAACAGTTTTTTAAGGTAGGGTATCAATATGTCATTCATACAGGTAATAAAACCCCACATGAAGAATAAAAGTGTGATTGTAATCAGCGGAACCGTGTAATTTGGCTTCTGATTCTTTTGTGTTGAAGTACTCATTAATAGATGTTATTTTGGACGCACAAATTATAAATTTAATAGCGATTGACCTTGACGGTAATCAACTTTTAAATTATTCTAAAAAAAATAAGGGCATTGAAAATAATTCAACACCCTAAAGTATAAATACTGGCATTTTTCTTTTAAAATGACTTATATGTTAACAAAAATGAAAAACGAAAACGTGGTATATTGCATTTTTGACTTTTATATACCCGAATTATTACAGCAATAACATTATAAAAATTGCGTAAAAACTAAAAGTAGCAGGAAAACAAGTACCACTATAAATAGCAATGCCGTCCACCAAAAACCTTTAAGCCTATCTTTAAGTGCATACCGTAAAAGCAACGTTAGTATGACCGCTGTAAATAATGCTAATGCAAAAACAATTGTCAAAAGCCTTAGTGCATCCGCTATAAGAAAAATGGCAGCTATCAAAATTATTTGTTAGCCGTAAAGATCAGGCATACGGGAGAACACAATTCAATTTTCTTTGTAGTATCTGTAAGCATCCCTGTAGTTTTATCTCTTTTAAAAATAATTATGTTATTGGTATTCTGATTAGCTACTAAAACATAATTATCGGTAGGATCTATAGTAAAGTTACGCGGACCGCTACCCTGAGTACTTATCTGCTGTACCTGGTTTACTTTTCCGTTACTGTGCACTTTAAATACTGATATTGAATTCGCATCTCCCCTATTGGTTGCATATAAATATTTACCATCGTTAGAGAACTGAATATGCGCCCCGCCATTCATCCCAACAAATTCTTTCGGGGTAAGGCTTACTTCCTGGATAAGTTCCATCTTCTCGTTGATGTAACTATACGCATGCAGCGTACCGGTAAGCTCATTAAGCAGGTAAACGAAAATCCCGTTAGGGTTAAAAACAAGATGCCTTGGGCCACTGCCCGGTTTTACACTTACAGTTTCCTTGAGTGTAAGTGGTTTATCGCCTGCTTCAGGGTGATAATTATATATATAGATCTTATCGGTACCAAGATCGTTTACAAAAACATATTTTTTATCGGGAGAAAAATACACCATGTGTACGTGTGCACTTTCCTGACGCTCTTTATTACTACTGCTGCCTGTGTGCTTTATCACCTGCTTAGCATCGGTAAGGCTTCCATCGTTCTTTTTACCAAAAACAGCAATACTGCCGCCGGTGTAGTTGGCAACAATTACATTTTTATCGTCATTGATAATGTAGCAAGGATCGGCTCCTTCTGCATCTCTTCTGTTAAGCTGGCTTAATTTTCCGTTAGCCGGAGTATATTTAAAAGAACTAACCTCGCTTTTATCGCCATCTTCATTAACACTGTAAATAACATTGTTAGCTGCATTTACACTTAGATAGCTTGGATTAACAACTTTATCGGTTACGTTTTTTTCTTTGAAGACAAGTGTATTCACGTTAAAATCATACACATAGATACCTTTGCTTTCGCAGGTATTAGTATAAGTTCCAATAACAAGGTTATAGTTATCCTGAGCATTAACATTCATAAACACAAGCAATAGTAGTATTTTGGCTATTTTCATTCTTTGCAAATTAGTGATAACAAAAGTAAAGTATTTAAATATTATGTGAAATTTATGGAGCATAATTGCTATGCTGTTTAGAATAAAAATTTGTATTTTTGACAAACTTTCAAACGAAATGCAGTTTAAACACCCGGAAATTCTATACTTTCTTTTCCTGCTTGCAATTCCCATTCTGGTCCATTTGTTTCAATTGCGCCGTTTCCAAAAAGAATATTTTACCAATGTACGCTTACTGAAGGAACTCAGCATGCAAACCCGTAAAAGCTCTAAAATTAAAAAATGGCTTTTACTGGCAACACGTTTGCTATTGCTTGCCTGCCTTATTATAGCTTTTGCACAACCTTTCTTTAAAGCAAAAGACGATGATAATAAAGGTAATGAAATGGTAATCCTGCTAGATAACTCATTCTCTATGCAGGCAAAAGGCAGTAAGGGCGAACTTTTAAAGCGCGCCGTTCAGGACATTCTTGAAAACACGCCCGAAAATCAGCAATTCTCGCTTATTACAAATACCAATGCCTGGTGGGATACCGACATAAAATCGATACAGAAAGATTTACAGAATCTTATGTATAGCGATGTGCCTTTTCGTCCTGATTTTCTTTTAACGAAGGCTGAAGCAAAAAACCCAAACAGCGGAAAAGATATTGTAGTAATTACCGATGCTGTTAATCTTGACAGTAAGAATATCTCAAAATTCAACAGCAGCTCCCCTACTTATTTTATAGTACCCGAAGCAGAAAACACTAATAATGTAGCTATTGACAGTGTTTACATCTCTCAGGTAATGGATAACTTTTATGAGATAAAAGTAGACATGGAAGCGTTTGGTGATGTTGAAAATGATGTTCCTATCGCATTATATAATGGCAGCAGCCTTACGGCGAAAACTATCGTAAAGTTTGACACCAATAAAAAATCGGGAACGTTTACCATTCCGAAAAAAGATTTTCACGGCTATGTGTCAATAAATGATAACAGCCTTACGTATGATAACAATTATTACTTTAGTATTTCCAAACCACAGAAATCTAATGTAACTGCTATTGGCGACACGGCTAAGAATAATTTCCTTTCTAGGATCTATACCGACGATGACTTTAATTTCACTTCATCAGAACTTCGCACACTCGATTATAACAATCTTGAAAAGCAGGACGCAATTATCCTGAATGAAATTAAAGATATTCCGCAGGCACTCATTACTACGCTTAAAACATTTTATGCTAAAGGCGGTAATGTAGTAATCATTCCGGCGGCAGACAGCGGTATACAGAACCTGAACAGCCTGATGGGTGCTTTCGGTGGTAGCCAGTTTAAAAACACAAACAGCAACGAAAGACAGATCACTAAAATTGCTTTTAACCACCCGCTTTACGCGACAGTGTTTGAAAAGAAAACAGATAACTTTCAATACCCTAAAGCGAACACAGGTTTTACACTTGGTGGAAATGCATTACCTGTACTAAGCTATGACGACCAGACTCCGTTTTTAGCCTCATTAAGCAACAAACTTGGTAATGTATATGTATTTACTGCTGCGATAAACAAAACCAATAGTAACTTCCAGAACTCTCCCCTTATTGTACCTACTTTTTACAATATGACGCAAAATAGCGGTAAAACAGGTATCAGAGCGATAACTATCGGTGAAAACCAAAGCCTGCTGCTTGATGCTTTGTTATCTAAGGATGAAGTGCTGACAGTTAAAAACGAAAAGACCGACTTTATACCGATGCAGCAATTGCTGAATAATAAGGTAAAGCTTTCTTTTGGTGATTATCCCGAAGAAGCCGGTAACTTTGCCGTATACAAAAATGACCAGAATTTAAAGAATATTAGCTTTAACCATGCCAGGACAGAAAGTAACCTTGCCCTCCAAAACAAAGCTCTTGCCAGTAAATTTACCGAAGCCGATTCTGTGGCAACGGTATACAATGATATTAAATCGGAAAGGACTGCCAGTGAACTGTGGAAATGGTTCATTATTGGTACATTGATTTTCCTGTTAGTTGAACTTTTTATCCAAAAATTTATAAAATGAACCTGATTTTCAAAAACGCCGTTATTATAGATAAAAACAGTGTACACCACAAGCAGGCTGTAGACATACAGGTTGAAGGCGGCATCATAAAAAAGATTGGCAAAAACATCACCGAAGATGGTTTTGATACTATAGAACTAGATAACCTTCACATATCTAAAGGCTGGTTTGATAGTTCGGTTAGCCTTGGCGAACCCGGCTATGAAGACAGGGAGACCATTGCAAACGGACTTAACGTGGCTGCTGAAAGTGGATTTACCGATATTGCTTTACAACCAACAGGTACTCCTGTCGCAGAAAGACAGGCAGACATTAGTTTCCTGCTTACCAAATCGGCTCATGCTGCAACAAAACTTCACCCGATTGGGGCACTGACTAAAAATAGTGAAGGCAAAGATATTGCTGAACTTTTTGACATGAAAAATGCCGGGGCTATTGCTTTTGGTGACTATAATAAATCGATTACTGATGCAGGTATCCTAAAGATTGCCCTGCAATACGTTCAGGACTTCAACGGACTGGTTATTGTTTTCGCACAGGATAGCAATGTTAAAGGTAAAGGTGTCGTGCATGAAGGTATTGTTAGTACACGTTTAGGGCTTAAGGGTATCCCTACCCTTGCAGAAGAACTGCAGATAGTACGTAATCTTTACATACTAGAATATACAGGTGGTAAAATGCACATACCTACTGTTTCTACTGCAAAATCGGTTCAGCTGATTCGTGAGGCAAAAGCCAAAGGACTTAATGTAACATGCAGTGTTGCTATCCACAACCTGATACTAACGGATGAAGTACTTACCGACTTTGACACCCGTTATAAAGTTATGCCTCCGCTACGCCCTGACAGCGAAAGAAAAGCACTTATTGATGCTGTTCTTGACGGAACAATAGACATTATTACATCAGATCACAATCCTATTGATATCGAAAATAAAAAACTGGAGTTTGATCTTGCTAAAGATGGTACTGTGGGTTTTGAAAGTGCTTTTGGAGCATTACAAACTATACTTCCGCTTGAAGTTATCGTTGAGAAATTCACTGCCGGTAAATTTATATTCGGTTTTGCAAACCATGACATTACAGAGGGTGCCGCTGCATCATTCACTCTTTTCAATCCGGAACCAAACTGGACATTTAAAAAAGCAGATATCAAATCGAAATCGAAAAACTCAGCCTTTTTAGGACAAACACTTAAAGGCAAAGCATACGGAATTTACAACCAGGGAAAATTACTTTTGAATGAATAATAAAATAACCGATTTAGAAAGAGGAAAGAATAACGCGATTATAGCTTATCTAACAATTATAGGCTGTATTATTGCGATGGTAATGAATAGCGATGTAGAAAAGAGAAGCACATTTGCGTCTTTCCACATCAGGCAGTCTCTGGGTTTAGTATTGCTGTTTTTTGCCCTGGGCTATCCTGTAGGAACATTTGACAGCTGGATGGTATCATCTGCATTTTATATTTTCTTTTTCATTCTTTGGATGTACGGCTTTTTAGGAGCTGTATCCGGCAGAATGAATGAGGTACCACTTTTAGGACCACTTTTTCAAAAATTATTCAAAGGATTATAATACATGGATTTATCGTTATACCATCTCGTTAGAGAACCAAAAGTTAAAAAGGATAAAAATCCGTTACTACTATTGTTACACGGCTACGGAAGCAACGAGGAAGATCTTTTCTCTTTTGCAGAACAATTACCCGATGAATACTTTATTGTTTCAGCAAGGGCGCCATACAACCTGCCGCAACACAGCGGCCATGCATGGTATGCCATTACTTTTGACAACGACATGAATAAGTTCTCTGACGATAAGCAGGCTATCGAATCACGCGACCTTATTGTAAAATTTATCGATGAGCTTATAGCAACATACCCAATAGATAAAGATAATATAACACTTGCAGGTTTTAGCCAGGGTGCCATTCTAAGCTATGCTGTTGTACTTACCTATCCTGAAAAAGTGAAACGCGTTTTAGCCCTTAGCGGTTATTTAAACATGGATATCGTAGGTAAAAGCCTTCATGCTGAAGACGTATCTAAAGTACGGTTCTTTATCTCTCACGGAACTGTAGACCAGGTTATCCCAATTGAATGGGCGCGTAAAGCACCGGAATTCCTCAAGAATTTAGGATTGGACGTAGAATACCACGAATACAATGCCGGGCACGGTGTTGCTCCTCAGAACTTTTATGACCTGGTGAGCTGGCTTAATAAATATTAGCAACCATTATAATTATAAAAAGCCGTTAAGAGTAATCATAACGGCTTTTTACATTAAAATTTACTAAGAAGAAAACGAATATACATTGAGTAGAACGACGAGTATAAAGAAAGTATAAAAAACATAATTCTTTTTATTGAGAAATAGTCCTATTGAACAGATTAACAAAGTCATAACTACATACACGAAATAGTATTTGTAACCGTAACCGCTGTATATCGTATAATTATATAGATACGACTCAATTGTATTGTTTTTTATCATCGCTGCCAGAGAAGGCAGTAACTCATTAAAACTGATAAGGAGTATAATTACCAAAATAAAAGCAGCTATCCCTTTTAAAATACCAAATGATTCATTTTCATTACAATCAATAAAATTATCATCTCCTCTTACGTTATCCATTATTTATTAATGAGGCAGTTTATTTCTCAGTAAACCATAAATGTAAGTTCCCACTAAAGCACCAAGCAATACTACTCCTATTCCGTAGAAACCGGCGCCTATCAGAATAAACATTGGTCCCGGGCATGTGCCTATAAGTCCCCAGCCCAAACCAAAGAATGTACCTCCAACAAAATAGTTGCTAAAGCCTTTTTTCTTATCAGGAAAAACAATTGGTTCTCCGCTAACATCTTTAATATTGTTACGCTTGATAATTTGCACTCCTATAGTTCCAACGACAACAGCTGTCATAATTATTCCGAACATATGAAACGACTGAAAATGGAACATCTCGTAAATACGGTACCATGATACCGCCTCTGATTTTGTAAGTACGATACCGAATACGATACCTACCAGTAAATATTTTATAAATTTCATGAGAAGATCTTAATTAAAAAAAAGAGGTAAAAGCAGCCACGACATGATAAGGCCGCCAATAAAAAATCCTATTACCGCAATAAGCGATGGCAATTGCAGCGTGCTTAGCCCAGTTATTGCATGGCCTGAAGTACATCCGCCGGCATAGCGCGTACCAAAACCAACCAATAATCCGCCCAGCAATAAGATACCTAATATTTTAGGCGACTGTAGTGCTTCTGCGCTTGTTAGGGCATCCGGCAGTAATTTACCATTTGGCGCATCAATATGCATTGCCTGTAATTCGGTTACCGTTTTAGGGTTAAGCTCAACCATCTGAGAAGGATCGCTTAAAAAATGTACTGCAATATATCCGCCTATCATTGCACCGAGTACAACAACAAGGTTCCAGCGTTGTGTTTTCCAGTCGAATTTAAAAAAATCACTAGTTTTGCCTGCTCCGAGTATGGTACACATAGTACGCAGGTTGGACGACATTCCGAATGTTTTTCCGAAATAAATAAGAGCCAGCATAACCGACCCAATCAGGAATCCCGACACATACCACGGCCAGGTACCGTATAAACTCTCCATATTGGTTTTATTTTTTACAAAAGTAACAATTCAGGATTAGTAATAATATATTAGATGGTAGATATTAGACAATAGACTCAAGACACTCATCGGACTTCAGACCCACACATAAAAACATCCACAAAAATTATTACATTTGATGTACAATTTATCAACCTATGAAAAAGTACCTGCTTATTTCCCTTCTTGCAATGGCATTTGTTTCCACCTCGTGCGTAAGTACAAGAAATACCATCAAAAATATCGATGATAATGCCATTATGCCTGCACTTAATAAAGAGAAGAATTTTATAATAACAGAAACCAGTAACAGCAGGAAATATGCCTATGATCAGGACTATCCTGTAAACCTGGGTTTTTTGCCTGTAACTGCTGCAGAAATAAACGTTAAACGTTTCTTTGGTGCACTTGCAGGTCCGGAAGGCCAGGCTTTGGTTTATAAAAAAGTTGATAGCTGCTGCCCCTTCCCATCTAAAAAAAACGAGATGGGTGCCGGGATACTTGATATTTATGAAGTTACGTGGAATGGGCTTTCTACTCCTAAAAAAATATACATCAATCTTTATGAAAAAGGTAAGGTTGTAGCCCCACAGGGACTAAGTATTAAGCCGATAGCACCATAAACAGACTCTATAGCCTTCCTGTACAGCGAAGGCTTTTTATTTTTATCTTTGCAGTAAATTATAACACAACAATGAACTTACAGAATATACCACAAATTAAAAATACAGATAGCGGTAACTTTTTCCTTCTTGCCGGGCCATGTGCCATTGAAGGTGAGGAAATGGCACTGCGCATTGCCGAAAAAACAGTTGAAGTAACAAGCAGGTTACAAATACCTTATGTTTTTAAAGGCTCATTTAAAAAAGCAAATCGTTCGCGTGTTGATAGCTTTACAGGTATTGGCGATGAAAAAGCATTAAAAATATTACGTAAAGTTTCTGAAACGTTTGGTGTTCCTACTATTACAGATATTCATACAGAGCAGGATGCAATTCTTGCCGCACAGTATGTAGATATACTTCAGATACCTGCATTCCTTGTTCGCCAGACCGACCTTGTGGTTGCAGCTGCTGAAACCGGAAGAACGGTAAACCTTAAAAAAGGTCAGTTTATGAGCCCGGAAAGTATGAAACACGCGGTTCAGAAAGTATTGGATTCAAATAACGAGAATGTAATGGTGACCGATCGTGGTACTATGTTTGGCTACCAGGACATGATTGTTGACTACAGGGGTATCCCTACAATGCAGCAATTTGCTACAACAGTGTTAGACGTTACCCACTCACTGCAACAGCCTAACCAGACTATTGGTGTTACAGGCGGTAGGCCGGATATGATTGAAACGGTTGCTAAAGCTGGTATCGCTGTTGGCGTAGACGGAATTTTTATTGAAACTCACTTTGACCCGGCTAATGCAAAAAGCGATGGTGCAAACATGCTTCACCTTGATTACTTTGAAGGCCTTATGGAAAAACTGGTAGCAATTAGAAAAACCATTAACCAATTTTAATTTGGTGATGAGGTTATTTGGTTAATCAAGTACTCCGTAAATAAAACTTATATCAAGAGGACAGCATTGGCTGTCCTTTTTTATTTCACAAAAAATTTGATGCATCGCATTGCCAATTCAAATTTTCTAATTTACTTTGTAACTCAAAGTACTTTTACATGGAAAACTATTTAAAGGACATTCAGGACATAAAGAAAATGATGGACAGGTCATCGCAGTTTCTTTCGTTAAGCGGAATGGCAGGTATCATGGCAGGCATCTACGCGCTTATCGGGGCATATGCTGTACATCGCATTTATGATTTTAATTACGGCAGCTATATTACCTTGGAAAGCACTTCTTTCAAATTAATGATTCTTATTGCAGCGGCTGTGTTTGTGCTTTCGGTAGTTACCGCTTATATACTTACGTTGAGAAAGGCGAAGAAACAGCAGGAAACCATTTGGAACGCTACATCTAAGCGTCTTGTTATTAATTTTCTTATACCATTAGTAACGGGTGGTATCTTTGCTGTACTTTTGCTGCGCAATCATTACTACGGACTTATTGCCCCTATTACATTATTGTTTTACGGCCTTAGCATTATTAATGCAAGTAAATATACAGTTAGGGACGTTCGTTACCTTGGGCTTACTATAATAGCTATTGGGCTTGTGGCAACTGCCTTTATGGGCTATGAACTGGAATTCTGGGCATTAGGCTTTGGCGTATGCCATATTATATACGGTACTGTAATGCATTTTAAATACGACCGCAACCAATAAGTTTGAAAAACATATTACAACATATAAACAAAGCTTTTGACCATCGCATACGCCTGGGTATCATGTCGATTCTTATGGTTAATGAGTATGCCGATTTTAACACCCTTAAAGAACTGCTGGGAGTAACTGATGGCAATCTGGCAAGCCATGCCAAAGCCCTTGAAGCTGAACACTATATTATGATCGAAAAGCAATTTATAGGCAAAAAGCCAAATACCCGTTATATGGTTACTAAAGAGGGCCGTAAAGCCTTTAAAGATCATATTGATGCGCTTGAAAAATTAATACAGAAAAGTTAAACCTATTTTTTTATCCATATACTTTGAAATACAAAGTACTTTACAAAATAAATTATGAATAACAATATCATTATTAAAACATTAGGCAGGCATTGTATGTTGTTTGCATTAACAGCTTTTTGCTTAGCACTATTATTGGTAAGAGCTAAACTTACACAATCTATATTTTACTTTTTCCTTATATGGAACTTGTTTTTAGCCTATACCCCACTTGTCTTTACAGGTATTATAAAAAATAAGAAGATCCTTCAGAACAAGTGGTATTACTTTTACCCTGCTCTGGTATGTTGGCTATTGTTGCTGCCAAACGCTCCCTACATAATAACCGATTTTGTACATCTTAGAAGAGAAACACCCATTCCATTTTGGTTTGATGTTTTACTTATAGCCTCTTTCTCTATTACAGGTATGCTGTTTGGGTTGGCCTCTATGAAAGACATGTTTAAAATTTTTGCCAAACGGTTTAGCAACGCTACCACTTGGATTATTATGGGTGCTGTATGCCTGCTCTGCGGATTCGGCATGTATATAGGCCGTTTTCTTAGGTATAACAGTTGGGACATCCTCCAAAAACCGTATACCCTTACTATAGATATACTTTGTAGCCTTACAAGTTCTGAAACCTGCAAACCCGCCTGGGGCATAACACTCGGCTTTGGTACTTTAATGTTCCTTTTATTCAACTTATACCACACCCCCAGAACTAAAAAAAATTTATAACCCCACTTTGAATTTCAAAGTAAAAATCAATTGGAAATGAAAAACATCAGCAACATCATCAGCACATTTATTAACGGCAAAAAAGCAAAGATTACAATGGATGAATTAATCAGTTATCCAAAAGATACTTTAGGTTTTCATCTGGGGAGTTTTCTATTCAGGAATAGTTATGAGGCAGACCCACAGCCGGAACTAGCCGATATTCATCGTGTACTCATTACAAAAGAAACATCTAACAAAGAAGAAATTGCTATGTACTGTTATCTATTCGGCAATGGCGACCTGGCTTTAAAAACGCTTTTTATTGTGTGCACCGGTACGCTATTGTACCCTCAGCATATAAAATATTTCTACAGCAAATATCATGATGGTAAACATGCACTACGCTTCTATGACCTGGATCATTTCAGGATGCTTCACTTACCGCTGCAAAGAATAAAAGACACATTTTTAATACGATAACATTATGGAGAAAGAATCTCTCCCTGTACAGATACAATGGTTGCTATCATTACCTGTTCAGATATTTAAAGTAAGCCTCATTTTAGGCACATCCCTATTATTGTTATATATAGTTTTTCAACATATTGGTGTGGCGCTAATTGGATATTACTACCTACAACTGGCAATTGTACTTAATGTTTTAGCATTAGCAGTTTTTATACTATTCTCTTTCATTGAGAAAAAATACCAAAAACGGTTACTCCTAAGAGCGTCTGTAATGCTTCTTAATATTCCGATCGCACTGCTTTACTATTACATTTTCTCATTGATATTTTAATTATGGAAACCACTTATCCATTGCAACAAAGTTAGCCTTTCGGATAGTACTTATTTCAGACTAAACAAATCATTTATAAAACTAAAACCAAATACAATTATGGAAACAAATCACAACCTTCACACAAGCCCCATCAATCAGCCGGATAACAACCCGGGCTTTTTCCAGTCGAGCACCGCGAAAATAATAATGGTCGGCTTACTTACACTGGTATTACTTATACCGCTTCAGTACGTTAAAAGCCTTATTTTTGAAAGAGCCGAACGCCAAAAAGAAGTCATCAGCGAGATAAACTACAAATGGGGAGAAAATGTATATATGTATGGCCCGATATTAAAAGTGCCCTACACCTCCTATTCTGAGGTTAAGACTGTTGACAGCGCAACACGTAAAGTAATTGTGCAACAATCTGCCGAAACAAAATTTGCCTATTTTTTTCCGGACAAATTAAATGCTGATATAAATGTAGATACCCAACAAAAGAACAGAAGTAATTATCAGTCGGTTGTTTATACTTCTGCAATGGCGTTTAATGGTAATTATCCGTTGCCAGATTTCAGTAAGCATTCTATTACCGATGGAAATATCCAGTGGGATAAAGCCAGTATTGTAGTAAAAACAAACAACATAAAAAGCATTACCGGTTCGGTCACTATTACTATAGGCGGAAAGAAATATGCTTTTGAGCCGGCTGTGGAAGAAAGCGATAAAGATTCGGTATCTTCCCTGGAGACGCCACTTTTCAATGTAAAAGATCTTTTTATTGCAAACAATGCCGGTTTTGATCTTAAGATAAACTATAAAGGCAGCGAGCAGATTAAAATTGTTCCTATCGGTAAAATGACTACTGCGAAAATGAAATCGAACTGGCCTTCGCCAAGTTTTGACGGTAACTTTCTACCGGAAAGCAGCTCCATAACCACAGAAGGATTTACCGCCGACTGGAAAGTATCGCATCTTAACAGAGCTTTTGGACAACAGCATTTCGGATCTATACCATCATTACAGCCCTATACTTTTGATGTAAAATTCCTTATTCCTGTCGATCAGTACCAGCAAAATGAACGTGCTGCCAAATATGGTTTTCTTGTAATCGGGCTTACATTTCTTGTTTTCTTCCTAATCCAGACAGTAAGTAAAATAAGTATTCACATTTTCCAGTATGGTATGATTGGCCTTGCGTTGGTAATGTTCTATACGTTATTAATATCGATTACAGAACACAGTAGCTTTAGGCTGGCGTATATTATTGCCGGGCTATCGGTTGTAGTGATGATATCCCTTTATTCAGTGTCAATATTAAAAAATATAAAATTCCCGGCATTTATAGCTATTGCATTGAGCGCACTATACAGTTTTATCTATGTAATAATACAGCTTGAAAACTATGCATTGCTTGTGGGAAGCATCGGTCTCTTTGCCATATTAGGAGCCGTAATGTATTTCTCCAGAAAAATAGAATGGAAATAACCCAACCAATCAACCCTGAAACCCATTCAAAAAAGAAACCCTGTCCGGACCGGACAGGGTTTCAACGCTTATATATTAATTACAACTATTTAAGTTCTTTTACACGAATAAGCACATCCGACTCTAGATTAGTTACAATGCCTTTTACTGTGATCTTGTCGCCTACCTTTACAGCTCTGTATTGTTTAGGGTTATCCAGGTTGGGAATACTGATAGTTGCAGCATACGATTTGTTATCTGCTGTTTTTAGTTTAGCAGTATAGCCATCTTTACCCTGGTTAATTTCTGTAACCTCACCGGTAACTTCAATACTGTCGCCATCTTTGTTCTCCTGTGTTGTAACTGGTACAGCGGTAGTATCGGCAGCAGTTTCATTTACAGGAGCTGTAGTTGTATCAACAACTTCTGTAGCCGTAGTTTCTTCAACTGTTTCTTTTTTGTTATTACATGATCCAAATGATAAGGTAGCCACTAAAAGTGACAATGCTAAAACTTTATTCTTCATAATACATTTTTATTTTACTCAAATATAAGTCTTTTCGCATACAAGAATGTTAGGGAAATATAAAAAAAACGGCTACATAATGTAGCCGTTTGTGATATTTAGATCGACATATGTTAATGTCCTCCGCTTATTTTTTTATCAAAGTCGATACCTTGGCTTCTTAATATAGCTTTTACTCTCCATGCATAAAAAGCAAGGTATGCAAAACATATAACGCCTACAATATAACTTGTTTTAATAGTTGTAGCATCGGCTACCGCCCCTTGTAAAAGACTTACAAGTCCTCCACCCATAATCATCATTACAAGGAAGTTACTTCCCTGAGTTGTCTTTTTACCGAGACCGCTTACAGCAAGTGTAAAGATACATGGCCATAGTGTACTACAAAATAATCCAACACTAGTAAACGCATAAACGCTTACCATTCCGTTTGTTAGCATACCAGTAATAAGGGCAATAATACCAAGAGCCGAAAATAGCAGCAACATTCTTGCAGGGTTACCTTTACTGGCAAGGTCGGCAAGAATCAATACAATTATTATTAGTCCATATACGTAAAATGGTGCCAGGTCGTGTCCCATAAAAGCATTCACTCCTAAGAATACACCAAACGCAAGATAAGGCGCTATAAATTTAAATAATGTCTGCATCGACTTATTATCTGTAAACGCTTCAACAGCTCCACTCCAACGGCCTATCATCATACTTGCCCAATATAAAGAAACATAAGGCGCAATATTATGCGTAAGAAAACCTAAATCCTTTTCAAGATAAGCAGGCAGATTACTTGCAGTAGATACTTCGACACCTACATAAAGAAATATAGCCAGCATACCCATTAAAAGTTGCGGATATTGAAGGGCTGATGTTTTGGCACCAACAACTTCTTCCACAACACTTTCTTCCAGTGGCGGATGGTTAGGCAGCGACGAGAATTTTAATAATATGGCCACTGCAATAAAAGCAACACCAAGAACAAGGTATGGAATTTTTACACTTTCAACACTCACATTAGTGTTAGCATCTGCAACAGAACCAAAAATTGCAAAACTTACAATAAGCGGTCCAATAGTAGTACCAAAATTATTAATACCTCCTGCCAGCGTTAAACGCTGAGAACCTGTTTTAATAGGCCCAAGTGCAATTGCCAAAGGATTTGCTACCGTTTGTTGTAGCGAAAAGCCAAGAGCTACAATAAATAGACCTGAAAGCATTAACGGGAAAGAACTTAAATTGGCCGCGGGATAAAATAACAATGTACCAAGCGCAGAAATGGTAAGTCCTAATGCCAACGAATTTTTGTAGCCAAGGTGGCTTACAATATCTTTTTTCATAGCTGCAGATATACCAATGTAAATCAACGAGCCTACTGTATAAGCGATATAAAATGCAAACGATACTAACTGGCTTTGCCAGTTCTTTAGGTCGAATGCCTTTTGGAATACAGGAATAAGGATATCATTACTGGCGGCAACGAACCCCCAAAAAAAGAAAACAGTTACCAACGGAATAAACTGGCCCCATTTTGTTTGCGTATTTTCAGAACTCATAATGTTTGTTTGGTTAATGAAATGTTATATGATATTAGTTATTGCAAATATGACCGCTAAAATAATACTGAATTTATCATTTTTCCTAATTTAAAGAAAAATAAAAAACCAATAGTAAAACGTTTTAGTTGTACGTTTTTCAAAATAAAATTTGCTAAATATACATATATAAACCAACAAGCCAACAAATAAATCTGCTAAAAATATATCGGTTTTCTACTATACCTGTATGCTATTATAATTCATTCGAACCATATAATGAGATTCAAATAAATTTAATAGTCAGCCATAAAAAATGCCCCTACAAGTGGGGCACATTTTCTTTCTCTTTTATATAGTCATTAAGATATTTAAATCGTTCGGTTAGCTTACCTCGATCTGTTATCTGTGATCGCGACAGTATACCATCTTTATCGTCATTAAAAAATGCTGGTATAATGTGTTCCAGGAACATATCACCGAAACCTTCGCTTGCATCTTTAGGTAATTCACATGGTAAATTATCAACAGCCATCACTACAATTGCAGAAGGATGATGTACATCTACTTCTTTTTCCTCATAAGGGTGATAGCCATAAAAAGGGCTGGCAATGGTAGACGAACGCAATGTACACGCTATTGGCCCATTAACATCACACGATATATCAGCAACAATTTTAATTCTGTTTTCAGGATTTTTAAGCATTTCCGAAGACAGAATTACCGGGGCACCATTTCCGTAAAAATGACCCGCAATAAATATATCTGAAGCTTTTGCAAAACGTTCAAAATCTGAAACGTGATTTTCCGGATTTTTAAAGAACGAATCTTTATCAAAGGGTTTCCCGTCTTCTCTTTTATTATAATGCTCAACGTCTATTTGAACATAAACTGGCTCTGTATATGTCTTAGAAAGATAATTTTCTACAGATACCTTTTTAACTTTCATGGCATCAAGCATTTCTTTTGCACCCATACCAACTTTGCCCTTACCTGTCAACACTATTTTCACAGGAGGCAACACAATTTTTTTCAGTCTTGAAATCAGAGCGTCTTTATCTTTAAGAGATTCTGCCAGTGGTAAATTATACAATTCAAACTTGTTACCAAAAGCTCTGAAACAATTATACGCGCCTACGTTTCCGGCATATCTGCCAAAGCCTATAAGTCGCCTGCCATGCTCATCTACAAATGTTTCATGGTCATAAAGATTTATTTCCTTATCTATAATAGCTTGCAGCAATTTTTTATTATGCGGCTGTTTTTTTATAGTATGCGAAAAGAATATATATTTTTTTCCGGGTATAAGGTTATCTACAGGAACTTCCTTTACGCCAATAAGAACATCGCAGTCAGAAAGATCATCACTTACTTCAAATCCCTTTGCACTATATTCTTCATTTGTAAATACACGCACATCAGATGCTTCAACTTTTATTTCGGCATTTACATACAAATTCTTCAGCTCAGCCAGTTTTTCCGGCGAAAAGACAACTCTTCTATCTGCCGGTATTTTTCTTTCAGTAATTATCCCAAATTTCATAGCAATCAAAAAATCAAAATTAATACGGTTTATGTTAGTTTACATACAACTACAACGATGTAATACCAGTAATATAACACGAACTCACAAATTATCACCAAATATAACAAGTAATTCATTCGTTCACTAATTAAAAACTTAGAAAATTAATCATTATATTTGCAATACCGATTTGGTACTGTTTTTGAAATACTAAATCGAATTACTAAAATGGGGTCGACTGGTTTTGACAGCAGGCCGAAATGAACAGTAAGCACGTCGAGAACAGAGGTTAGTTCTCGTTAATAAATTGACCTCGAACTTATAAACGGCGAAAATAACTACGCTCTAGCTGCTTAATCTAAATTAAAGTAAGATTAGCCTCGTCCCTGCAAGGCAGGGAGGCAGGATTCTCCTGAAAAGCCCTGGTTTATGGCGTTTCGTATAGGAGAACCGTAAAAGTAAACCTGGGGGTTTTTTCGCTTCGCGGAAGCCCTGAGAAAACAGAAGCTAAGTAGTGTGTGGCAGTTTCCGGCCTTGCGCACTATCGAAAACCCAATCGGAAAATAAACGTGTAGAAAGCTCTTTGCTTCCCTGTTTGGACCCGGGTTCGATTCCCGGCGATTCCACTAAAAGAAAAAACCTACTTAATTTTTGTTAAGTAGGTTTTTGTGTTTTATATGCAAGATAATTGACGAAGATGGGAGTCGAACTTCACCTTTAAAACCAGCATAAATGCTGGCATTCATATAAATAAGGATTGATTGTGCCACGATTTGGCCACAAACTCGACTTGCTTAACTAATTGGTTTAAAGAACGGTATAATTATTACAAATATACTAAATTATTACTATTTAGATTATACTTATAATGGTATTCATTCTTGCTAAATTTCCACATTTAGTTACTCTTTATAAAGTCTTATAAAAGATTTTATCATTAATCAACTAATAAAAAGCAAGTAAAGCAATATTATAGACCTGCGGTTTTCCGCACTTGACAAAAATTAACTTTCCTATTTTCGATCTATGTTGTCGTTTACACTTTAAAATTAGAAAATATATTTTGAAATTAGAATAACACACGGCTTCCCAATAGACAACAACCCATCAACTATCTCAATATGATATAGTATCTCTAATTATAATAAACGAAATGCATCTACATCAATAAATAACTACTCAGGACTGGTTGGTGCCGTGTTGCAACTTATTGTTGCCTTACTGGTTATTGTTGGAACGCTATTACATTGGATTTGGAAACAGTTATAAAGAAAAAGGATGAACATTGCTGTTCATCCTCAATAAATTAGTGGAACTGTTTATTATAGTTTAGAAAATATTTCTGAATCATCAATTCTTTTATTTACTATTAATTCTTTGAAAATAGAAATAATTAAATTAAGCGTTAATAGGCCTCCTGAGCCTTTAAATATTCTATGCTATATCCAACCCAATTATCATCGTTTTTCCAAACAATTTGTATGGAGTATTATCTAAAAAAAACCATCTGTATTATCAAAATCAATCTTAACATCACAACCAGGATTATCTAATCAGTAAATATTTCATATGACCAATATTCATCAATTAGTGTAATATCCTTTTTACTAATTCTATATTTGCCTTTCCAAAAGTCCGTATTGTTATTATATTTTAAATTAAATTTAACCTTGTTTGATTTTATACTTATAAAGCTTATATCACAAGCTTTTGTATTCTTTATTAATACAAGTGAACTATCCAAAATAGCACCTCCAATGAAATTATCATCTAAAATTAAAAGCTCTTCCCTATCTGAATATAATGATGAACGATTTTCAACTGTCATTATCAACATATCGTCTGTATTATAAAATTCCAAAACAATTACTTGTGGTTGTTTTTTAAATTTATTGTTAAAATTAACTTTTGTACTTTTTAATAGTTCTAAAATATTTTTATCTAATTGTACTTCGTTTACTGTCAGAGAATATTTATTTTCAACATTATCTTGAACTTGGGATTTACAAGAAATCGATGATGTTAAAATTAATAACACTAATAGTCGCCTAATAATTATAATAATTTCCTCCATAATAAATATTGAATTTTGTTTCATTTACCTTTTTACTCGGATTGTTATTCTTATATGTATTTGTTGCATCTGTCATTCTAGATTTTATCTTTAAATCTGATGGTGAAGGTAACCCCGCACTCCATAGAGGATGGTTATGATTATGTTCTTTAAGTAAGCCTGGACCTGCATATCTCAATGCCGCTTGTCCACCAAAATATTCTTTGTCCTTTTGATGCGAAGTAAAAATTAAATTTTTATTAACTGAAATATTATCTGGATTAGAAATATTTAAAAACGTAAATTCAACATCACTATTGTTAGCTATAAATTCAAATGTTTTCTTTGCACTTCCGTAATTATTACCAAAATCTAAAGAATTGCCATTAACAGCATTCCCTTTATCATCAGTAGTAGTAAAAGACTTCTGATTATCTAGAACTCCATCTTTTACGTCAATATTTTTATTTTCCAAATTGCCGTCTTTATCATAAGTTGGGTCACCTGCAACTAACTTATCAACTTCGACCCCTTTACTATCGTAATATTTCTTTTCATCAATTTTTGTGATATTTCCTACCTTATCTAATTTAAATGTATCCTCACCTTGCATCCCATCAGGGTCTATAAATCTTAAAGGATTGTTATAACAATAGGTGTAAGAACTAAATCTCCTTGAAGTTTCCGCTAGTGGATCAATATTCATCCATCTTCCAATTGCAGGGTCATAATTGCGCGCTCCATAGTCGTAAATCCCAAGCCCTAGTTCATCTTGCAGCTCCTTGCCGTTGTACTTATACTTATATGTTGCCTGGGATTCATTTGTCACAGGGGTCAAAACAACATAAGGAGGTCTAGTCTGCGCCTCGAGAAATTGCAAAGAAGAGGAATACCCGTTATGTTTTAATCCAAATGGATAATAATGATTCTCATCAACTATTTTTAATATACCTTCTGCCGGATCTTTCATGTAACTCACACGTACATTGCCTAAATGATCTACGTAATTGTAAATATAGTTATAAATCATGCTTCCTGTATCAGGATTTACACTTGCCTTTACATAACCCCCTGCTGTTGGGAAGAAATCAAGTGTACCGTTTGTATATTGAAACCCGGATAAGTACTCTGTAGTTGTAGCTCCATTATTAACTACTTTCTTTACTTTTTCTCCAGACGCAGTGTAAAAGTATTTAATCTCCTGTCCACCACTAAAGTTGATCTGTGTAGGAAGATTTAGATGATTATAAGTAATAGATATTATACCCTTATTCCTATCAGCTGTTAAATTACCGAAATTGTCGTATTGAAAATCATCAACATTATTGTCAGCGCTATCTTTAAAGCCTTTTGGGTGATTGGTAGCATCTATAACTTTAAGTAATCGGTCTTTTTTAGTGGTATCATACGTATAATTAAGGTCATCTATTGCGATAACGGTTGTTGCAGTATCACTTTCTCCATTTCTTTTTAAGGTGGTAATATTGCCGTTACTATCATAAGTTAGATGTTCATTATATGAATTTCGAATGGCCGTGCTCGCAAGTGGTAACTGATACCATGCATCTGTAAGCCTGTTTATATCGTCGTATGTAAAGCCATACCTTCTCAACATATTATCACTTGTTGTACGCCATGAAATCTCCGCTATATTACCATTAAAGAGTGGCTTAATTTTGCCCTCAGCGTTTGAACCTATCGCTTCATTATAATTTATACGATAGCCAAATAAATCCTGTGGAGCGTTTATCTGAGCCAAACGTCCAGTACTATTTATAGTTTTTAGCCAGCCCCTGATATTATAAGTATAGTCTATAAATTGCAACGCGGACACTCCTGTAATGTCACTGCCTCCTACTTTTTTGCTTACTAAACTTCCTGAATAGCTATACGTGTTAAACGACATAAGCTCCGACGGATTACTATTTATCTTATGCGTATGGCTTAACAGCAGATCTTGGGGATTATAAGAATAATCATCCCGAACTGTAGTTTGCACACTTGTATTAAGCCTCTTGTGAGCAGTAATACTAAATAAGGTTTTGCCTGCAAAATCATAACTGTTATCCGTTTGTGTAAACCCTCCCAGGTAATTCTTGGTATAGGTCTTAATAGGCCTGCTTTTATAATCATAAATGGTATAAGAGCTATTTCCAAGGTATTCCCCTGCAACAGTTAGTACTCTTGTCCAGTTGCCAACTAATAGTCCCTTTACGTTGGAAATACTACCAGAGGGGTAAGCTAATGGGCCTCCCGGAAATCCATAGCTATCGTAATAATTAACGCTAAGCAGCGTTATGCCTGTTGGAAAATTAGTAATATAGTTAACCGCGATATTATCAATAGTTTGGGAAGACGTTGTACGAGTTACGGTACTGAATGTATTATTCTGCATCGCCTTTCGAGTGGCACTGCTAAACGTAGCTGCTGTAAGCCAGCCCGTGTAGGCCACACGCCCGAAAGCATCATATTTGGTAATTGACCATCCTGTAGAGTTTCCTCCAAAGGGAGAATACGCCGGGCCATTCGCAACCACCCTATCCATTTTATCGTACACAATATACTCCCAATCCTTTCCCGGAATCTTTTTTTCTACAAGCCTGTTCTGTCCATCATATTTGTACTGGTAACAAAGTTCATCGCTAAATACTCCACTTGCTATTGGAGGTAGTACGTAAGTGAGGTTGCCATATTGATCATAAACATAATAGGTGTTTATAGTTTGAACAGACGTCACCCATCCATTAACAAGAGTAACAAAAGTTCTTTTCAACAGGAGGCGCCCATCAGTATCTTTAAACTCTTCGACTGTATTAGTTTTGAAATTATTTAATATTCCCAGATAAATTGTCGCTTTTTTATTTTCATCCTGCGTAATAGTCTTATACAATGTTCCTGCACTATAATTGCCATCCGAAACAAAGGAAATATCGAAAAGCCCTGTCGTAACATTCCACGTTGAGACTGCCTTCAATTTTTTCACCTCTGTTGCCGTGTTGCTTAGATAGGCAAACTTGATAGTATTGTCAAGGTCATCAGATGCATTGCCCTTCCACGCATCACCTGGAGCAGATTGTTTTAAAACCCTGTCTAAGGGTGAGTTTTCAAAGAACTTCTCACTGTAAGGGTAATTGGTAGTCTCGTTTTCCGCGGATAATGTATAAAATGCTAATGTCGAAGAAAGTGCATCAGAATTATATTGGAGATTATCAGATGCTGGATAAGATAAATAGTTTTTGCCTTCTCTTCCAAAACTATCATATTCGATATGTGTAATCATATCAGTACCCAAACTTGAAGCTTTCCCCGCAATTTTTTGTATAGGCCTGCCAAGTCCATCGTAATAGATCACACCAGCATTAGCCTTTGATACATCAGATGTAGTGGTTGGCTGCTTGTAAATGCTTGTTTTAATATAATTCTGATTTGTACTTTGACTAATAGCAAGCCATGGAAACATAAATAGTACAAGTAATATCTTTTGCATCATTAAGGATTTAACTTATAGTTATATTTAAATTCAGACTCTATATTGCCTTTGTCATCTTTAATAAATTCTAATCTACCATTATCGTCAAATTGATAAGTAGTTTTGGCACCATTAGGTTGAATAACTGCTGTTACTCCTACTAGCGGTTTATAGGCATACGAAGTCATCTGGGCATTTTGAAGTACCACACTGGTACGCAGCAATGTTAAGGCATTAAGAACTTCTGACTCAGTTCCTGTATCTGTTTTAGATTGCAAAGATGAGATAAGATCAGAAGGAATCGTTGCATACTGAATATTATCAATTACAGCAATCGGTACTGTCAAGCTATATCCGTATAGATAGCTCGTATATTTACCTTCAAATTCCAGTTCTAAAACATTTCCCTTAGAATCAAATCGGGTAAAGTTAATCTGTTTACCTACGGTTTGATTTCCCTTAAAAGTTTTAACCGATTTTTTATGAAAAACGTCAGGATACTGATACCCATTGCTATTTAACCTTCTATAGAAGTCATATCTCTGTGATCCAAGCAGTTCATTATTTCTGAACGTTTTTTGTTCTATCACATTGGAAATTGAGTTGTTTTGCGTCATTAGTTGTAAAATCGAATAATTAGAATCCCCGGATCCATAGCTGTATGGATACAAGTAATTAATTTCATCGACAGCACCACCCGTATATGTCAGGATATTTTTACTGAGTTGGTTATAATTGTCATAAAATTTTTCTTCCACTTTTTTAATTGTGGTGGAATTCGGAAAAATCTCCTCAGTTGTAATACTCTTTAAAAGACATTCCTTCTGAAAGATTGGATATATACAAATTAAATAATTGGGTTTGTAATAGACGGAACTTCCATACGAAATTTTATAATTTCCCTGTTCGGCAACTTTCATATTCCAATTTATATCATTTATAATTTCATGATATGTATAAGCCTCTTTAAGAATATCTTGTCCAGCCTTATTTTTTAAATTTTTATTTTTAAGCGACCCATTTCTTGGAAATTTTGCTGGAGCCGGAATCGCTAAGTTTGTATAAGCCCCATCGCCAATTGTTGTAGAACTGGCAGGAACATTGTAATAATATTCTTCAACACTTCCATTTGACACGTTCTGATCATCATTAGCTATTTGAGTTTCTGTCACTTTATCGTAACCAACAAATGACCCCAATGCTGTTTCAGGAGAAACTATACTGCCTGAAGATAATACACACTTGTCACCCAAAAATCCATTTTCAGTATGCCCGCCTCCTGATTGATATTGTGGCCAAAGGTACTGATAGGATCTTTTACTGAGCAAAATCGGTGGTGACATTAATTTACCTCCATCATATTGATATTTCTTTTTTGAACTAATTTGACCGCCATTACTAAAAGATGTAATAGATGAGACCCTGAGCCCTCCTCCTATAGAAATTTGAGGTAAAGGAGTTATAGCTTTGTAAGTTAGATTCAGGTTCGCCTGACTTGAATTGTTAATTCCATCGTATGTACCACACCCACCTCTCACTTCAAATACTATTATACCTTTAGGGAAATTATAGGACAAACCGCTTAAAAATTGTTCAATGGGATCGTTATAATTTTTTCGCAAATAAATTACTTCTTTTATATATGTATTGTAGAGGCTGTTTGTGCCGTCAGTAAATCCCTTCATTCCCATTACCCCGTTCAATCCATACGAGTTTAGACCGCCCAACGTTTGCAGGTATGCCATCAATTCCGGCTTGAAGATCTGAATTTTGATATAGCAATTCGCATATGCCTGTGGATCTGTGCATCCCCGGGTGCTTAAGGATGCACCTCCTGTAAATAATGTATAATCTGCTTCGAGATAGACAGATTGAGCCAAATTTATGCCAGTTGTAGATAGCGAAATCCGTTTCACTGCGTCGTATGTGAAATCTGGAATTCCAACATTATCAAAAACGTTCATCTCCCAGTCAAAAGTGGTATAACCTCCTGTTGGATAAGTAATTTTTTCCAGAATTCCTGCTTTACAAGCAATTGAAGGACTTTTATTGTTATCCTGATATTTAGCATACCTCAAATTATTTTGTTCAAGGTTAAAACTATAAATGTTAGGCATTAGCGATTTATTATTTAACGCACCATTATAATATCCCCAAAAATCTACACCGTATGATGTCTTTCGTGGTAGCAACTGAGTATTGTAGCTAAATTTATAGGGATTAATACCATCTTCGCCTACTGAAATTAGCTTTAAACGTTGGGTCAATTCTAAATTTGTTTTACCAGAACTATACGAGTTAAAATTTAGGTAACTATCCCAGTTTGTGGTTGAGACTGAAGAAGTAAAATAATCATAATTAAATGTAAAATTTTTTACATACCCACCCCCTGTAGATCGAATTTCAATTTTATCTAATTTCCTTGCCTCTTTGATATCTGTTCTCGTCGAGGTAATAAATTTTACAGAACCACCCGTAAAGTTTATTGCCGAAAGATAGGAATAAGGTTGCTGTGTCGCTAGTCTAGTTATTACTTCCCCATCTGTCAGAGGAAAACCTAACTGATTAGATGGTACCAACTGCTGATAATCCGTAAAAGTCGTACTAATCACGGGTAAATTTTTGCTTACTGAAGTTAGCATGTAATCAAATGTGACAATATCGCCCTCATTTGTCACGATTTGTGTAAGTTTATAAACCCTTGAACTTTTTTCATAAGAATTAGTGACATCCACTGTAGAAGATAGCGGATTTGTTTCAGTCGTACAATAGTGTGCGATAGCTTGGGTTTCTTCCTTTAATGAAAACATAAATCTATGGCCCTCGGGTACGATAATCACATAGCTTTGCGGTAGGGTATATGAGTTTTCATCGGAAGAAATTATCTTAATATTTTTATTAGTTATACATTCAAATTTTCCGGTTTTCCAGTCAAGAACGAACTCGCCAGTATATCCTAAAAAAGAAAAGGTATATTTATCTGGAGTAGTATCAAAAATTCCATTTGCAAACTGATCTGTGAAACCACAGTTTCGAAATCCGATATATGCTAGATTACTGTTCTCCTCTAGATAGATCGGAGTTTTATTTAACCAGAAGACTTCGGGATTTAACCCGGTTTGGAATTGTAGCATACAGTCGAGATCAGGATGTTGTCGATATTTATAAAAACCATAGTCGTCACTACCCTGAACATTTTGAATTATTGTTCCTTCACCTTCTAATACCCAGCCTAGACCAGTCCATCCGGCCTCCTCTACAACTTTTAAACCATTAGAAATGTACGACAATGATAGTGGAATAGAAAGACCTTTCGCAGGTATGGTATATAGAGGAATTGTTACATTGGGTCTACCTGTATATTTCCCTACCGGTATATCCCCATATTGTGAAAACTGGAATGCTTGTGGATTCTTCGGCAAAACCTCTGGGAGCAAAGTATTAGGGTTAATTTGAGCATAAACCGTAATTTGCAGGACAACCAATAGAATTATTGTACTTATTTTTTTCACCTTTATGACTATTTTGATTTTAAAACTTTTACTGATTCTGTTCCTTTGTCGGTTCGAACTTCAACAACATAAATGCCTTCGGGATAATTTCCTAGATCTAAGGGAACAGTCCTGCTATCAACGGTGAAGCTTTGCAATTGCCTTCCTGACAAATCAAAAACAGACAGTGTCCCTGAATTAAATTCAAATCCTACTATTATATTAGTAAACTGGGTGGCAGGATTCGGAATTGCTTCGATTTTTTTCTTATCATCTTCTTTCTTTTTATCCTTGTCTTTTAATTTCACAACCCAAAAGTCGTTACCGCCATTCCCACTTTTTTTATCTCTTGATATTTTACCATCGGACGTACCTGCAAGTATATATCCGCCATCACGTGTTTCAATTACTTTTCTTAGTATGTCTGCTCCGCTACTTCCTATGCTTTCTTTCCACAGTTCCTTGCCCTGCGCAGAAATTTTAATGGCTATATAATCATTAATTTCTCTCTTATCACTCTTGGTTGAACCAACCCTTTCACTTTGGGCATGACCTCCGATAAGTATAGTTCCATCTGAATTTTCAACTGCAGATGTAAGAATGTCCGTTTGCCCAGTGTTGTATGTTTCCTGCCATAATACATCTCCAAGACTATCAAGCTTTACAATCCAAAAGTCGGTTCCTTTACTATTCGATTTACTCTTATTACCTGAGGTCGCAGATGCAGAGTCACCAGCAGCAATATATCCATCGTCATTGGTCTGTAATATAGTATATAGATGGTCATCTTGTTCTCCTCCAAGAGTCCGCTGCCATTCGACATTTCCTTCTTTATCTAACTTTATAATCCAATAGTCACCTTCACCGTAGCCGTCGTGTGTTTTATCCTGTGACATTGGCGAATTAGAATAACCTCCTGCAATACACCCTCCATCAGTGGTTGTACTGATACTTTCCAATACGTCCATATAAAGACCACCAAAGGTTCTTTGCCATTTTATTTCGCCCGTATTATCAAGCTTTACTATCCAAAAATCCATACCACCTCTGCACTTTTCAGACTTACCATATTTATCTGTTCCCCCTGAAAGTATCTCACGGCTAGTCCCTGAGTCTGAAGAACCTCCAATAATATACCCACCATCAGCAGTCTGACAGATTGAGTTTACAATATCCCTGCCCGCACCTCCAATAGTTTTTTGCCACTCCTCATTACCTTTGGCGTTGAGTTTGATAATCCATATGTCCAGGTTTCCACGGCACGAGTCTTTTTTGAACATGCCTTTTCCAGATTCAGATGTTCCTGCAAGGATAAAACCGCCGTCACTAGTATTTTTTACACTATAAAGCATATCAGCACCAGGACCACCAAAGCTTTTCTGCCAGTCCATCTCGCCGTGTTCACTCATCTTCCAAATCCAATAGTCAAGATCTCCATTATTATCGGAAGTTTTATTCCCATTTTTATTTGAAAGTGAACTCCCAGCAAGTATAAACCCGTAATCTGCAGTTGGTTGTGCATCGAGAAGATATTCTGCATGTTTGCCACCATATGACCTATCCCAAAGGATATCCTGGGCTGACAATGCATTGATAAATGTCAGATAGAAAATAATTTGAAAGAAATTAAGAAACCGCATATCATAATATTTTGTTAAGCGGTGCAAAAATATAAAAGTATTATCTTACGTAATTACGGGAAAACCGTAAATATTTATTACTCTTTAATTTCTTTTTTCCACATCTATAAAATTATAATGTACACAAAACAATATTCCTTAAATCAGAAGTAGACATCATTCCTTAAATAGTCTATTGAAAAAATAAATTACGTTGTCACACTAAACAATTTGCTCATGGAAAGCATGTCAATTATACCTACCCTAAATTTGGCAAAATACTATTGCTTTTGAGCTTCGAATTTTGAAACGATCAAAGCAAAACATGTTCAAGTTTTCTTGGTCAAACTGACATTGCAAGGACGATATCCTATATTTGGAATACTGAATTACTGGCAATGCCTCCACTAATTAAAGCGCGACAAGGTGGTACTCTAGTTTGCATGTAGATGGTAAACAGGGATTACGATAATATAAATAGGCTTGTATTACATCTGCAAGGTCTTTAGCATCTGGAAGAGCTGGATGGCAAAAATTACAATTAAAATAATATTAAATTTCTTCAATACTGCTTTATAGTATTTTCGCACGATCATTTCACTGCAACATCTATAATGTTGCTGTTCAATAGTCTCCTAAAAACATTTCCTTCTTTTATAAGTATAATGTTTTATATGAGCATTTAAAACTGTTTTCAATAACTTTATAAAGTTTATTAGAACTCTATCTCATCGGATTCAATTAAGCAAGATGTTGGAGGGGAAGGTAGTCGAACCTGTCCAGCTAAAGTGTTTATATGTATAGGAAATAGAATAGCTATAAAGTATTTGCCATGTATTTGCCATAGCTTTCATTTTAATGGTATAATAGCGTCCTATCGGGTTTTTCTTAACACACCATAAAATTATCTTAATTTTTTAAAGTCCTTACGCCGAAAGCCGCGCCAATATTGATAAATCTTTTATAAAGATGTTCGAGAATTGTCCGGGCAAGTCCACGAAGACGGTTTAAGGCGAAATTTTTAAAGTTGCCAAGAACGTATAAAACGTCTCGAAAAGCCTTTAAAGCCTGCAAATTTTGATATTTGCAGGCCTTTTTATTTTCCCTGCAACAAGCAAAATTTTCAAAAGTGCCCAAAGTTTCTATGGCAAATTCGTGGCAATTTCTGCAACGCGAAAAAGTGCCACGAATTTGCCACAAAAAGCAAGCTAACATATTGTTTTACAATATGTAAATACAGTTAACATCTTGACTGGAGAACGACATAATTCTATTTATTAATGTTTTAAAAATATAAATTATGTTAGAAACAAGTTTCGGGTTGAGCTTCTTTTTGAAGTCATCACAAAAAAAGTCAGACATAAGGTTTATTTACTTAGGCGTAACTGTTGACGGTATTCCAAAGGAAACCTCAACGAAAAGGAAATGGGATGCCAGCAGGTGGGATATAAAAACCGAAAGGGCCGCAGGTAATAAGGAAGATGCAAGAACACTTAACCACTTTCTTGATACCATGGAAATGAAGATCAATAAATTCAAGACAGACCTTATTTACACGGGGAAATCTATCTCAGCGCAACGCATTATCGATTTAGTTTTGGGTAGGGTAACATCAAAAGCCATGCTTCTTGAATTCCAGAAGCACAACGATGGAAATCACCATACAAAATATTGAACTCCAACATCAGGGATGCCATAAAAAAATGCAGTAGCCAGTTCAGGAGGTCACGTCGGAACTAATACAACCTCTAGGTTCTTTCTGCGGGGCTGCTAACGATATGTTTTGCAGCAAACTTTCCAAGCAGGCAGGAGCAACTGAAACTTCAGCACAAGCTTCTCTTATTTCAGAACAATATTTTACAGAACGTACGCTTTTCTTGCCAGAGCCAACGCGAAACTGCAAACGTATACGTACAGGCAATAGTTAGTCTCAACCGCATCAATATGATTTGATTCACGCCTTACAAAACGGATCACGCGTTAACGATAGATTAAAATCATAGCTTATAGTATTGGCCCTCCGTAATTAAGATTAAACCTTGCCGCTATGGCTAATAATTTAATTTTATTAAGGCTTACAGGAAAAATTGATTTTTCCGATGATGCTAAATGCAGTCTTGTCGTTGCCTGCGATTTTCAACCCGGCCGAAAACGCCATTGCCCCTAGAGCGCTCCATAAGAAGACGTCGCTAAGAATTTTTGCATGCCTTAGTTACTTTACCTTCTGTCTGATCGTTGTCTTTAAAAGCCGTAAATATATTTTTTAGTTGTTATGATAAAAATCTATAATTCAAGACCTTAAAAAAATCGAAGTGTCTCGTTAAATAATGTTGTAGCGATGCCAAAAGGAACGATAAATACAAAAACTCACCGGAAGGCATGGTTTATTGAACACTTCACTAATCAAAGTCAGTATCTAATGTTATAAAACAGTGGATAAGCCTTGAGGCTACTATCCGGCAAGACCGTGTGGTAAATTTATATTATTATATGGCAGACATTGTAAATGGTCTGTCACTATCATTGCATTATTTACAATGGTCAGGGTAGTACCTATTTGAGAAGAGGGTCAGTGTAAAAATTTAAATGTTATCGTTATTGTATAGTGTATGCAATTTTTGCAGCCTATTTGAAACTACCTGAGACAACCTATAAAACAATCGTTTTAACCATCACCTGACTAACCTCGGTTGAACAGTTCTTTAAATTTGTAAAAAAATCGCTCAATGAGCATTAGGTCTTCGGTAATTATGTCAGCAGTTCCTACCATTTCCTGATGGAATTGAACTGTTTTGTCATAAGATGTTATTAATTTATCAGGTAACGAAATGTCAAGAAGTATGTAACCTTCCTTATCCGGAGTGTTAGAAATATTTGCGACTTTTCCCTTAAGGACGCCATACTCCTGATCTGGATAATTGCGCAACTTTATATTAACCTGCTGGCCTACCTTTATTTTTCCGGATTTAACTGCCGTCGCTTTGGCTTTTCCGATATATTGCGACTTGCCATCTGGAACAATATTAAATACATTATCACCCGTATTTACAGTTTGATTTTCATTCCAAAAATTAAGGTATGAAACCTGGCCACTTATAGAGGATCTGAAAATATATTTTAATTCCCACTCATTTAATGCCCTCAATAATTGGTTAAAGGACTGGACGGAATTTTTTAATAGTGTGATATTATCTGATGTTTCTTTTATATATGTTGTGTGAATAGTCCTGTCAAGGTCATTCAATGAAGACCTCAATTGAGAAATTGATGAAGTAATACTTTTTAAATTTCGCTCCAACTGTAAATACTCCATATTTTTAAGGTCCCACTCTTGTGCAGATATCACACCCTTATCGAATAGTTTCTGATACCTTGATAAATCCTTCTTCTTTAGGTCGAGTTCGTTACCGCTAATGATCTTTTGTTGATTTAATAGTTCTAGCCTATCGTGCAACTCTGCATATTCAATTTTTTGAGCACCGGTCTCTACTTTATGGGGCTTTAGGTTAAGGTATAGAATATAGGAGATATAGTCTTTTTCGAATAATGAATAGGAACTTTCCAGCTCTCCGAGGCTCGCATACGTTGCATCACTGCTTGCGAATTGGAGGCTGGGTTTTTTAAAATCAATGCTTTCAAGCGTTTGTTTTAGCCTGAATACATCTTCGTAATTCGCAGAATTTTCAAGTACCGCGATGACGGTACCTTTGGTTACAAAAGCGTTATTATTTATAAAAATTTTCTGGAACTTTCCTGAAGTTTTCGCAATAAGCTTTTCCGGTGGATTGCTAGTTGTTATTACTACATCCGAGGTTATAATTTCCGGATATTTTATAATAAAGGAAAATAAAAGTACCATCGACAGAATTAAGGTGATGATTAAATTTCCCCACTTAATATACCAACGGGGCATTGCCGTTAAAATATCCTGTACTTCCTCACTGCGAAGATTAAAATTTTCAACTTTTAAATTCATTATGATGCGAGTTGTAGTTGATTTTTAACCAAATTGTAATAATAACCTTTCTGTGTAATCAGATCCGTATGAGATCCCTGCTCTACAACCTTTCCTTTTTCAAGAACTACGATCTGGTCGGCATTCATTACCGTACTTAACCTGTGTGCTATCACTACGACCGTTTTCTGTTTAAAAAAGATATTCAGTTTTTCCATGATTTCTTTTTCATTGTTAGCATCAAGCGCAGATGTCGCCTCATCAAAAAATAAAATTTTAGGATCTTTGTAGACCGCCCTGGCAATAAATACACGTTGCTTTTGGCCTGTACTCATACCTACACCTTCTGTGCCCAGCATGGTATTATATGATCCCGGCAACGTTTCAACAAAATTATTGATATTTGCAACGTTTGCAGCGTAATACAAACGTTCTACATCGAACGTTTCAATACCCAAGGCTATATTATTTGCAATTGTGTCATTAAATATAAAACCCTCCTGTAAAACAGCCCCTATATGATGTCTCCACGCCTTTTGAGATATATAGTTCAACGAAGTGTTACCAACTTCAATAGTACCTGATGTTGGTGCGTAAAACTTCATCATTAATTTCATTAATGTTGTTTTTCCACTACCGCTGCTTCCCACGATAGCTGTAACCTTTTGGTGAGGTATCTCAAGATTCAGATCTTTTATTACCTCAAAGTTACTACCGGGATAACGGAAAGAGATATCTTTAAATCGGATACTGGAATTTGTAGGTACTGCTTCGATAGTTCCCTCATCGGCGGCGGACTCGTCTTTCTTAGTGTAAATTTCCGAGAGACGTAAAAGTGATATTTTGGCATCCTGGATTTCTCGTATGAAACCGATTAGCTGAAGTATCGGGGCGTTCAGGCTACCGACTAGTCCACTGATCGCAACCATCATACCAAAGGTCAGTTGCCCTTCGATTACTAATTTGGCCGAGAAAAATGTGATGATAATATTTTTAAGCTCATTAATAAAATTAGAGCCTATATTCTGTGTCTGCTCCAAAGCAAGGCCTTTCATAGATACCTTGAAAAGGGACGCCTGTATGTATTCCCATCCCCAGCGCTTTTGTTGCTCAGCATTATGGAGCTTGATATCCTGCATACCGTTGGTCAATTCAATAATCTTATCCTTTTCTTTTTTCTGTTCAGCAAAACGCTCATTATCCAATTTTTTCCTCCGTTTAAGAAATAAAAATATCCACAGAAAAAATAGTATGCTTCCAAATAGATAGATCAGGAATATTTGATAATTGAATATCAAGAGCACTGTACCGCTTATCAATAAATTAAGAATAGAGAAAAAGACAGTTAAAGAGGAATTTGTCAGCACGCGTTGCACTCTATTATAGTCATTAATTTTCTGTAGTACATCTCCCGTGATCCGTACATCAAAATACCCTATCGGCATGTTCATTAACTTAATAAAAAAGTCAGAAATCATTGAGATGTTGATCCTGGTCGATAAATTAAGGAGCATCCAGCTTCTTATAAATTCTAAAGATGTCCGGCCAATAAAAAGGAACAACTGTGCAATCAATATTAAGTATACAAAGTGCATATTTTGGTTTTGCACACCAACATCGACAATACTTTGCGTCAGAAATGGTGCTATTAGCTGCAAAAGGCTCGCAGCCATTAGCCCTACTATAAGCTGGGCAATGAACTTTCGATACGGCTTTATGTATCTTAATAAAAAGGTAAAGTCTAACTCTTTGTTATGCTGCTCGGCAGCCATATAGAATTTAGGGGTAGTTTCAAGGATGAGCACTATCCCTTCCGGAGTAGCAGCCGAATTTCCTGCACCCCAATTCTTAATAAATCCCTGCTCGTCATACTTTTGCAGGCCGATTGCAGGGTCAGCAATGAAATAAACCTTTTTGCTGCCTGCTTTTTTCTGTTCTATTTTATACAGCACCACGTAATGGTTACTGTTCCAATGTAAAATGCAGGGTAATTGAATTTCTTTCAGCTTATCCAAATCCAGTCTTATCCCCAAAGACCTAAATCCTAAATTCTCGGCAGCCTTGGCGAGATTCTGCAAGCTGCTTCCAAGCCGATTGGTTTCGCTAAAATTTCTTAAGTTTTGAATATTTAAAGTCTTCCCGTAATATTTAGCAACAATCTTTAAACATGTCGGGCCACAATCTTTTGCTTCAAGCTGACGATAGAAGGGGAATTTTTTCATTAAGCTTATAACTCTGTTTTAAACCAGGATACAATCGTATCTATTAATTTATCGAAATGCTCACGGAGGCTATGGTCGCCTCCAGGAAAAATAACCATTTCAGATTTGATTTTTCTTTTTTTAGACTCTGCGTATAATTCTTTGCTGTTTTCAAGTGGTACAGCCTGGTCGCTATCTCCATGAACATAAAGGATACTTCCCTTTTTGTTCTTTATGGAGTCAAGCTGAAAAACAGGCGATATCCTGTTTGTAAATTTTATTGAATCCAGTGCGTAGTTGGGAATCCTGTTCCTGTAAACAGTAAACATTATTTTTCTTTTGGTTTTCAGCAAGTTGGATGGCCCTGCAATATTAACGGTAGTCTTAATACGCTTGGAGCGTTTCAAAAGCTGAAAATTGGTAATTCCTCCCCGGCTCCACCCTATTTGGGCAACCCTGGAAGTATCAGCAGTTTGTATGTTATCAGCGATATTAAGTAATGATTCAACATCGTCAATGTCCCTGCCGCCGAATTCGTCTTCTCCCTCACTTCCTTCTGACCCCCTCAGTTGTGACCCTAATATGATATATCCTTCGGACGAAAGATTCGCTAAAAATCTGAAAAGAAAAGGCTCGCTAACCATACCGTAACTACCATTGCCTCCTCTGTTGTAAAGAACTACAGGATATTTATGAGTACTATCTTTAGGTGTAATCACAAATCCCTTTATTTTCAGGTTATCGACGGAAGTATAGGTAAGGTCATAAACATTAACCAGGCCAAGGTGCTTTAATATCTCCTTCTTTTGCGGATAGTCCTCTAATGTTTTGTTAGGTGCGATAGTGTAGCCGGACTGGCAATACGAATGCATCGAGAACAGTGCGGCTATTAGGTACAACAGTTTGCTATTTATCGCATAAGCTCCTTTATCTGCTTTTTGGTATATTTTTTTGGAAAATCTTCGTACCATCTTAGTAATGTTGTTTCACCTAAAAGGTCGTATATAATTGAGTATTGTTCTTCAATATTGGTAAAATAATCATCCATGCTTTCCTGGAAATTAGCCTTCCAATTTTCTTTTTCGGCTTTTGTAGTGGGCTGGTGATGAATATAAAAACCAAATTTGTCCATACAATAGTGTTGGTAATCTTTTGTGAAAAGTACGAAATTATGCCACATTTCGTCTATTATCAGTAAAGAATCGTCAATAACTACTACAAATCTTTTTTCTGCTATAGCTGATCGGTAACACAGCCAAAGCCATTTTTTAGTTTCTTCGAATAGAATTTCTGCCTCTTGTTCATCAACTTCGAAAAGAGTCATAAATCGCGATATCACATCTTCATTGCTGTAGTCCAGCGCTTGCTCTAATGTACAATCTTTCATAATCTTTAAAGTATATAGGTTTCCCTTTCCGGAAAGGGAAACCTAAAATTAGTTTTTAGTCTATGGTTTTTTAATTCCTGAGTCTAAACCTTTACAGCTTGGCATAGACATACACTGGCTAAGGCATGCTTTAGGGCATGGACCAATGCACGCGTCAGGACCACAACCGATAGGTTCTCCCGAACAACCCGGTACGCAGCCAATCTTGCCTCCATAAACGTTTGCTAATTCTTCTTTTCTCTTTGCTAACAGACTCTCTATCGTCTGTTTCTTTTGAATGTTTGATGTCATAATAATAAAAATTAATTGGTTGAATCCGCATTACGTGCACTTAATCGGACGGTTTCAAAAGTAGAATTTTCTGATTAAGATTTTATTAAAATCATTGATTTAACAAAAAATTAACTATAAAAATTATCTATATATAATTAATAAAGTATTAAACTAAATAATTAGTATTACTTTAAATTAAGTCTTCAGAATAAACCCACTGCACTACAATCTTGAATTGGGCTTGTAATATGATAGTCGTGTAAGAATAGTAATGGGCCGGGAAGTTAAGAATGTGCCGATCGGGGGAGCTGGGCAAATTACAGAATTTGAAGTACTGATAGAAGGACATAAATAATAATTATTTTACTCTCTAATAGTTTTTCAAACATTACATATATTATGTAGGTAAAGATACCTTTATCATTACTTTTAATACAGGTTATAAAGTGGGTAAGTAGTAATATCCGCTTTAGGTTATAACTAATACGTGTGGAAGGGGCTGTCACAACAGAGTGTCAGCCCCTTTTTTCTTTTTGAGTCGCAGGTACACAAAGTCAGAAATATTTTCACAAACTTAGACGGTGAAGTTTCTCTTTTGGATCAAAGATAAGTTTACGACACATTAAATGATTTAAACAAAACAGTAACTTTTCAAGTTGCTGTTTTGTTTAAACTTGTAAAATAGTTTACGCGTACCCATTTCAACTGTTGCTTAGGCGTCATAACCCTTACTTCGTAATTAAGATGCCCTTTATTTTAAGCATTTTTATGGGCCTCGCTTGCAATACTAAAGTCTTCAGGATGGATATGCGTTGAGAGCTCCGTTTGTGTATATTGGCTTTGCTCGATGCCCAAAATCTCCATAAATCGTTTTGATGCCTTAAGGGTTCCGTCGACCTCCCGTGTTTCAAATGCACCCAAATCCGCTGATTCCACCGCAAAGCGCAGGCGCTCCTCCGCCTCAATGGTCTGCTGGCGTGAGAGGTTCAGGCCAGTAACTTCAGCAGCAGTATTCATTACCGCGAAAAGATTCCCCTGATCATCATAAACGGGTGTGAAATTATAATCGAAATAATGCGGTTTTAAAACACCCTCCTTAACAATATCAACCCTGGTATCTTTTGCCTCAAAGGGGATTCCAGTGGTAATAACGCCCCTAAGCTGACCAAATATTTCCTGGTTCCCTAATTCCGGCAAGATCTCCGTGTACCGCTTTCCAACCACATCTTCACCCTCGCCGTACGTATCGCGCATACATTTGTTGGCCAGGATGATTTCAAGCTCGTAGCCCGCATAGACAGTGATTGGAAAGGGAGCTTTTTCAATTACGTTCCTGAGGATATTTTCCGTAAGCAACTGTTTGGTTTCAATAGCTAATAGATAAGGTTTAAACAAAAATAGTTCCGCTAAGCGCTATATACTACTAATGAAGCGTTAAAGATTAGAATTTTATGTGCCAAAATAGCATATCATTCCCAATCCGAATAATCCGCTTAATAATAACGTTATTCAAAGGTCATTGCCCTTAATTTGTTTCTGTAGGCTTCAAGGGCATCGGCTTTCGATATAAATCCATAATAAGCACCGTCCTTTATAACGGGAAGGTACGCCTTTGCACCCTGTTCAAATTTATGCATAACTGTCTCCATGCTGTCGTACTGGTATACAATTTCAGTGGGCAGGCTCATAAGACTTCCGACATGGGAGTTGTGGTCACTAAATATTAATTCCCGGACATCATTGAAATAGATGGTACCCAGTAACACGCCACCATCAACCACAGCAAATATTACCTGGTCGGAATATTTGATCATTTTACGTAACTTTTCTATACTATCGCCTGGTTGTAGCGTCACGTAATCGGTATGGATGATGTTGTCAATATTGAGGGTCCACAAAATATTGGTGTCTTTGTTGCTTGTAAACACATTCCCTTTCTTTACCAGCCCTTTTACGTCAAGGGAGTGCTTGTCAAAACGTTTCGATATAGCAAAGCTTATGGAAGCTACGATCATCAGTGGTATTATAAGGTCGTAACCCCCTGTAATTTCTGCAATAAGGAAGATAGCCGTTAGCGGTGCATGGAATAATCCGCTTAAGATTCCTGCCATGCCCACAATAGCAAAATTGCTGACCGGCAGGTCCGTAAGGCCGGTAAGATTCAAAAATTTGGAAAAGAAATATCCGGCATACGAACCAAGGAAAAGTGATGGTGCAAAGTTGCCTCCGTTACCGCCGCTTCCCAATGTTACCCCAGAAGCAAAAGCCTTAAGCATCATGGATGAACCTACAAAAACCAGCAGTACCCATTCATTATTGCTATATCCCGAAAACAGCGTGTTCTCCAACAACTCACCCGGATTTTTATCTGCAAGTGTCTTAATGCTCTCGTATCCTTCTCCAAAAAGCGTAGGGAATATAAAGATCATTAGACCCAGCATCAGCGATCCAATGAGTGCCCTTTTATATACGCCAAATTTAAGCCCTGCAAAAAAGTGTTCTGTCTTAAGAAAATTTCGTGAATAATATACCGATATCAACCCGGTAAACATCCCGAGAAAAAGATAAAATGGAATATTGTAGTAGTCAAATATCTCTTTCTGCCTAAAGGAAAGTAACACATCTTCGTTTAAAACAATGGTAGAAACCAATGTACCGGTTGCCGCCGCAATCATAATTGGTGTGAATGCTGAAATCGTTACATCCACCAGCAACACCTCAATAGCAAAAAGTACACCTGCAATCGGCGCATTAAAGGCTGCCGCTACACCGGCTGCCACACCGCAACCGATCAATAACGTACGCTCTTTATAACTCAGCCGGAATTGCTGGGCATAATTGGAGCCGAATGCCGCGCCCGTGACTACTATGGGGCTTTCCAGCCCGGCAGAACCTCCGAGTCCGACGGTAAGGGAACTGGTGATGATCTGTGCATACATTTGCTTTTTAGGGACAATGCTCGACTTACGCGCTACAGCGTAGAGGATCTGTGAGGTACCCTTTTCAATTTTGCCACCAAGCACTTTTTTTACAACCAGCACGGTGAGCAGGATCCCTATTACAGGGAGGATGCTGTTTATAAAGCTCAGCTTTAATATCCCGTTGATGTAAGTTGCAAAGGAGTACACGGAATGGGCGAATGCTTTTAAAAGTATCACGGCAAAAGCAGCCGTGATCCCAACCAGCACGCTGGATAAGAATATGAACTGTTTTGGCGTTAGCCTTTTCCTGCCCCACAATAGCAGGGATTCCAGTTGTAATAATTTCTTTTTTAGAATTTTCACGGTATAGGTGTATATGTCTGATAGATTACTTAATGATGCCTCCGAGCGCTTTATAAAGCTGTACCTGGGATTTTGCGTTCTCCAGCTGGATATCCACATAATCAAGCTCAGCCTGGAGTTTGTTTTTCTGGGCACTGATGATCTCGAGGTAATTGGCATACCCGCTAAGGTAAAGGTCATTGGCCACATTAACTGCAATTTCCAGGTGGTCGATCTCCTCGTTTTTGTACTCCAGTACTTCCTCAAAGGCTTCCGTCCGGTGCAGTAGCGCACTCAGTTCATTAAAAGAAGTGGTTACCGCATTTTGATAGTTGTAAAAAGCTATTTGCTGCTCTTTATTTGCTGCGAAGAATTGCTGCTTTATCTGCCCCCTGTTAAACACCGGAGCCGTAAGTCCTCCCAAGAGCTGCCATGCGAGTGACCCGGTATCAAAAAAAGTAGGGATCGAAAAAGAGTTCAGCCCTCCATACCCGCCGAGGATAAGCTTAGGGAAGAACGCTGCCCGGGCTGCCTTAGCACCCGCATGTGTCGCCTCCATCCGGTAATAGGCTTCACGTACATCCGGCCGGTTGTGGATAACAGAATCGACGGCTATCTTTTGGTTCAGCACCTCAAGGTGGCCGGACATAAATCCGCTGCTGCGTTCAATTGTCCCGCCATACTCGCCAATAAGGGTCAGCAATGCTTTCTCGGTCTGGTCGATGCTCAGGGCGATCTGCCGTTCCTGAGCCAATATGTTGTTGTTCTGCGCTTCAAATTGCTGTACGGCAAGCTCTGTTGCCTTACCCACCGACCGCTGTGCTGCGATGATATCTAGGGCACGCTGCTGGGTTTTCAGGTTTTCCCTGTAAATAGCATCCTGCCTGTCCAGGGCTACCAGCTTGTAGTAGAGGTTGGCGATGTCCGTAAGCAGCCGGGCCTGCAGGAGCTTGATCCCTTGCTGCGAAGCGAGGTAGCGGTGCAGTGCTGCCCGCTTTTTATTACTAAGCCTCCCCCAAAGGTCGGCTTCCCAGGATACCCTGCCGCCTAAAAAATAATTAGGGGTAACATCGGTCGCAATGCGTTGGTCGTCACTAATGTTCTGTGAAAAGTTGGTATCATAGTTACCCACGCCCTCCATGGTATATTTACTGTAGTGGGTGCCTGAGCCTTCAGCTACCAGGGCCAGTGAGGGAAGCAGGGCCAGTTTCGCCACTTTCAGCTGTGAATTGGCAATCAGGATGCGCTCCTGCATGACAAGGTAATCCGGGTTCTGTAGTAGCGCCTTGTCCAGCAGGTTTTGTAATTGCCGGTCCTTGAAATAGGTTGCTGCAGTAACACCTGTAAATTCACCGTTACGCTTTAGGGAATCATTTTTCCTGTTGAATTGTTCCGGTAATTCCTTTGCAGGCTGTAGCTGCGTAACTTTAGGCGCCGAACAGGCAGCCAGCAGCCCGAATGCTAAGAGCACGGCAGCCTGTTTTTTATATTTTTTAATGGTATATATATAAGATGGTTTCTTCATTTTCCTTATTTATTTATTCATGGCGTTTTGCATTTTGGCGAACACGATATACAGCCCCGGGATGATAATAAGCCCGAACAGCGTACCGATGAACATCCCCCCGGCAGCAGCAGTACCGATGGAGCGGTTACCCACCGCACCGGCACCCGATGCAATACAAAGGGGTATTAAGCCCGCAATAAAAGCAAAAGAGGTCATCAGTATGGGCCTGAAGCGTAAGCGGGCACCCTCAATAGCCGATTCAATAACCGCAAAGCCCTCTTTGTTTCGCGCGATGGCAAATTCTACAATAAGTATGGCATTCTTTGCGAGCAGGCCGATAAGCATTACAAGGGCCACCTGTGCATAAATGTTATTGTCAAGCCCCACGGCAAGCAAAGCCAGATACGAGCCAAATATTCCTACCGGCAGGCAAAGCAACACCGGGAATGGCAACAGTAAACTCTCATACTGTGCAGCAAGCAACAGGTAAACGAAGAGTATGCAGACACCAAAAATGTATATGGTCTGATTACCGGATAAAATCTCCTCACGGGTCATACCGCTCCATTCCACCTCAAACCCCCGTGGTAGTTTTTCCGCAGCGATACGTTCTACAGCGGCAATGGCATCACCCGAGCTGTAGCCCTCTGCCGGTTCACCGTTAATCATGGCACTCATGTACATATTGTAGCGCGTGAGTACTTCCGGTCCGTACACCCGTTCCAGCCTGATAAAAGTGGAGAACGGTACCATTTCCCCGTTGTCATTTTTCAGGTACATATCCATAATGCTTTCGGGGTCTCGCCTGAACTGTGGGCTGGCCTGTACCATTACCTTATACATTTGCGAAAAACGGATAAAATTTGTGGCATAGAAAGACCCCAGCATGGTTTGCAGGGTAGACATGGCATTTTCTACCGATACCCCTTTTTTAGCGGCCATGTCGTAGTCGATATGAATCAGGTACTGGGGGAAAGTGGCATCAAAACTCGTAAAGCTTTTTTGCACCTCGGGCGAGGCGTTCAGCTCCCGTATAAAATTTTTGGTCACTTGATCCGTGTTGGTGATGCTGCCTCCCGATTTGTCGAGCAGGCGCATTTCAAAGCCACTGGTATTACCAAAGCCGGGCACCGTTGGCGGCGCAAACACCTCGATCTGCGCATCGGATATGCCATTGGTCTTTTCAGAGAGCAGGGCGATAAATTCCGGCACTGATATGCTGCGCTCGCTCCAGTCTTTCAGGTTTACCATACCCATTCCGTAAGAAGCCCCGGCGATTTCTGTTACAATACTGTATCCTGCCAATGTTGTAACATTATCCACGCCCTCTAAACGCTGGGCAATAGCAGTAACTTCGTCAAGCACTTTTTCGGTACGCTCAACCGTTGCCCCCTGTGGTGTAGTAACGCTGATATAGACCATTCCCTGGTCTTCAGAAGGTATAAACCCGGAGGGCAATACCGATGCCGTGCCCCAGGTAAACAGGCAAAAGAGTACCAAAAGCCCCATGGTTACAACCGTGCGCCCGGCAAACTTAGAAAGTACGTTAACGTATTTTGATGTGATCCGCTCAAACCAATTATTAAAACCGGCAAAGAAACGCTCCATCAGCGATGTTTTCTTTTTATCAGGGTCGTGTGGCTTTAGTAGTATGGCACATAACGCCGGGGTAAGAGTCAGGGCATTAACACCCGAAATGATGATACTGATGGCCAGTGTCAGCGAGAACTGCCTGTAGAATACCCCGACCGGACCGCTCAAAAAGGCAACCGGGATAAATACAGCAGCCATAACAATGGTGATGGCTATTACCGCCCCGGTAATTTCTTTCATGGCGCTGATGGTGGCTTCCATGGGCGAAAGGTGTTCTTCCGATATTTTTACATGGACCGCTTCTACCACCACAATAGCATTATCCACGACGATACCTATGGAAAGCACCAGTGCGAACAGGGTAAGCAGGTTGATGGAAAAGCCCAGCATCGACATAAAGGTAAACGAACCAATAAGAGCCACAGGCACGGCAAGCACAGGGATTAGGGTAGAGCGCCAGTCCTGAAGGAAAATAAAAACCACAAAGGCCACTAATATAAAAGCCTCTATCAGTGTATGGAGAACTTCATCTATTGAAGCATCAAGGAAGCGGGATACATCGTAGGCAATATTGTATTGCATTCCCGGCGGGAAGGATGTTTTCTTTAGTTCGGCCATCTTTGCCTTAATGCTTGCGATCACATCGGAGGCGTTGGAGCCGGGGCGCTGTTTGATCATTATCGAAGCGGAGGGTTTGCCATCGGTCTTGGACACCATCCCGTAGCTCATGGCGCCAAACTCAATATGGGCGATATCTTTTAGCTTTAGTACCGTACCGTCGGCATTGGCCCGTACCGGTATCTGCTCATATTGTTCCGGTTCAAAAAACTTCCCTCCGTATTTTATCACATATTGCAGTTCATTGGTTACCTGGCCGGATCCTTCACCCACTTTACCCGGTGCGGCGGATATGTTCTGTTTCTGGAGGGCGGCAATAACTTCGTTCGCCGAAACCGTATAGGACAGCATTTTTTGCGGATCGAGCCATACGCGCATCGAGTATTCTTTCTGCCCCATGATCTCGGCACGGCCTACGCCATCGATACGCTTAAGCTCCTGAAGAATGTTGATATCGGTAAAATTGAAGATAAACTGCTCGTCCTGTACCTTATCGTCGCTGGTCACGTTAAGGTACATCAGCATACTGTTTACCTCTTTCTCTGTAGTCACACCGGCACGGATCACCTCCTCAGGCAGTTCATCTAAAATCGTGGTCACGCGGTTTTGCACGTTTACGGCGGCAAGGTCGGGATCCACGCCCACTTCAAAGAACACTTGTATTAGGGTTAATCCATCGTTAGAGGTAACGGTAGACATATACGTCATACCCGGAACGCCGTTAATAGCCCTTTCGAGCGGGAGCGCCACGGAATTTGCCGATACCTCGGCATTAGCCCCGGTATATTTTGCGGTCACGGTAACCGACGGGGGTACGATATCCGGGAACTGTGTAATGGGCATTCCGGTAAGCGCCATAACCCCAAGGAGCACGAGCATTACCGAGATGACCAAAGACAATATTTTTCTTTTGATAAATAATGCTATCATCGTGTTTTCTCTTTCTAAATTTAAAATTGCAACGCCTTATGTACGGTCGTTGCTGTTCTTGATGTTTACCTTATCACCATCCTTAAGGGACTGTGTGCCTTCCATCACAATCACATCATTGCGTTTAAGCCCTTTTGATACGATGTAAAGCCCGTCGAGGGTGCCACCCAAAACGATATTGGTCATTGTAACGGTATTATCTTTAGAAAGAAGGAAAACAAATTGTTTGTCCTGTATGGAGAAAACAGCCTTTTGGGGTATCAGCACTACGTCCTTCCTGGGGTCTGAGATCGTCAGCTTGCCGGAAGTGCCGTGTTTGATGAACCCATCAGGGTTATGAAATTTAGCCTTGTATTGTATTGAGCCCGTTTGGCGGTCGATATCGCCATCGGCAGTCCTGAGTTCGCCTTTCTCGGGGTATTCCATCCCACCGGGCAATATGAGCCGGATGTCAGGCTGGCCGCCAAGGCTCTTTTCCTTGATCATCTGGAAATAGATATTCTCAGGAATGGAGAAATAGGCATATACGTCATCCAGCTGTGAAATGTCGGTGAGCAATGCGCCATTAGCAACAAGGCTGCCTTCCTTATAGGGCAGGCGGTCTACCGTCCCGTCGAACGGTGCGGTAATGTTGGTAAAGCCTATTTGCTGGCTTATGGCTTTCTTCTCGGCCATGGCGTGGGCAAGCTTTGCACTCGCCGCATCGTGGCGGGCTTTTGCAAGTTCCACCTCTTTATCGGCAATTACTTTTTTATCAAAAAGCGTTTGTGCCTGTTCGAGTTCCACGGCAGCAATGTGCTGGTCGGCCAGCATGTTCTTGTAAACGGCATCGGCTTTAAGCAACTGGATCTGGAGTTCGGCATCACCAATTTTAAAAAGTGGCTGGCCTTTTTTGACTTTTTGCCCTTCACGGACAAATACTTTTTCCAGTAAACCTGCAACACGCGCATGTATCTCGACATTATTCTTCGCCTGTATGTCTGCCACGAAGCGGTTGGAGACCAGGGTGTCTTTCTGAATGACCGTGTATACAGGTACGGTTTTTATATTTGCTTTTCTTCTTTTAGCTTTATCGCCGCAGGAGAGTAGCAACAAAAGGGCTATTGCACAGAGTGATCGGTGAATTATAAGATGTTTCATGGATATATAGTAAGTGATTATGACCCGTGCACATGGTGACGGGTTAGCAACAGATAAGGTGTGACGTGTAAAAAAGTATATGGCCTACCTTCAAAAACTATATATAAATCTGCCTATTTATGGCAGGAAGTTATAAAAGTAAAAGGTTGACCTGTCAGCAACTTAGAAAAGCTGGTACAGGTGGAGGTATAAATGCCTCTGGATGTGATATAATATGGTAAGGCCGTGAATTTTAGTATCCTGGAACGACCTGATCGTGATAAATTCGCTGGTATAGGATTCCGGTAAAGTATCGCTGTCCGGTGAGGTGGCTTTCCGTTTCATCCCTTTGCTAACAGTAGATCTTAGCTCGGTATCTTTATGGGGCTTACAGTACTGCCGTTTTTGACCGGTAACTTTGAGTAACGACTTAACGTACGGAACCTGGGCCTTGGTAAACGTACGGCCTGTAGTAAATGTCCTAAATATAGGTTCCGCTTTAGCATAGGCATTGCCAAAAAGACAAAGCCAAAGCAGGAGTATAAAATAGAAATATTTAAAACGCTTCATATCGTACGTTTACGTGAAAAAATAGCTTATGATATTGGGGTTGATGTTAGAATTTCAAATATAGGGCTTTATAGACCTTTTAGGGAAGTTTTTTAACATAAAATAGTATTCTTCAGTTTAAGCATTCCTCGATTTCTAATTCAAAAGCAAATAGATTACGTCATTTTTTTATGTTTTATGATTTTTTTAAAGCCTTTAAAAGCACACCTTGCTTAAATTTTAATTCTTCAAAATCACTACTATGGCTTTTAGAAAATTACCTCAACTGTTTATACTGCTACTATTACTATTAATTATTTCCTGCGCCCATAAAAAGGAAGAAGGCCTCGCCGAACGCGAGAGGGCACTTACATCACGTGAGCAGGAATTTGAGACTAAGGAAGCGGATTATAGACAGCTCGTTAAAATGAGGGACAGTTTGCTAACCCTGAAAGATAAAGAGGTCCAGGCCGATACCCTTATTGTGAAAACCTGGTCGGACAGCCTTGGTATGCAGTGGAGCAGCAAAATGATCACTAGGGAATCGAATTGCAGTAATTACGTTATTGGCGACCAAAGCACCTGTTGTGAAATATTGTGTATAATCTCCTGAAACTTTGTATATTCCCTTTTTCTCTTTGTCCTGGCCTTAATTAAGGCAATGATTAATATCAGTAATGCCACGCCAAGTCCTGCGAACAGAAAAGCATGCTGGCGTCCAACCTCCCTTTGCCTCTCTTCAAGCCTGTTTACAAAAACTTCTGCGCTCTCTTTGTTCGCTTTGACGAAGTTTTCCCTTGCGTCCTGGAACAGTTTATTATATTTATTATACTTTTTTGTATCACCTATCTCCATATAATAAATGGCCATATCGCAATACACTTCCTCATTAAGGCTAATATCCTCGGATGAGACAGCAATTGAAAATGCTTCATCAAGGTAGTGCTTGGCGTTTTTATATGCCTGATCTTCTAAAAAGGCACGCCCTATCCCTTCATTCATAAATCCCATAAGTACTGCTGACTCATGTTTTATATGATATAGATGCCAAAGGGCTTTTTTAAAATTTACAATAGCCATTTTTGGGTCCTTGGTATAAAGGTAGGCACGGCCCAATTGCCCGAAATTCGTGGCCAACTGATACATGCGTAATTCTTTATTTATGATATATTTAAAGTAGGGCTCAGCACTTTTTAAAATTGCAATGGCATTTTATACTTTTTTATCTTCTATTTTATATAAAGCAAGTTCCTGATAAACCATCGCCTTGTATTGGTTAACAATATGGATGTCATCTACTTTGCCAATAGCTTCGAGTACCTTTTCTAAATAGGCCTTGCTTTGCTTTTTTAAGCCAATTGTCCGGTAATGCGTAGCAATAAATCCATATATCCTTGCTTGCCATTCAAAGAGTTGGCTATCAGAAGCTATTTGCTCTGCGCAAACGCATAATTAATCCCTTCCTCCTTTTTACCTGTTGTTAGCTTTAATTCAGAAAGCAGCATTAAGGACTTTACCTTGTGCAGTGGCTCAACAGAGCTTTTGTATAGGGAGTCAGCCATTTTCTTGGCAAGATTAATATCCTTTCCGGCAGTCTTTGCAACAGCCTGATATAATACTCCATCGTAAGATTTATTTTGCCCGAAGGTTAAATAATCAGTAGCAACAATACATAAAACACAATTTTCTGCTTTGAAAAAGGTCAATTCCAGTAATTAAATATTTGACAATAGCCATGGTTATTGGTTGGGGGGTAGGCAAAGTTGCTATAGAAAACATTATAAAAAATAACATTACTTTGCTTTGTTGTTAAATCATTAACATGGGTATATACTTACAAATATTAGGAACTACTATCGATTATCTTTCTAAATGTTAAACGGTTAGTATTTGCTATAGCATTTTACTTATAGTAGCAAAAAATGCACACTTTTTTAACCCTTTTATATTTTATACCAAATAATATAACCGATATCATCGTTACGACCCTATCGCTAGTATTAAACATTCTATACTGGAAAATTCTGGTCGATTATCTAAAATTGTGATCTATGGCTCTACGCCCCAATTTCTCATTTTATTAGAAACCTTAATAGATATAAAAAAAGTATGACGGGCAGGATAGCCCTTGTGATGCTCATGGGCGCAGTACTTTTGCATGGGCGCAGCCAGCAGCAGTAAAGTCCCTTCAACGGTACAGGTGGTAGTGGCAAATAGAGGTGGAATACAGGTTTCGGAGGCATTGTTGGTAGTGGTGGCGCAGTAATTATGGCAGATCCCGGAAGCTGTAACTTTACCCTCAATTCTAACGGAGCGACGTTAACATCATGGACATTACCCCAAATCTCATCCTATAAGAGCCTTATAATGAGTATCAAAAAGTGATTTAAGGAATGATTTAACATATAATAAAATGAAGTTATGGCATATTCAATGTAAACATGTCTGGGTAGGATTTCGTTGATATATATTTTTTTGGAGCAGTTAACTACAGCTTGTTGTGGTTTCCATAGTATTCTACTCTTTAATGGAAATGTTGCGGTACCATACACTATTACCGTGATCCTGTAAAGCGATGTGACCTTTCTTGAAAGTTCCAAAACCTGGCCAGGTTGCAAATTTACTTCCTGCAACGAGTGCTTTAAAGTTATCGTCCCAAAGTACGGTTTCAACAATAATAACGCCGTTCAAAACGAAAGTAAGTTTTCCATTTCTACAAATAACTTCAGACGTATTCCATTCGCCAACAGGATTAACCGGCTCTGATTTGCTTTGAATTAAATCATACAAATCTCCTGCACGGTGTCTGCTTATTTTTCCATCAGGATGACCCTCGTTGTCTAAAACCTGCATTTCAAGACCTGTTTCATAAGTATTTTTATATTTTTTTGGATTGTCGTTCACATAAAAAATGATACCACTATTCGCATTTGGTGCTACTTTCCAGTCCAACTTTAAATGAAAATTTTCATATTCTGCATCGGTTAATAAATCGCCTCCCTGACCATTTTTAGCGGCTTCGGGATCAAAATGCAGAAGCCCGTCTTCTACTTTCCAGCCCGCACTGGCCGAAGTTTTGCCATATGTATGCCAGCCTGTTGTAGTTTTTCCATCAAAAATAGGCATAAAACCTTGCTGGGCATTTACGGTTTGTAAAAAAGTGTATAGTACGACTGCCGTCATAATTTTTATCATAATTCTTTCTATTAATTTTTTAATTTAAAAGTTTAGGTTTTTCCAGCCTTCTCTAATTGCGTTTTACAAATTGATTTACATCATCCTGCATTGGTTACTTTTTTGACATATTACCTATAGATATCCAGTATCTTGTAGCATATCTATATCATTATGGATGACGTACGATACGTTAATTATTACACACAAATTTTTACAATACTAAACAAAAATGGAATACTATTAATGTTGTTTTCTAAAAATTAAACAAGCATAATGCAATACTGGATAATAAAAAGCCGCGAAGAAATGCCATTTTAATTTTTTTTGGAACACTATGGTTGTTAATTTTCCTGGAGACGATGTGGTGGTGTACGATCTTTTACCACAGGCATGTAATAAACTTTTTTAAGAGATCGTATTTCAACTTTTATACTTAAATTGCTGTATATGGCAACAAGTCCTGACGTAATTATAATTGGTGGAGGCCTTGCAGGTTTGGCAAGCGCAATTCATTTATCTAAAAAAGGATTAAGGGTAACCGTGATGGAAAAGTCCACCTACCCGCGCCACAAAGTGTGTGGAGAATATATTTCAAACGAAATTCTTCCCTACCTGAAATGGCTCGGCGCAGATATTCCAAAGCTTCAGCCTGCCAATATTACCAATTTTATACTTACAGCCGGCAAAGGTAGAATGGCGAAAGCACAACTTCCCTTAGGAGGCTTCGGCCTTAGTCGTTACGTACTCGAGGAATATCTGTGTCAGATTGCAGTAAAAAATGGTTGCACCCTGCTCCAGGAGACTGTCAACACTATTTCTTTTAGTAATGATTTATTTACCGTTACCTCTTCAAACCAGGTTTTATCAGCGAAAATAGTTTTAGGTGCTTACGGCAAGCGATCGAATATTGACCAGGTTTTGTCAAGAGATTTTATACGTAAAACGTCACCCTGGTTAGCCGTTAAAGCACATTATTCAGGTAATTTCCCTGACGATGTTGTGGCATTGCATAACTTTAAAGGCGGCTATTGCGGCGTATCCAAGGTTGAAAGTAATATCCTTAATATTTGTTATCTCGCAGATTATTCCACCTTTAAAAAATATAAAAATATCGATGATTACCAGCGTAATGTACTTTATAAAAACAAGTACCTAAAAGCTGTATTTGAAAGCTCTACCCTACTCTTTGATAAACCGCTTACTATAAGCCAGATATCATTTGACAGCAAACTACCTGTAGAAAACCATATGCTTATGATTGGTGATACCGCCGGTCTTATACACCCACTTTGCGGCAACGGTATGGCGATGGCATTGCATAGCGCTAAAATCGCTTCAGGGCTCGTGTTAGAATATTACTCAGGCAGCATAGCATCACGACAGCTACTCGAAACAAAGTATTCACAGCAATGGAAAAAACATTTTGCTGTGCGTTTATTTATGGGGAGAGCCTTAGCCAGGATATTACGTTCTACAACTACCACCACTCTATTGGTTGCTATAACAGCAACACTGCCCGGGCTACTGCCTCTAATAATTAAACAAACGCATGGCAAACCTATCATAATCAATTAAATGCCCATAATTACTAAATACAGGACACAGGACACCGAGATAATGGACGATTTTTCGCTACAGGGTGAAGAACTGCGCGATGCACTTGATAAAATCGCTAACATTAACCAGCTTTTAGGTGGCAACAGCTTAACGCTACACGGTGTAAAGCAGTTATTAAATAAAGGTAAAGGGAGCATTCCTAGAACAGTAACCATTGCAGATATTGGTTGCGGCAACGGCGATATGCTACGCATGCTAGCACGCTATGGAAAAAAACATTCTGTTAGCTTCAAGCTTATTGGCGTGGATGCTAATGAATTTACAATAAATTATGCAAGGTCGTTATCAGTAGACTATCTAAATATTGATTATAGATGCCTTGACATTTTTAGCGCCGATTTTACTACCCTTAAATATGACATTGCCATTTGCACCCTCACACTGCACCACTTCACCGACGAGGAAATAGAAAATATAATCATTACATTTAATAATAATGCAGCTGTGGGAGTAGTTATCAACGATTTGCACCGTAGCAAGGCTGCGTATATGCTTTTCAAAGTTATCTGTAGTTTGTTTAAACTTAACAGAATGTCGCGCGAAGATGGGCTGGTATCTATATTACGGGGATTTAAGAA